>ENA-OQIJ01000334-OQIJ01000334.1-human-gut-metagenome-genome-assembly--contig:-NODE-334-length-11786-cov-2.662836_pt1 | contig 11786 bp, 8 predicted proteins | sample MGYA00242582_ERZ504747 | MGnify/ENA primary metagenome ERZ504747 (study PRJEB26092, sample SAMD00036435) | human gut metagenome | host: Homo sapiens | study: EMG produced TPA metagenomics assembly of...
GCGCTCGGCGATGCTCGTGCCCAGCACGAGGTCGTCCTCGCTCGTCACGGCGAACGCCGCCGCGTGCGGCAGGCAGGCGAGGACGAGGGCGACAGCGAGGGAGAGGGCGCAGGCGAAGCCGAGGGCCAGGCTCGGGCCGATGCGGGCGAACCGGGTCGAAAGACCAGTTGAACAGGCGAAACGATGTGCGATCATCAGGGACTCCTTGCGCATGCGACGACGATGTCCTTCGACGACAGTATACGCGACGCGCGCGCAGCGCCCCGCAGGTGCATGAAATCCATGGGCATGGACGGCACGCATATTGTTGGTTACCGAATTGGCGGTTACCCGTCAACCCATGGTATCCTAGCGCATCGTGGGACGAGCTCGAACAAGCAGGTGTCGAAGGAGGGATGGGCTGTGAGAACAAAAGCAGCGCGCTGCGTCTGCTCGGCAATGGCAGCATTGCTGATCGCAACTACCGTCTTCGTCGCACCCGCATCGGCTGAAGCGGTGCCCGGTCAGTCGTCGGGAGCGGAGGTGACCGCCGAATCGTCCGATGCGGGCGATGCGGAAGCGTCATCGCACGAGTCGGCGGCGGAAGGGCCCCGCGAACCCGACGAACCCGACCCCGCATCCGCAACCGATCCCGAATCCCACGCGTCGCGTGCGATCAAAGTGGCGTTTCCCGAAGTCGCCGGCATCAGCGAAACCGACGAGGACGGCGTGCGCTCGGGCATCTTCTACGACTGGCTCGTCGAGATCGCCAAGTACACCGGGTGGGAGTACGAGTTCGTCGACGGTGAGGCCGACGAGCTCATGGACCGCATCGTGGCCGGCGAGCTCGACCTCATCGGCGGTATGTACTACCGCGAGCAGATCGCATCCTCCTACGAGTACGCCGCCTATCCCATCGGGTCGAACCACGCGCTGCTCATCAGTTCGGAGGACGCCGACGATATCGTCACCTTCGACCCCAAGACGCTGAACGGCAAAACCATCGGCGCGTTCGAGAACGCTGCTGAGAAGATTCGCCGTCTGGAAAACTACCTCGAGTTCAACGGCATCGACTGCACCGTCAAGAGCTTGGAGTACGACGACTACATCCAGTGCCTGAGCACCGGCATCGCCGACGTCATGCTGGGAAACGATCCCGACGTCATCGACGGCCGCAAGGTGGTGGCCGAGTTCGAAGGCGAGCCGTACTACATCGCCACGCCGGCGGGCAGCCCGTTGATCGACGAGCTGAACAATGCGATGACCTCGATATACACCGCAGATTCCGAATTCGCCGAAGAACTCGACGTCAAGCACATGCCCTCGCGCTACCGAACCCCCATCGGGTTCTCGGACGCCGACCGCGCCTACATCGAGCAGGCGGGCGTCATCAGGGTGGCCGTCATGGAGGACCGCTACCCGCTCTACTACGAGCGCGACGGCCAGTACCAGGGCATCGTGAAGGACGTGCTCGACCGCATCACCGAGCGCACGGGCCTCACGTTCCGCCTCGTGCACGCAAGCACCTACCAGGGGGCCATCGACCTCGTGAACGCCGGAGAAGCGGACATCATGGGCTGCTTCATGGACGACGGGTACGCCGCCGACGCCGAAGGGCTCGCCATCACCGACAGCTTCGCCGCGCTCAACGAGGTGGTGTTCCGCAACAAGCTCACCAGCTCGCAGGGCACCGTGTTCGCGCAGATCGAGGGGCGCTCCGGCTCGAACGGCGTGAGCGCGTCGGACATCGTGTACTACCGCACGTACGAGGACTGCCTCGAAGCGGTGAACTCGGGACGCGCCGACATCACGAGCATGCCCGTCGCGTTCGCGGAGAGCCTGTTCACCGACCAGGCGTTCAACAACATCACGCCCGCCACCTCCGAGCACCACGACAGCAACCTCTCGCTCGCCTTCCCGAAGCCCGTCGATTCCGCGCTGTACTCCATCATGAGCAAGGCCGTGAACAGCTTCACCTCCGACGAGCTGGAAACCATCTCGTCGCGCAACACCATGCCCGCGTTCGGCCAGCAGCGCACCATCCAGGCCGTCGTGTCCGAGAACCCGCTGCTCATCGTGGCGCTCGGGTTGGTGCTGTGCCTGTTCGTCGGCGCCATCGTCGTGGTGGTGTCGGTGGCGAAGGTGCGCAACCGCATGATGGAGATGAAGCTGGAGAAAGTGGAGGAGATGGGCCGCGCGAAGACCGACTTCCTCTCGCGCATGTCGCACGAGATTCGCACGCCCATGAACGCCATCATCGGCCTGTCGAACGTGGCGTCGCTGTCGGGCGAGGCCACGCCGTCCATCCGCTCGAGCCTCGAGAAGATCAACACCTCGGCGCAGTTCCTCTTGTCGCTCGTGAACGACATCCTCGACATGAGCAAGATCGAGAACGACAAGATGCACATCGAGACGGCGCCGGTCAGCCTGCATTCGCTCGCCGATAGGCTGCAGAGCATGTTCTGCATTCAAGCCGAGGAGAAGGGCATCGTGCTCGAGGCGCGCTGCGACGCCGACGACGTGGTGGTGGCCGACGACGTGCGCCTGCAGCAGGTGCTGGCGAACCTGCTGTCGAACGCGCTCAAGTTCACCGATCCCGGCGACACCATCCGGCTGAGCATCGGGGTGCTGCTGCGCGAGGAGGGCACGGTGAACGTGCGCTTCAGCGTGAAGGATACGGGCGCGGGCATCCACGAGGAAGATCTCGAGCGCATTTTCGTGTCGTTCGAACAGGCTTCCGGGAACCGCCTCAACGCGCAGGGCACCGGTTTGGGGTTGGCCATCAGCAGCAACCTCGTGCGGCTCATGGGCGGCAAGCTCGACGTGAAGAGCGTCGCGGGCGAGGGCTCGGAGTTCTTCTTCATCCTCGACCTGCCCGCCGCCGTGGAGGCGCCTGCCTCAGCGGGGTCGTTCTGCGCGGTCGACGGCGTGCCGCCGCGCTCGCTTGCGGGCACGCGCGTGCTGCTGGCCGAGGACAACGACTTGAACGCCGAGATCGCCGTGGCGCTGCTCGACATGGAGGGCGTGGAAACCAAGCGCGCCGCCAACGGGCGCGAAGCGGTCGACCTGTTCGCGCAATCGGTTCCCGGAACCTTCGACTTCGTGCTCATGGACGTGAAGATGCCGGTGCTCGACGGCCTCGAGGCGGCGGCGGAGATCCGCGCGCTCGCCCGCGTCGACGCGCGGGAGATCCCCATCATCGCGCTCACGGCCAACACGTTCCAGGAGGATCGCGAGGATGCGGCGGCCGCGGGCATGAACGGGTTCATCCCCAAGCCGTTCGACGCGCAGCAGCTCTACGACACGCTGCGCAGCTTCCTGCCGCCCGAGGGCTAACGGGCACGCTAGCCCACGATGAAGCGCCCGTCCTGCGCGGGCGCGACGGTCTTGGCGTCGCGCACCGCCTGCGCCACGATGTCGGCGACGGCGCGGTTCGACCGATCGCACGACAGCAGGTACTCGTCGGGCACCGTCTCGTCCATGACGGCGACGGTGTAGACGGCGTCGGGCTCGATGGCCGAACCGTCGCTGCGGGCGATGGCCTTGATCCTGCTGCCCGGTGCGGCCTGCGGATCGTAGGTCATCGTGAGCCCGGAGGCGTAGTAGAACCAGCCGGTTTGGTCGTTGTCCACGGGAAGGGCGTACTCGAGCGTGCGCAGCAGGTTCGCGCCGGTCATGCTCACCGGTCCACATCGTGCCGGTTTCGCCGTGCTTGAGGTCGGGCAGGATGCGCAGCACGTCGGTCATGGTCACGGTGCCGCCGTACAGCCGCCCGCTGATGCCCTTGCCGTTGTAGCGCCCGTCCTTGCCGTTGTCCAAAAACAGCGCGACGTCGGCGCCGCTCGCCTCGCGCAGCGCATCGGCCACGAAGCCGCCCGTCTCGGCCAGCGTGAAGTCGCTCGCGGCCGTCCCGAGCACCTCCTCCTCGTTCGAGGCGCTCTGCGGCGCGGCATTCTGCGCGTCTACCATCTCGATCACCTGGGCGCTCGTCGTGTCGCCGCGCACCATGCCGGCCAGCCCCTCGCGCAGCGCGTCCTGGGCGTTGGCCAGGGTGGGGAAGGACCCGTAGCGGCCGTGCTCCAGCGCGTTGCGCATGTCGTCGATCTCGGGCACGTCGGGCGCGCCGACGCCGGTGAGGTTCGAGTACATGGCGCCCGTGTCGGACATGAGCGCCTCCTGGCCTTCGGGCGTGCTGAGGTAGTCCATGATGCGCATGGCGGCGTCGTAGACGGTTTCGTTGCCCGCCTGCGCGATCTGCTTGCCCAACCCGATGTAGCAGACGGGGTAGAGCCGTGCCCAGTCGCCGCCGTCGCCGGGGTTGAAGAACGGCATGAGCGCGAACTCGTCGGTGGTGCCCGTCTGGCTCTCGCCCATGCGCGCCATGAGCACCGAATCCTCCACCATGGCGCACCCGCGCGTGAACAGCATGGTCTCGCGCTGCGCGTAGTCCACGTCGAGGTCGCCGCTTGCAGGATGTTCTCGTCGACGAGCGTCTGGAACGTGTCGAGCGCCGGTTGGAACTGGTCGCCGAAGCTCGCGCCGTCGTTGCGGTCGTACGCCTCGAGCCAGCGCTCGTCCTGCGGCTTGCCGTAGCAGGACGCGAAGCCGAAACCCGTGAACGCGGTGTCGAGCACCTCGGCGTTCTTGAGGCCCAGCTGCAGCGAGCGCATGCCGCTGTCCTCGATGGTGCGGCACAGCTCCACGAACCCGTCGAAGTCGGCGGGAACCTCCCAGCCGTTCTCGGCGAACAGCGTTTTGTTGTACACGATGCCGCGCACCTGCGCGGGGCCGGGCAGGTAGTACAGCTTGCCATCGCGTGCGATCTCGTTGAGCGCCGAGATGTTGTAGCGGCTCGAGAAGCCCATGCCGCTCAAGTCGAGCAGGTTGTCGTCCCAGTACTGCTCGCCCACCTCGTAGGGCCAGGTCATCACGATGTCGGTGAGGTCGCCGTGCGCGAGGCGCGCCTCGTATTCGTCGATGCCCATCTCGCGCGTGTAGTTGCCCACCTGCACGATGTCGATGTCGGGGAACTGCTCTTCCACGGCCTGCTCGAAGCCGTTGACGGTGAAGGCGTACTTCACGAGGACGGACACCTGCGTCCGCCCCTCCTCGGCAACCTTCTGCGACAGCACGTCGCCGTCCTCGCTCGAGCGGCTCGCGCACGCGACGGTGCTCACGAGCAGGGACGCCGCGACGCAGGCTGCGAGCGCGCCGCGCGCGAGGCGGCGCACGGCCGGATGTGCGGACATCATCGCTCCTCGCCTTCCTCGTTCGTCTCTTCGCCGAACGCCAGGCGCTCGAAGTCGGCGATGGGCATCGGGCGCGCGAACACGTAGCCCTGCACGTAGTCGCAACCGATCTCCTCGAGCATGTCCACCTGATCCTCGTACTCGACGCCCTCGGCCACCGTGTCCATGTTGAGCGCCTGCGCCATGCTCACGATGCTCTGCACCACCGAGCGCGTGCGCGCCGGGTCCTTCGTGCGGTTGCGGAAGAAGATCTTGTCGAGCTTGAGCGTGTCGGCGGGGATGGATTGGATCATGTTGAGCGAGGAGTACCCGCTGCCGAAGTCGTCGATGGAGCAGTCGAAGCCCGCCTCGTGGATGTCCTCGATGACCTCGATGAGGCGATGCGAGTCCTCCATGACGATGCCCTCGGTGAGCTCGATCTCGATGAGCCGCTCGGGGATGCGGTAGCGATCGGCGATGGCGCGGTACGCATCGAGGAAGTTCTTGCTCTTCACGTGGGCGCGCGAGCAGTTCACCGACGTCTTCGGCGGCGTGAGCCCCCGGTCGATCCACCCGCGCAGCGTGCGGCACACCTCCTCAAACACGTGAAGGTCGAGCGTGACGATGAACCCGTTCTTCTCGAACAGGGGGATGAACTCGTCGGGGAATATCATGCCCTCCGAGGCGCTCACCCAGCGCGTGAGGGCCTCGGAGCCGCCCACGACGCGCTCGGGCAGGCGGTACTTCGGCTGCAAATACACCTGGAACTCGCCTTCGAGCATGGCGCGCTCCATCATGTCCTCGAGCTGCTTCTCGCGCACGAGCAGGCGGCGCACCTCGTCGTCGTACACGGCGTAGCGAATCTTGCCGCCGATGGCCTGGGGCGATTCGCGCAACGCCAGCTTCGCGCGGTCGATCATCTGGGGGAAGGGCAGCTCGTCGTTGTCGATGACGAAGATGCCGAACTCCACGATGGGAAGGTTCCACTGCGGTTGGTTCTCCTCGACGAAGCGCTCGGCGATGCGGTACCATTCGGCGAAGCGCTCGCGCAGCCACGGCTCGCCGTCGAACTCGATGAGGATGCAGAAGTTCGTCGGCCGACTGCCGCCCGATGTACTCGCCGGGGCGCAGCCCGCTCTCGATGGTTTCCGAGAACATGCGCAGCAGGTCGTCGCAGGAGCGGCGGCCGAACTGCTCGTTGAGCAGCTTGAACTTCTCCATGTTCGTGTAGACGAGCGCGTAGCGCGGTCGATCGGCGGCGGATAGCGATTGCTGCGCCAGGTCGTAGAAGCGTTGGATGGTGTGGCCGCCCGTCACATCGTCCACGTAGGCGATGTGCTCGAGCTTGCGGCGGTTGCGCGACGAGGTGAACAGCAAGAACGCCACGAGCGCGGCGAAGGCCGCCGTCACGACGCCACACATGAGCAGCGTCGCGCTCAGCATCATATCCGAGCGCGCGTTCACCACGCTCGCGGGCACGAACGTGAGCAGGTACCAGTTCTGCGGCGCGATGGGCGTGTACACGGCGTAGTAGCGCACGTCGTCGATGGTGAAGCCGATCTGCCCCTTCCCCTCGGCGGCCATGGAGGATTTCATCGACTCGAGGCTGCCGTCCTGGTCGAGCTCCGACTGCCCGATGGTGGTCAGCACGTTGTAGCCCAGCTCGAGGGCGAGGGGGAGGACGAGCGCACGACGATGGTGCCGCCGCGGTCGATGATGCACGAGAACGACTGCCCGTCGAACGACGACATGGACAGCGTCTCGTCGAACGCGGCCGGCTCGTACACGGCGGCCATCGCCACCATGGGCGTGTCGTCCATGACGGTGTCCTCGAGCGGGATGGACAGCGCGATGCGCTCTTCGTTGTCGATCATCTGCGCGTTCGAGATGACCGCCCTGCCTTCGCTCACCGCATCCATGAAGTACGCGTCGTTGTCAAGCTTCACGGGTTCGCCGGTGCTCGCGTACGCCTTGCCGTCCGCGTCGATGAGCATGATATCCTGGAACTCCCAGCCCTCGCGCTGCGCCTCGACCACGGCGGCGTAGCGGGAGAAGGTGGTCACCTGCGCGGTGTGCAGACCCGACGACACCGTGTGCAGGAACGAGTAGTTGTCGGCGATGGTGCGGTCGATGTTCGCGCCGATGCGCGTGGCGATTTCCTGGAGGTAGCCGCCGCTCTCGGCGCGGATGGTGCTCTGCAGCTGCTGGTAGTATTGGAAGCTGAACGTTCCCACGACGATGCAGGCGAGCGCGAACGTCGCTAGCGACAGCTTGAGGGAGCCCTTGAAAGCCGGCATCCTGCGGTGAGTACGTCCCATACTGCGTCCTTTCGACGGAAGAGCATCGGACCGGTGCGCGATGCCGTGGGGCGCGCGAAGCCGAATCAAACGACGTACGCGTTATTAAAGCATAGGTTGGCAAGAAAATGTTGCAAGAATGCGACCGAATTGCTACGCGTTCTAAAATGCCTGTTCATTCGTGCGAACGGGGAGGGGGACCGACCCTGTACCACCCCGTTTGAAGCTTTATATTCGTCGTCTAAAACGGGCCCAACTATGATAAACTATTTGGCTGTATCTTTGCGCCTGGTGCGTATGTATACTCATGCCCAGCGCGCAGTCCTGTCGGAAAGGAAGATCACGTGGCCCAAGCCTCAAGTAAGCAAACGTCTGTTCAAGAGCAGAGCAAAGCTACGGAAGTCTCAATCGAAGCCGAAGACATGTTGGAAGAAGACGCGCTCGACGACGAACCCGATGTGGTTGACGCCGGCGACGCGCTCGACGACGATAAACTCGATGGCAGCCTGTCCGAGGACGGCGACGACGAAGACCTGCTTGAGGGCATTCCCGAAGAGGAGCTCAAAGCGACGGTCGACGTTCCGCTGCCGAAGGTGGTTGGCAAGAGCAAGGTGCGCTCGGTGCGCAAGCGCAACGCCGACGCAAGCGTGACCATGCTGACGGGCGACCCCGTGCGCATGTACCTCAAGGAAATCGGCAAGGTTCCGCTGCTCACCGCAGCGGAGGAAATCGACCTCGCCATGAAGATCGAAGCCGGCGTCGCCGCCACCGAAGAACTTGAGAAGGCCGAAGACGAGGGCATCGAGCTCGAGCGTCGCGAAAAGCGCCGCCTCGGCCGCATCGAGCAGGTGGGCATCGACGCCAAGCAGCAGCTCATCGAAGCGAACCTGCGCCTCGTCGTGTCCATCGCCAAGCGCTATGTGGGTCGCGGCATGCTGTTCCTCGACCTCATCCAGGAAGGCAACCTCGGCCTCATCCGCGCGGTGGAGAAGTTCGACTACACGAAGGGCTTCAAGTTCTCGACGTACGCCACCTGGTGGATTCGCCAGGCCATCACGCGCGCCATCGCCGACCAGGCTCGCACCATCCGCATTCCCGTGCACATGGTGGAGACCATCAACAAGCTCGTGCGTATCCAGCGCCAGCTGCTGCAGGAGCTCGGGCGCGAACCCACGCCGGAGGAGATCGGCAACGGAGATGGGCCTGCCCGCCGAGCGCGTGCGCGAGATTCAGAAGATCTCGCAGGAGCCCGTGTCGCTCGAGACGCCCATCGGCGAAGAGGAAGACTCCCAGCTGGGCGACTTCATCGAAGACGACGCCGCCGTGGTGCCGCCCGACGCCGCCTCGTTCAGCATGCTCCAGGAGCAGCTGTCGAAGGTGCTCGACGGCCTGGCCGAGCGCGAGCGCAAGGTGATCAGCCTGCGCTTCGGTTTGGAAGACGGCCATCCGCGCACGCTCGAGGAGGTCGGACGCGAGTTCGGCGTCACGCGCGAGAGAATCCGCCAGATCGAGAGCAAAACTCTCGCAAAGCTGCGCCACCCCTCCCGCTCCTCGAAGCTGAAGGACTACCTGGAAGACTAGGGTTCTTCCTTTTATGGCGCGGCGCTCCAGTCTTTTCCGGCGCGGCGGGGACGTAGCGTTCCATACGTCCCTTGCCGCGCCTGTGCGCATGCCGCTCCCGTCACGAATCGGCGCGGGTGCGGGTGCCTGATCGCATGCCGCTTCCCGCGCCATGAAAACACTTCCCAAGGAGTTCCCCGGATGAGCAATCCTTGCAACGAAAACCTCGAACTGTTCGCGAGCTGCCTGTCCGGCTTGGAGGCGCCGCTCGCTGAAGAGTTGAAGCGCCTCGGCATCAAGCGCGTGCGCCCCCTCGGTGGGGGCGTCGCCTTTTTCTGCGACGTGCGCCATGCCCTGTCCGCCTGCCTGTGGTCGCGGCTCGCGTCGCGCATCCTCGTGGTGGTGGGACGCGTGAACGCCGGCGACGCCAACCTGCTGTACGAGGGCGTGCGGCGCCTTCCCTGGGAGGATGTCATCGCGCCGAGCGCGAGCATGGCCGTGACGGCGCACGGCATGAACGAGGAGCTGCGCAACACCCGCTTCACCGCGCTCAAGGTGAAGGACGGCGTGTGCGACCGCCTGCGCGAAGCGCGCGGCGAGCGCCCCGACGTGGACGCCGCCTCGGCGGATGCCACGGTCGACGTGCGCATCCGCGAGGGACGCGCCACCATCTCGCTCGACCTGTCGGGCGAATCGCTGTACCACCGCACCTACCTCACGCCCGACGACGGCCCCGACGCGCCCCTGTCCTGCGCGCTGTCGGCGGGCTTGCTGGCGCTGTCCGGATGGCGCCAGCGCGGCAGCCGGGGCGAAGCGTGCGTCGACCCTGCTTGCGGCGACGGCTTCCTCGTGGTGGAGGCGGCATCTGCGGCGTGCGATCTGGCGCCGGGGCTCACGCGCGAGCGGTGGGGCTTCTTCGGTTGGGCGCAGTCCGAACCCGAGGCGTGGAACGAGCTCATCGACGACGCGGACGAGCGCTTCGAGCGCGGGTTGACGTCGGCCGTCGCTCCCGGTGCGGCGGAGGGCCCGGCTTCGGCTCCGCCCGACCCTCTGTACGTGCGCTTCGCCGGCGCGTCCACCTCGTCGCCCGCCATCGCGCGGGCGCGCACCCACGCCAAGCGCGCGGGATTGCGCCAGGCCGTCAGCATCGAGCTGGCCGACGCTCAGAACGTCGACGGCCTCGTGGAGCGCGTGTGCGTGGCGGCGGGCAAGGTGCGCGGCGGCGAGGAGATGGCCTGCACGGTGGCCAGCGTGCTGCTGTCGGGCGAGCGCTCGCAGTCGGACGCGCGCGCCCAGGCCGAGGCGGCCACGTTCGTGCGCGCCGCGTCGGCCGCTCCGGCGGGCTCGACGTTCGCGGTTGCCGGCGGCAACGGCGTGGAGGCGCGCTTCGGCAGCGCGCCCATCGTGCGCGCCACGCTCGGCCACGACCGCGTGGCCACCGAGGCGCTCGTATTCGACGAGCCGCCGATGGAGGCCGTGACGGTGATCGTGCCCGATTCGGCCGGCGGGGCCGAGCATGTGGTGGAGGTGCTCGAGCCTTCGTCCGAGCAGTTCGCCGCGCGCCTGCGCAAGACCGCGAAGGAGCGCCGCAAGTGGGCGAAGCGCGAGGGCGTGTCATGCTATCGCGTGTACGACGCCGACCTGCCCGATTACGCGGTGGCCATCGACGTGTACCCGGGCGCGGGCGACGCCGAGGGCAACCTTTACCTCCACATCGCCGAGTACGCGGCCCCTTCCACCATCGACCCCGGCAAGGCGCAGCGCCGCTACGACGACGTGCTGGCTCTCGCGCCGGTGGTGCTGGGCGTGCGCCCCGACCACGTGTTCTCCAAGGTGCGCCGCCGCGACAAGGGCGGCAGCCAGTATCGCGACTCCGGGCGCCGCTCCTACGTGACGCTGGTGGAGGAGGACGGCTACCGCTTCGAGGTGGACCTTGCGGGCTATCTCGACACGGGGCTGTTCCTCGACCATCGTCTCACGCGCGAGCTCGTGGGCGCGAAGGCGCAGGACAAGCGCTTCCTCAATCTGTTCGCCTACACGGGCACGGCGAGCGTGCATGCCGCCGCCGGCGGCGCGCGCACGACGGCCACGGTGGACTTGTCGCAGACCTACCTCGATTGGGCGGCGCGCAACATGGCCGCGAACGGGTTCGAGGGCCCCGAGCACACGTTCGAGCGCGGCGACGTCATGGCGTGGATCACCGAGGCGCGCCGTACGGGCCGCCGCTTCGACCTCGTGTTCGTCGATCCGCCCACGTTCTCCAACTCGAAGGCCATGGGCAAGCGCACGTGGGACGTGCAGCGCGACCATGTGGAGCTGCTCATCGGCGTGTCGCGCCTGCTGTCGGAAGAGAGCGAAGCCGTGTTCTCATGCAACCTGCGCTCGTTCAAGCCCGACGAGGAAGAGCTTGCCAAGTACGGCGTGCGTATCGAGGACATCACCGCGCAGACCATCCCGCACGACTTCGAAAGAAACCCCCGCATCCACAAATGCTACCTGGTGAAGAGAGGGTAGCATTTCCCTTCCATTATGGCGCGGCGCCGGCTTACCGGTCCGCGCCACCTCCGCCGCGCCCATCGCACGCCGCGTCCTGGTTGAAAGGGCGCGGCGTGTTTTGTTCAGCCTGCATGACTACGCGCCGCGCCAGAGAGGAGGCTTCCCCCGCCTCTCCCAAAGCGGGCCGCACGCCGCCCATGAGCTTCGATGAAGGCGTTCACGATGA
>ENA-OQIJ01000336-OQIJ01000336.1-human-gut-metagenome-genome-assembly--contig:-NODE-336-length-11781-cov-2.732023_pt1 | contig 11781 bp, 10 predicted proteins | sample MGYA00242582_ERZ504747 | MGnify/ENA primary metagenome ERZ504747 (study PRJEB26092, sample SAMD00036435) | human gut metagenome | host: Homo sapiens | study: EMG produced TPA metagenomics assembly of...
GGGTTATGTATTGTCTTGCATTTGGGCCGATGTAGAAGCCAATGTACCTGATGAAGTTGTAAAGACGGCGGAGTTTTCGAGCCGTGCATACAAATCTGAGAAAAGAAAGCAACAAGGCGATAATATATCGGTACATATCCCGTGGTACGATAATTTCTTAGGACAACACTACGCAGCCAATGCGTTGGGAAAATTCGCAAAAGATATTCTTGATGGTCTAAAGTATTACCGACGTAAAGGGGTTGATGGAAACCACAAAATCTATACATATCCCGGCGCTTGGAGAGAGGTGATTTCCACCTATGAATCTGCCAATGCCGGACCTCGCTGGGAAACAGCGGATGAAATGCTTTTAAATATCACTTCATACCCAAGCAAATATATGAAACTCGCCTTAGATGATTATATAAATCTGCACATGAAGGACATCACCTATCCTCTTTTTTCGGCGCATCGTAAGTAAGCGCCTGTTTAGCATTCCAGATGTCAGCCGTGGTCGGGTCGCTCCCGCCAACCCGCGGGCCGTATATATGCGGCCCCTACAACGCAGCAAAAAACAAAAAGCCGCTTACCTCAAACGAGATAAGCGGCTTTTGGCAGGGGTAGAAGGATTCGAACCCTCGGCACGCGGTTTTGGAGACCGCTGCTCTACCAACTGAGCTATGCCCCTATACTAATGATGCCCACAATGCGTATCTTGCACTGTGGGCATCAGCGCTGGAGCTGCTAAGCAGATTTGAACTGCTGACCTCATCCTTACCAAGGATGCGCTCTACCAACTGAGCTATAGCAGCGTATGGCGACCCGAATCAGGCTCGAACTGACGACCTCTAGCGTGACAGGCTAGCGTTCTAACCAACTGAACTACCGGGCCATACACAGCTTTGTGCGCTGCCGTGGCAGCTGCAACGTTGTTAATTATAGCGGCTGACACGCAAAATGTCAACACTTTTTTTGATATTTTTTACCGATTTTTTCAGCTTCTATAAAATACAGCGCAGTTGCGTAAAAACCTAAAGAACATTGCATTCCGGGGCAGGGCGTGGTATGATAGATTATATCAGAGTTTCGGGCGGAAGAACTGCAGCTCCTCGCCGCGATGTATCCGCTGCAGACCGGCCCAGTGCCGCGTGACCATGATAACGGCATTCAGGGCCAGTACAGCACCGGCCTCGGTGCCGTATTGCATCCAGCCCACCGGCACAGCCAGCGCGGCAATCAGCACCGCGCCTACCGGCAGATAGCCGGTCAGCAGCACAGCCACGCCGCCTGCCAGACAGCACAGCACTCCGGTGACGGGCAGGTACAGCATGAGCCACGCGCAGGTGACGGCCACGCCCTTGCCGCCCCGGCCCTTGTACCAAATCGGCCAGTTGTGCCCGAGCACCGCGCCAAGCCCGCCGTACAGCAAAGCGGTAAGCCCCAGCTCCGGCGCAAGCTGGTGGCAGAACCAGCAGGCCACCGCAGTCTTGATGACGTCGCCCGCCAGAACCAGCAGCCCGGCCTTTTTACCAAGATGTGTCGCGATATTCGCCATGCCGGGGTTGCCGGTGCCAATATCCCGCGCACTGATGCCCGCCGTGCACCGCGCCACGACCTCCGCTGTCAAAAAACCGCCGAACAGATACCCCGCCAGCAGGCAGAGTCCCCGCAAAAATAGTGCCATACGCCTGCGCCTCCTTTTCCTTACAGTATGGGTGCGCCGCGCCCGATTTAACCATGTCAGAGGAAGTATATTATGGAACTGCAAGCATTGCAACAGGAATGCCTGGCCTGCCGCGCTGCGGCCTGTGCGAGACGCGCCACAGGCTCGGCTTTGGCCAGGGTGCCGCACACGGCCAGGGTCATGCTCGTAGGCAGGGCCCCGGTGCCAACGAGGACGAGCAGGGTCTTCCCTTTGTGGGCAAGAGCGGCCAGCTGCTGGACCACTATCTGCAGGCCGTCGACTTGAGCCGTGACGAAAACGTCTATATTGCCAATATCGTCAAATGCCGCCCGCCGCAGAACCGCGACCCGCTGCCGGAAGAATCCGCCGCGTGTATGCCTTGGCTGCGCCAGCAATTTCAGCTGATCCGTCCCAAAATCGTTGTCTGTCTGGGCCGCGTGGCCGCGCAGCGGATGCTCGACCCGGGCTTCTCGATTTCCCGCGACCACGGTAAATTTTTTGACAAGCAGGGCACACTGTTCATGGCGACCTACCACCCCGCAGCGCTGCTGCGCTACCCAGACAACAAGCCTGCTGTCTTTGGTGACTTTGTGGCCCTGCGGCAGAAAATCACAGAGGTCTGCGAACATACCTATTAAAAAGATACCACCGGATGCAAGGAGGGAAGCGGCATGGAGCCTGAAGCGTTGGCACTGACGCTGCCCATACGGCGTCTGGTGGAGTTTTTATTGCGCACCGGCAGCATTGACAGCCGCTTTACCGGCTTTGACCGCGCGCTGGAGGGTGCACGCCTGCACCGCAAATTGCAGCGTGCCGCCGTAAAAGAGTACCCGGACTATCAGGCCGAGGCGGCGTTGAAGCAGGACTACGCCTGTGCCCAAATCAACTACACGCTGGAGGGCCGTGCCGACGGTATTTTTACCGATACTGACGGCATACCGACCATTGATGAGATCAAAACCACAACTCTGCCGCCCGAGCTCATCACCGGTGAGCAAAGCCCGGAGCACTGGGCACAGGCGCAGATCTATGCGGCCATCTACGCGCGGCAGAACGGCCTGCCCACTATGCGGGTGCGGCTGACCTACTTTCAGGTCGATGAGGAACTGGAATTTCGTTTCAGTCATGACTACACCGCCGACGCGCTGGACGCCGTTGTGACCGACCTGCTGACGCAGTACGCGCCGTGGGCCAAGCGTGCCGCCGAGTGGCAGCGCATCAGCCGCGCGTCACTGGCGGCGCTGCAATTTCCGTTTCCCGGCTATCGTCCGGGCCAGCGGGCCATGATCGGCGCGGTGTACAAGATTTGCACCGAGGGCGGGCAGTTGCTCTGCCAGGCACCCACCGGCATCGGCAAGACGATGAGCGTGCTGTTCCCGGCGTTAAAGGCTGTGGGGCAGGGCGGCCCCGTCTTTTACCTGACAGCCCGCGGCACGACCCGTGCGGCAGCGGAGAACGCGCTGGCGCTGCTGCGGGCGTCCGACGCCGATTTAAAGCTGCGCAGCGTAACGCTGACGGCCAAGGACAAAATCTGTATGCAGGATCGGCGCGAGTGTACGCCCGAGGCATGCCCCTATGCCAAAGGCTACTATGATCGCGTCAGGACGGCGCTGTGGGATGCGCTGGACACCCACGCTCTGACCGCTGACGCCCTGCAGATGCTGGCTCGCAGACATAAGGTCTGTCCGTTTGAGCTGGGGCTGGATCTAAGCCTGTGGTGTGATGTAGTCATCGGGGACTACAACTACCTGTTTGACCCCGTCGTGCATTTGGAACGCTTTTTTGACACAGCGGGGGACTATCTGTTTCTGCTCGATGAGGCACATAATCTTCCGGACCGCGCCCGGAGCATGCACAGTGCCGTCCTTGCCAAAAGCGCCTTCTACGACGCCAAAAAGCGGCTGGGCAAGGGCAAAAGCAGCCTGAAAAACGCACTGACAAAGGTCAACGACATCTTCATCGAGTGGCGGCACCGCTGCGGGGAAGCACTCGGCGACAGCCGCTTTGGCCGCACGTTCTTTGAAAAGTCCCGCGCCGATGCGCTTGACCGCGCGCTGACAAGGCTCTGTGAGCCGCTGGAGATCTGGCTTGACGAACACCGCGACCCCGACGAGACCCACGAGGCACTGTTGCAATTATACTTTGACATCCGCGCCTGGCTGCGCGTGGCGGACACGTTCGACGATCACTTTGTACTGCAAATCTCTGCCCACGGCAGTGAGGTCCGTGCCGCAATGCTCTGCCTGGACCCGAGTGACTTTCTGGCGGCGGACTTTGCCAAGGGCCGCGCGGCGGTGCTGTTCAGCGCGACGCTGGCTCCGGCAGGCTATTACAGAGATCTGTGCGGTCTGCCCGATGCCCGCGCTGTAGCGCTGCGCAGCCCGTTTGATACGGAGCATCTGGGCCTGTGGTGCGCCCGCCACGTCAGCACCCGCTACAAGGACCGCGCGGACAGCATTGCCAAGGTCGCTGACCTGCTGGCCGTGATGTCCGGGGCGAGGGCCGGGCACTATCTGGCGTTTTTCCCGAGCTACAGCTATTTACAGCAGGTGTGGGAGGATTTCACCGCCCGCTACCCGGACCAGCCGACCCTCTGTCAGGAAAGCGCCATGGACGAGGGAAAACGCGCGGAGTTTCTGGCACAGTTTCAGAAATCCGACGGCAGACCGCTGTTGGGCTTTGCGGTGCTGGGCGGCGTTTTTGGCGAGGGCGTCGATCTGACGGGGGAGAGCCTCATCGGTGCAGCCATCGTCAGCCCAGGCCTGCCGCAGGTCGGCCCGCGGCAGGAGCAGCTGCGCGATTACTTTGAGCAGACGCGCGGCTCCGGCTTTGACTATGCCTACCGCTTCCCCGGCATGAACAAGGTTTTGCAGGCGGCAGGCCGGGTCATCCGCACGCCGGAGGACCGCGGCGTTGTCCTGCTCATTGATGACCGGTTCCTGGCCCCCGACACCCGCCGCCTGATGCCGCCGCACTGGGAGCAGCTGCGGGTCGTGGAAAGCGCCGAGACGCTGGCCGGGGAGCTGGAACGGTTCTGGGGCAGAGAGGCTTCCTCTGAGGGGGAAGCAGTCAGCAGCCCCGCCCGCTGACTGATGAGAACGGTACTTACTTATGCCGCCCGCTTATGAACGATTGCGCAGACTCGTATCTCAGCCGACCCTGCGGGGCCACCGTCTCCCGAAGGGGAAGGCTTTAGACTTATTTGCCCCAGAAATCGCAAAATTTGCATAATTTATCCTCTTGCATTTACAGGCGTGCGTGCTATAATACAATCCGCACGATATTTTGCACGTATATAATGGGGTAGGGAAAATCATGACAAAAGACCTTACGAGCGGCAGTCCGCTCAAAGTTATTCTCCTGTTCACCTTGCCGCTGGTGCTGGGCAACCTGTTCCAGCAGTTCTATGCGTTGGCGGATACCATCATCGTGGGCCGGTTCTGCGGTGTCAGTGCGCTGGCCTCTGTCGGCGCTACCGGCTCGGTCAACTATCTGATTTTGGGTTTCGTCATCGGCGTCTGCAACGGCTTTGCGATTCCTATTGCACAGCTGTTCGGCGCGCGGGACTATAAGGATCTGCGCCGCCATGTCGCCAACGCCGCCTGGCTCTGCATGGCGGCCAGTGTGGTGCTGACCATCAGCACCGTTGCGCTGACCCGCCCGATGATGCAGCTGATGCAGACACCCGACGACATCATTGACGGCGCGGTCATCTACATCGGCTGGATCTTTGCGGGAATTCCGTTCATCTTTTTGTACAACATGGTGGCGGCCATCATGCGCGCACTGGGCGACAGCAAGACGCCGCTGTACTTTCTGATCCTGACCAGTGCGCTCAACATCGGGCTCGACCTTTTGTTCATCATCCCGTTTCAGATGGGTGTTCTGGGGGCGGCGCTGGCCACTGACATCTCGCAGGTCATTTCCGGTGTGCTGAGCTTTATCTATCTGAGCCGTAAATTTGATGTGCTGAAGATGCAGAAATCTGACTTTGCCTACAGCAAAAAGGCCTGCGCACGTCTGCTGGGCATCGGTGTGCCGATGGGTCTGCAGTGCAGCATCACGGCCATTGGCAGCGTCATCATGCAGTGGGCGGTCAATGTGCTGGGCAGCACCGCCGTTGCCGCCGTCACCGCAGCAGGCAAGACCGAGAGTCTGCTGACCGTTCCGATGGAGAGCGTCGGCACGGCCATGGCAACCTACGCCGGGCAAAACCTCGGCGCATCCCGGATGGATCGTGTGCGGCAGGGAGTCAACAGCGCCATGCTCATTATTTTGATTTACGGTGTGGCATCGGCTTTCGTTCTGCATTTTACCGATGTGCAGATCATGGGGCTGTTTCTGGACACTGCTAAAGAGGTTGACATTGTAGCCATGGGGCGCGAATATCTGTTCTGGAACAGTGTGTCTTTGTGCCGCTGGGGGCGCTGATCGTCTGGCGCTACTCCATCCAGGGGCTCGGCTTCTCGTCACTCGCTATGCTGGCCGGTGTGGCCGAGATGGTCGCCCGCACGGCGGTGGCGATTGTACTGGTCCCGATTCTGGGATACTTCGGCGCGGAGCTGTCCAATCCCGCGCATGGATCGCGGCCTGCCTGTTCCTGTACCCTGCGTATCGCTGGACCTGCCGCCAACTGGACAACCGCCTGCTGGCTGCCAGGCTCCACATTCAGGGCGACCACGCGGAGACTGTGCTGTAAATAGGATAAAAGACCGTTCCGGTTCTGGAACGGTCTTTTTCATTTTGGCTGCGCAGTAGGGGCGGGGCATGCCCCGCCCGCAGCCTTCCCAGTAGCATATGCTTGCCATACAGCCGCGGGCCGGACATGTCCGGCCCCTACAGCGCTATTTTTCCCAAAGCCTCTTGCCGTCGCCTTACAAACCGTATATAATAAGCCTATACGAAGCATATAAAGGGAAAGGAAAGACAATCATGCCGCAGAAAAAGCCGTTTATCACCCTTGCCCAGGCGAAGGAGATCGCCGCCGATATTCCCACCCCGTTCCACCTTTACGATGAAAAGGGGATCCGCGAGAACGCTCGCAGGGTCATCGCCGCGTTCAGCTGGAACAAGGGCTTCAAGGAATACTTTGCCGTCAAGGCCACGCCCAACCCCTACCTGCTGAAGATTCTGCAGGAGGAGGGCTGCGGCGTTGACTGCTCCAGCTATACTGAGCTGCTCATGAGCGAGGCCTGCGGCTTCAAGGGCAGCGACATTATGTTTTCCTCCAACGACACGCCCGCGCAGGACATGAAGAAAGCCTACGACCTCGGCGCGTACATCAATCTGGACGACCTGACCCACGTTGCGTTCCTTGAAAAGGTCGCGGGCGTGCCCAAAACCGTCTGCTGCCGCTTCAACCCGGGCGGTGTGTTCGAGCTGGGCAACGGTATCATGGACAACCCCGGCGACGCCAAGTACGGTATGAGCGAGGATCAGATGGCCGAGGCTTACACCAGGCTGATGGCTGCCGGTGCCGAGCAGTTCGGCATCCACTCCTTCCTGGCCAGCAACACCGTGACTGACGACTATTACCCGAAGCTGGCCGGTATCCTGTTTGAGCTGGCCGTCCGCCTGCACAAGCGCACCGGCGCAAAAATCAAGTTCATCAACCTTTCGGCGCGTCGGCATTGCCTACCGCCCGACCAGCGCAGCAACGACATTGCCGCCATCGGCGAGGGCGTGCGCAAGAAGTTTGAGGAGATTCTGGTGCCCGCCGGCATGGGTGATGTCGCCATCTTCACCGAGATGGGCCGCTTTATGCTGGCACCCTACGGCGCACTTGTCACCACCGTGCTGCACCAGAAGCATATTTACAAGGAGTACATCGGCGTTGACGCCTGCGCGGCCAACCTGATGCGCCCTGCCATGTACGGCTCTTACCATCACATCACGGTGCTGGGCAAGGAGGACACCCCCTGCGACCACAAGTACGACGTCACCGGCGGTCTGTGTGAGAACAATGACAAATTCGCCATTGACCGTATGCTGCCGGAAATCGACATCGGCGACATTGTCTACATCCATGACACCGGCGCACACGGCTTCTCGATGGGCTACAACTACAACGGCAAGCTGCGCAGTGCCGAGGTCCTGCTGAAGGAGGACGGCTCCCACCAACTCATCCGCCGCGCCGAGACGCCGGAGGACTACTTTGCAACGTTTGATTTCAGCCCCTTCTTCAAGAAATGATTCCGGGAGGATACCCCATTGTTTGAATTCCTTTTTGTTATCGGCATCGTGCTGGCGTTTTACGGCTACTCCGCAATGAAGAACCCCAATGTCTGGGGCGACCAGGGCCGCGACGAGATCAAACCAGAAAACTGGAACGGCTATGTGGTGCACAACGGCCAGTTCATGATGTACGCCGGGTTCTTTCTGGCTGCGCTGGCCGCACTGGATGTGATTTTTGACTTTGCGGGCTGGCTGTACATCCTGATCCTGCTGGGCGGTCTGGCCATGATCTTCTATCCGCTCGTCCATTGGATGCACGAAAAAGAGGGCAAATGGTGGCCCTGGCCGAAGCATAAAAAGAAAAAGTGAAACTCTCAAAAGCCTTCCCCCTCGGGGGAAGTGGCCCCGCAGGGCCGGATGAGGGCAAGGCGTATCTGACTACTCAAAAACGGGTCATTGCCACAAGCTTTGCCCTCATCAGCCAGTGGTCGGAGCCACTGACAGCTTCCCCCGTGGGGGAAGCCAACGCAAACAAAAATGCCTGTGCAGGCTTCAAACCTGCACAGGCATTTTGCTGTCGTAAGATTTATTCCGCCGTATCCGCCAGCATCTCCGCCACTTCTGCCTTGGTAAACTCGCCCAGCGGCAGCACCAGCTTAGCCAGCACTTCCTGCGGCAGACCTGCCAGCGCGGCACTCTGGTCTGCCTCGGCGTCCGCAGCAGGCAGCAGGTGAGAAAGCCCCTCGCCGTCCACCTCGATGCGGGCATAGTGCCCGGTGGCAATGAACGCGCAGTCCAACTCGGCAGCCTTGTCGGCCAGCAGCTGCAAAAGCCCGGCAGGCGTGACTTCGTGCTCAGCCGTGAATGTCTGCACCGCAAAGCCCTGCTGCTGCAAAATGCGCATGGCTGCGGCGGCGTCACTGCCGCTGTTCAATCCCAGCAGGACCTTATCCTGCTTTTCAAATGTGTTAAAACCGTCCATGTTTCTCTCCTTATGCCAAGGTCAGGCCTGACGCCGCCGTATTTCTTGCTTTGCTCTACAGCCATGCGGTCACAGCGTTCGTTTTCGGGATGGCCGGCGTGGCCCTTCAGCCAGTGATAGGTGATTTCATGCTTCTCGCTCTCGGCCAGCAGCGGGGCCCACAGATCCGGGTTCAGGGCGGGGGATTTGTCAGCCTTCTTCCAGCCGCGGGCGCGCCAACCCCTGGCCCAGCCCTTTTGCAGGCTGTCAATGACGTACTTACTGTCGCTGTACAGGTCAATGGCGCAGGGCTCCTTGAGCTGGCGCAGCGCCTCCAGCAGGGCGGTCATCTCCATGCGGTTGTTGGTCGTGTTGGCCTCGCCGCCGGAAAGCTCCTTCTCGTACACCTTCTGCGCCGTGCGGAACCGCAGGATCGCGCCCCAGCCGCCCGGGCCGGGGTTGCCGCTGCAGGCACCATCGGTATAAATTTCAATATGCTTCATGCGTTGCACTCCGTATTTTGGTCTATAATACTACTATTATAGCAAGCCGGGCTTCATAAGGCAAGATATTTGACATAGACGCCATTTCCGATTATAATAGAGTGTAATTGCATTGTGTGTTTTATCGGGCCTGGCCGCGTCTTTTCAGGCGGGCTTTCCGCGCCCATTCCATTAGGCATAGAAGCATCCGCTCTTAAAATACATAGATCGCAACCGCTTTTGAGGGGATCCGGTACCTGCAGATGGCAGGCACCAGCCCGGAAATACGACGATTCGGAGGTTTTCGATGGAAGAGTTCAAGCCAAAACGTAAAATACCGCACAGCCTGCCCAGAACGGCCAGAGTGCGCCCCATACCCGCAAGCCGCGCATACCCAAGCCCCAGGGTGACGAATGCTGCCAACGCGCAGCAAAAGCCCCGCCCCGCGCCCGCGCCCCGCGGCCCCGGCCACTGCCGAGCTGAACGCCGCCGCGCAGAGCATCCCGGCTCCGCGTCCGCGCCGCCCCGCGCCAGAATCAGAACAGCGCTGCACCCCAGAACGGTCAGGCGTCCGCACCGCGCCCCCCAGGGCCAGCGCCGCGGACGCCGTCCAAAGAGTCCGGAGCAGCTTGAGATGACCCCGGCCATCCCGATGCACATCTGCCCGCTGGGCGGCCTCGGCGAGGTCGGCAAGAACATTACGCTGTATGAGTGCCAGGGCGACATGATCCTCGTTGACTGCGGCCTTGTGTTCCCGGATGCCGATATGTTCGGCGTCGATCTGGTCATCCCGGACTTCACCTACGTGCTCGAGAACAGGGACCGCATCAAGGGCCTGTTCATCACCCACGGTCACGAGGACCACATCGGCAGTCTGCCCTACCTGCTCAAAAAATTCAATGTGCCGATCTACGCCGCCAAGCTGACGATTGGTCTTATCAAGAACAAGCTCGAGGAGCACGGCCTTGCGTCCAGCGCGATCTTCCATGAGATCCGCCCGCGCCAGAAGGTCACGCTCGGCTGCTTCACCGTCGAGCCGATCCACGTCAACCACTCCATCCCGGACTCGCTGGCCTTCGCCATCGACTGCCCGGCGGGCGTGGTCATCCATACCGGCGACTTCAAGGTCGACTACACGCCGCTGTCCGGCGACGCCGTGACCGACCTGCCCACGATTGCCGAGTATGGCCGCAAGGGTGTGCTGGCGCTGCTGGCAGATTCCACCAACGCAGAGCGCCCGGGCTTCACCGCCACTGAACAGACCGTCGCCGAAGGCGTGCGCCGCCTGTTCGCCAAGGCCGGTAAGCGCCGCATCATCGTGGCAACGTTCGCCTCCAACATCTACCGCGTGCAGCAGATCATCGATCTGGCGATTGAGTCGGGCCGCAAGGTCGCCGTCAGTGGGCGCAGCATGGTCTCCAACACCGAGATGGCCCGCGAGCTGGGCTACCTGCACGCGCCGGATAATGTGCTTATCACGATTGACGAAATCAACAAGTACCCGCCGGAGAAGGTCGTGCTCATCACCACCGGCAGCCAGGGTGAGCCGCTGAGTGCTCTGTCCCGCATGGCGCAGGCCAGCCACCGTCAGGTGCGCGTCGGCCCCAATGACTTCATCATCATCTCGGCCCGCCCGATCCCCGGCAATGAAAAGACCGTCACCAAGGTTGTCAACGGCCTGCTGACGCTCGGGGCCGAGGTCATCTACGAAAATATGTACGACACCCACGTGTCCGGCCATGCCTGCCAGGAGGAGCAGAAGCTCATGCTGACGCTGGCCCACCCGCAGTTCTTCCTGCCCGTGCACGGTGAGTTCAAGCAGCTCAAGCGCCACGCCGAGACCGCGGAGCATCTGGGCTATATCCCGAAGCAGAATATCTATATCGCCGAGAACGGCCAGAACATCCGCCTTTCCGCGGATGGCATGACCGTTGAGAACACTGTTACGGCGGGCGCTGTGATGGTCGATGGCTACGGCGTCGGCGATGTAGGCAACGTGGTCCTGCGGGATCGCCACCACCTGTCGGAGGACGGCATCATCATTGTGACCGCCGCCATCGACGGCAGCAACGGACAGGTTCTCTCCGGTCCCGATCTCGTCAGCCGCGGCTTTGTCTACGTGCGTGAGAGCGAGGAGCTGATGGAGGGAGCCCGCACCCAGGTGGAGATGGCTCTGGACCGCAGCCTGGCCGACAACCTGCACGACTGGGCCAGCGTCAAAGCCCGCGTGCGCGAGGCGCTGTCGAGCTATATCTACCGCCGCACCAAGCGCAGCCCCATGATCCTGCCAATTCTGCTGGAAGTGTAATTGTTTTCCTGAACAGGGGAGTGTACGATGAAACACAAGGATGGATTGGATATTGCCGCTCTGCTGCTGTTGCTGCTGGTCGCCATCGCCGCGATGGTCGTGCCGGTGGCCCTGACGCAGCCTGCCCTGCTGGCCGTGCCTGCGGTGCTGGTACTGATCGCGCTCTGTGTAGTGCTCTACCAGCGCCGCC
>ENA-OQIJ01000337-OQIJ01000337.1-human-gut-metagenome-genome-assembly--contig:-NODE-337-length-11780-cov-2.991161_pt1 | contig 11780 bp, 13 predicted proteins | sample MGYA00242582_ERZ504747 | MGnify/ENA primary metagenome ERZ504747 (study PRJEB26092, sample SAMD00036435) | human gut metagenome | host: Homo sapiens | study: EMG produced TPA metagenomics assembly of...
CGTTGACGGCCCATTCGGCGTACCAGCCCGTCTTCTTCGCGAACGCTTCGAGCGTTTCGGTCGACGGAGTGCCGGGGTAGCCACGCCGATATGCGCCCCCGCTCCCATGCCCCCTGGGCAATTGCCTCGTTGCCTGACATCAATTCCATGAGCGAACCCTTCTCATCTGATAACCCACGGGAAATTATACGGCAACGCGCGCCGCCCGACCCCGGTCAAACGATCAAAACCGGGCCGAACGGCGCGCGTTGCGCACCGATGCTCTCAAGCGAGCGCTACTCTTCTTTGTAGACGAGGCAGAACGCGCCGATTTGGATGACGTCGCCCGAGGCGAGACGGCGCGCTTCCACGCTGTCGTTGTTCACCCACACGCCGTTAAACGAGTTGGCGTCGCGGATGACGTAGCCGCCCTCGGAGGGCTCCACCGCGGCATGCTCGCGCGACACGGTCATGTCGTTGAGGAACACGTCGCATTGCGGGCTGCGGCCGATGGACAGCGGCTCGTCGCCCAGCTGGTAGGTCACGCCGGTCTGCGGCCCGCGTACCACATGGAGCGCTGCGGCGGCCTGAGGCGCGCTGTCCACGGGCAGCGCGTCGTCGCCGAGCGACACGGGCTCGAAGCGCTGCGTCGAACCGAGCAGCTTGAACCCGCAACGCGGGCAGGCGGCCGCCTGCGGATCGATGGGGTTGTTGCATACGGGGCACATGGTGCTCATGGCGTATCCTCTCTGCTATCCGGCTCAGACGGCGGAAGCGGTCTTGTCGATGACGAGCGGCGTCTCGTTCAGGGTGACGGACTGCGCCTCTTTCGGCTGGCCCGAGAACCCGCGGAACAGGCGATCCCACCACACGCCCACGCCTTCGAAGAAGTCGGGCGCGCTCACATCTTCGCACGCCACGAGGTCCATGGTGGCTATGGTGGCGTTGCGTTGCTTAAAGGTGATCGTGCCCACCTTGTCGCCTTCCTTCACGTTGCCGGACAGCTCGTCGAACTCGAGCGACTGGCTCACGTTGCCGTTGAGGTCGAAGATGGTGACGGCCGCCTGCGGGTCGCGCAGCGTCGCCTTCACCGTCTTGTCGATCCAACCCGTGTGCGCCACTTCGGCCACGACGGGCACCTCGGTGCCGTTCATCGTGGTGGTTTGCGGGCTGTTGGCCAGCTGGTAGGATATCTCGTGCTGGTACACCCACTCGCACAGGGCCTTCGCGTCGGCGAAGCGCTGCGCCTCGGACGATGAGTTGATGACGATGGCGTACAGCTCGCGGCCGTCCTTGTTGGCGGCGCCTGCGAACGACGGCCCGGCCAGCAGCGTCACGCCGGTCTTCACGCCGATGGCGTACTCGTACAGGTCGAAGAACCCGTCGGTGGTCTCCAGGTAGATGTCCACCTTCTCGCCACCGCGCGTCACGAGGATGTCGGTGCTGCCGCCGCCCACGATGGCGCGGAACGTGTCGTTGGTCATGGCGTACTGCACCACCTTGGCCACGTCGGCCGCGGTGCTGTGCAGGCTGCCCTCGTAGGCGTCGAAGTCGAGCCCGTGCGGGTTCTCGTAGACGGTGTCGGTGCAGCCGAGCGCCGCCGCCTTGTCGTTCATGGCCTGCACGAACACGGCCTCCGGATCGGATGCGCCCGCGTCCATCGCACGGCCGATGGTCTCGGCGATGGCCACGGCGGCGTCGTTGCCCGACGGCACGAGCAGCGCCTTGAGCGCCGTCTCGAGGTCCATGACGTCGCCTTCTTGCAGGTTCGCGGACGATTCGCCACGAGCGCGGCGGCAGACACCGTGACGGGCGTATCGAGCGACACGAGCCCGCTTGCCACGGCGTCGAGCGCCACGACGCCCGTCATGATCTTCGTGATGGACGCGATCTGCGTGGGGCTCGAGGCGTTGCGCTCGAAGTACACCGTGCCGTCGGAGCCCATGACCATGGCGTACTCGGCGTCGATGCTCGGGCACTGCGCCACGGCCAGGCCGCGCGCGTCGACGGTTTGGCCGTAGACGACGTCGGCCTTGCGCACGTCGGCGAAGGCGGTGGCGGGCGCGACGATGCCGGTGCAGGCAAGCGCGCAGGCGAGCACGCACGCCAGGAGCCGGGCGCGCGTGCGGTTGAGGGTATGGGTCAGCGTATTAGTCAATGCGATAGATATCCTCCGGTCGTACCGGCTCGAAGCCGGCGGCGGTCAACTTCTCTTCCAGATCGTCCGTGCCCTCCACCTTCAGCACGTCGACGGCCGTCTCCGCGTTCACGGAGAAGCAGTACCCGTACTCGATGTTGGCGTTCTGCTCGTCCATGAACTCGAGGAGCGAGGCGAGCCCGCCCGGCACGTTCGGCACGCGCACGCCGAGCACCGGCGTGACGGTGGCGCGGTAGCCCTGCGCGCGCAGGGCCTCGGCCGCGGCGTCGGGGGTGTCCGTCAGCATGCGGGCCACGCCGAAGTCGGCCGTGTCGGCCAGGTTGAGCGCATGCATGTTGATGCCCGCGTCGGAAACGGCGCGGCAGGCCGCCGCGAGACGGCCCTTCTCGTTCTCGAGGAATACGGTCAGCTGCGAAATCATGCCTTCTTCCCTTCTCTCAGGTCGATGATGCGCTTCGCCTTGCCCTCGCTGCGCTCGATGGTCTTCGGCTCGACGATCTTGATGTCGACGGCGATCTGCAGGTTGCTCTTGAGCTCGCCCGCCAGGCGGCGCTTGAGGTCCTCGAGCTTGCGGATCTCGTCGAACGGGAACTCGGGGACCGTCTCCACGTCGAGCTCGACGTGATCGAGCGGGCCCTTGGACGTGAGGATGATCTGGTACTGCGCCGCGATCTCGGGGAAGCTGACGATGACCTGCTCGATCTGCGACGGGAACGACGTTGACGCCGCGCACGGTTTCGTCGTCGAACGAGTTCTTCCACTGCGTGAAGCTCTCGCGCGCCTGATAGTGCGGGTCGCGCTCCGCCATCTCGAACGTATAGATGCGGCTGCACGGCACGCCGGCGTCGAGCATGAGCCGCTCGGCCTCCTCGGCGGTGTGCTGCTTGAAGAACGCCTCCATCGCCTCTTCCAACACGACGCCCGCCTCGCTGCCGAACGAGATCACCGGCGTGCCCTCGGGGAACAGCTCGCTGCCGTACTCAAGCCCGAACAGCGGCAACGCCGCGCGCACCACGCCGGGACCCAGGATGAGCGTATAGATGGGCACGCCGTCTTTGCAGATGTAGGTGCCGTACCCGCGCTCGACGTGCTATGCGAGCCTTCGCGCACGGGAAGCGCGCCCGTGTTCAGGTAGTTCAGCGCGTAGAAGCCCTCACAGCGCAGCATGGCCTCGTACTGCGCCACGTCCACGCTATCGCCCTTGCCCGTGCGTTGCGCGTTGATGTAACCTGCCAGCGCGCCAATGCTGGCCATGAACCCCGCGTAGTAGTCCGACACCTGCGGAAACGCCAGCACGGGAAGCCTGTCGGGGTAGCCGTTCATCTCCATGAAGCACCCGTAGGCCTGCCCGATGCCGTCGAACGAGGCGCGCGACACGTAGGCCGGGTCGCCCGTTTGCCCGAAGCCGGAAATGTGCGCGATGGTGAGCTTCGGGTTGATGTCCCACAGAGCCTCGTCGGTCATGCCCCACTTCGCCATCTGCCCGCCGCGAAAACCGTCCACGAGGATGTCGGCCTGCTTGAGCAGCTCGAAGAACCACGCGCGACCGGCGCCGTCCTTCACGTTCATGCACAGCGAGCGCGTGTTGCGCCGCTCCATCTGCGTGCCCCATCCCTGCAACGCCTCGTTCGTGGGACGCGACGTGTCGCGACCGCGCGGGCTTTCCACGCCGATGACCTCGGCACCCAAGTCGGCCAGCAGGCTGCAGGCGAACGGACCGGCAATGGCCATCGTGAGGTTGACCACCTTCACCCCTTGCAGCGGGCCGAATTTCGGGCATTCCTGTGCTTTCATATGCTTCCTCCTTCTTGGCGATGCCACCTGAGAGCGGCTACGAAGGCCACCTGCAAAAATGATGCCAACCTGGCATGATATTTGCAGGCGAACGCACCAAGGAATCCGAACAATGCAGGAGGAGCGACCATGGCGAACAAAGCTTCCGACCTCTATCAGAATATGGTGCGCGTTGACGAACCCGAGGCGCGCGTGCACCTCGACCTTCCCGACGGCCTGTTGCCGCTCGCGCTCAACGTGGAGCTTCCCGGAGGCTACGTGTCCGAGGTGGTACCCTGTGGCGTGCGCCTGCCCTACGCCACCACCACGATGTTCTCCACGGCCGACTCGTTCCAGATGGCGGCCGAGTTCCACGTCCTCATGGGCAACCGCCCGCTCGCGCGCGACGGCATCGAGCTGTGCCGCATCCGCGTGCGCAACATCAAGTGGAGCGGAGCCGGCGTGCCGCAAATCGAGCTGCGGTTCGAGCTCGACGCAGCGGGCCTCTTAACCGTTTCGGCCGCCAACCTCGATCGCAGCAACGCCGAAATCGTCGTGTTCACCGCCGGCGACGAAGTCACCCAGAACGACATACAGCAGGCCCTCGCCGATGCGCAGGAGCACGAGGCGGCCGACAAGGCCACGCGGGCGCTCATTCAGCAGATGCTCGACAGCTTCGCGCTCATCGGCGCCACGAACGACTACTACGGCGCGGCGAAGAAGAAGATGACCTACGCCGGGAAGAGCGCCTACAAGCAGGCGCGCAAGCGCCTTGAGAAAGCGCTCAGCGTGGAGCCGAGCGCCGCCGACGAGGCCTCCGTCGCAGAGCTCAACGCCGCGCTCGAAGCGTTCCGCGAGCAACGGCAGTCCATCCTGCCGATATACAAGCAAGTGATGAACTGGTACGCGTAGCACCCCCCCCCCCGGCGTTGCGCCGGGCCCGCACCACACGAACGGGCCGCCCGAGGGCGGCCCGCTTGCTTGCTGGGGTTGTACGTACGTGCCTTACTTCTTGGCCCAGGAGCGACGGCCCATCGGGACGATAACCAGCGAGCAGATGAGCGTGACCACGTAGAAGCCGATGATCAGCCAGAAGCAGCCGGCGAACGATCCGGTGATGTCGAAGATCTGAGCGTAGATGATGGCCGAGAAGCCGGAGAACACGTTGAGGCCCGTCGCCACCATCGAGAAGATGTTGGCGTAGTCTTTCTGGCCGAACGCCTGACGGCATGCCATGGGCGGCACGATGTTGAGCGCGGCGAAGCCGATGCCGAACAGGAACACGCCCACGTAGAACATCATGGCGCTGTCAACGCTGAACAGCACGATGGCGATGCCGCTCAGGGCGCTTCCGGCCACGAACACCTCGTCGAACAGCAGCATGCGGTCGGACCAGGCGAGCCAGATGAAGAAGTTCCCCGCCGCGGCGAGCGCCGCCGCGGCCGTGAGGAGCCGGCTGCTCTGCAGCAGCCGGTCGGCCGCGGGCACCTTGCGCGCGATCAGCATGCCGGCAACGCCGCCGAGCGCCTCGAACAGGCCGCACATGAGCCAGATGCGTTCGAGGTGGTAGGTGGTCGGCACGCAGGCGATGGGCTCGACGGCCGAGGACAGCCCGCAGCCGAACAGGGCGCAGTACACCCACGCGAGAAACAGCGCGAAGCCGACGGTCTCGCGCCAATGGGCCACCAGGTTTTCACGGAAATGATCGATCATACGCCCTCCCTCGTATGGCATAAGTATAGCGTGAGCCTTATTGCTTGCCGCCGTCATAGTTGTGCGACAACAAGCGTGCGACCTGGGTAAACCACAATTTCACCGGATTAAGGTGAGACGTTCTCGGTCGCAATTCCATCCTCCCCGCCCACAAAACACCTTGATCAGGTGATGATCTGCGCCCGTTTGCCCCGTAGGCTCGACGACGTTGTAATCTCTGGACGAGGAGTGAGGCAAGGAGGAGGATATGGTTCAACCGAACATGGATCGAAGGACGTTCGTCGAGGCGCTGGGCGCCTTGGGGGCCCTGTCGATCGCCGGCGTGAGCGCGGGGTCCCCGCCGTCCGTGGCGGTGGCCGCGGAATCGGCGTTCCCGCCGCCGCGAACCGGCAAGCCCATCGAGGCGAAGGTCGATCCCAAGACGGGCGACGTGTCCGTCAACGAGGACGTGATCGTGCGCTATTCGGGATGCGTGGGGTGCTACCAAGCCTGCGGCAACCGCGTCAAGCTCGACCGCAAAACCGGCCGCGTGCTCGGCGTGGGGGGCAATCCCTACAATCCGTCGGGCGCCGTCAAGCCGCTCGCGTTCGACGCGCCGCTCGAAGAGGCGTATCGCTCCATGAGCTACGCCAACGGCGCGGGCAACATCACGCGCGGCACGATCTGCGGACGCGGCAACGGCACGCTCGACGCGGTCAGCCAGCCCGAGCGCATCACCACGCCGCTCAAGCGCGCCGGCAAGCGCGGCGAGGGCAAGTGGAAGCCCATCGGCTGGGATCAGCTTCTCAAGGAAGTCACCGAGGGAGGCAAGCTGTTCGCCGACATCGGAGAGGATCGCGAGATCGAGGGCTTCAAAGCCGTGCACGACACCGTCACCCCGATCAACCCCGAGCAACCCGATCTGGGCCCGAAGTCCAACCAGATCATCATCTGGAACACGCGCGCCGACGGGCGCCGCCAGCTGAACGCGCGGTTCGCCCAGACGTTCGGGACGCTCAACAACTTCAGTCACAACTCCAGTTGAGGCGCGGCAGGTGGAGCAGGTGCGCTCTACAAAAACAGCAGTAACAGCTGCGGTCTCGATATCGACAAATCGGAATACATCCTCTGGAGCGGATCGTTCCCCGGAGGAAACGGCGGGCTTCAGACGAACAGCAAGCATCTGATTCCCCGCTTGCTCGACGGCTCCCTGAAAGTCGACGTCCTCGACCCGACGTTGGCGAACGGGCTCGTGACGCCCACGATGCCCGGGATCAATTGGATACCCATCAAGCCGACCACCAACGGCGCCCTCTACGCCGCCATCGTGCAGATCATGATGCGCGACAAGACCTACAACGCCGACGTGCTGTCGTTCCCCCAGCAAAAGGCGGCCGAGGCGGCCGGATACGGGGCGTTCACCAACGCGAGCTACCTCGTCATCACCGACGAGAGCCATCCCAACTACCGCAAGCTCATGCGCGCGGAGGACGCCGGCATCGATATGCCGGAGGAGAAGACGGCCGACGGCATGACGGTGCAGCACTACGTGGTCATCGATGCGGAAACGAACGAGGCGGCGGCGCACACCGCCTGCGACAAGGCCGTCTTCGACTACGAAGGCGAAGTGAACGGCGTGCAGGTGCGCACCGGCTTCGCCATCATGGGCGACACGGTGAACGCGCACACGCTTGAAGAGTACGCCGAGATCACGGGCGTTCCCGTGGCGGAAATCGAGCGGATGGCGAAGGAGTACACCTCGCACGGCGTGAAGGTGAGCGTCAACGCGGGCGCGGGCTCGACCGCCGGCGTGAACGGTTTCGATACCCCCAACGGACGCGAGGTTTTGCGCGCGCTCGTCGGCTCGAACCAGATGTCGGGCGGCTCCTTCCCGTCCGGCATGCCCAACGTCGAGGGCAAGGGCGCGGCGCGCTACGACCTGACCACGGTCAAGGGCCAGCCTGACGTCACGACGAAGAACGCCACCATCCTGTCGCGCGGCGGCAAGGCGTGGGAGAAGACCGACGAGTACAAGAACCGGGTGGCCAAGGGCGAGAAGGACCCCAAGCCGATGCTGCAATGGTTCGCCACCGGCACGCAGTCCGATTCGCAGGCGCTCATGTCCGCGGTCAACCAGTACCCCTACCAATGCAAGATCATGATGACCTGGATGTGCAACGTCATCCAGGGCACCCCGGGCGCCATGCGCGACGAGGTGGTCGAGCGCTTGAAGGACCCCGAAGTGCTTCCCCTGCACATCGTGTGCGACGTCGTCATCGGCGAGATGGCGCAGGTGGCCGACTACATCGTGCCCGACGTGACGCAGTACGAAAGCTTCGGCATCCCCTCGGGCGGCGGCGATTACGGCGCCGAGGTGCGCTGGCAGGCAAAGACGCCCGAGACCCCCGAGCTCGAGGATGGAAGCTACCTGTGCTGGGAAACGCTGCTGATCGACGTGGCGAAGGCGTGCGAGCTGCCCGGTTGGGGAGAAGACGCCATACCCGACGCCGAGGGCGGCATGCACCCCTTCAACAACGTGGCCGATTACTACTTGAAGGCGGTGGCGAACCTCGCCTACGCCGACACGCCCGTCGCCGACATCGACGAGGCCGAGATGAAGCTGCAGGGGCTCGACGAGCTTCCCCGGAACTTCAAGGCCGCGGTGAGCGACGAGGAATGGCCGAAGGTGCTGAACGTGCTGTCGCGCGGAGGGACGCACGTGGCCCGACGAGTACATCCGGGGCGCCGACGGACGCTACAAGTTCCTCAAGCCCTTCGAGACCTACATCTACAACGAGAAGCGCGCGTTGATGACGAACTGCTACTCCGGCAAGCGCCTTCCTCCCACGCTCAACTACAACCCGCCGATGTTCAGCGATTTGTCGCTCATGACCGACCACTATGCGGTCGAGGAGTTCCCGTTCACGAACTCCGAGCACAAGCCGCGCTTCCGCTCTATCTCGATGCTCTCGAACAGCCCCATCATGCGCGACATCTGCGCGCACAACTACCTCGAGATCAACAAGGAGGATGCGGCGGCGCTGGGCATCAAGGACGGCGACACCGTGCGCGCCGTCACGCCGTTCGGGGACGTGTCCGAAGGCGAGGCGATGGTCCGCGGAGGCCAGGTGCAGGGTGCGTTCAGCGTGTCGTTCGGATACGGGCACAGCAACTACGGAGCGCAGGACATCGACGTCGACGGGCAGGTGACCAAGGGCAATCCGGCGATCGCCGCCGGCGTGCGCACGCACCAGATGCTGGACCCGCTCGTTTCGGTCGACGGCGTGCTGGGCATCCTCTCCGACCACGATGCGTCGAGTCCGGGGCGTTGCGGCAGCATGTTCAAAATCGAGAAGGCGTAAGGGGGTATGCGATCATGAGTGAGAAACGACTTGGCATGTTGATTGATCTTGCCCTCTGCATCGGCTGCAACGCCTGCGTGGTGGCGTGCAAGATGGAGAACGACGTGCCGCTGGGCAGCTTCAACACATGGGTTGAGAGCTGGGACGTGGAGGACGAGGGAAGAACCCGCCGCGCCAACGTTCCCAAGCAATGCAACCACTGCGAGAACCCGCAGTGCGTGAAGGTGTGCCCCACGGGGGCAAGCTACACGGCGGACGACGGCACCGTGCAGATCGACGCCGAAAAGTGCATCGGCTGCAAGTACTGCCTGGCCGCATGCCCGTACCAGGTGCGCTACGTAACCGCGTCCGGCGAGGCGGGGAAGTGCTCCTTCTGCCATCACCGCACAGCGGAGGGGCTGCTTCCGGCCTGCGTGGGCACCTGCGTGACGAGCGCCCGCTACTTTGGCGATCTGAACGACCCGGACAGCGACATCTCGAAGAAGCTCGCTTCCGGCAGCGGCGAGGTGCTGCATCCCGACCTGGGTCTGAACCCGTCGCTGTACTACTTCGACCTGTCCGCGTCCGAAGCCATGCCCGTCGTGTCCGCCGTGCATCGGGGCGGCAACGTCTACAAGCCGTTCGAGGGGTGATCCAGATGGTATGGGATGGATTTGTCGCGTGTTACCTGTTTCTCGCCGGCCTCGGCGCGGGAGCCTTCGTTCTGGGCGTGCTGACGAACGGGGCGAAGAAGCCTGCCGGGCGCATGAAGAAGATCGCGTTCGTCATCGCGCTCGTCGCGGTGGCCGTCGGCACGCTGGTGCTCGTGTTCGATGCGAAAGCCGGGCTCGGCAACCCGATGCGCTTCTTCCTGCTGGTGATGAACCTCTCGTCGGTCATGTCGTGGGGCGTCATCATCCTGAGCGCGTTCTTGATCGTGGTGTTCGTCGATCTGGTGCTTTTGCTCGTGAAGAAGAAGACGCCGAAGGCGCTCGATGCCGTCGGCCTGGTTCTCTCCGTGTGCGTGGCGGCCTACACCGGCGTGCTGCTGGGCGATGCGGGCGTGGCGTTCCCGCTGTGGAACATGGCCGTCCTGCCGATCCTCTTCGTGGTGTCGGCGGCGTCGACGGGCTTCGCGGCCGTGCTCGCGGTCACGCACCTCGCGGCGCCTGACGAGGCGGCCAGCCTGCCCTTCCTGGCGAAAACCGGCTTGGTTCTGCCCGTTCTCGAGCTTGTTCTGGTCGCCGTCCTGTTGGCGGTGACGGCGTCGGTGCAGGGCTCGGCCGCGGAAGCGGCGGCGGGTTCGGTGGGCGCTTTGGTGAGCGGCGGCTACGCCGTGCCGTTCTGGGTGGGCTTCGTCGGCATCGGCCTCGTGCTGCCGTTCTGCCTCGAGCTGGCGGGCCGCAGGAAAGCCGGCGCCGACGAGGCCGCAGGCTCCGGCACGACGCGCGCCGTCGTCGGCGAGCTGGCCGTGCTGGTGGGCGGCTTCATGCTTCGGTACCTCGTGATCATGGCCGCGTTGCCGGTTGTCATCGCTTAGCGAATACGAGTCGAGAGGAATCTGCTTTGAACGACGCATCGACGTTTCATGACACGGTTCGGCACGTGCACGGCTGCAGCGTGCTGTTGAGCGCCTGCGCAGCCGCATTGATCAACGAGCCGACCGAGCAGGTGGTCCAGGACGTGCGTCGTGTCGCGGAGGCGCTGGGGGACTCCCGTTTCGACGGGATCGAACCCGGCGCCCCTCTCACCCAGCGCTACTACGACCGGTTCTTCGTCTCCGCCAGCCCCTACTTCGTGCCCCTCGTGGAAAGCTGCGTTCGCGGCGCGTTCGACGAGGACGGCCGCACCGTGTACGCTTCCACCCGCAGCTCGAAGGGGGATCACGCGCTTCTCTGCTACGAGGCGGCGGGATTCGACTATCGCGCGTTGCGGGGGTTCGAGGCGGCGACGAAGGCGCTCAAGCCCGACTCCCTGGCGTGCGAGCTGGTGTTTCTCGCCGCATTGGGGACTTCTGCCGCACAGGCGGACGACGAGGCGTGCGCCCGCGCCGGCGTGCGGCTCTTCGACGAGTTCGCGCGCGAGCACGTGGGGGCCTGGATTCCCCGGGCGGCGCGTTGCCTGGCAGCTGCGGACGACGATTTCTACGCCCGTCTCGTCGCGCTCGCCGCCGAGGCCGTGCAGGCGCTTGCGGGGCGAGGCTAGCCACGTCGCCCCGGCGGGCTCCGCGTATCCCATAACTGCATATTCATGTCCTAAAAGCTGAAAATACTGCATTTCTTATCGATAAAACTCGGAAAAGGCGTATACTGCTCTTCAACCTTTAAGGCGGTACGGAGAGACCGACAAGGCAAGCAGCATACCTTTCCGCATTTCGTGCGCCTCACGTCGACGACGGGGCGCTTTTTTAGTACGCGTGTGCTGCCCACACGGAAGGATGGAAGCTTGAGCGAGATCAGCGAGAAGCTCATGGAGGGGACTCGAAGCCGGCGGGGGTCGCCGGCGGCGCTCGTGCTCGAGGACGGCGCCGTGTTCCGCGGCACGTCGTGCGCGGCGGCGGGGGAGTGTTCGGCGAGATCTGCTTCAACACGGTCTCTCGAGGGGTATCTGGAGGTCATCACCGACCCGTCGTACGCCGGGCAGATCGTGACGATGACGTATCCCCGAGATCGGCAACTACGGGCGTGAACCCGGACGACGCGCAGGCGGCAGCGCCCGCGCTGCGCGGCCTCGTCGTGCGCGACCTGTGCGCCACGCCGTCGAACTGGCGCTGCACGCGTACGCTGCCGGAGTACCTGCGCGCGCACGACGTGTGGCCATCGAGGGCTGGACACCCG
>ENA-OQIJ01000338-OQIJ01000338.1-human-gut-metagenome-genome-assembly--contig:-NODE-338-length-11739-cov-3.360317_pt1 | contig 11739 bp, 8 predicted proteins | sample MGYA00242582_ERZ504747 | MGnify/ENA primary metagenome ERZ504747 (study PRJEB26092, sample SAMD00036435) | human gut metagenome | host: Homo sapiens | study: EMG produced TPA metagenomics assembly of...
CATCTGACTTTTAATCAGAGGGCCCAGGATTCGAGTTCCTGCAGGCGCACCAAGACCGGTTGAAACCGCAAGGTTTCAACCGGTTTTTGCGTTGCTGCGGGCGTAGGGGCCGCACATGTGCGGCCCCTACATGGCAGCAATGGTTTTTTTGGAATATCTCTGCCCGCAAAAAAGGCATGTACGACCTATCCAATCGTACATGCCTTTTTATTTTGTATTCATTTCCACAGCAGGAACAGCACGGCCAGCAGCACACCTAAACCCACCAGATACACCCCGGCAATGGCCAGGGTGGCCTTCAGCACACCCATGACGGCCCAAAATTTTTCTTTGGGCGTCCAGTCGGGGGCCTGCTCCCAGGGGCGGTCATTCGCCGGCTCCGGAGGCGGGGCGTCCGCCTTGCGGCGGTGGGGGCGCAGCGTCGGCGCAGGGCCGATGCCGCTCATATCGGCGATGGTGCGGCCATCGTCCTCGAAGTTGTCGCGCTTCCTCATTTTTCGTACAGGTGGCAGACCACGTAATGGCCCGGCTCGACCTCACGCTGCTTCGGCGCTTCGGTCTTGCAGCGCTCCGTGGCATAGGGGCAGCGGGTGTGGAACTTGCAGCCGGACGGCGGGTTGGCCGGGGACGGGATGGAGCCCTGCAGCACCACGCGCTCGCGCTTGACAGTCGGGTCCGGGATGGGAATAGCCGAGAACAGCGCCTTGGTGTAGGGGTGCAGCGGGTGGGCAAAAATGTCGTCGGTCTCGCCGTACTCCACCAGATTGCCCAGGTACATAACGCCGACAGTGTCGGAGATATGCTCGACGACGGACAGATCGTGGGAGATGAAAAGGTACGTCAGGTTGCGCTTTTCCTGCAAGGATTTCAGCAGGTTGATGATCTGCGCCTGAATGGAGACGTCCAGCGCGGAGACCGGCTCATCGCAGACGACGAACTCGGGGTTCAGGGCCAGCGCACGGGCAATGCAGATACGCTGGCGCTGGCCGCCGGAGAACTCGTGCGGGTAGCGGGTCTTGTGGTAGGGCTGCAGGCCGCAGTCGTCCATGACCTGGTCAATATAGTCGTCGAACTCGTTCTTCGGCACAAGGTTGTGCTCGCGCACGGCCTCGCCGATGATCTCGCCGACGGGCAGACGCGGGGACAGGCTGGAGAACGGGTCCTGGAAGATGATCTGCATCTTGGTGCGCAGCTCACGCAGCTCGGCGGGGGTCATGTCGTAGACCTCCTTGCCGTTGAACAGCACCTGGCCGCCGGTCTTTTCGCCGCCCAGGCGCAGGATCGTGCGGCCCGTGGTGGACTTGCCGCAGCCGGACTCGCCGACAAGGCCCATCGTGCAGCCGCGGCGCAGGTTGAACGTCACGCCGTCCACGGCCTTGACGTGGCCCACGGTCTGGGACAGCAGGCCGCCCTTGATGGGGAAATATTTCTTGAGGTGGTTGACCATCAGGATATACTGAGGGTCATAGGTGACGGGGGTGTAATCGTTTTCAATCAGGTGCTTACCCTTGTTTGCCATGCGTCACTCACCCGCCTTTCTGTTTTCTTCATAGTAGCGGTAGCAGCTGACCTTGTGCGTCGGGGACAGGCTGATCTCGCAGGGGTACTCGCCGCTGCAGCAGGGCAGCTGCAGCTCGCAGCGGTCCTTGAAGTAGCAGTAGTTCGGCATATCAACGGGGTTGGGGACCTTGCCGGGGATGGAGTACAGGCGGTCCACTTTTTTGCCGACAACGGGCTTGGACGCCATCAGGCCGATGGTGTAGGGATGGCTCGGGTGGGCAAAGATCTCCTCGACAGTGCCCTTCTCGACGACACGACCTGCGTACATGACGACGACATAGTCGGCCATCTCGGCAATGACGCCCAGGTCATGCGTGATGAGCATGATGGACGAATTGATGCGGTCCTTCAGGCTGCGCAGCAGGTCGAGGATCTGTGCCTGGATCGTCACGTCCAGCGCGGTGGTCGGCTCGTCGGCAATGATGATCTTCGGGTTGCAGGCCAGCGCCATGGCGATCATGACGCGCTGGCGCATACCGCCGGACAGCTCGTGGGGGTACATCGCGTAGACGCCCTCGCTGTTGGCGATGCCGACCATCTCGAGCATCTCGATGGTGCGCTTCTTGATGTCCTCCTTCGTCTTGCCCTCGCCCTCGTGCAGGGCGAGGACCTCGTCGATCTGGGCACCGATGCGGAACACCGGGTTCAGGCTCGTCATGGGCTCCTGGAAGATCATCGAGATATAGTTGCCGCGCAGGCCCTGCATCTTGTCCGCCGGGGTCTTGGCAATATCGTAGGCCTTGTCATTGCCGAGGTTCAGCCGGATGGCGCCCTCGACGATCTGGCCCTGGGGGCGCTGCAAAAGCTGCATCAGAGACAGGCTGGTGACAGACTTGCCGCAGCCGGACTCGCCGACGACGCCGACGGTCTTGCCGATGGGCACTTCAAACGAGACGCCGTCGACGCTCTTGACGACGCCGGTGTCGGTGAAGAAGTAGGTGTGCAGGTTATCGAACTCCACCGCGTTGGCGGGGTCCTTCATCTGGGTGGTGTACTCGGACTCGGGCACGTTGCGGCGCTTGCGGCGCTTTTCGTACTGGTCCGTGATGCGGCGGTTTTCCTTGGAGATACGCCGCGACTCTTTGGCGGAAAGGTATCCGTCCTGATTTTTAGCCATCGTGTGTTTCTCCTTCCAATCAGCGTTTCATCTTGGGGTCAAACGCATCGCGCAGACCGTCGCCCACAAAGTTGAAGCCCAGAACGGTGAGCAGCAGGCAGACACCGGCAGGGATCCAGATGAACAGGTAGTTCGTCATGACGTAGGCGTTGTTGACGTCGTTGATGATGTTGCCCCAGGAGGCAAACGGGTACTTGACGCCCAGACCCAGGAAGGACAGCGTGGCTTCGGTCAGGATGGTGGAGCCGAGGCCCATCGTGCAGGTGACGATCAGCTGCGGGATGACGTTGGGGATCAGATGGCGGAAGATGCGGTGCCAGACCTTGATGCCGCAGGCCTCGGTGGCCAGCATGAACTCCTGCTCGCGCAGGGAGAGGATCTGGCCGCGGACCAGACGGGCAATGCTCGGCCAGCCGAGGAAGCCCAGGATCAGCATCAGGTACATCATGCGCTTCCAGGAATCGACGCGCATCGCGTCCATGGCCGCACCGATGATGATGATGACGGGCATCGAGGGGATGCAGTAGAAAACATCGACGATACGCATAATAATGTTGTCGATCCAGCCGCCGAAGTAGCCGGAGATGCCGCCCATCAGGATGCCGAGGGACGCTTCAATGACAACAACGATGAAGCCGATGATCAGCGAGACTCGTCCGCCGTACATCAGGCGGGTCAGCATGTCCATACCGTTCGTGTCGGTGCCGAGCCAGTGCTCTTTGCTGGGGGCGGCGTAGCGGTCATAAACGTAGGTCTCAGTCATCTGCTTGACGCTCCAGACCTTGGCAGAGGCGTCGTAGACAATGTCATACTCGGCCTCGTTGCCCTCGGCGTCGGTGTAATTGAACTTGGCGGCGTTGTCGTCGATGGCCTCCTCGAGGCGGTCCTTGAAGTCACGGGTGACGACGACGCTGGAATCGGCAGCGGAGACGACGAAGCGGCTGACGTAGCCCAGCTCCGCACCGCCTGCGAGGATGTTGCCGTCCGCGTCGAGGGTGTAGTCCACGCCGTCGGCGGCGAACTCCTTCTCCCCTGCCGTCATGGCGGTCAGGGCAGCCAGCTTGACGTCAAAGCTGAACTTCGGCGCACCGTCGGCCTCGTTCACGAGGTCGCGGCTGGCGTAGCCCATGATGTCCCTGCCCTGATAGACAACGTAGAAGTCGTCGCTCTGGATGTCGACGGTGTAGTCAACATCCTTATAGTTGAATTCCGTATTGCCCTTCTTGACGGCCTCCAGTGCCTTGCTCTGGGCGATGGAGCCGAAGTTCTGCCCATCGGCCACAACAAAGCGCATCGTATCGTTGCGGGTAACGCCGACAAACTCCTTGGACATCTGGGTGTAGGTGAAGAACTGCTCGTCCTGGCCGTAAGGGCTGACAAGGCCGCCGACGAAGGAGAACAGGAACATGGCCACCAGAATGGACAAACCGACGACAGCCAGACGGTTGCGGAAGAACCGCTTGGCGACGAGTGCGCCCGGGGACAAAACCTTGACGCGGCGGTCATCGTTCAGGGAGTACTGCTCCTGCTTCGGGTTCTGGTTCTGCGTATTTTCGCTCATGGGTGTGCAGTCTCCTTTCTTTAAGAAATGCGCACGCGCGGGTCGACCACGCCGTACAGAATATCGGTCAGCAGGTTGCTGGCCAGCGTCAGCACCGCCATGAAGGACAGGTAGAACATCGTGAACGGGATGTCGCCCGCGACCATGGACTGGTAAGAGACGTAGCCGATACCCGGGATGGAGAACAGTGTCTCGGTGATGAGGGCGCCGCTGAACAGGCCGGGCAGGCTGCCGCCGATGATCGTGACCAGCGGGATCAGCGTGTTGCGGAAGGCGTGCTTATAGATGACCGTGCGCTCCGACAGGCCCTTGGCGCGGGCCGTGCGGATGTAGTCGGCGTTCAGGACCTCGAGCATGTTCGTGCGGGTATAGCGCATGTAACCGCCGATGGAGACAATGACCAGCGTGACGATGGGCAGGACCAGATGGTTGGCCTTGTCCAGGAACTGGCCCATCGAATCCAGCTGGGCGTAATCGCGTCCGACGAGGCCGTACAGGTCGAACCAGCCGAGCTTGACCGAGAAAAACAGCTTGAGCAGCGTGGCAAAGAAGAAGGTGGGCAGCGAAATACCGACCAGCGCCACAGAGGTGATGACATAGTCCGCGCGGCTGTACTGCTTGGTAGCAGCCAGCACGCCGAGGGGCACGGCGATCACGAGGGACAGCACAAAGGAGATGCCGCCCATGATGACAGACAGGCCGATGACCTCGGTGAATTTCTGGGTGGCAGGCACGTTCCACTTCCAGCTGTCGCCGAAGTTGCCGACAACGGCTTTGCTCAGCCAGGTGAAGAAGCCGGGGACGATGTCCAGGTCAAGGCCGTAGGAAGCGTTGAGCTGGGCAAGCCATTCCTCATAGGGCTTGGCGCCGGGGGCCTGAGCCAGCTGCATTGCCATTGTCTCGGCAAAGGAGCTGGGCAGGCTGCGGATCAGCGCATAGATAATGAACATGACACAGAACAGGATCAGTACCGACTGCGCGACACGCTTGATGATGTAGTTTCGCAAGAGTTTTCGTTCCTTCCTTGCACGGTTAAACCGCGTTTATTTTGCAGGGAAATGCCGTAATGTGGGCATCCCCATCCCACGCAGGGACGACGCCCTGCGTGGGAGTGGGACGACCATATTAGTGGTATAGGGGAAGAATGGCGATTACCGCCGGGCAGCGGACCGGGCATGCCCGGCCCCTACAGGGCAGCGCATTCGTAGGGGCGCATTCTATATGCGCCCGCACAGGCTGCCCGCTCCCCCCCTTCCTCGGTTCGTCCAATACAGCAAGCAACCGCCCTTGGCGGGCGGTCACCTGCTTTCACAACGGTAAGTTGAACTTAGTTCAGCTCGAGGTTGTTCAGCTCAGACTTGTAGGTCCAGTACGGGGTCTGATCCTTCGCGATGGTGTCGATGTTGACACGCTCGGTGGAGAAGATCGTAGCCTCGCTGCGCTGGTAGACGGGCAGCTCGACGCCCCAATCCAGGATGATCTCCATGACCTCTTTGTACATGGCCTTGCGGGCCTCCTGGTCGGTGGTCGCGCGGGCAGCCATGATCAGCTCGTCCAGGTCAGTGTCGTTGATGGCGTAGTAGTTGGTAGCGCCCTGGCTGTGGTACAACTGGTACATATCGGGGTCATTGGTGGACTGCCATGCTGCGACCCAACCCTCGGCAGCGCCGGACTGGTAGGAAGCGAACAAGTCAGAAGCGTTGGCCATATCGTTGACAGTCAGGGTGAAGCCGATGGTCTTGAGAGCGGCGGCAGCGTTGGTCAGGGTCTGGAAGGAGGGGTGATCACCGTTGCCGGAAGCACCGATGTTGATCTGATACTCCATCTTGGCACCGGCGGGAGCGGCAGTGACCTGGCCGTTCGCGACGGTGTAACCGGCAGCCTCGAAGTAGCCCAGGGCAGCCTGCAGAGCGGCGGCGTACTTGTCCTCGCTCTTCATGTCGGAGGTGTAGATCTCGTTGCCGTCCACGTCGGTGGAGTAGGCGATCTGGTAGCCGTCGTCGGTGACGGACGGGGCAGCCCAGGAGGTGTTGGAAATCGGGTAGTTGATGACGGTGGCGGTGTCGCCGTAGTAGGAGTCGATGCCCTCATCGCGGTAAGCGGCGATGACGGTCATGATGGCCTTGCGCAGGTCCTTGGAGGCCTGGGAGGAGGGGTCGCCGCCGACGTTGACGTTCTTGGCGCTCAGGGCGATGTAGCCGTAGCCGCGGTAATCCTTCAGGCGGGTGGTGATGACGGGGCCGTCCTCACCCTCGGCGCCGTTGATGTCGGCGATCTGGTCAGCAACCTCCAGAGAGTAGGAAGGATCGGAGATGTCGATGGTGCCGGCCTGAACGCCGGTGATCTTATCGGCCTCCTGGGTCTCCTTCATGTTGACGTGGGCGACCTTGGGTGCGCCGTCAAAGTAGGAGGGGTTGGCATCCAGATAGACAACGCCGTCGCTGTACTTGGAGAAGGTGAACATACCGGCACCCATGGGAGCGCTGGTCTTGGCGCGGACGCTGCTCAGGTCGCCCTTGGCAAAGCCGAAGGAGCTGTTGTCGTAGTCGTACAGGCTCTCATCACCGTAGTAGTGCAGCGGAGCGATGGGCATCTGCAGCTGGTAGATCATGGTGGTGGACAGCTCGGTGGTGGTCAGCGTCATGCTGTAGTCACCGGTCTTGACGATACCGGCCACAGAAGCAACGGCGTCACCGACGTTGACACCGGTGGTGGAGTAGGCGTAGACATCCCCGGGGATCAGGTCAGACAGTTTGGAACCGGCAGTCTCAGCCTCCATGGCAGAGAAGTTCCAGTCGTAGTTCGCGCCGATCAGCTCGAACATATCCTTCGCGGTTGCGCCTGCGGGCAGCTCGCCCAGGTTCCAGGCGGAGGCGGCACCGGCAGCATCGTTAGCGTCGGCGGCAGCGCCGTTCTCAACGCAGTAGTCGATGATCTCCTGGGCAAACTTCACACCGCCGTCGTTGACAGCGTCCCAGAAAGCCTTCTGCTGCTCGGCAGTGAAGTTCGTATTGTCGGTGTTGTCCTCGCCGGCCTCAGCGATCAGCTTGGACAGCGTGGTCATGGAGCTGCGGTACTCGTCCAGACCAACGATGGGGGTGGAATACATGGTTACAGAACCATCATACGTAGGATCGAGGAAAACATACATCGAGAAGATGACGTCGTCGATGGTGACAGGCTCGCCGTCGGAGAACTTCAGGTCCTCGCGCAGCTTGATGTCATAGGTGACGGTGCCGTCGGCATTCTCGGTGACAACGCAGTCGGCAGGACCGTGGTAGGTGTAGTCAGTGCCGTTGTACTCGCGGGTCTCGCCCTCGATGCCGTTCAGGACCATCTCACCCTTACGGTCAGCGCCCAGCAGGGCGATCTGGGTCAGGTCGATGACATCCTGGTCAGCGGCAGAAGCAGCAAAGAAGGGGCTGAACTTGCTCTCAAAGCCGCTCTCGGCCAGAACGAGCGTACCGTCGGAAGCGGCAGTGGTGGATGCCTCGGCAGTGGCCGTGCTGGTGCCCTCACTGGACGCAGTCGCAGCGGAAGAAGCAGCACCGCCGCAGCCTGCCAGCATGCTGACGCCGAGAGCGGCAGCAGATGCCAGTGCAATGGCTTGCTTGGTGTTTTTCATGTGGTAAAACCTCCTATAATTTGCCATCACCCACAAATCAATATTGCGCTCCCCAAGAGCGCAACACGAGAAAGGGGAAGCCCCCTCTCCGCACCCTGTGTCTCTTTACAGCGTACACTTGTCGATAATGACTTAGTTTATAAGATACCTTAAAATTGACAAAAAGTCAACCATAAATCACACTTTTGCTGTTTTTTGACTTTTTTACCAAATTTGAGAGAAAAAATTTGTGCCCTCTAAAAGCTTTTTTCCCCCTGGGGGAAGACTTTTCCTGCTCATCTAAAAAAGCGTGCCCTGCGTTTTTTCTGCGGAGCAAGCTCTATTATAATAATGTATAATTATTCTTCTTTTTCCCACGGCATCCGCTTGAGGAGCCGCGCAGCAGCGGCAAAAGCAGCGCAGGAGAGCAGTTCAAAAAGTATAAAAACACCTTGCATTCCCCAAAGCAGCTGTGCGTCCGCTGCAAACACAGCCACCCCCTGCCCCGCGGAGGCAGCAGCGCAGAGTACCGCTGTCGCCCTGCACAAAGAGGGCAATTTTTGCGCGGTCTCTTCGTGGATATAAGCCCGCACACGCGCGCCGCCCCGGGTCAGCCGCACCAGCAGCACCACCGCATACAGCGCCAGCACCAGTGCCGCCATGTAGGGCAGCAGCAGGTACACAGGTGCGTGGGCCGTGGCCCCGGGCAGTGCGCCCGCGCCGACGGTCAGCGCAGCCCCGCCGCCGCAAAACAGCCACAGCAAAGCCAGCACCCTGCTGTGAGGGTGCTCGCCCGCATAGCGGTAATGCGCGCCGCGATACTGATAATTGCCGTTCAGATCCTTTTCAAAGTCGTCGAGATAGGCGCGCTTCTTTTTCTTCTCGCGCTCGCGGTCCGCCATCAGACGATCCCCGTCAGGTCGTAACTGTCCAGCCACGCCTTGGCCGCCTCGCTGACGCCGCGCAGACAGCTTTCCTCAAACGGCGTGGTCAGGCCGGCGTTTTTCAGCAGTTCGGTGAAGGTGCGGCTGCCGCCCTGCTTCGTGTAGGCCATGTAGTGGCTCCACGCATCGGCGCGGTCCTTTTGCAGCATCGCCCAGAACTGCAGGCTGACGGTCTGGGCCAGACAGTAGTCGATGTAGTAGAACGGGCTCTGATAAATGTGCATCTGGCGCTGCCAGTACTCACCCGCGCCGTAGAACGGGATCTCGCCGTCCAGACGCATCCAGGGCTGATAGATGGCAGCCAGCTTTTTCCATTCCTCGTGGCGCTGGGCCGGGGTCAGCTCGGGATGCTCGTAGACGATGTGCTGGAAATGGTCCACCATTGTGCCGTAGGGGATGAAGGTCAGCGCACCCGCCAGATGGCTGTAGCGGAACTTGCGGGCATCCGCGCCGAAGAAGCCATCGGCCCACGGCCAGGCGAAGAACTCCATCGACATCGAGTGGACCTCGCAGGCCTCCATGCTGGGCCAGACGTAGGAGTACGGGATGCGGTCACGGTTCATGTAGGCGGCAAAGGCGTGGCCGGCCTCGTGGGTCACGACCTCGACGTCGTGCTGGGTGCCGTTGAAGTTGGCAAAAATAAACGGCATTTCGTAATCACCCAGGCCCGTGCAGTAGCCACCGCCCGCCTTGCCGGGGGTGGACAGCACGTCCATGAGCTGGTCGTCCAGCATTTTGTTGAAGAACACGCCGGTCTCGGGGGAAAGCTCCTCATAGAACTTTTTGCCCTGCTTGAGGATGGCGTCGGCGTCGCCCGCCGGGCGGGGGTTGCCGCTGCGGAACATCAGGGCGTTGTCGGCTGCGTTCATCGGGTACTGCTTGCCCAGCCGCACGGCCTGCTCGCGGTAGATGCTGTCGGCCAGCGGCACGATGTACTTGACGACGGCGGCGCGGAACTTTTCCACATCGGCCTTCGTGTAGCAGTTGCGGCCCATGCGGTAGTAGCCCAGCGTGGTGTAGCCCTCATAGCCGAGCTTTTTGCCCATGGTGTCGCGCAGATGGACGAGCTGGTCGTAGAGGCCGTCAAACTCGGCCCCGTGCTCTTTGTACCATGCGCCCTCGGCCTTCCAGGCGGCCAGACGGCGGGCATCGTCGGGGTCGTTCTTGAAGGGGGACAGCTGGCTCAGCGTGTAGACGCCGCCCTCAAACGGGATCTGCGCCGACGCGATCAGCTTGCCGTACTCGGTGGTCAGCTTATTTTCCTGTGCCATCTCGTCGAGGATGTCGGGCGAGAACGCCTTGTCCGCGATTTCGGCGTTGACGAACATCAGGTCGCCGTACTCGGCGGTGAAGTCGGCGCGGAACGGCGAGTCGAGCATCGCGCGGCTCCAGGCGTTCTGGCACTCCTGCAGCTGAGGAGTGGCCTCGTTCCAGAAGTTCATCTCCTCATCGTAGAATTTGTCGCGGGTGTCAATCGTATTGCGCACGCTGGCCAGCTGGGCGAGCGTGTCCACATGCTTGTTGAGCTTTTCCTCCTCCAGAAAAACGGCGTGGGCCTCGGCGTAGGTGGCAGCCGCCTTGAAGCGGGCCAGCAGGTCAGCAAACTGCTGCTTGACGGCGTCCAGGTCGGGGCGTGCATAGGGCATTTCCGAAAATCTCATAGTGTAGCTCCTTTACGGACAGTTTTGTCTGTATTATAGCACAGCGGCGGGCAAAAAGCAAAGAAGCGGAATTTGCATTTCTGTATAAAAATCCTGCGTTTTCATCTTGCAAATTTGGCGCATGTTGAGTATAATAAGGCTAGTAATATCATAATGAAGGGGAGAATTGAAATGCCGATCTCTGAACCTACCGCCGTTTTTTCCATCCGTGATGACCGTGATATGGAGATCAAGCAGGCGGTGCTGCAGGTGTACCGTGCGCTGGAGGAGAAGGGCTACAACCCCATCAATCAGCTCGTCGGCTACATCCTGTCGGAGGATCCGACCTACATCACGACCTACAAGAACGCCCGCGCCATCATCCGCCGCATTGACCGCGACGACCTGCTGCAAGCGCTGGTCCGTGTATTTTGTGAAGCAACTAAAACAGTAGAATAGTAAAAATCTCCCGCGTATCGGTTCGGATACGCGGGAGTATTTTTTACTTCAAAGCCCGTTCCCCCGGGGGGTGAAGGTCGGCCCCGCAGGGCCGGATGAGGGGCGAGTTTGCCGCGGCTTCCCGTTTATGGGTTATAATGGCAAACCTGCCCCTCATCAGTCAGCGGGCGGGGCCGCTGACAGCTTCCCCCGAGGGGGAAGCCTCAGACTGTCGAAAAAGGTGCGCTCACCCTTGGCCTCCTCTGCGAGGGGGCCGAGTCTGTTGTTTACCCCGCAAAAAACGCATTTTGCACGGCGTTCAGCACGGCGGCACGGCCTGCGGTAAAGTTCACGCCGCCCTGCAGATAGCAGGTGTAGGGCGCGCGCAGGGGGCCGTCGCAGGAAATTTCAATCGTGCTGCCCTCGGTAAAGCTGCCGGACGCCATGACGACCTTATCGGTGTAACCCGGCTCATCGGCAGGCTCGGGGCTGGCAAAGCTGTCCACAGGGCTGTTGTGCTGGATGCCCGCGCAGAAGCCCGTCAGCGCGGCGGCACTGCCCGAGTCAAAGCAGGTCACAATGTCGTTGTGGTCGGCGGTGTAGCGCGGCACGGGATTGACGCCCGCCAGCTCCAGCAGACACTGGGCATAGATGGCGGTTTTCAGCGCCTCGCAGACGACGCCCGGCGCGTAGTAGAAGCCGAGGAAGGTATCCCGCAGGCTGTCCTGCGTGCAGCCCAGGTCCCCACCGATGCCGGGCGCAGTGAAGCGGTGGCTGCACTTTTCGACAAGGTCCTTACGGCCCGCAATGTAGCCGCCCGTAGGGGTGATGCCGCCGCCGGGATTCTTGATGAAGCTGCCCGCCATGATGTCCGC
>ENA-OQIJ01000340-OQIJ01000340.1-human-gut-metagenome-genome-assembly--contig:-NODE-340-length-11680-cov-3.203410_pt1 | contig 11680 bp, 10 predicted proteins | sample MGYA00242582_ERZ504747 | MGnify/ENA primary metagenome ERZ504747 (study PRJEB26092, sample SAMD00036435) | human gut metagenome | host: Homo sapiens | study: EMG produced TPA metagenomics assembly of...
ATAATATTCGAACGGAAGAACATTGGCATTGCTACCCCGTATCGACGTCAGGTAACCCACATGAAGCAAGACTACGCTTCGCAGCTTGGCGATACGCTCATCGAGACCGTGCATAAGTTTCAGGGACGCGAACGCGACGTCATCGGTTTCCTGACCGTCAACAATGAAGAAAACAGTTTCATCAACGACCCCCATCTGGTGAACGTCGCAGTTTCGCGAGCGGCGAAGCAGCTGGTAGTTATCGCCTCAGAAGAGGTCGCTCAGAGTACCGGAGCCATTGGAGAGCTGTTTGCATATATCCGCTACATCGGAGCCGACACCAAACCGAGCAGTGTCAGTTCAGTGTTCGACCTGCTGTACCCCGTACACGCTGAAAAGCTCGAAGAAACGCTTCAAGAAGCCGGGCTTGTCGATCGCCGATGGAAATCAGAAGCGCTCGTCGAGCTTCTTCTTCGGGAGGTTTGCTCGCAAGAGCAATACAGTAAAGTCTTCGGCTACGCAACCTCGTACCCTCTTCGCATGCTCTTCAAGGATAAGGAGATGTTCACCGCCGACGAATGGCGTTACATTCGGAATAACGCACATGTTGATCTTGCCGTGTTTCGCTCCATGAGCCACGAGTTCCTGTTCGGCATCGAAGTCAACGGCTCCAAGCATTACAATCTAAGAGAACGAAAGCGTCACGATGCACTGAAAAAGTCGATATTTCAAACTGTCGACCTGCCGCTGCTTTCCTTGCCAACAAACGGCGACAAAGAGCGGCGCGCCTTGGAAAGCATGTTGCAGTCCATCGTGAATGGCGCCGACAATCGTGCGGACACAACCAGCACACCAACCTATGTGGTCGTAGACGATGACCGACACCCTTGGTTTGAATCCATCGACGACGCGGATTATTCATCCCTGTCTTCATGAGATTTGACACCGTGCGATCCTTTACTCCGAATCGCACGGTTCTAACGATGCGCGGGGGCGGATTGTTCGGGATACTTGCCTGCATACCCAAGGGAAAGGACCGGCATGCTCGTTGAATTCAAAGGAATGCTCCCGGACGTGGAGAAGGCGGCGTACATCGCGCCGAACGCTGCTCTGTGCGGCGACGTGGTGATGGACGAGGGCAGCTCGGTGTGGTTCAGCGCCGTCATCCGCGGCGAAGTGGCGCCCATCCGCATCGGCAAGAACAGCAACGTGCAGGACAACGCCATGCTGCACAGCGACTACGACTGCCCCATCACGCTGGGCGATCGCGTGTCGGTGGGCCACAACGCCATCGTGCACGGCGCCACCATCGAGGACGACGTGACCGTGGGCATGCACGCCACGGTGATGAACGGCGCCGTCATCGGCCGCGGGTCGATGATTGCCGCGGGCGCGCTCGTGAAGGAGCGATCCGTCATCCCGCCGTGCTCGCTGGTGGTGGGCGTACCGGGCAAGGTGATTCGCACGCTCGACGCCGAGACGGTCGCGCGCAACATCGAGCACTCCCAAGAAGCCTACATCGCCGACGCACAGGAGTACGCGAAAGCCCGGGTTATCGGATAGGAAGCGGCGCGCGGGGTGTGCGGCGCGGGGCGGGTCGGTGCAGGGTGTGCGGCGCGGGGCGCGCGAGGCGGGGCGGTGCTCGCGGATGCGCCCTTCAGTGGCAATTTTTTTCGCGATTGCGGGGCTTCGGCCCCGATTTCGCCCCCTTTTCGGCATCGGACGCACATGCCACGGACAGAAACACCAGGTCGTGATTTTCTTCCGCCCGACAATCGCCCGCAATCCCCCGCAATCGCGAAAAAACTTGCCAACTTCGCCCGATTTTCCGAACATCGCACCCGGGCCACCCTCAAGCCGCCACGGCTTCGCCTCACTTCGCGCAGATGATACCGCGCCGTTACGCCACTCCGGAACGTTTTCCGTACAATGAACCCGAACCGAAAAGGAGCTCATTATGGACAACCACAGCAGTGCCGTCGACGAGTACATTGCCGAGCAGCCCGAAGCCGTGCAGCCCGAGCTACGCGCCTTGCGCGCGACCATACACGCGGCGGCCCCCAATGCCCTCGAGAAAATCTCATGGAGCATGCCCACCTTTTGGCAGGGCGAGAATCTCATCCACTTCGCCGCATTCAAGCACCACATCGGCCTCTACCCCGGGCCAGAGGCGATCGAAGCCTTCGCCGACCGGCTCGCTTTGTACCGCACGTCAAGGGGGCCATCCAGCTGCCGCTCGACGCCCCCTCGACCACGACCTCATCGCCGATATCGTGCAGTGGCGCCTCGACCACCTGCGCTAACGGCTACTCCCACTTGAAGAACCGTACGGCGATCACCGTGCACACCACCGCCCACACCGCCATGACGGCAACGGGCACGACAGCCTGATCGACGGGCAACCCGAGCGACGTCGCCTTCAGCAGCTTCACGCCCTGCGTGAGCGGCAGCACGTCGGCCACACGCTGCATCGTCTCGGGCATCACCTCGTACGGCAGCGTTGTCCCCGACAGCAGCAACATGGGAAAATACAGCACGCTTGCCAGCACACCGGCGATTTTCTCGTTCGGCGCGAGACCGCCCACCATCATGCCGAGCGCCAGCATCGCCGCCAGCACGAGCAGGTACGAGCCGACGAACGCCGGCCACGACCCGGTGAACGCGTAGCCGAAGAACAGGGCCGCCACGCCGAACACGAGCACCGCCGACACGAGCGCGTACACGCTGTAGATGGCCACCTGCACCGCCAGGATCAAACGCGCGCTGACCGGCGTGACGAAGTAGCGCTTGAGGATCTTGCGGTACCGGTAGTTCGATACCACGAGCGGCAGCCCCATCGCGCCGCCGGCGCAGATGGCGATGGCCGACACCGCGCCCACCGACTGCGCCACGAACGTGTAGCTCGCGCCTTCGTACGCGGGATACCCACCGAACAGCATGCCGATGACCAGCATCACCACCACGGGCATGATCACGGCGAAGATGGGCATGTTCATATCGCGCAGCGACAGGCGAAACTCGACGCTGAACAGGGTGCTAAAGGCTTTCATGGGCGCCTCCTTCGATGGCTTGAGCGTTTTCGGCGATTTTGGCAAATTCGGCGATTTCGGCGCTCTCGGCGTAGGCGAGGTACGCGTCCTCGAACGTTGCAACATGCTGGGCGGCCACGGCTTCCGCAACCGTGCCCGAGAACACGATGCGGCCCTTCCGCAGAATGGCGATGCGGTCGCAGAGCGCTTCGACCTCGTCCATAAAATGGCTGGTCAGCACAATGGTCATGCCGTTTGCGCGCATATCTGCCAGCAGATTCCACACGTCGCGACGGGCCTTCACGTCGAGACCGGTGGTCAGCTCGTCCAGAAACACCACGTCAGGACGCGGGATGAGGGCGAGCACCACGAACAGGCGCTGCCGCTGCCCGCCCGACAACGACTCCACCGGCTGCGTGCGCACCTCGGCCAAGCCGAAACGGGCGAGCAGCTGCGCGGGGTCATCGGCATCGCGATAGAGCGCGCGCGTCGTGCGGCACAGCTCGTCCACCGTGATCTTGTCCTGGTAGCGCGCTTCCTGAAATTGCACGCCCACGCGCTGAAACAGCTCCTTGCGCTGGGCGCGCGGATCCATGCCCAGAATGGTGGCGCTGCCCGCGTCGGGCTTGCGCACCCCCAACACGCACTCGAGCGTCGTGGTCTTGCCAGCCCCGTTCGCGCCCAGCAGGCCGAACGTCTCGCCGGCGGCAACGTCGAAGCTCACGCCGCCGACAACCGGTTGGCCTCCGTACGATTTCCTCACGTCGCGCACGCTTACTGCGTTGTTCATGCGTCCTCCTTCTCTCTTCCGTCGCGGAAGATACTACGAGAGGCGCAAACTCTGGTGGCAAAGTGGAGGGTTAGGTTGAGGAGTTTTCTTTCATGCGCTCAAGAAGCGCGATCATCTCGAAGGCGTTGCGCTCGGCGGCGTCGAGCGATGTGAGCAGCCGATCGCACACCGAGAGGATATCGTCGTCGGGATCGGGGCTGTCCAGCACGCTTTCGATGTCGGTTGCCGCATCGCGGTCGAGGGCCTCGAGCAAGCGCAGAATGGATGCGAGCGAGTAGTTCGCCGCACGCAGGGCGCGGATGATGGCCAGCCGGTTGATGTCGGCGGCCGTGTACACGCGGTAGCCGTTCTGCTTGCGTTTGACCTGCAACAACCCGTTCATTTCCCAGTTGCGCAACGCGTCGATGGTGGTGTCGAGGTAGTCGGCCGTCTGCTGGCGCGTGAGCATGAGGGGCGCGGCAGGCGCGTCGGCGGGCGCGGGCGCCGTCGCAGCGACGTCGTCGGGAGCGAGCGCGAGCAGCTGACGCACGTGGCGCAGCGCGTCTTCGGCGGCGGCGCGCTCGCGGCGCAGGTGCACGACGCGCTGCTCGGCCAGCGCGAGCGCTTCGTCGTAGGATTGCCGCGCCATCGCGTCCACGATGGCCAGCACTTCTTTGCGCAGCCCGTTGTGCACGAGCTCAACGTCGAGTGCCGCGCGCACGAGCTGTACCTGCAACACGTGCAGCTCCGTGAACACCCGATAGCCGTTCGGCCGGCGCTGCGGAGCCGTGATGAAGCCGATGCGCTCGTACAGGCGCACGGTGTTCGGATGCACGCCGGCAATGGCGGCGATGCGGGAAGTGGTGTAGGTGCGCGACGGTTCCATCCGAGCAGTATAGCCGACGTTCGCCGCGTGCCGGGGCGAACGAGGCCACGCCGTTTGCGAAAGCGGAAGACGCGCAGGGCGGGCGCGGACGGTATACTAGAAGCGTTGCTCAACTTTGTTCGCCGCAACGGAGGAGAACCCATGCCGTACCCGACGACGTCGCGCTTCATGACCCGCCGATCGTTCTGCGCCCTGTCCGCCGTCGCGCTCGCCTCTCTCGGCCTGCCCGCGCGCGCATTCGCCGACGAGGCTTCCGCTTCCGCCGCCGCCCTCCCCGGCCCCATCGTCATCGTGCACACGAACGACGTGCACTGCGCCGTCGACGAGAACCTGGGCTACGCGAAGCTCGCGGACTACGCCAACGCCATGCGCGCGACGTACGGCAGCCAGAACGTGACGCTGGTGGACGCTGGCGACGCCGTGCAGGGCAAGGCCATGGGCACGCTGTCGAACGGCGAATACCTCATCGACATCATGAACGAGTGCGCCTACGACTTCGCCATTCCGGGCAACCACGAGTTCGACTTCGGCATGGCCCAGTTCAACACGCTCGTTGCGCTGTCGAAGGCGCCGTATCTCTCATGCAACTTCACCGACCTGCGCACGGGCAACCTCATGTTCAAACCCTACGCCACGCGCGATTTCGCCACCTCGGACGGCACGAAGCGCGTCGCGTTCCTGGGCATTTGCACCCCCGAATCGCTGACGAAGTCGTCCCCCGCCCACTTTCAAGACGAAAGCGGCGCCTCTATCTACGGGTTTCGGGAGGACGAGGACGGAACGGCACTCTACCAAGCGGTACAGCAGGCCGTTGACCAGGCACGCACGGTCGATCACGCCGACTACGTGGTGGCGCTCGCGCACCTCGGACGGCGCGGCGTCACCGAGCGCTGGAGCAGCACGTCGGTGGTGGCGAACACGAGCGGCATCGACGTGGTGATCGACGGGCACTCCCACGAGGAGTACGCCGACCTCGTTGCGAACAAGAACGGCGAATCCGTGCTGGTCACGCAGACGGGAACCCAACTGGTGAGCATCGGCCAGGTGGTCATCGACCCGGCGGCGCGGACGATCACGGCCTCCACGCCGCACTGCACGGCCACGCTCGTGAAAACCTGGGACGGCACCGACGCGGCCACGGCGGCCTACGTTGCCGGCAAACGCGCGGAGCTGGCGAAGATCACCGACCAGGTGATCGGGCGCTCGGACGTGCGCCTCGTTGCGCTCGAGGACGACAACTACACGTGGGCCGTGCGCGCCCACGAGACGAACCTCGGCAATTTCGTGGCCGATGCGTACCTGGCGCTCGCCTGGCACGGCGGCGTCATGGCCGACGTGGCGTTCATCAACGGCGGCGGCATCCGCGCGAACATCGAGCCGGGCGACGTGACCTTCGGCAACCTCATCGACGTGCAGCCCTTCAACAACCAGTTGTGCTACGTGAACACGCTCGGGCAGAACATCCTCGATGCGCTCGAAGCGGGCGTCATGAACCTGCCGAACCCGAGCGGCGGGCTGCAGCACGTTGCGGGCCTGTCGTATACCGTGCGCACCGACATTCCCTCATCGGTGCAGATGCCGGGCGGGCACTTCGGCGGCGTGGCGGGCGAGTATCGCGTGCGCGACGTCATGGTGAACGGCGAGCCGCTTGACGTGGGAAAACGCTACAAGCTGGTGTCGCACACGTATCTGCTGGTGGATGGAGGCGACGGCCTCAACATGTTCATGAACGACGAAGCCGTGCTGCTCGACCTCGACAACAAGGCGCTCATCGAGTACATCCAGTACGACTTGAAGGGCGTTATCGGCAGCGAGTACGCCAACCTGGAAGGTCAGGGGCGCATGGCCGTCAAGGACGGGCCCGACCCCCAGCCGCAGCCCGAGCCCACCCCGCTGCCCGCGCCCGAGCCCGCGGCCACGCCTTCCAACCCCAAGCCGCTCGCAAGCACCGGCGATCCCCTCGTACCGACGGTTGCGGCTGCAGCAGCCGCAACCGCGGTAGCTGCAGTCGCCGTTGCGACCGCGGGCGGGGCGCTGCGAGATCGTACGAGCCCCGCCCGCAAGTGAGAACCCTTACGCCATCAGCTTGGTGACGGCGTTGGCGTAGGCTACCGGGTCGTCGATGGGCAGGCCTTCGACGAGCAGCGCCTGGTTGTACAGGATGTCGGTGTACAGCTTCACCTTTTCGGCGTCGCCGGCCGCCTGCGCATCCTTGAGCGTGTCGAACACGGCGTGCTTCGCGTTGATCTCGAGCACGCGCTCGGACTTCGGGCCATCGGCTCCGTCGGGCATCTGCGCCATGATGCGCTCCATCTCGAGCGACACCGGGCCCGCCGCGGTGATGCACGCCGGCGCATCGGTGAGGCGCGACGACACCGCCACCTTCGTCACCGCATCGCCCAGCGCTTCCTTCATGGCGGCGAACAGGTCCTCGTTGTCCTTCGTCACCGCTTCGGCGTCTTTCTTCTCCTCTTCGGTGGCCAAGTCGAGATCGCCCGACGCGACGTTCTTGAGCTCGAGCGGCTCGGGCGCGTCCTCGCCCTCGGCGCCCGCGGGGGCGTACGCCATCATAGCCTGGAAGCAGAACTCGTCGACGTCCTTCGTGCACAGCAGCACGTCATAGCCCTTGCTCAGCACCGTCTTCACGATGGGCATCTTGCCCAGGCGCTCAAGGCTTTCGCCGGCTGCGTAGTAGATGGCCTTCTGATCGGCCGGCACCGCGGCCACGTACTCGTCGAGCGTGACGAGCTTCTCCTGCTTGGCCGAGTAGAACAGCAGCAGGTCAGCCAGCTGATCCTTCAGCATGCCATAGCTCGTGTAGATGCCGAACTCCAGGCCACGGCCGAAGTTCTCGAAGAACTTCTCGTACTCTTCGCGGTCGTTGTCGCGCATCTTCTTCAGCTCGGACGTGATCTTCTTCTCGATCTTCTTCGCAATGGCGCGCAGCTGGCTGTTGTGCTGCAGCGTCTCGCGCGAGATGTTCAGCTGCAGGTCCTGGCTGTCCACGACGCCGCGCACGAAGTTGAAGTGGTCGGGCAGCAGCTCTTCGCACTTCTCCATGATCAGCACGTTGGAGCTGTACAGCGCGAGGCCCTTCTTGAAGTCCTTGCTGTACAGGTCGTACGGTGCGCGACCGGGGATGAACAGCAGCGCGTCGTAGCTGAGCGCGCCTTCGGCGTGGATGGAGAACGTGCGCGCCGGGTCGGCGAAGTCGTGGAAGTCGGTCTTGTAGAACTCGTGGTACTCGTCTTCGGTGACCTCGGATTTGCTGCGCTTCCAGATGGGGATCATCGAGTTGATGGTTTCGACCTCGGTGTAGTCCTCGTACTCGGGCTTGTAGTCGTCGCCGGCGTCCTCGGGCTTCGGCAGCGCGCGCGACTTCGACACCTCCATCTGCACGGGGTAGCGCACGTAGTTGCTGTAGCGCTTGATGAGGTTCTTCAGGCCGAACTCGCTGAGGAACGTGTCGTAATTGTCATCGGTGGTGTTGTCTTTGAGCGTGAGGATAACGTCCGTGCCGTGGTCCTCGCGCTCGGCCTGCTCGATGGAGTAGCCCTCCACGCCGTCGCTTTCCCAGGCCCAGGCTTCGTCGCTGCCGTACGCCTTCGACACGACGCGCACCTTGCTCGCCACCATGAACGCGGAGTAGAAGCCCACGCCGAACTGGCCGATGATGTCCACGTCCTCGCCCTGGCTGTCGGCGTTGTCCGCCTTGAAGGCCATGCTGTCGGAGTGCGCGATGGTGCCGAGGTTGCGGTCGAGGTCGTCCTTCGACATGCCGATGCCGCTGTCCGACACGGTGATGGTGCGCGCGTCCTTGTCGAACGCCACGCGGATGCCCAGCTCGTCCTTGCTCAGCTGGATGTCCTTGTCGGTGAGGCTGCGGAAGTACAGCTTGTCCACCGCGTCCGACGCGTTCGAGATGAGCTCGCGCAGGAAGATCTCGCGGTTCGTGTAGATGGAGTTGATCATGAGGTCGAGCAGCTTTTTGCTCTCGGTTTTGAATTTGCGCATGTGGCGTCGCTCCCTTTCGTACCTGCCGGTCTGCCCCGTTAGCAGTCTCGGGCTTCGAGTGCTAACACGTGATTTTAGTACGGCGTTGGAAGATGTCAAGCAAGAGACCCCGCAATTGCAGAACAGCTGCACAAGCGGCGGGGACGAGCTACGGCAAATGTTTCACGTGAAACATTCGTTCGGGGGATGGCTTGCGCTGGAATGACGCCGGGGTGGCGTTGGAGGGGCGTTGGAAACGCGTCGGATTCGCTTGCGAAACGTGCTAGAACCGCACTCGATTTCCGCCAGAATCGTGCAAGGTCCAGGCGGCTTTACGTGGTGAGGCACGCCATCGAAGTGCAAGATGAGCTTGGTATCATGGAAGTACGGATCAGCCGGGCGGCTTGGTGCCTCTCCCTCTCAGTATTCTAGATGGACGGAGGTGAAGACCATGACCGTTTTGGAGTTTGTTGCTTTGGCAGCGTTGCTCTTGGAGTTCGTTTCCCGCGTCATCGAGCTGGCTTTGGTGATAAGGAGCGCGCTCCTAACCCGAAGGGGAAAGGAGCGCCAGCAATAAACCCAAACCGCCAAGGCGATCCGAGGGCCGTGGGGAGTTAGCGCTCCCTGCGGCTCGTCCATTATACAAAACGGCAAAGCATTCTGCAAAGCGCTGAGGCGAGGAGAAGCATGAACGACCCCCGCATTTCACACCCCACATTCGTTCGGAGGCCGGAGCGCCTCGTGGCGGCGCTCTTCGCTATTGCGTTGCCTCCGCAGCATCCTCCAGCTGGGGGGATTTGCGCTTTGCGAGAGCGCTTTCGATGCCGACGGCGGCGATGCCGCACCAGATGAGCGCGAAGCACACGCCGTGCGCGAAGGTGAACTGCTCGCCGAAGAACGTCACGGCCAGCACCATCGCGATGGTGGGACTCACGTACTGGATGAACCCGAGCACCGTCATGGAGATGCGGTTGGCGGCAGCCGAATACAGCAGCAGCGGAATAGCCGTGAGCAGACCGCAGCCGACGAGCAGCGCGAAGTCGAGCGTCGGCGATGTGACCGCGATGAAGTCGGGAGTTGCGGGGGCCACCTGCCAAATCCAGGGAGCCACGGCACCCACCGCCAACGCACCCGCCCCCAGCAAGCCCGTGAGCAGGGATTCAAGCGCCATACCCGGCAACGCGGGGTAGCCGCCCTTCTTCTTCACCGCGCCGTAGGCGCTGAACGACACCGCCAACGCCAGGGCGATCCACACGTCGCCGCCGTGCACCACCATGAAGAACACCACGCCCGCGGCGGCCAGCACGGTGGCCAGCTTCTGCATGGGCGTCAGCCGCTCTTTGAACACGAGCAGGCCGAATGCGATGTTACACAGCGGGCACAGGTAGTAGCCGATGCTCGTCTCAAGCAGGTGCCCGCTGTTCGTGGCCCACACGTACACGCCCCAGTTGCAGGTGACGATGAGGCCCGATGCCAGGAACGTGCCCACGGCCCGCGGGTCGCGCAGCAGGTGGAGGAAACGCGTGCGCTTCGCGAACGCGCACAGCAGCACGACGAACACGCAGGACCACACCATGCGCCACGACAGCACCTCGAGCGCGGGAATGGCCGACAGCAGCTTCCAGTAGATGGGCATGATCCCCCACACCAGATGGCAGCCAATACCCTGCATAAAGCCGATCCGCTCGGATCGGCTGTCGTTCGTCGTGATGGTTCCTTCGTTTGCCGCTTGCACGCTGCGTCTCCCCTAGCTCGTGTTGCCTCTGTCGTCGAATGCGCGTCCCGCCATGCTACATCCGAATGCCGGCCCGCGCAAAGGCTTCGTCGGTGAGCGTCGAGCCGTGCACGCCGCACACCGCACCCGCCACGCGATTCGCCAGCGACAGCGCATCCTCCCACGAGCGCCCGGCCATGCGCGCGGCCGTCAGCGCGCCAAGATGCGCGTCGCCCGCGCCGATGGTGTCCACCACGTCCACCGGCTGCGCGGGCACCACCACGTGCCGCCCGCCCTCGAACAGGTGCGCGCCGTCCGCGCCCGCCGTCACCACCACGGCATTGCCGCACTGCTCGGCGATGGCCGCGCCCGCCTCGTCGAGCGTCGCGCGCCCCGTGTACGCGAGCGCCTCCTGATCGTTGAGGTGCCACACGGGATGCAGCGCGTTAATGCGAGAGGTTTTCGCAGGTCCAACGCCCACGATGCGCGGCCCCGGCGCGTAGAAGAACTCGATCGACGGATGCGCCTCGAAGAACCCGATGATGGCGTCGCCGCCCGCACCCTCCACCTCGTAGCCGCTCACGAACCCACAGCCGAAACGCGATGCGTCCACGCGCTCGAACCAGGCCTCCTCGAAGTGCCGCTCGATTCCGGGCAACGTAACCATGGTGCGCTCGCCGCTCGGCTCGACGAAGCACACGCAGCCGCCGGTGTCGCGCGTGTCGAAATGCGGTGCCCGCAACCCGCGCGCATCGAGCTCGCGCTCGACGAACCCGGCGAAAATGCCCACGCCCACCGGCGCGAACAGCTCGTGCGGCGCGCCGAGCTGCCGCACCACGTTCGCGGCGTTGAACGCGCACCCGCCCACCACGGCATGCGACTCGTCCACCACCACACCCTCGCCCGACAACGGCAAGCGCGCAACCTGGCACACCATATCAACCATAATGGCCCCCACAGCCAAAACGGCAGGTTGGGACGACACCATATCAGCCTCGCTTCAACGTTGATTATCGTGCGCCCATTGTAAGGCAAGACGACCTCAGTCGGTGCAGCCCAATCCCCGATACCGGCTCACCGGGCCGCTCGTTCCCAAAAAACGCGATAAGCCATGCCGCTCGATCGTCTCGTAGCAGCTATCGACGCTTTCTTTCATCACGATATGCGCGTAGTTCCAGAAGGGCGATCTACGAGACAATCCTGGCCATGTTCAGCGCCGGCGACCCCGTGGACAGCGTGACGGTGGCCACGAAGCTCGACGAACGCGGCGACCTGCAGAAGATTGGCGGCGTGAACTACCTGCACGACCT
>ENA-OQIJ01000344-OQIJ01000344.1-human-gut-metagenome-genome-assembly--contig:-NODE-344-length-11589-cov-3.836329_pt1 | contig 11589 bp, 14 predicted proteins | sample MGYA00242582_ERZ504747 | MGnify/ENA primary metagenome ERZ504747 (study PRJEB26092, sample SAMD00036435) | human gut metagenome | host: Homo sapiens | study: EMG produced TPA metagenomics assembly of...
CTGTTTCTTCTCAACGCAATACCTCCCCAACCCCCGGCCGGGGTCGAGCGGGTATACCTGGAATCTGGCGCGGCGGTGTGTGGCGGCAGGGCATCGCGCCCTTGTCGTCACGGCGTCGCTGCCGGGCCTGCCCGCGCGGGAGCGTGATGCCGACGGCATCGAAATCTACCGTCTGCCGTCCTGGCCTGTCATGGGCGGGCGGTTCCCTGTGTTAAAGCCTTTTGCCGATGCAGACGACCTCTGGGCACAGGGCATCGACTTTGCGGTCATCCAGACCCGGATGTACACGCAAAGCGTCTGGGCCGCACGGCAGTGTAAGCGGCGCGGCATCCCGGCGCTGGTCATCGATCACTCCACCGGCTATATGCTGCACGGCGGGCTGGCCGGGGCGCTGGGCAAGGCGTATGAGCACGCAGCCTGCGGCAGCATCCGCCGCTGCGGGTTCCCGTTCTATGGTGTCTCCGGGGATGTCTGCCGCTGGCTGAAAACGTTCGGCATCCAGGCGGCGGGCCGACTGCCCAACGCCGTTGACCCTGCCGAGCTGGAACGGCTGGCCCACGCAGACAACGCGGTTGACTGGCGCAGGAGGCTGAACGTGCCCGCGGACGGCAGGCTCGTCGCCTTTGTCGGGCGGCTCATCCCGGAGAAGGGCGCGCTGCGGCTGGCTCAGGCCGTGCAGGGCATTCCGGGCTGTACACTGGCCGTGGCGGGCACCGGCCCCGAGGAGACCGCTCTGGCCGCGCTGGGCGGCGGTATCCATGCGCTGGGGGCACTGCCGCATGAGCAGATCGTCCAGCTGCTGACACAGGCGGACGCCTACTGTCTGCCCACCGAGTACGCCGAGGGCTTCCCCACGACGCTGCTCGAGGCGGCGGCCTGCCGCTGCCCCATCGTGACGACCCGCACGGCGGGCACCGACGAGCTGCTGCCCGGGGACGGCTACGCGGTGTTTTTGGCAAACGCCGCGCCCGAGACCATCCGCGCAGGGCTGGAAACGCTGCTGGCGGACCCCGCTGCGGCCCGCACCCGCGCCGAAAACGCCCGCCAAAACCTTTGCAGCCACTTTACATGGCAGGCTGTCTTTGCTACAATGATGGAAGCCGTAACGTCTGCCAAAAGGAGCTAAGATGTCAAAATTACTCATCGTCATCCCCGCGCACAACGAGGAAGCCAACATCGTGCAGGTCGTCGAGGAACTGACCCGCAGTTATCCACAGTATGATTACGTGGTCGTCAACGACGGCAGCCGCGACAAAAACCGCGGCGCTTTGCCGTGCCCACGGCTATCGGCTCATTGATCTGCCGGTCAACCTGGGGCTGGCGGGCGCGTTCCAGACCGGGCTGCGCTTTGCCGCGGAGAACGGCTACGACTGCGCCATGCAGATGGACGCCGACGGTCAGCACAAGCCGGAGTATATCGCCCCGATGCTGGCCGCGCTGGAGGAGGGCAACGACATTGTCATCGGCAGCCGCTTCCTGACCGTGAAGAAGCCCAAGACGCTGCGGATGCTGGGCAGCTACATCATCAGCTGGTCCATCCGCCTGACGACGGGCCGCGCCATCTGCGACCCGACCAGCGGCATGCGGATGTTCAACCGCGCCATGGTCGAGGAGTTTGCCCAGAACCTGAACTACGGCCCCGAGCCCGACACGATCAGCTACCTGATCAAAAATGGCGCGACGGTCAAGGAGGTGCAGGTCGAAATGGGCGAACGTCTGGCGGGCCAGAGCTACCTGACCTTCTGGCGCAGCGTGCAGTATATGGTCAAAATGTCCATCTCGATTCTGTTGATCCAGTGGTTCCGCAAGCGCGACACCGAGACACCCTACCCCGAAAGGAGCCTGTGAAATGTTCGATCAAACGCTGATTCGTGTCTGCCTGATCCTGGGCAGCTTCATCACGGCGGGGTACATCCTGCGGCGCGTGCGGCACGCAAAGGTCCAGATCGAGGATACGATCTTCTGGCTGATGTTCAGCGCGGCGCTGCTGATCCTGGCCATCTTCCCCGGCATCGCCTATTGGGCCGCAAACCTGCTGGGCTTCATGAGTCCCATCAACTTTGTCTATGTTGTCATCATCTTTTTGCTGCTGGCCAAGCAGTTCTTTATGTCCATCAAATTGAGCCAGCTCGACAGCAAGGTCCGTATCCTGACCGAGCAGGTCGCCCTGAACGAGGAAAAGGCGGAGCGGGATAAGCTGGACCTGTGAAAAAGGCTTCCCCCTTGGGGAAGGCTTTGGGGGTGCGCAAAATTAAAATTTGTATTCCCCCCAAAACTATGCTATAATAAAGTATTGACTAAAGAGAAAGAAGGTTTCAGATATGGCTTATACCCCGAAACTGACCTATAAGGGCCGCCCGCTGGTGCGCTGCGGCAACGATATTTACTACGGCTCGATGAAGGACCCGTTCGTTGTCTACCTGCAGGTGCTCTCGACCAAGAAGGAAAACGGCGTCGACGTGGCCGACAAGGTCCACATCGTGCTGCTTTCCACCGACGAGAGCAAGCCCCTGCCCGAGCGCATTGCCCGCCAGGCCAACAAAGTCGGCCTGTACAACGCGCTGTCCTTCGGCGACATCATGCTGCAGGGCGCGCTGCGGAAAAAGTAAGCGTCTCCCCTGCCCCGCACAAAACACAAAGCCCCGCAGCCAAACGGCTGCGGGGCTTTTGCACTTGATGTCAAAACGGGGCGGGCGGATGACGGGCATCCGCCCCTACACAACGGAGATTTACTGCTTAGTGGTCCTGCTTGTCGGTCTCCTCGGCAGAGTCGTCCTCGGTGCCTTCAAGCTCGATGTCGAAGGTCGCGCCGCAGTGCGGGCAGACCAGATCGCCCTCGGGGTCCATCAGGGTCTCCTCGTCCAGCGTGGAGATCTGGCCGCAGTTCGGGCAGGTCACTTCATACATGGTGCTGTCGTCCTCGGCGTCCTCCTCGTCATCTTCGTCCTCATCGGCGTAGATGTCGCTGACGATGTCGTCCAGATCCTGGTCGAGGGTCTCCAACTCGTCGTACACCTGATCCAGGGCGTTGTCGTGCTCGGTGACCTGGGCGGCCATCTCCTCCAGCAGGTCCATCATGGCGGCAATGACCTTGCCGTTCTTGGAGTCTGCGTCAAAATCCATGCCGGTCATCAGGCCGCGGATGTAGGCGGCCTTTGCATTCAGATCCATAGCCATAGTCAAAATCCTCCCTAATGTTAAAAAATGCCGGGCGCGGCGGTACGGCCATGCCCGGCAAAGAGAACCTAATCAGTTCACGCGCTCCATATACTCGCCGGTGCGGGTATCGATGCGGATCTTGTCGCCCTCGTTGATGAACAGGGGGACGCGGATCTCGGCACCGGTCTCAACGGTGGCGGGCTTCAGGGTGTTGGTGGCGGTGTTGCCCTTGACACCCGGCTCGGTAGCGGTGACCTCCAGCTCAACGAAGTTGGGGATCTCAACGCTGAAAACCTTGCCCTTGTAGCTCAGCAGCTTGCAGGTGTCGTTCTCCTTGCAGAACTTGAAGTTATCGGGCACGTCAGCCGCGCCGACAGGAATGTCGTCGTAGGTCTCAACATCCATGAAGTGGTACAGATCGCCATCCTCGTAGGAGTAGGTGACCTCACGGCGCTCGATGAAAGCCTGCGGGAACTTGGCGGTCGGGTTGTAGCTGGTCTCAACAACAGAGCCGGTGATGACGTTCTTGGTCTTGGTACGGACGAAGGCAGCGCCCTTGCCCGGCTTGACGTGCTGGAACTCAACGACCTGAAGGACCTGGCCGTCCTGCTCGAAGGTGACACCGTTACGGAATTCGCCTGCAGAAATCATATAGAAATTCCTCCATAAATTAATTATACATACCTGTTTATATTTTACAGGATGAAAAGCAATTTTGCAAGTCCTGTGCGGACTTTTTTGCGGGAAAATTGATATTTTTTGTCCAATTTACAGCGCTGCGTACCCCTGGGCCAGCGCGGCGGCGTCCTCGGCCTGGGTCCCGGCGGATTCACAGATGATCGTCGGGGCCAAATGGCGCTCCTTGAGCAGCGCCAGCAGCGGTGCGTGGGGCGGGCCGAACGCTGTATCCGCAAAGGTCAGATGGCACTTCTCGCCGCCCTTGGTGTAGGCAATGCGGGAAAAATGCGCGTGGAAATGCACGGCGCGGTCATCCCCCAGCCGCGCGGCCAGCGTGTCCAGCAGGGCGGCGTAGTCCGCGGCGGCGGTGGCGTCGGCAAACTGCACGCCGCAGCTGCGGGCGTACAGGTGCCCAAAGTCGATGCAGGGCGTAATGCGCGGGTCGACCTCGCATAGAGCCAGCACCTCGTCCAGCGTGCCGAGCTGGTTGACCTTGCCCATCGTCTCGGGGCAGAGGATGCAGTCCTCAAACCCGGCCTCGTCGCAGGCTTTGACAGCGCGGGCCATCGTATCCAGCGCCTTTTCCAGCGCCTCCTCCCGGCTCTGCTTGCCGCAGGAGCCGGAATGGAAGATGACGCGCCGCCCGCCCAGTGCCTTGACGAGGGCGCAGCTTTGCAGCAGATAGTCGATGCTGTGCAGCCGCTTGTCTTCCTCGAGGCTCGACATACTGATGTAATACGGCGCGTGGACGGACAGGGCAATGTCCCGCTCGGCACAGGCGGCACCGAGCGCGGCGGCCTTGTCGTGGGCCAGCCGCACGCCGCGCCCGCACTGGTACTCAAATGCCGTCAGGCCAAAGCCCGCCGTGTAGGCGGCGATGGCGGCGGGGTCAAACTTTTTGACTGTGTAGCTGTCGGCCAGACCGGCTGTGCCAAAGCGCGGGGTATCATTCATACAGCTTGCCGCCCTTCTGATAGTATTTGTCGATCCAGTACGGCTCAAACTTGCGCTTTAACAGCACAAATTTGTTCTTGTCGTGGTTCGTGCGGGGCATCAGGTAGAGGCACGGGCAGCCGTACAGCCCGGCGGCCATGCGGTCCGCAAAGATCTGGTCGCCGACCATGGCCATTTCGCTCTTTTTGCAGCCCAAGCGGCGGCGCGCCACCCGCAGGCCGATGGTGAACGGCTTGCAGGCCAGCGGCACCCAGTCCAGCCCGATGCGCTCGGCAAAGGGGCGCACGCGCTTGGCCGTATTGTTGGACACGATGGTCAGGCGTATGCCGGCTGCGCGCATCTCGTCCAGCCACGCCTGCACGGTGGGCTCCAGCATCTGACTGTTGTCAGCGGTCAGGGTGTTATCCACGTCGAGCACGAGGGCTTTGATGCCGTGTGCCGCGAGAAAATCCGGGTGGATGCATTCGATGGTTTTGAAGATGTATTCAGGGGTTAGAATCATGGTGGTGACCTTTATAAGGGTAATGAGTGGTTACGGCAGCGGCCAGCGGCGGCATGAGGGCATGCCGCCCTACGATGCACAATTCCGCAGGACGTAGGGCGGGGTGCCCTCACCCCGCCGCACCGACGCCTGCACGTAAAATAAAAGTGCAGGCCCGCGCGTAACGCGAACCTGCACAGTCGTTCGTTGTAAGATACCTTACTTAAACTTGCGCTTGCGGGCAGCCTCGGACTTCTTCTTGCGCTTAACGGAAGGCTTCTCATAAGCCTCGCGCTTGCGGACCTCAGCTAACACGCCGCTGCGAGCAGTGCTGCGCTTAAAACGGCGCAGAGCGCTCTCGAGGGACTCGCCCTCTTTGACACGGATCTCCGACATCTTCTTCCCTCCCTTGACCTGAGATAGGAGTTTGCCGGTCAAATACTATTAACCAGTAAAAAAGATTATACTATATTGACCCCCTGTCTGTCAACAACAATTTTCGCTAAAATGAAAATTTTTATATTGTTCATATTTAGGATCCTTTACCCCAGCACCGCGTGCCACACCCACAGTGCACCGTAGATTACGGGCTGATGCAGCATGTAGACCAACAGCGTATTGCGCCCGATGGCACACAGAGGACGCAGCGCGGCGGGCGGCTCTCCCCTGCCGGGGCGCCACAGCCGCGCCAGAAACACACCGCACCAGAACAGGAACACCCACGGAAGGATCGGGAAGTAATCCGCCGATGCGAACTGCGTCAGATCCGGCAGACCCAGCCAGAACCAGTTCGTCTTGTACAGCCCCGCAGGCACCGCACAGAGCCGCCAATTCTCGAAGCCCAAATACCCTTCGGGCAACTGGTTCGTCAGCGCAAACAGCGCCGCAGACGCCGCCAGGCCCGCGCCCGCGGGCAGGCGCTGCAAAAGCGGATAGACCAGGCAGGTCAGCAGCACGGCGGCAGCGTTCAGGTGCAGAACGCCGAACCAGATCGCCTCCGACGGCATGAACACCGCGGTCACAAACGTCAGCACAGCCGCGCAGCCCGCCACGAGCAGCCCGTTCTTTGCGGGCCGCTTTGCCAGCGGGAAGCTGAACCCCGACAGCAGAATAAAGCTCCAACAAATATATTGCTGCCACACATGGCAGCCGGGGTCCCAGATGTTGTACCAGCTGCTTTCGTGGCCGAACACATACACCCAGTCGTACATGGCATGGTAGGCCAGCATATTCAGCAGCGCCAGCCCGCGCAGGGCGTCGGGCAGCCACATACGGCTGGTTTTGGTGCGCAGTACGGGCATTTTACCGCCTCTTTCCCAAAGATTTACTGTAACACTATTCTAGCACACCCGCGCGCGGCTTGCAATCGCGCGGGTTTTGCGGTACAATAAATCAGATAAGGGAGTGTGAAGGTATGAAGGACATCCGCCTTGTGGCGTTGGACCTCGACGGGACAGTTTTCAACGATAAAAAAGAGATCACCCCGCGCACGCTGGCGGCTATCCGCGCAGCCTGTGCACGCGGCGTGGCGGTGCTGCCCGCCACCGGGCGTACAGCCAGCGGCATCCCCGCGGCGTTCACGTCCATCCCCGGCGTGCGGTACGCGCTGACCTCCAACGGAGCCAGCGTCGTTGACCTGACAACGGGCGAGCAGCTGGTGAACCAGCCGTTCAGGACCGAGCAGGCATTGAAAATTTACGATCTTCTTGAGCAGGGCGGCGGCATGATGAGCATTTTCATCGGCGGCAAAAGCTACACGACCCGCGCAAACGCCGAGAACCACATGGACGTGGTGCCCGAAAACCTGAAAAACTACTTCCGCACGACCCGCATTGAGGTAGACGACATGCACGCGACGCTGCGCACCCACGCGCACGAGATCGAAAAGTACAGCATGATCTACCACGACGAGGCCGAGCGCGACGCCGCCTGGCGTGCCATCGAGGCCGCCTGCCCCGGCGTGGAGTTGACGTCCAGCCTGCCCAGCAACATGGAGGTCAACGCCCCCGGCGTGACGAAGGGCAGCGGTCTGCTGGCGCTGGCGGCACACCTGGGTCTGACCCGCGCGCAGACGATGGCCGTGGGCGACTCCGGCAATGACCGCGCGATGATCGAAGCGGCGGGTCTGGGTGTGGCCATGGGCAACGCCACCGACGACATCAGGAAAATTGCCGATGTCACGACGGATGATAACAATCATGACGGTGTGGCAGCGGCTATAGAAAAATACGTATTGTAAAATTACAATAAAATATACGAGAGGTAAATTTATGAATAATGTTCTGGTTGGTCAGTCGGGCGGCCCGACTGCCGTCATCAACTCCAGTCTGGCGGGCGTCTATGAGACCGCCAAGGCTTGCGGTGCACCCCATGTCTACGGGATGCAGTACGGCATCGAGGGCGTGCTTGAGGGCAAGCTCATCGATCTGGACACCGTGCTGGGCGACAAAATGGACATTGAGCTGCTCAAGCGCACGCCGTCCAGCTTTCTGGGCAGCTGCCGCCACAAGCTGCCCGACCCCTCCGTTGACGAGAAGCCGTTTGTGCAACTGTTTGAGCTGTTCCGGCAGAACGACATCGGCGCGGTGTTTTACATCGGCGGCAACGACTCGATGGACACGATCTCCAAGCTGAGCGCCTACGGCAAGACCGTCAACAGCGAGATCCGCTTTATCGGCGTGCCCAAGACCATTGACAATGACCTGATGCTGACCGACCACACCCCCGGCTACGGCAGCGCGGCGAAGTACATCGCCACGATCCTGAAGGAGGTCATCTGCGATTCCAGCGTCTACGACCTGCGCAGCGTGACGGTGGCCGAGATCATGGGCCGCCACACCGGCTGGCTGGCCGCTGCCGCCAGTCTGGCTGCCGGTCCGGACTGCAACGGCCCAGACCTGATCCTGCTGCCCGAGTGCCCCTTTGACGAGGAGGCGTTCCTCAAGCGCGTGGCCGAGCTGGAAAAAGAGCGCCACAATGTTATTATCGCCGTCAGCGAGGGCGTCAAGAACAAGGACGGCGTTTTCCTGTGCGACCTGGTCTCCACGGCAGGTCAGCTGGATGCCTTCGGCCACAAGGCCATCCTGAGCGGCACGAGCCGCTATCTGGCGGACCTGATCCGCGTCCGCTTGGGCTGCAAGACCCGCGCTATCGAGTTTTCTACGCTGCAGCGCTGTGCCAGCCATCTGGCCAGCCGCACCGACGTGACCGAGGCCTATCAGGTCGGCGGCGCAGCGGTGGAGGCCGCCATGCGCGGCGAGACCGCCAAGATGGCCGCCATCAAGCGCCTGAGCGACCAGCCCTACCGCGTAGAGACCGAGATGGTCGATGTGACGAAGGTCGCGAACTTTGAGAAGAAGGTCCCCGCCGACTGGATCAGCGAGGACGGGATGCACGTCAACGAGAAGTTCGAGCGCTACGCCCGCCCGCTCATCCAGGCCGAGCTGTCGCCGATCTACATCAACGGCGTGCCGCGGCATATTCATCTGTAATTTTGTGAAAATAAAACGGAGCACCGTATGAAAATGCGGCGCTCCGTTTTTTGCTGCTGTAGGGGTCGGCGTCCTCGACGACCCGGGAGGCTTGCGGTGGCCGCACACGACCCGGCGGGGTGTTGAGGTTACCCGGAAAGCCCGTCGGAAGCCCTCGGCCCTGCGGGCCACTCCCTTTGACAAGGGAGGCTTAGACGCAAAAAGGACCCGCATTTCCGCGGGTCCCTCCAAATCATATCAATACAGACGAAATCAGCCGGAGACCTTTTCCTTCAGGCGGCCGCTGGCCTTGAAGCCGGGGATGGCCGTCGGCTCCAGCTTGCTGGTGACCTTGGTCTTGGGGTTGGTGAAGTTCTTGGTCTGGCGCTCACGCATCTCGAAGCGGCCAAAGCCTGCGATGGTGACCTTGTCGCCGCTCTTGAGGACATCGCCGATGGTGCCGAAGATGCCGTCCATAACCTTCTCAACTTCAGCAGCGGTCATGTTGGTGTCGTTGGCAACCTTGGTAATCAACTGAGATCTCGTCATGATATTTTTAACTCCTATCCTTATAGGCACACAATTGCCCGGTATTATTACGCTATTATTATAGAGAAAATTGTGCGCAGAATCAAGGGTTTTTTCGGAAATCAAACGTTTTTCGGCAAAAACTATAAAATTTTCGCGATCATCTCGTCAAAAAGTGACATTTGGCAAAAAATGCACGTTCCATGCAAAAATATTCTGGACGGGCAAAGTCTTACAGCCCCATGCGGGCGGCATCGGGGTAGCTGGCGATGGCCCCGGCATCCCGCGCAGCGGCAATGGCGGCCCTGTGCGCCTCGCGCATCGGGCTTTCGACGAGTGCGGCGCCGCAAAAATGCAGGGCAAAGGCGTTGGCAAACAGGCGGGTGTCCACCTGCCCGGGCGCGTAGAGCAGGTCAGCCCGGCGGGATAGTCCTTGTTGTACAGTAGGCACTGCTTGCTGTCGATGTGCTCGCCGTCGCGGCTGACGGCCAGGCAGACGTTGTGCCCGCGGCCCTGCCTGATGTAGTCGTAGTCACCGGGGAAAAGGTTCTCTCCCCCACCGTCTGCGGGCGGAGCCCCTCGCAGAGGGGCCAAGAAAAACAAAAACCGCATCCTTGCGGACGCGGTTTGTTTGCTGCTTACTTATTCCCCTTTCGCCGCTTCGCGGTGCAGGTTCGCAATGTCCACCAGCTCCATCTGGCTGATGTCATGGTCACCGCGCAGGGCGTCGACGAGGACGCGGGCAGTGTCCATGGCCGTGATGGTCGGGATGGACAGCTCCGTTGCCTTGCGGCGGAACTTGACGGAGTCACGGTGCGGGTCGCGGCCATGCGGGCTCGTCGAGATGATGTAATCCACCAGACCGCTCTCCAGCAGGTCGATGACCTTCTGAAGTTCGTCTTTTACCTTGTCTACCAGAAAAGCAGGATAGTAATCGTCCTGATACATCTCGTCCAGCAGTTTGTAATTGGGGTCAAATGCTTTCATAGGGATTGCTCCTTTCTTCGTACTCAGCTGTAATGCTCAGTTCAATCTTATCGTCGCTATAAACCAAATGCAGCCCATGAGGGGCCTTTCTATCGAAATGCAGTTCAATGTCATGATATTTGAGGATTAAAGGTTTCCCGTCGCTTCTCATGGTGGAAACGGCATCGGGATTCCCGAAAATTTCTATCACCTCATCCTGTGACATACCAAATTTCAGCGGTGAAATGTTCTGGGGATTCTGCAATATTTGATTGCGCCAAATAGTAAAATCCTGTTTCATATTTTTAACAGCACTGGAGGATCAGCCAGATCCGGTCAAAGCGGCGGGCTGCCAGATCCTCTTTGGTGATATAGAAATAGATGTGCCCGCAGTCTCCGAACATCAACTCGAAGTCACCCTGCTCCACGGTATCCAGCTGGAACAGCAGCATCCAGCGGTCACGGGCCGTTTCTTCCGCCTGTTGGCGGATATCCTTCGGGATTCTATTCCAGTTTTCGGGATTGCCCAGGCCATAGCCCTGGGATACCAGGTCGCACTCGTCGAACATACTGTTCTGGATCACATCGGGCCAGCCCAGCAGCTGGGAGCGATCATCCGGGTTCTCGGGGTCCTCGCCAGTCAGTTCATCCAAAGCATCGTTGAAAGCGTCGTCATCCTTTTCATCCGGGAACATCTCGCTGAAGTCCTGCCAGGAAGGATAGGAGGTCTTGGAATCCAGCTTGATCTTGACCATTGGAAACTTGAAATCCTCTCCCATATCCGCCGGGAAGTCAGCGGCGGACAGCGCGGACATGTCCTCAAACCAGTAGACGCGGGCACAGCCCTGATTCTTGGGGTCATAGCCCCAGCACTGGGTGTCCGTTTCATAGAAGAAGGAGAGCAGGCCGTGATCGGGCAGAAGATGCTCTTTGTCAAACTGGGCCAGCTCCGCACAGTTGAACTGAGCCAAGAAAGTGAGAGGACGATCCTTCACCACATGGTCATAACTCTCGCCCTCATAGGTGGGCCAAACGAAGTCCGGCGGAACATCCGGCTTCCCGCCGAAGCGGGTAGCGCCCAGCTTGTATGTTTCTTTTCTGGCAATTTTCAGCTGAATGCTGTTTCTGCCCAACGACTCCAGTTTTTCTTTGATGCTCATGTCAGTTCCTCCTTGAAGAGTTCTTACAGCTTTCCATCCAGTGCCGCAACCGTTTTCATGGCAGCGGTTACCTGGCGAAGCCCTTGGCCAAGATCGGCGGTGCGGTTGGGCTGAGCTCGGATGCAACGGCCGGCTTGCTCGCTGCTTCTGCGAACGTGTTGGCGGCGTTGTCGATGGTGAAGGATCTCAAAGC
>ENA-OQIJ01000345-OQIJ01000345.1-human-gut-metagenome-genome-assembly--contig:-NODE-345-length-11556-cov-3.060023_pt1 | contig 11556 bp, 10 predicted proteins | sample MGYA00242582_ERZ504747 | MGnify/ENA primary metagenome ERZ504747 (study PRJEB26092, sample SAMD00036435) | human gut metagenome | host: Homo sapiens | study: EMG produced TPA metagenomics assembly of...
ACGCTGCGTCCTCCACCAGCGCGTAGCGTCCAGCGGCACGGCTGCGTGCAGTGGCCCGTTGTTGCCGGAGCGGCCCGTGAGCGCCGCGCTGATGAGGCAGCGACCCGATACGGCCATGCACATGGCGCCGTGCACGAAGGCCTCGAGCTCCAGCTCGCGCGGGATGTCGGCGCGCATGCGGGCGATGTCCTCCACGCTCATCTCCCGCGCGCACACGATGCGGCTCGCCCCCAGCTCGTGCCACACGCGCGCGGCCTCGGCGTTGCACACGCTCGCCTGCGTGCTCACGTGCAGCTCCACCTGCGGCGCGTGTCGCTGCGCAAGGCGCAGCGCGCCCAGGTCGCTCACGATGAACGCGTCCGCGCCGGCCGCGGCAAGGGATTCCAGGTAGGCGGGAAGCGTTTGCAGGTCGTCGGCGCCCATGAGCGCGTTGAGCGTCACGTACACCCGCGCGCCGGCCGCATGGGCGTGCGCCACCGCGGCGGGCACCTCGTCGAGTGCGAAGTTCGCGGCGCGCTGCCGCAGCCCGAAGCGGTCGGCCGCCAGGTACACGGCGTCCGCGCCGAAGCGCACCGCCGCCTCCAGCTGCGCCCGCCCGCCAGCCGGCGCAAGAAGCTCAGGAGTTGTCGTCAGTGAAGTTTGCATGCGCCGTATTGTAACGCACGAGCCCGCCCTCGCCAGCGACAAGCCCCCACGCGTCTTGGCGCAAGTCCGCCTTTCCCCTGGCGCGGGGCGGGACATGCGGGCGATTGCGCGCGTGCCGCGCCGATTCGCGACGGGCGCGGCATGCGATCGGCGCGGCGCAAGACGCCCAATCCCAAAGCAATACGCCGCGCCAAAAAGAAAAGGCCGGCCGCTCCCAAAGGGCGACCAGCCTCAAAAGCCTTCCCCGAAGAGCGCTCCCCTTCTACCCCTCGTAGCTTACGCGGGCTCCTTGCGGGGTGTCCTCGATGGTGAAGCCGAGGCCGGTCAGGCCGTCGCGGACGGCGTCGGCTTTGCCCCAGTCCTTCGCGGCACGCGCGTCGGCGCGGGCTGCCAGCAACGCATCCACAGCCTCGACGGCGTCAGAGCCCTCGTAGCCGGCGATCTCGGCCGCCAACGACACGACCTCGGCCGGATACGCCGTGACGGCGCACGCATCGGCTGCGGCCTCCACGTTGATGCCGAACACGCCCATGAGCTCCACGATGGCGGCGCGCGCCTCGCGCACGGCCGGCACGTCGGTGATGGAGATGGTCTTGTCGGCCGTCTGCCCGTTCACCTCGGCCACGAAGTCGAACACTTCGCCAAGCGCCTTGCACGTGTTGAAGTCGTCGTCCATGGCCAGGATGAAGGCCACCTTCGTCTCCTTCGCGCGCTTCATGAGCTCGCGCGTGTCGAGCGGCGACGGGATGTCCTGGGCGTTCTCCACCAGCCAGTCGAGGTTCTTCACCGTGTTCTCGATGCGGCAGAGCGCCGCGCCCGCCTCGGTCAGACGCTCGTCGGAGAAGTCGAGCGGCGAGCGGTAGTGCGTCTGCAGCATGAGGAAGCGCAGCACCTCGGGGCGCACGACGGCCAGCACGTCGCGCAGCAGCTTGAAGTTGCCCAGCGACTTGCTCATCTTCTCGGCGTTGATCTGCAACATGCCGCCGTGAATCCAGTAGTTCGCGAACGTGCAGCCGCACGCGGCCTCGCTCTGCGCGCGCTCGTTCTCGTGGTGCGGGAACACGAGGTCGGCGCCGCCGCCGTGGATGTCGAACGGCAGGCCCAGGTACTTGCGCGACATGGCCGAGCACTCGATGTGCCAGCCGGGACGACCCATGCCCCAGGGCGACTCCCAGGCGGGCTCGCCGGGCTTCGCAGCCTTCCACAGCGCGAAGTCGAGCGGGTCGCGCTTGCGGTCGCTCACGCCTTTGTCGTCGGCGCGCAGCTCGCGGTGGCCGCTCTCCATCTCGTCCACGTTGCGACCCGACAGCTCGCCGTACGCGGGGAACGAGCGCACGCTGAAGTACACGTCGCCGTCCACGTCGTAGGCGTTCCCGCCGTCGATGAGCTCCTGGATGAGCTCGATCATCGCGGGAATCTCCTCGGTGGCCTTCGGGCGGATGTCGGGGTCGAGCACGCCGGCGGCGCGCATGTCGGCGATGAACGCCTCGGTGTATTCGGCGGCCACCTCGGCGGCGCTGCGGCCTTCCTCGAGCGACTTGCCGATGATCTTGTCGTCCACGTCGGTGACGTTCTGCACGAACGTCACGTCGAAGCCACGCCACATGAGGTAGCGGCGGATCACGTCGAAGCTGATGAACGTGCGCGCGTTGCCGATGTGGATGTAGTTGTACACGGTCGGGCCGCACACGTACATGCCCACCTTGCCGCGCTCGCGCGTCTCGAAGTCCACTTTCTCGCGCGTCTTCGTGTTGTAAAGCCTGATCATAGAAGTATCCTCGCATCCTGCCTGTTCAAACGTCGCCTCCACGCGGCGCGCGTCGGCCCTAGATTCTAGCACAGCATCAAACGCGCGAACGCGCGTGCCCCCGCCCGCCGATCAGCGGCGGAGCAGTAGACAGACGGCGGTCGCGGAGATGCCCTCCTCGCGGCCCTCGAATCCCAAATGCTCGGTGGTAGTCGCCTTCACGCCCACGTTCTCCACCGCGATACCCATGGCGGCGGCCAGGTTCTCGCGCATGGCCTCGCGAAACGGCGAAAGCTTCGGCGCCTGCGCGGCAACGACGGAGTCCACGTCGAGGATGTCGTAGCCCTCGGCGCGCACCTTGTCGGCCACGGCAGCCAGCAGCTTGAGCGAGTCGGCGTCCTTGAACGCGGGGTCGGTGTCGGGAAACAGCTTGCCGATGTCGCCGCCGCGGATGCCGCCCAGCAGCGCGTCGGAGATGGCATGCGCCAGCACGTCGGCGTCCGAATGGCCCAAGAGCCCCCGCGTGTGCGGGATGTCCACGCCGCCCAAGATGAGCTTGCGCCCCTCGGCGAACGCGTGCACGTCGTAGCCCTGCCCGATGCGCAAGGACGCAGGATTGAACGGCTGATGCTCGGGATCCTTCGACTCCGCGCTCCGCGCTCCGCTCAGGATGACAGGATCCGCCATTACTCCTCGACCCCCTTCATGTACATCGTGCGCACGGCGGCGGCCAGCATGAGGTAGTCCTCCGGCACGGTCAGCTTGATGTTGTCGCGCTTGCCCTCCACCACGAGCACGCGGCCGCCCAACCGCTCGATGAGCGACGAGTCGTCGGTGCCCATGAAGCCGTCGGACAGCGCGGAGGCGTGCGCGCGGCGGTAGATGCCGGCGCGGAACACCTGCGGCGTCTGCGCGTTCCAGAACACGCGACGGTCGGGCGTGCCCACGATCACACCGTTCTCCACCACCTTGAGCGTGTCGACGGCCGGATGCGCCACCACGGCGCCGTCGCAGTCGATGTTGCCCTTGAGCGTGGCGATGGTGTGCGCGATGAGGTCGGGCGAGATGAGCGGGCGGGCGCCGTCGTGCAGGATGACGTACTCGTAGTCGTCCGGCACGTATTCCAGGCCCGAGAACGCGGATTCCTGACGGCTCGGCCCCGCCGGCGCCACCACGATGGGCGTCACGAACGGGAACGGGTCGATGGCGCGCTTGAGATACTCGCTGCAGCGATCCTCCGGGCACACGATGACGATGAGCCCGATATCGCCCACGGCGTCGAACGCCTCGGCCGACCAGGTGAGGATGGGCTTGCCGGCGATCTCGACCAGCTGTTTGCCGCCCTCTTTGCCGAAGCGGTCGCCCGTGCCTCCGGCCAGGATGATGGCCGCCGTCTGCGGGTTCTTGTCCACCGCGCCCTTGAGGCCTCCCATGGCCTGCGTCAGCGCGTCGAAGTCCAGATCGTTCAGCGCAAGCTCGGGCGCGCCGAGCACCGCGGACGAGAACACCGGGTCGATTGTCTGCGTCATAGGGTCTTCCTCTCCGCCATGGGTTGTTAGTCCCGCTCGCCCGGCTGGCGCACGGTGATCTCCTGCGCCTTCAGCGACACGCGCGAATTGGGGGGAACCGACGAGGTGACGAACGTGGAGCCGGCGATGACCGACCCCGCCCCCACCACCGTTTCCCCGCCGAGCACCGAGGCGTTGGAGTAGATGGTCACGTCGTCTTCGATGGTGGGATGGCGCCGCACCCCGGCAAGGCGCTGCCCGCCGCGCGTGGACAGCGCGCCCAGCGTCACGCCCTGGTACAGCTTCACGTGATCGCCGATGACGGTGGTCTCGCCGATCACCACGCCCGTGCCGTGGTCGATGAAGAAGTACTCGCCGATCTCGGCACCGGCGCCGATGTCGATGCCCGTGCCGCTGTGCGCCAGCTCGGTCATGATGCGCGGGATGATGGGCACGTTCTGCTGGTACAGCACGTGGGCGATGCGGTAGACGTAGATGGCGTACAGGCCCGGGTACGAGAAGATGACCTCCTCCTTGACCCCGCGGCCGGATCGCCGTCGTAGAGCGCCTGGACGTCGGTGAGCAGCACCCGCTGGATGCTGGGCAGCTCGTCGAAGAACACCGTGCACACCTCGGAGGCGCGCTCGCAGATATGCTCGGGCGTGGTGCCGCCGCACAGGTGGCGCGCCGGATCGACCACCGCGTCGTCGCGGTCGTCGGACGTGTACATGAGGGCGAGCACGATCTGCTCGCGCAGCACGCGCTCGATCTGGATGAGCGTCTCGCCGATGAAATACTCCGGGCTGGTGGACGGCGTGAGCATTTCCTCGCCGAAGTAGCCCGGGAACAGCACCCGACGCAAGTCTTTGAGCACGCCCTTCACGGCCATGCGGCTGGGAAACCGCCGTCCGGGCTTCGTGAAGAATATCTCGTCGGCTTCGTAGTTCTTCTCGATGGCTTTTACGATGCGATCGAGGTTGTCTCCGAACATGGAACCTCCTGAAATCGGGTCGTTCGCTGCGCTTCCCCCGATACCGATTCGGTAGGCTTGCGATGTTCCTAGTATACGACAAATGCGGGCGCAGGACACAAGAAACCCCTGCTCCTCGGGCTTCGGATTCCAACCCAAGGAACAGGGGCACACGGAACGGCGCTGCTAGTCGGCCGCGCCGCCCGACATCGAACCGCCGGTGTTCACGCCGGCATGGCCCAGGTCGTAGTTCGTCAGCAGCAACTCGGCTTCGCGGGCGATGCTGTCGCGCTTGCGGGGCGCGGGAATCGAGCCCGAACCCGTGGTGAACACGAGCTCGCCGTCCACCGCATCCACCTCGATGATGGAGCCGCTCGTCCACTTGCCTTCGAGGATTTCCTCAGACAGCGGGTCCTCCAGCAAACGCTGGATGGCGCGGCGCAGCGGGCGGGCGCCGTACGCGGCGTCGGTGCCTTCCTTGGCAATGAGCTTGCACGCCCCCTCGGTGAGGTTGATGGACATGTTCTGCTCGATCAAGCGCTCGCGCAGGTCGGCCACCATGAGCTTGACGATTTTGGAGATCTGGTCGTCGTTGAGGGACTTGAACACGATCATCTCGTCGATGCGGTTCAGGAACTCGGGCCTGAACAGCTTCTTCATCTCGGCCATGACGCGGCTCTTGATCTCCTTGTCGGACAGCCCCGCGTGCTCCTCGGTGGAGAAGCCCAGCGTGGTGGGCTGGGCGATTTCGCGCGCGCCCACGTTCGAGGTCATGATGATGACCGCGTTGCGGAAGTCCACCGTGCGACCCTGCGCGTCCGTCAAGCGACCCTCTTCCAGAATCTGGAGCAGGATGTTGAACACGTCGGGGTGCGCTTTCTCGATCTCGTCGAACAGCACCACCGAGTAGGGGCGCTGGCGCACGGCCTTCGTCAGCTGGCCGCCCTCGTCGAAGCCCACGTAGCCCGGAGGCGAACCCACGAGACGGCTCACGCTGTGCTTCTCCATGTACTCGGACATGTCGAAGGACAACAGCGCATCCTCGGAGTTGAACAGGAACTCGGCCAACGCTTTCGACAGCTCCGTCTTGCCCACGCCCGAGGGACCCAGGAAGATGAACGAGCCGGCGGGGCGCTTCGGGTCCTTGAGGCCGGAACGCGAGCGGCGGATGGCCTTCGACAGCGCCGTGACGGCTTCTTCCTGGCCGATGACGCGCTCGTGCAGCGCGCTTTCCATGCGCAGCAGCTTCTCGGTCTCGGCTTCGGTGAGGTTCGACACGGGCACGCCCGTGCTCATGGACACCACGTCGGCGATGTCCTCCACGGTAACCTGATGGACGGACTTCTGCGCGTCCTCTTCCCACTTCTTCTCGGCTTCGACGCGCTTGGCCTTGAGCTCGGACTCCTGGTCGCGCAGCTGGGCGGCGCGCTCGAAGTCCTGGGCGGCAATGGCCGAATCCTTCTCGCCGCGGATCGTGCGCAGCTCTTCATCGAGCTCGCGCAGCTCCTTGGGCAGCGTCATGTTGCGGATGCGCATGCGCGCGCCCGCCTCGTCCAGCACGTCGATGGCCTTGTCGGGCAGGAAGCGGTCCTGAATGTAGCGGCTGGACAGCGACACGGCGGCTTGCAGCGCCTCGTCGGTGAAGTGCACCTGGTGGTGCGCCTCGTAGCGGTCGCGCAGACCCTCCATGATGCGCAGCGCCTGCTCCTCGTTCGGCTCGCCCACGGTGATGGGCTGGAAGCGACGCTCGAGCGCGGAGTCCTTCTCGAAGTGCTTGCGGTACTCGTCGATGGTGGTGGCGCCCACCACCTGGATCTCGCCGCGGGACAGCGGCGGCTTCAGGATGGCGGCCGCGTCGATGGAGCCCTCGGCCGAGCCCGCGCCGATGAGCGTGTGGATCTCGTCGATGAACAGGATGATGTCGCCCGCGTCCATCACTTCCTTGATGCACTTCTTCAGGCGCTCCTCGAACTCGCCGCGGTACTTGGAACCGGCCACGAGCGCGCTCACGTCGAGCGTGAACAGGCGCTTGCCGCGCAGGATGTCGGGCACCTGGTTCGACACGATGAGCTGGGCCAGGCCTTCGGCCACGGCGGTTTTGCCCACGCCCGGCTCGCCGATGAGCAGCGGGTTGTTCTTCTGGCGGCGGCTGAGCACCTGCATGACGCGCTCGATTTCGCCCGCGCGGCCGATGACCGGGTCGAGCTTGCCGTCGCGCGCCTTCTGCGTGAGGTCGGTGCCGAACTCCTTGAGCACGCTGTCCGACGACCCGGCGTTCGGGTCGAAGGGGTTGCGCCCGGCGTAGACGGGGCTCTGCCCCACCAGGTCGTTGAGCGCGCTGCGCACGTCGTCGCCCGACACGCCGAGGCGCGTGAGCACCTCGAGCGCGGTGCCGTCGCCCTCGCGCACGATGCCGAGCAGCAGGTGCTCGGTGGAGATGTAGGATTGTCCCATCTGCATGGCCTCGCGCAGGCTGTTCTCCAGCACGCGCTTGACACGCGGCGTGAAGGACAGGTGGCCCGACACGTCCGTGTCCTCGTCGATGGTGACCACCTGGCGGATGGCCTGCACGACGGCGTCGTACTTCACGTTGAGGCGCTCGAGCGCCTGGGCGGCCAAGCCGTCCTTCTCTTGGATGAGGCCGAGCAGGATGTGCTCGGTGCCCACGTAGGGTTGATGGAGGGAGCGCGCTTCGTCCTGAGCCAGGACGAGCACTTTGCGCGCCTTGTCCGTAAACTTCTCAAATGACATGTAAGCCTCGTTTCTTGAGGATGCTTCCGTGTATCGCGTACTATGTTAGCACTCTCCTTGAAAGAGTGCTAACGCGACGCATCCCGCACACGCCTGCTCCATAACTTGCGGCGGTGCGGCGACCTGTTCATCCTACCACGACCTCCCCCGCCGCTCGTCCAAGCCTCGGGACGCTTCCGAACGTGATCGCATCCGACAAGGATTCGTAACGTGCAACGCCGCGGAGGGCCCGCCCCGTCCCGCATGCACGAGGGCCGCCCGCGTTATGCGGACGGCCCTCGGGAAGAACGACGGTGCAGGGAGCGGTTAGTACAGCTTCGCTCCGGCGGGGATGCGGTCGTCAACCATGAGCAGGTTGAGGCGTTCCTCGCCCTCCTCCTCGTGAATGGCCGACAGCAGCATGCCGCACGAATCGACGCCCATCATCTTGCGCGGCGGCAGGTTGGTGATGGCGATGAGCGTGCGACCCACCAGCTCCTCCGGCTCGTAGTACGCGTGGATGCCGGACAGGATGACGCGATCGGCGTCCGTGCCGTCGTCGAGCGTGAACTGCAGCAGCTTCTTGCTCTTCGGAACGGCGAGGCACTCCTTCACCTTCACGGCGCGGAAGTCCGACTTGCTGAACGTGTCGAAGTCCACCTCGTCGGCGAACAGCGGCTCGACGACCACCTTCGAGAAGTCGATGGGAGCCGCAGCGGCCGTCGTCGCAGCGACCGGCGCCTCGGCCGCGGCAGCGCGCGGACGCCCGCCCGCCGGAGCCTCGTCGCGCATGTGCGGGAACAGCAGCACGTCGCGGATGGACGGGGCGTCGGCCAGCAGCATGACCAGGCGGTCGATGCCGATGCCGCAGCCGCCCGCCGGGGGCATGCCGTACTCGAGCGCGCGCACGTAGTCGTCGTCGTAGCCCATGGCCTCGTCGTCGCCGAGGTCCTTCGCCTCAACCTGCGCGCGGAAGCGCTCGGCCTGGTCGACCGGGTCGTTCAGCTCGCCGAAGGCGTTGGCGTACTCGTGACCGCAGATGAACAGCTCGAAGCGCTCGGTGAGGTTCGGGTCGCCGGCCTTCTTCTTGGCCAGCGGCGACACCTCGATGGGATGCTCGGTGACGAAGGTGGGCTGGATGAGCTTCTCCTCGGCCACGGCCTCGAAGATCTCGGCGATGAGCTTGCCCTTGCCCCATGCGGCCTCGGCGTGGCCGCCGTTGCGCTCGAGGATTTCCACGAGCTCGTCGCGCGTGCGCTCGAAGCTCACGTCCTCGCCCGCGCCGGCGCTGGCCAGCTCGATCATGGTGGCGCGACGCCACGAGCCGCTCAGGTCGACGGCCTGGCCCTGGTACTCCACCTGCATCGTGCCGCATGCGGCGAGCGCCGCGGCCTGCACGACGCCCTGCGTGAGCTCCATCATGCCCTCGAGGTCGCTGAACGCCTGGTAGAACTCCATCGTGGTGAACTCGGGGTTGTGGTACGGGTCCATGCCCTCGTTGCGGAACTGGCGCCCGATCTCGAACACCTTCTCGAAACCGCCCACGATCAGGCGCTTGAGATGCAGCTCGGTGGCGATGCGCAGGTAGAAGTCCTTGTCGAGCGCGTTGTGATGCGTGACGAAGGACGCGCGTTCGCGCCGCCGAGGATGGGGTGCAGGATGGGCGTCTCAACCTCGTAGAAGAAGCCCTCGCCTCCACTGTAGCGGCGAATGGCGGTAAACCGACCTTGAACGCGCTTCTCGAACGTGTCGCGCACCTCGCGGTTCATGACGAGGTCCACGTAGCGCTGGCGGTAGCGCGTCTCCTTGTCGGCCAGGCCGTGGAACTTCTCGGGAAGCGGGCGCAGGCTCTTGCTGAGCAGCTCGAACGACGTCACCGACACGGACAGCTGCCCGCGCTTCGTGCGCATCATGGTGCCCTCGACGCCGATCCAGTCGCCCACGTCGAGGTCCTTGAGCTCGGCGAACATATCCTCGCCGAGCGCGTTGATGCGGCAGAACAGCTGCATGTCGCCCGAGGAGTCGCGCAGCTCGAGGAACGCGAGCTTGCCCTGGTCGCGCTTGGCCATGACGCGGCCCGCCACCTTCACCTCGTCCTCGGTGGACGCGCCGTCCTCGAGGGTGGCGTAGCGCTCGGCCAGCTCGGCCAGATGGTGCGAGTACTTGAACGCGTGGCCGTACGGGTCCTTGCCCGCCGCAAGCAGCGCCTCGCGCTTCGCGCGCCGCACCGCGATAGGATCGTCTTCGATAATCTGCGTTTCGATGGTTTCGCTCATAGGTTGTCCTTGAAAATACCGGTTGGCGTGATACGTCAGCGAGCCGGCGGCCGTCGGGCCGCCGGAACGTTCTTAGTGCTCGAGCTTCTCGATCGTCATGACGATCTTGCGGCCGGTCGGGCCCGTGGTTTCCACCACGTCGCCCTTCTTGTGACCCAGCAGCACCGAGCCCACCGGCGACTCGTTGGAAATCCTGCCCGCAGCGGAATCGCTCTCCGCGCCGCCCACGATGGTGAACACGCGCTCGCGGCCGCCCATGTTGACGGTCACCGTCGAGCCGATGTGCACGCTGTTCGAGCGCTTCGGCGCGTTGACCACCGTCGCCTCGCTCAGGATGCGGCTGATCTCGGCGATGCGCGCCTCCATCATGCCCTGCTCGTTCTTGGCGTCGTCGTACTCGGAGTTCTCCGAGATGTCGCCGAACTCGCGCGCCACCTTGATGCGCTCGCCGATTTCGGCGCGCTTCTCGGTTTCGAGGAAATGGAGCTCTTCCTCGAGCTTGTCCTTGCCCTCCTGCGTGAGGATGAAGTTGCTGTCTGCCATGTTGGTTCACCTGTCCAATTACAAAAACATGCACGCTCATTCCTACAAGCGTGCGTACCGATACCTATTACTGTGGGAAACATGAATCGACGAACACCCGCCGATATGAAAAAAGCGGTATGTGCAAGGCGACGAGGCGTCTACACATACCGCGAACCAGACCTAATCGTGTGCTACTCGGCCTTTTTCTTAGCCGCGGTCGTCGTCTTCTTGGCCGTGGTGGTCTTCTTGACCGGCTCCTCGACCTCTTCGACTTCTTCCTCGTCGTCGGCTTCTTCGATGTTCTTATCGCCGCCGCCCATACCTTCACGCAGGTTCTTGACGGTCTTGCCGATAGCGCCACCGAGCTTCGGGAGGTTCTTCGGCCCGAAGATGAGCAGGATTACCGCGAGAATGATGAGAAGCTCAGGCATTCCCATTCCCAGGATTTTCATACGTTCCTCCAAGTTGCTCGTGCGAAGCGCGCCTCTCGCAGCTTCGCCCACTCTGACCATGTCAGAATAGCTACCTATGCAAAAAAGGGATGCTCTTTATCGAAAGTACATCCCCTTCAGCTCCATGGTTAGATTGACGGGCTTTGCACAACCCGCAACCTTCGATGACTCCCCATAAGGAGCGCTAACAAAAATAGCTATTGAACCGGGCGAAAAACAACCCTCAACCGAGCGAAATGACAAGGTCTGTCGAAATTGCACGGACGATTCGCGCAGGTGGCCCGCTCCCCTATTCTCCCGCCGCTAGGGCGGACGCGATGTCGCGCGCGAGGGCGGCGCAGGTAGGAACGAGCGTCGCCGCGAGGACCAGCGCGAATCCCGCGAGGGAGACGACGAACCCCTCGCCGAAGGAGAGGCCGTCGAAGGGCGGCAGGCCCGCCGCGGACGCGACGATGCCGTTCGACGCCGCCACAACCGCGGCGCCCACGAGCGTCGCGGTGGCCACGTGGATGAACGCCTCGCACGCGGCCGCGGCAACGAGCGTGCGGGGATGCGCGCCGCTCGCCACGAGCAGGGCCACGTCGCGTGCGCGCGACTTCGACGTCATCACCACGCTCACCGCCGCCCCGACGGCGCACAGCAGGATGGGGCCGCCCAGCAGCAGCACCGACGAGGTCCAGTCGAGGGTGGCGCTGTAGTCGAC
>ENA-OQIJ01000346-OQIJ01000346.1-human-gut-metagenome-genome-assembly--contig:-NODE-346-length-11547-cov-2.116813_pt1 | contig 11547 bp, 12 predicted proteins | sample MGYA00242582_ERZ504747 | MGnify/ENA primary metagenome ERZ504747 (study PRJEB26092, sample SAMD00036435) | human gut metagenome | host: Homo sapiens | study: EMG produced TPA metagenomics assembly of...
GCCACGGTGCAGAGCACGCCGTCCACAGCCACCAGCTTGTTCCACTGGCGGCTGCGCACGAACTGGGTGCAGAGGGTGCGCAGGCAGCTCATCAGGACGTAAATATAAATGAGCAGGCCGTACTGAGCCATATCGGGCAAAAACTGCGCCACCGGCCAGCAGAGCACGAGGATGCCGAAGCCGCCGAGGATGGTGAGCAGGCCGTTGGTGAACACCTGCTTTTCGCTGTTGCCCTTGTCGAGGCCGAAGCGGATGATGGCGTTGGACATGCCCATCGACACAAAGGGGATGAGCAGGTTGGCGTACTGGCTCAAAATCTTCGACAGGCCGAGGTCGGAAATCTCGGCCATCGCGTACGTCAGGAACGGCTGGACGATGAGCGTCAGCAGCTTGGACGAAAAGCTGCTGATGGCAAAGATGATGGTATTGCCGGCGAGCTTCGAATATTTATCGCCGCCGGAGGTCTTTTCGCTTTCCAAAAGATTTTCTCTCCTATTTTAATAAATCCCGCCGGGCTTTCCAGTCCGGCATCAGCTTCGCCACTTCGGCCCAGAAAGCCGGGCTGTGGTTAGGCTGCAAAAAGTGGCAGTACTCATGCACTACCACATAGATCTGTGCCGCCTCGGGCATATTGTAGAGCTGGAGCGCGAAGGTGATCTGGCGCTTCGCCATGTGGCAGACGCCCCAGCGGCTGGTCATGCTGCGCACTTTGATGGTGGGCTTCTGCCCGCCCAGCACCCCGGCAAAGGCCGGGTAGACCTTGTCGCTCATGGCCGTGAAGTGGGCCAGGGCGGCCGCCTTGTCGGGCAGTTCCTCCTGCCGCTTTTCGCGGGCAGCCTGCCGGGCCTGTGCAGCCCGTATCCACTCCGCCTCGGCGATGACGTAGGCGTCAGCCGCTTCCAGCGTCGTGCGCAGAGGGATGCTGAGGGCCACGGTGCCGTCCCGCCGGACGTGGAGGTTGAGCCGCTTGACCCGCCCCCGCGTCAGCTCATAGGGGATGCCTCCGGCCGCCCGCAGCATCACGCGCCCTTTTTGCATCTGCGCAGCTCCGCAAGGGGCAGCTGAGACAGCACGACCGCGGCGAAGATGAGGGCGCAGCCTGCGCTCTCCCGCATCGAAAGGTTCTGGCCCAGCAGCAGCCAGCCGCCCAGCGCGCTGAATACGCTTTCCAAACACATGATAAGGCTGGCGATGGCGGGGTTCAGATCTTTCTGGCCCAGGATTTGAAGCGTATAGCCCGCGCCGCTGGACATGACGCCGCAGTAGACCACGGGCAGAAAGTTTGCGCCATACTCTGCCAGCGTGGGCGTCTCAAAGATCAGCGCCGCCGCAGAGCTCTCCACAGCCACCACGATGAACTGGATGAGGCTCAGCCGCACACCGTCCACAAGCGGCGAAAAGTGGTCGATGGACATGATCTGGAAGCTGAACAGCACGGCGCAGCTGAGAAGTATCCAGTCGCTGGTCTCAATGCCGCCGAAGCCGTTCTTCATGCAGAGCATATACAGGCCCGCCACGGCGATGACCATGCTGACCCAGAGCTGAGCGCTGCCCTTCCGGCCCAGAAAGAGGCCGAACACCGGCACCAGCACGACGTACATGGCCGTCAGGAACGCGGCCTTGGCCGTGGACGGGTTGATGGTGATGCCGATCTGCTGAGCCGCAGAGGCCGCGAACAGGAAGGTGCCGCAGACGAGGCCCGCCGCCAGCAGGGTCTTGCGCTCCGACTTCTCCTTCGGCCAGCCGTAGGGCTGGCCCTGTTTTTTGCGCACGGCGTCGAAAGCGAACACGGTGGGGATCAGCACAAGTACAGCCAGCCAGCTGCGCCCTGCGAGGAAGGAATAGGCCCCCATGCCGGAGCCTGCGCTCTGGGCCACGAAAGCTGTACCCCAGATAAAGGCGCAGAGCATCAGCATGAGCGAATGTTTGGTCTGTGTCTTCATCCTACAATGCCCTCCACCTTGAGTCCGCCGTAGAGGTAGTAGCGGCTGGAATCGTAGGAGATGGTCAGGCGGTAGCTGGCCGCCGGGTCCAGCCCGGAGATGACGCAGCGGTAGTTCTGACCGTCGGTCTTGATATAATAGGTGCTTCCGTTGACGTACTGTGCGCCGCCGGCCACCTTCTGCCAGACGGACACCTTGTACCGCTGGGTACCCTCGGCGGTGCCGTAGCCGGTAATGGTCAGGCTGCCGCCCGGGACGGTGAAGTAATCGGTCTGGCGGCTCCAGATGCCGTTGAACACGAGGTTCAGGCTCCCGTTCACCGCCGCCGAGGCATACTTGGCCGAGGCGTCAGCAATGCCCTCGATGTTCAGCGGGTCGCTGGTCAGTTCGGCCAGCGGGTGCTGTCCTCTTCCTGCACCTCGTTGTCCGCGCTGTTCTTCATGTCCAGCACAGTCTTGACGCCGGATGCAGCCACAAGCAGCACCAGCACCGCCACGACGAGCAGGCGATTCGCTTTATCTTTTTCATGATCTTCTATCCTCAAATTTGTTTTAATACGAGGTTTTACACGATTTATATAGTATACCGCATTTTGCTTTTCCATACAAGAGTTCAGGCTGTAGTCAGAGCGGCCAGCGCCGCACATTCGGCGTCGGCAAGCTCCGGCCGGGCTGACCGGAACAGCGAATCGTACCGGTAGAGCGCCCAGCCGCCCGCGCCGAGGCTGTGCAGACGTTCCACCTGCCGGGCAAGAGCTCTGCCCGTACACCACTGGCTCTGGCTGTCCTCGTTGGCACCGCCGTCGCCCTCGCCGATGCGATAGGCCCCCAGCCCGAAGTAGAGGGCCGTGGATGCCGCCCGGGGCATGGCCAGCCACTCCGGCACGATGTTCTCGAAGGCGAAGCGGGTGCTGCCCGACTGGAGGGTATAGCCGCAGCCCCAGTATATCTGCGGGCAGAGGTAGTCCACCACGGCGTTTTCGCCCTCGGCGGCCAGCCATGCTTTCACGTCGCTGTACTGCTGGCCGAGGTCGTTGTCGGGGTTGCCCTGCGGGCTGACGCCAAAGCGGAGGGTAGCGTCGGCGGCTTTGACGGCATCGTGGGCCGCTTTCACCAGCGCGGTGACGTTCTGCCGCCGCCATGCGGCCAGATCCCCCGCGCCGCTGGCGGTGAACTGGGCCGCGTCCAGCGCGGCGTCTGTCGTGGGGTAAAAGTAGTCGTCGAAGTGGATGCCGTCCACAGCATAGTTCTGCACCAGTTCGGCTACGCCCTGCACCACATAGTCTGCGGCTTCCGGGATGGCCGGGTTCAGGTACAGCCCCTCGCCCACGGCGCAGACCCACTCGGGATGTACATTGGCAAGGTTATTTTCCGCCAGCGCGGGCGGCATCTTCGCCGAGGAGCGGAGGCGGTAGGGGTTGACCCACGCTTCCAGCGAAAGGCCCCGGCTGTGTGCTTCGGTGATGAGGACGTCCAGCGGGTCGAAGCCGGGGTCCTGCCCCTGTACGCCGGTGCAGAGATGGCTCCACGGGAAGAGGGTGCTCCTGTAAAGAGCATCCCCGAAAGGCCGCACCTGCGCGATGACGGTGTTCAGCCCGATGGACAGACAGTTGTCCATCAGCTCCGCCGCACCGGCACGGAAGGCTTCTTCGGACGAAAAGTCCATCCCGGCCCATTCCAGATAGCTCACCCAGACGGCCCGCCATTCACCCGAGGGCAGGGCGGCGTTGGGCTCTGCTTCGTCCGTCGGCGGCACCGACGACGCCGAGGCCGTCTGGCCCCGGCCCAGCAGCACCGCTGCCCCGGCCAGAGCGGCACAGCCGGCCCCGGCCAGGAACGCCCGCCGCCCGAACCGACCCCGCCGGGCGCGGCGTCTTCTCCCCCGCTGGGTCATGCGTCCTCCTGCATCTTATAGAGGCTCAGTGCCGCCCAGCCCCGGGCGCAGGCCAGCAGCACCCAGAGCAGGTTCGTCCAGAAGCCCAGCGCGGCCATGCCGCCGTATTTCGCCATCAGCAGGAGAACAGGTGGAGCGCTTCGGCGGCACCCACCAGCTGCAGCTGGCGCTGGATGGCCATGCCGCGCTTGTACTCAGTGCTGAGCAGCAGCGGCCACGCCAGCGCAGAGCAGAGGTAGCCCGCCCAGCCGTTGACCATGTAGCTCACCATCAGCAGCACGAACACGCCGGTGAAGTTGCGTTTTTCCCAGCTTGCAGAGCCTTTTTCCGCCGCGAGGAAAAGGGCCGCGATGCCCGCCGCGGCGAATGCGATCTGCTCGATGAGGCTGAAGCTGGTGCCGCTCAGGACGGCAAAGCCGTTGAGCATGGAGGCCGCTGCGGAAGCCAGCAGCAGGAAATACCATGTCTTTCGCGTGAATTTGAGTTTCATATCGTCCCTCCCGCCCGCAGAAAGGGCGCAGGCTCCCCATCAGTTTTTAGAATTTTTCAAATATTATAACACATTTTGGGGCGTGTTGTGTTACAATAAGGAAAACTCGACACAAATTCCATCGGGAGGCGCACATGAACGCTGTTTTTTCCATCCTTCTTCTCGCGGCCATTCTGGGCTTTATCGTATTTCTGCTGTCTAAGAAAGACCAGAGCCGCCGCAGCCAGTACGGCCCCAGCGGCCTGTCCGAGTTCCGCACCGACCTGCCGCTGGACGACTGCTTCGACCGGCTGGACCAGCACAGCCCGGACGATGTCTTTGCCTACGAGTGCCGCCGGGAGAACGACGGCGGCTTCACCCTCCACCTGACGCTCCATCAGCCCACCCAGCAGCCGCTGGACACCCTCTACACCCTCCGGTTCGACCCGGGCCGTCAGACCATCGTGACCCTCATCTTCATCCGGGAAGCTTTTGGCTACAAAGAGCCGCTGTTCCAGCCCGCGATGCTGGACGAGTTCATGCTGCGCAAGTTCGACGCCCGCCGCACAAAATAATTCCGGCAAAGGGATTTGCTTTTTTCTGATTTTTTGGTATACTTATAGCTAGTCCATGTGCGGCAGACCGCCGGCTTCGTGGGCCAGTAGCTCAGTTGGTCAGAGCTGGCGGCTCATAACCGCTTGGTCGCGGGTTCAAGTCCTGCCTGGCCCATAACAAAAAGAACCCCGGCTTAGGCTGGGGTTCTTTTTGTTATTTCGGGCCAGCGGACTTGAAGAAGCACGGCCGCCCGCAGGCGGCAACCGACAGCCCAGTGGGCTGTCGGTTGCCGCGCGGGTCCCAACGGCCAGGAACGTCTACCAAGAAAGATACCTCCCCCGGAGAACCTTCTGCTGTGCTGTTTTTTGTTACGCAAGAATTTTTGTCGAGCTGGAACTGAACGATGGTGTTCAACCGGTCGAGCCTCTCAGCTTCGAGCAAGATGCTCGGATGAGCTTCAAATCGGAACCCCTTCAGGTTTTTTCAGATCCGAACGAATCACATCTGTCAGAAGCCCCCTGGCCGTGGCGATGAAATCCGAACCGAGCCGGGGCGCACAATGGTGGATGCACCATTCCGTCTGTCTCAGCTGCTCACTGTCCAAATCGAACAAGAGACTGCGGTTATTGTCGAAGACCGGAGCCATTCTCTGCACCTGCATCGTGTCATTGTCGTACAGGACGCCGAAATTCCCGCTGTGGCGGTCGGTGTTCAAGATGAGCGCATCCAGAATGCACATCCGCCGGAAAGCGTTCCCGCTTCCGATGCTCTCAAAATACCGCAGAAAACCAGAAATCGTGCGGTCTTTGGTCAGCACAGCGGCTTTTGCAAGGCCGTACTTCTCGCTGGTGAAAAGCGGACACTTTGAGATAAGTTTGCCATGGTAAAAACCGAGGTCATAAAGAACACTTTCCGGGCAGAGCTCGGCAGCCAGCTGTGCGGCCAGATACTCCGAGACCGGTTCCAACCCGAACACGCCGCCAGTTTTGTAGAGCTGTATCTCTGCGCCCTCCCGCACCCAGCACTTTGCATACTGGCCGTCAGTGCTGAACTCCGGGGAGGTAGAGGAAAAATTGGAACTTGAGAAAGAGCCGTCAAAAGCCGCTTCGGAAATGACCTCATTGAAGGGGTTGCGATAAAGGGAAACGTCTTTCCAGCACAGCGCAGAATCGGCTTTCTTGACCCAGAACGTATCATTGAGGGAAAGCGCGTGGGCTACATCCAGATAGCCTTCCAGCGTGTCGCAGCCATATTCCCGGAGCAGCTGTGCAATGTAAGCCCGGTGCTTCGGAGCTTTGCGCCGTTCCAGAAAATCCGTTAAATTGGTGTAACCGAAAGGACGCAGACCGGTATGCCAGTTATCCTCCCGCGCGCTGGTCTCAAGATATTCATTCTGCTCGCAATGAAACTCCAGCCAGACCGTGTCTTTGTTCAGAAGAAGATACTGCATCCATAACGCTCTTTCCGGGCACTCCGCCATTGCCCTCATTTTCAGAGATTTTGACAGATGAAATGATAGGCTCATCTTATCACTTTCCGCAGCGTCCCAAACAGCCGCTTCACATCAACAGGCTTTGCCAGATGGGCGTCCATGCCGACGGAGAAGGCTTTCTGGCGGTCCTCGTCGAAGGCGTTGGCCGTCATGGCGATGATGGGGATGGTGCGGCGGCCATCCGACAAATTGCGGATGAGCTTCGTCGCCTGATAGCCGTCCATGTTGGGCATCTGGATGTCCATGAGGATGGCATCATAATAGCCCGCCGGGTGGGCTTTGAGTGCCTCGATGCAGAGTTCACCGTCGGCAGTGCGCTCCACGGTAAGGCCGCTCTCTTCCAGAATGGTCACGACGATCTCTGCGTTGAGGTCGTTGTCCTCGGCCAGCAGGATGCGGCAGCCCCTGAGCTGGGCCGCGTCGCCCTCTGCGTCCTGCTCCTCTACGCTCTTCTGGGCCTCATCCGCCAGTGGGAACCCGAGGGTGATGGTCACAGTGGTTCCTGCGCCCAGCTTGCTCTGAACGTCGATGCTGCCGTGCATCCACTCCACGAGAGCCTTCACGATGGGCAGGCCAAGGCCGGTGCCGATGACTTTGCTCTCGGTGCTGGTATGCTCACGGGTGAACTCCTCGAAGATATGGGGCAGATACTCCTCGCTCATGCCGATGCCGTCGTCCTGAACAGTAAAGGTATAGCGGCCCGTCTTCGGCTTCTCAGCCGGCAGTTCTTTCACCGACACCGCAATATGTCCGCCCTCGGGCGTATACTTGATGGCGTTGCTGATGACATTCAGCAAGATCTCCCGCACTTTGGTGCGGTCGCTCACAATATAGGGATGTTCGACATCCGTATGGTAGGTGCAGGTCAGCTTTTTCTGCTGGACAGAGGGCTCAAAGACGTCCGAGAGCGTCTGCATCAGCGCACACAGGTCGCCGGTTTCTTCTTTCAGCACAGCCTTGCCGCTCTCGATGCGGGCCATTTCCAGCACATAGTTGGTGAGCGAGAGCAGAAATGCGCTGGACGAGCGTATCTTCTTGGTGTAATCCAGCACCTTGTCCTTCTCGTCGATGTGCTTTTCCAGAAGCTCCGAAAAGCCGATGATGGCGTTCATCGGGGTGCGGATGTCATGGCTCATATTGAACAGGAAGCGGGTCTTTGCCTCGTTGGCTGCCTGAGCCTCCTGTGCAGACTTTTCAAGGGCCGCTTCGTGCTGCAGGTCCTTCTGGTGCCGGTTCATGAGCTCCCAGCAGGCATAGGCCGCCATCATGCCGATGATGGCGGCGATGGCGATGCCCAGCGAGAGCTGCTGGTCCGAGAACCACCCGGCTTTCGGGATGATCTCAAAATACCATGTATCGTTGGGGACGCTGCACACAACTTCCAGCGCGTTGCCGGGGAAATCCTTTTCGCTCTCCGCGATGACGATCTTTTCGCCGGTATAGGGGTCTTTTTTCCAGATTTGATACCGGTAGCCCGCCTCCTCCATCTTGTCCAGCTCGACCTCCTCAATGAAGTTGTCCCACTGTAAAACAAGGATGGAGAAGCCCCAGAACGAGCGCTCTCCCTTTTTACTATCGGTATAGATGGGGTCGAACAGCAGCGCGCCTGTTCCGCCCTGCACCAGCTCGAAGGGACCAGCGATGGTGTACATCCCGCTGTTCTTGGCAAGGTTTGCTTCCTTTTTGCGGGCGGGGTGATGCAGCATATCGAGCCCGATGGCCGCCTCGTTGCCCGCTACCGGGTACACCTGGGAGACGACGCCGTCTTTCGCCAGCTCGTGGGTCTTGATGACGCTGCTGCCATCCTGCATATTGCTGGATATAACTGCAAACTCCTCTTCACGGAGCACATGGCCCGACTCGATATATTTTTTGATGAAGTCCGATTCTGCCAGATAGCGGTTCAGCTGGGAAGACACACGGCTGATGGTGGACTCGGCCGCATAGACAGCCCGCAGCCGCTCGTCTTTTTCCTGATTGAGCGAGAGAAGCCGGAGCGAAAACAGGGCCGCCACAAATGTGAGCAGGAAGACCACTGCGGGCAGGATGACGTCCCTGCGGGCAAATTTTTTGAGTGCCATTGCTTGTTTCCTCCTGTTCCGGCATTTCCGTTTTATCCCATTATAAGAAATCCGGGCACAAAAGTAAATCATCCGCCCCGAAAATTCACAAAAGTATGCAATAATGGAAAAAGCCCGGTGGTTTCAACGAACCATCGAGCTTTTTACTTGGCGGAGTAGGAGGGATTTGAACCCTCGCGCCGTTGTTTAGACGACCTACGCCCTTAGCAGGGGCGCCTCTTCGGCCTCTTGAGTACTACTCCAGAGCAAAGTGCGTTACACTTATTCAAAAAAACTGGCGGAGAGAGTGGGATTCGAACCCACGGTACGTTGCCGTACGGCAGTTTTCAAGACTGCTTCCTTAAACCACTCGGACATCTCTCCTCGTGGACACTCGCACACGCCGTACCGAATGCCTATTTAATTTACCAGATTTCCGGCCTTCTGTCAAGCCCAAATTGAAACTTTTTCGTCCAGCCCTGCAAATCCCTCTCATGCGACAACCTTTTTTTGGCTGGCCGCTCACTTTTCTCTTTACAAAAACATCTTTTTGTTGTACAATAAAAGCATAAAATATTGACCTCGGAGTAAAGGAGTGTACGACCATGTCGTTTTCAGAGCTTTTGAAGCAGTGCCGCAAGCAGAAGGGGATCAGTCAGGCTGAGCTGGCATCCAAACTGGGGGTGACCCAGCAGGCCGTCGGCAAGTGGGAAAGCGGCAAATCCTCCCCGACCCGCCACGGTGGCCCGCATCGCTGAGATTTTGAGCACCACAGCCGATTTCCTGCTGGGGCTCTACCGCCCGGTGTCCAACGTGACCACCCCCGAGGAGCGTTTCTTCGGCAACTACGCCGAGAGCCTCATCCCGGTCATCGGCACCGTGAAGGCCGGGTACGGCGCGCTGGCCTTTGAGGAGGATTATGGGCAGGAGTATGCCCGCGTCAAGGACCCCTCCAATTACTTCTACCTCGTCGTGCGCGGCGACAGCATGGAGCCCCGCATCCAGGACGGCGACCTCGCCCTTGTCCACAAGCAGGACACGCTGGAAAACGGCGACCTGGGTGTGCTGGTCTACGGCGACGAGGGCGAAGGCACCCTCAAGCGGTATATCCAGCGGGGCAACTGCGTCGTTCTGCAGCCCTTCAACCCCGCTTACAACGAGCTGGTCATCAAGGGTGAGGACCTGAACCGCCTGCACATCGCGGGCCGCGTGGTCGAGACGAAGGCCAAGTGGTGAGTCTCTCCCCTGCCCCACGGCGCTTCCGATCAGCAGCTGTGGGGGTAAGGGGGAGATATACCCTTCTGGGAGGTATCTTTCTATGGAACAGTCCCTGATGGACAAGCTCACCATCTTGGCCGACAGCGCAAAATATGACGTGGCCTGCACATCCAGCGGCGTGTCCCATCCGGCGAAGCGCGGCACCATCGGCAGCTGCTATGCGCCGGGCTGCTGCCACGCCTTTACCGCTGATGGCCGCTGCGTCAGCCTGCTGAAGGTCCTGATGAGCAACTGCTGCGCCTTCGACTGCAGCTACTGCGTCAATCGGAAGTCCAACGACGTTCCCCGGGCCACTTTTTCGCCCCGGGAGCTGGCAGAACTGACCATCGAGTTCTACCGCCGCAACTACATCGAGGGACTTTTCCTCTCCAGCGCTGTGCTGGGGACCCCCGACTACACCACCGAGCGGATGCTCACCGTTCTGCGCCTGCTGCGGAACGAATATCACTTCGGCGGCTACATCCATGCCAAGACCATCCCCGGCACCAGTCCTGAGCTCATCCAGCAGATGGGCTACCTCGCCGACCGCCTCAGCGTCAATGTCGAGCTGCCCAGCGAGCAGAGCCTCCATCTTCTCGCCCCCGATAAGGGCCGCCACTCCATCTTCCGGCCCATGAAGCAGATCTCGGTGGCGGGTGAAGAGAGCAGGCAGGAGCTGACCCTCTACCGCCACGCGCCCAAGTTCGCTCCCGCCGGCCAGAGCACCCAGATGATCGTCGGTGCGTCGCCCGAAACGGACTACCACATTTTGCAGCTGTCCGAGGGGATGTACCAGAAATACGGCCTCAAGCGGGTGTTCTACTCGGCCTATATCCCGGTGTCGGACGACACCCGCCTGCCCGCGCTGGACACGAAGCCGCCGCTCCTGCGGGAACACCGGCTCTATCAGGCCGACTGGCTGCTGCGGTTCTACCAGTTCAAGGCCGACGAGATACTGGATCAGGACAACCAGAGCTTCAACCCCTATCTCGACCCGAAATGCAACTGGGCCGTCCAGCACTACGGGCTGTTCCCGGTGGACGTGAACCGCGCCCCCTTCGAGATGCTGCTGCGGGTGCCGGGCATCGGCCCCAAGAGCGCCCGCCGCATCCGGGACGCCCGGCGGCTGTCGGCCCTCGGCCTCGACGAGCTCAAGCGGATGGGCGTCGTGCTCAAGCGGGCGCAGTATTTCATCACCTGCCGGGGCTTTTCCGGGGCGCACCCGGGCCGGGGCAGCGCCGGACGGGAGCGCATCACCCGGGCGCTCATCGACCCCAACGTCTTCAGTGCCGGGGCCGAGCAGCTGAGTATGTTCGCACCGCCCGCCGTTGACCGGCTGGTGGAGCAGGGCGTGCCGCCCCGGGCGGCCCAGCGGATGGTGCGGGAGGAGGCGGTGCAATGTCTGGCGAGAGCACTGTGATGCCGTCCCGGAAGCTCCACGACGCCGATGTGGTCTACCTCTACGATGGCAGCTTTGAGGGCTTTCTGTGCTGTGTATTCGAGAGTTTCACCCAGCATGAGATCCCCTTCGCCGTCTGGACGCCCCAGCGGGAGACGGCCACCCTCTACCCCGTCCGGGACATCGAGACGGACTCTGCCAGAGCGCAGCGGGTCTTTCGGCCCTTGGCCGGAAACTGGGCCGGGAGCGGAATATCTCGTCAGCCGGGATTTCCTCGTCCGGGCAGGAACGATAAGGAATTGCTGCTCATCCGCTTCCTGCATCTGGCCTTCGCCCTCGGCCCGGCACGGTCAAGCGGATGGGCCACCCGGATCGTGCCCCGCTCGTACGAGACTGAAAAAGAGTCTCGACTGGGAGTGGACAAGTTTCAGGGCTTCGTCCGCTTCGAGAGCACGACGGGATGCTGGGTGCGGTCACGT
>ENA-OQIJ01000347-OQIJ01000347.1-human-gut-metagenome-genome-assembly--contig:-NODE-347-length-11534-cov-2.510476_pt1 | contig 11534 bp, 8 predicted proteins | sample MGYA00242582_ERZ504747 | MGnify/ENA primary metagenome ERZ504747 (study PRJEB26092, sample SAMD00036435) | human gut metagenome | host: Homo sapiens | study: EMG produced TPA metagenomics assembly of...
CCATCTCATGCCGCTCACGTTCAAGCGCGGCGAGGTGGCCACGCGGCTCGGCACCGCGTTCTCGTCCATCGACGACATCGACATCGTCGTGCACGGCAAGGGCGGCCACGGCTCGCAGCCGCACCAAACCGTCGACCCCTTCAACTATCGCCTGTCATCTGTACCTGGCCTGTCAGAACCTCATCGCCGCGAGCAGGACCCACCGAGCAGTGCGTCATCTCGTTCGGCGCCATCAACGGCGGTACCGCGGCCAACGTCATTCCCGGCGACGTCCACATGCTGGGCACCCTGCGCACCATCTCCGAACACACCCGCGCCCGTATGAAGGAGCGCATGGAGGCCCTGTGCGACGGCATCGCCGCGGCGTTCGGCGGCTCGGCGGAGATCCAGTTCCTGCGCGGCGTTCCCAGCGTGTACAACGATCCCGCGCTCACCGACGAGCTCATCGACTACGTCGAGGCCATGACCGGCGCGCCCGTGAGCATCATGGACAAGCCGATGTCCGGCTCCGACGACATGAGCACCATCTCCCAGGCCGTGCCCACCACGTACTTCCTCCTCGGCACCGGCACCGAGGACGAGGGCGTGCACTACCCCGTGCACAACGCCCGCACCACGTTCGACGAGAGCGTGTTCGCCGAGGGTGCCGCCCTCACCGCTACGGTAGCTATGCGCTGGCTCGAGGCCCGCGCGCACGAGAACGGAGAGATCGATGGCTGAGACCGTCAGGCAGACCGAACCAGAGAGCGCCGCACCCCGATTCGTTCATCATCCTCGTGGTGTGCCTCATCGTGGTGGCCGTCGTGGCCGTCATCGTGTCGATGTTCACCGGCGAGGTGACGGGCGCGACGTTCGCCGACGTGCTCATGTCGCCCGTGCTCGGCTTCGCGAGCGCCATGCAGGTATGCGTGTTCGTGCTCGTGCTGGGCGGCTTTCTGGCCATGGTCAACAAGACCGGCGCGCTCGATGCCGGCGTGGCCACGCTCGTCCGCTCGCTCAAGGGCCACGAGCTCGTGCTCATCCCCATCCTCATGCTGCTGTTCGGCATCTGCGGCTCCACCTACGGAATGATGGAAGAAACGGTGCCGTTCTACATCCTGCTGGCCGCCACCATGTTCGCCGCGGGCTTCGACACGCTTACCGGCGCGCTCGTGGTGCTGTTGGGCGCCGGCGCGGGCTGCATCGGCTCGACAGTGAACCCGTTCTCCGTGGGCGTGGCCACCGCCGCCCTCACCGACCTCGGCATCCCCATCGACCAGGGCCTCATCATCGGGTTCGGCCTCGTGTTGTTCGTCATCGCCGAAGCCATCTCCATCTTCTTCGTCATGCGCTACGCCAAGAAGGTCAAGGCCGACAAGGGCTCCACGTTCATGTCGCTGCAGGAGCAGGAGGACGCCGAGAAAGAGTACGGCCAGATGGAGGAGGACGCGGAGAACCCGTCGTTCTCGGCCGTGCTGTCGGGCAAGCAGAAGATCGTGCTCGTGCTGTTCGCGCTCACGTTCGTCATCATGATCGTCGGCTTCGTGCCGTGGCAGAACTTCGGCATCGACCTGTTCATGGCCGGCGGCTCGGTTGACAACCCGTCCGGCGCATGGAGCGCGTTTCTCACGGGCGCCCCGCTGGGCATGTGGTACTTCAACGAGGCCACCGCGTGGTTTTTGCTCATGGCCATCGTCATCGGCCTGTTCGCGCGCCTGTCGGGCAAGGACATCGTGGGCACGTTCCTCGGCGGCTGCGCCGAGATGGTGAGCGTCGCGCTGGTCATCGCGCTGGCCCGCTCCGTGGCCGTTATCATGAGCGAGACCGCGCTCGACACGTTCATCCTCACGAACGCCGCGAACGCCCTGGCCGGCGTGCCCGCCTTCATCTTCGCGCCCGCCACGTTCCTGTTCTACTTCGTGCTGTCGTTCGCCATCCCGTCGAGCTCGGGCATGGCCACGCTGGCGATGCCCATCATGGGCCCGCTGTCCGACGGCCTGGGCTTCTCGCCCGAGGTCATGGTCATGATCTACGTGGCGGCGCACGGCCTGGTGGCCATCATCACGCCCATGAACGGCGCCGTGCTGGCAGGCCTCGCCCTTGCGAAGGTGCAGTACGCCACCATGCTGAAAGCCGTGATGAAGGTGATCGTGGTCACCGCCATCGTCTGCGTCATCGTGCTGACCGCCGCCATGCTGATTTTGTAGGCTACAACGCGTCGTCGAGCGGGGCGGCCCCGGCTTTCACGCCGTCCCGCGCCTCGACGCCCAGAAGGTCGAACAGCTCCTGACGCGTGTGGATGTCGAGCTTCTGGTAGATGTGCCGCACATGGGCCTTCGCCGTACCGTTCGCGATGAACAGCTCCCGCTCGATGATGCCCACCGTCTTGCGCTGGGCCAGCAACAGCAGGACCTCCTCCTCGCGCGTGGACAGCTTATACACGCGCGCCACCTCGGCGCAGCGATCGGCCAGCTCCTGCTTGCGGATCATCGCCGCCGAGTCGACGCCGCCCGCAAGGAAGTTCGCGCCCCAGCGGCTCGACAGCTCTCGCTCCGAGAACAGAATGGTGGTGGCCACCACGATGGCGACCACCGTGAGAAGCGACACGAGCATCTCCCCGTTGCCGCCCAGCACGTCGGCGCGCTGGGCGCCGTCCGTCACGACGCGGCCGAGCCACATCGACACCTGCCGCACGCTGCGCTCGATGCCGAACAGCCAGATGGCCGACACGCCGTAGCGGTAGCAAATGTTCGCCATGATGAGCATGATGAGGATGGACTGTGCGGTGTAGCCCGCCGACACGCAGAAGCTGGCCGCCGTGCCCTGGATGTGCCCGAGCGCCGGCACGAGGAACAGCGCCACCACCATGAGCGGCAGCGCCACGCGGTAGATGATGCCGAAGTCGAACCGCCCGCCGCGCACGGCCACGCCCAAAAACACGAGCAGGCCCACCGCAAGCGCCCCGGGCGCGGAATGCGGGCCGAACGCTCCGGCGTACAGGTCGCCCTCCATGAGCCCGTAGGCGAACGCGTATGCGGCCATGAACAGCACGGCCTTCCAGGGCACCGAGAAGCGCGTCCACGAGGTGGACGGCAGCTCCGCAGTGGGAAGGCCCGCGAACCCGCGGCGCAGGCCCACGAGCGAGAGCGCCGGCAGCAGCGCTGTCATGACGAACAGCCACGGCAGCATGAACCCCCGGTACACGTACAGCAGAAGCGCGCCCGCCACGATGGAGGCGGAATAGTACAGCGCCACCCGCAGCGGGTTCAGGCACCCGTACAGCTCGCTCCAGAACAGGATGAGAAGCGCGATGCCGAAGCCTCCCAGCACGCCGGCGGGAAGCCCCGCGGCAGGCGCAATCCCCGGCAGCCAGCATGAGGCGAACATGAGCGCGGTGGAAGCCGTCAGCGCCACGCCGCACACCGCGAACACGAGCGGCTTGTTGAAGAAGGGGCCTATCCTGCGCGCGAGCAACGTGCACGCCACCGCCGTCACCACCATGGTGAGGTCGAACACGTCGCGCCCCGAGAACGCCATGGCGGGAAATTCCACAAACGAGCCCACGAACACGATCTCGATCCACGCGCGGTACACGCCCAGCCCCAGAAACGCCAGCGGAACCGCAACCACGCCGCAGAACAGCCGCGGGCGCTTCCGCTCGCCTTTCTCCCGGCTTTCCCCTCGCCCGTCAAACCTACCCACAAACTCTCCTTCGCCCCATCTTGCCATGGGGCGATTATAGACGAAACGTTTTTTGTGCACGGATGCCTTCAAGATGGTTTCTCTCCGATCCAGCAAAAATAAAGGGTTATGCGAGGGGGTTACGGTTTTTAGACCATCGAATTTCGCCGTGGTCGATGCACGCGATCCGACCGTTTTCTATGGTGAGGAAGCCCGCTGCCCAAAGCGGTGCGAGAATCGACGATCGAGGAGGGAATCATGAGCACTATTTCACGTCGCGACCTGTTCAAATTCGGAGGTGTTGCCGCCCTCGGAGCCGCCAGCGCATCCATGCTGAGCGCTTGCCAGCCTCAAGGCGCCGCCCAGACGACATCGGCACCTGCGGGATCGCAGAACGGGCTGCCCGCCTTCTTCGCACAGCCCGAGCCCATCACCGACATCGCTGAGACGAAGGACTTCGATGTTGTCGTCGTAGGCGCAGGAGCTGCAGGCGTGCCCGCCGCGCTGGCCGCGTTCGAAGCGGGCGCCAAGGTGGCGCTGCTGCAGAAGGAGGCGACGGCCATCTCGCAGGGCAACACGTGCGACTCCATCATCCTCGACGAGACCGATCCCGCCGGCGTCGAGGCCGTCGTCTCGCTTATCACCGAGGACTGCTGCCATCGCTCCGACCGCGAGCAGGTGCGCCTGTGGGCCTACAACTCCGGCGAGGCACTGAAGTGGCTGTGGGACATCGCCGAGAAGGCGGGCGCGCAGGTGGTCGAGTCCACCGCCAAATGGACGAGCGCCATCAAACAGATCGACGGCTACGATATCACGTACTTCGCCTACGACTTCGGCCCGAAGCCCTACAACACCGGCGACGGCATGCGCGACATCGCGGCTTACGCCGAGCAACAGGGCGTCGAGATCTTCTACTCCACGCCGGCAGCGCAGCTCGTGCAAGATGACGGTGGCGCGGTGACGGGCGTCATCGCCGAGGGCAAGGGCGGCTACATCCAGTTCAACGCCGCCAAGGGCGTCATCGTGGCCACAGGCGACTACGAGAACGACGACGAGATGATGGCCTACTACGAGGCTGAGATGGCCAACATCTATCGCAAGGAGCAGAACAAGACCGGCGACGGTCAGAAGATGATGGTGTGGGCCGGAGGTCGCATGGAAGACGTCTGCGGCTCGAAAGTGCTCCACGACTTCGATGCGGGTCCCGGTTCGATGGCTGACATGCCGTTCCTGTGCGTGAAAAACGACGGCACGCGCTTCTGCAACGAAGCGCGCTCGGAGATGGCCACGATGGGCAACTTCCTCAAGAGCGAGGAGGACGCCGGCTGGTACACGCAGGTGTTCGACAGCAACTACATGACCGACTGCGCCGATTGGCCGGGCGCGCTCATCCCGCCCGAGGGCATGAAATCCTACATGCCCGAGGAAGACGGCGAGAAAACGGGCGTGTACGAGAGCCTCATCAACACGTACGCTGCCGACACCGTCGAAGAACTGGGCGAGAAGCTGGGCTTATCCGACGTGAAGGCGTTCGCGCAAACGATCGCCCGTTACAACGAGCTGGTCGAAAAGGGCGTCGATGAAGACATGGGCAAAGCGGCGAAATGGCTCAAGCCCATCGTCGAGCCGCCGTTTTACGGCATCCATCGCCGCATCGGCCTGTCCACCATCATCCATGGCGTGAACGTGAACGCCGACATGCAGGTTCTCGACGCCGACGGCCAGCCCATCGAGGGCCTGTACGCCATCGGCAACTGCGCCGGGAACTTCTTCGGCAGTCCCGACTACCCCATGACCGTGCCCGGCCTCTCCCTCGGCCGCTGCCACACCCAAGGCTACGTCGTCGGCCGCGCCGTGGCCGCCAAGTAGCGCCACCTGCATCCACCCTGCGCCGTTGCGGCGCATCCGCCGAAAGCGCGCCTTCCCTCCCCTCCCGGCGCGCTTTCGGTCACGCTCTTGCCCCCCATTGCGCGGCGCAGTGCCTTTCGCATTAACGGAACGCAATGGGGGGGGGGCAGACGCACGGATCGAACACGGATCCAGCGCAGTTCCAGCGCAAATCAAGCACTCTATTACGCCTGACCAACAGAGCCGTTTCGCGACAGCATCGAAAGGGCAGTCTCGCTACAATGCCCGCATGACCTTGTTCGTCTCGCATACCACCGCAGCAGAATGCTGGCGCTCGGGCCGGTTCGACGCCCTGCTCGGCGGACCCTCCATCTCTGCCCGCCGCCGACCGGCGGGATCGATCGAGGTCGAGCGCACGGCCAGCATGTTCGCCTTCGATCGGCTCAACCTTACGTACGGAGAGGCGCTCGCTTTCGGGGCGGCGCATTCTGGCGAAGTCGCGGCAAGCAAGCCAACCGCATCAGCCGTCCGCTCGTTGAGAGAAACGGACCTCGCATTCGCAACCGGCCCCATTGATGTCATCACGCCGGCCAAGATATCGTCCAAGGCTATAGAGGACGCGGTCTGCCATGTCTGCAGGACTCCTCTTCCAAGCGGATCGTTCGTGCGTGCGGGCAACGGCATGCTCATTGCGTCTCCCGAGTTGACGTTCGTGCACGCAGCACGTAGCCTCGCATTCCCTATGCTCGTGAAGCTCGGGTTCGAGCTCTGCTCGCTCTACACGGTGCAACCCGACGGCACCGCGCACTACGCGAGAACACTGTCGCCGACCACCGTACGCGCTTTAGAGGCCTTCCTCGATCGAGGCCCCTACCTGCCAGGATCGCGAGCCGCGCGAAAAGCGTTGCGCTTCATCGCCGTAGCGTCGGGCTCGCCCATGGAAACGGCGCTCGTCATCGCCTTCTGCCTTCCTCCTCGCCTCGGAGGCTATGGCCTCCCGCTTCCTCACTTGAACTACCGCATCGACGCGTCGCGCACGTCGAGAACCTCGACGGAAAAAAACTACTATCTGGTTGACCTCTACTGGCCCGAGGCGAACATCGGCCTCGAGTACGATAGCGATCAGGAGCATACCGGATCTGCAAGGATCACAGAGGACGCCCTCAGACGCAACGATCTCCTCTCACTGGGCATCACAACGATAACCGCAACGCGCCAGCACGTCGTAGACGGACGAAGGCTCGACCGCATCGCCAAGCAGCTCGGTCAGGCGCTCGGCGTGCGGCTGCGCAGTGAACGCCTGGGAAACTCGAAGGACCACGAAAGGCTTCTTCGATCGCTGATTTCTCAGCGCGATCTGATGGCCAGTTGGACAAAAACGCGTAGGTTCTCTATTTCGAACTCAGAATGATCGTGGGATGCACCATCATGACCAGGCGTTTTCCGAATTAGCTTCGAAACAGCAGCGCCGATAACCGTTCATCTGCTCCGAAAACTAGAGAAACCGTGCGTTTTGTCCATGACCATTTCCATCATATATATATCGAGCGACATGAACGAGCGAGGCCCCGACATCGTCGGGGCCTCGGGGGTTACTTCTTGTCGGGACGCTTCTTGCGCTTGCCCTTCGGGGGCTTCGGCGCCGCCTTCGACGCGCTCGCGCCGTGCGGCTGCTCGTGCGTGCTCTCCGCAGGCGCAGACGCCGTCGCGCTCGCCGTCGTCGCACCGGCGGTCGTCGTCGCCGTCGCCTTCACGGCCTTCTTGCCGGACAGGGCCGTCGCCATCGCGTTCGGGTTGCCGAACTCGAAGCGACCCACCTCGGGCCCGAACTTCTTCACGAGCTTCTGGTACCGCGGCTCGCGCGTCTTCCACATCGCGTACAGCGGCGAAGCCACCGCGATGGACGAGTACGAGCCGCACACGAGGCCGATCACCATGGCGAACGCGAAGTCCTTCAGCGTCTCGCCGCCGAACAGCAGCATGGCGAGCACGGGGATGAGCGAGGTGAGCGTCGTGTTGATGGTGCGCACGAGCACCTGGTTGATGGAGTGGTTTGCCATCGTCATGAACGTGCACTTGATGTCGTCGGACGACTGCATGTTGTCGTTGATGCGGTGGAACACGACCACCGTGTCGTACAGCGAGTAGCCCAGGATGGTGAGCAGCGCGGCGATGGTGTTCGGGTTCACCTCGCGGCCGAAGATGGCGTACACGCCCATGACCAGCACGAGGTCGTGCAGCAGCGCCACGATGGCCGTGACGCCCATCTTGTACTCGAAGCGGATGGCGATGTAGATGATGATGAGCACGATGGACACGAGGAACGCGATGAGCGACGACTGGATGACGCTCGCGCCCCAGTCGGGCCCGATGGTGGTCACCTCGAAGCTGTCGGTGTTGAGCCCCAGCTCGTCGGCCACCTGGTTGGCGCGCTGCGTGGCCTCTTCGGCGCTCGTCGTGGTGGTGCGCACGAGGAAGCCCTCGTCGCCGTCGGCGGTGGTGGTCTGCACGACAGCGTCCGGCTCGCCCGCGTCGTTGAACGCGGTGCGCATCTGATCGATGCTCACGTCGCCCGTGTTGTGGAACGCCACCGACGTGCCGCCCACGAACTCGATACCGAAGTTCAGGCCCTTCACGCCCACGATGGCCAGCGACACGCACACGAGCACGGCGGCCACGGTGAGGAACACGCGGCGGTAGCCGAGGAAGTTGATGTCGTGCTTGATGAACTTGCCGCGCGGCTTGCGTGCGGCAGCTGCGGCCCGCTCGCCCGCGGTGCCGCTCGCGTGCTCGGCAGCCTCTTCGGACTCGACCGGGTTGATGGCCTCGCCCGCTTCGGCCGCGGCCACGCTCGTGCCCTCGGCGGCGGCAAGCGCCTGGTAGTCCTTCGAAGCGGCCACGCTGTCCTTGATGCCCCAGAAGCCCGGGTGCTTCGCGATGACCTTCGGCGCCAGCAGGCGGATGAGCGGCGCCTTGAACAGCAGCATCATGGCGATGTCGCACAGGATGCCCAGCGCCAGCGTCAGGCCGAAGCCCTTGACGGAAGCGCTTGCGAGGAAGAACAGCGACAGCGCCGACACGAGCGTCACGAGGTCGGCGTCCACCGACGTCACGATGGCGTGCTTCACGCCCGTCACGGACGCGGCGCGCACGCTACGGCCCATGCGGATTTCCTCGCGGAAGCGCTCCATGGTGAGGATGGACGAGTCGGCCGCCATGCCGATGGTGAGCACGATGCCGGCTATGCCGGCAAGCGACAGGCTGAACAGGCCGAACGACGACAGCGTGGCCAGGATGCCCAGGTACAGCACCGCGAACACGATCATGGCCGCCGCGGTGATGAGGCCGAGGCCGCGGTAGAAGAACAGCAGGTACAGCATGACCACCGCAAGGCCGATGAGCGCCACGAGCACGCCGGACGCGAGCGCGTCCTGACCGAGCGTCGGGCCGACGGTCTGGCTCTGCGCGTACTCGAAGCTCACGGGCAGCGAACCGCTTTCGAGCACGGTCTGCAGCGCCTTCGCCTCGTCGAGCGAGTAGCCGCCCGTGATCTGCACGTTGCCGTCGGGTATCTCGGATTGGACGGCGGGCGCGGACTGCACCTCGCCATCGAGGATTATGACGATCTTGCCCTTCGTGGGAGCGAGCTCCTTCGTGGCGTCTGAGAATGCCTGTGCGCCCGCGGAGTCGAGGGTGATGTTCACCGCGTAATCGGTTGCCGTATCAGAACGCTTGCCAATGGACACGTTCGTGATGTTCGCGCCCGTGACGATGGGCGTGTACGTGCCTTCCTCCACCTTGAGGTGCTGCGTCTCGCCCGTGGGCAGGGTGGCTACGCCCAGGTCGTCGGTGACGGTGCCCTCGCCGGACGCTTCGCCGTTCTCGATCTTCGTCTTCACGTCCTCGTCGGTGAACGAGTCTAGGCGGGCGAATTCGAGCTTGCCGGTTTTGCCGATGGTGTTGAGCGCGTCCTCAGTGTTCGTAAGGCCGGGGATCTGCACGAGGATCTGATCGGTGCCCTGCACCTGCACGACCGCCTCCGAGGCGCCGAGCGCGTTCACGCGGCTCTCGATGATGGCGCGGCTCTTCTCCATGTCGTCGTTGGACACGGCAGCCCCGTCGGCGCCCTTCGCGGTGAGCACTACCGACAGGCCGCCCTGGATGTCGAGGCCCTGGTTGATCTTCTCCTGCGGCGGCAAGAACATGAACACCGACCCGAGAACAAGCAGGGTCGTGATGATGAGCAGCCAGATGTTGCGCCGGTCGGTGGACCGGGCGGGTTTCTTCTTCGGCTTCTGCGTTGCCGCCATGTGACGTTCTCCCTCGTTGAGCTTCTCGTGTGCGCGTCGTTGCGCCGGCCTCGGGCCGACCGCGCATTAACTTTCCCATTGTGCCACAACTGAGGACAACGGGGAAGGAATGGGACGCGAAAAGATCAGGGCAATTCCCTACGATTCGGTGACGCAGGAGATCAACGACCTGCGCAGCCTAGTAGTCCTTCGCCGCCGGGCTGCTCATCCAAGCCTCGTAGAACTCTTCGTACGCATCGGCCAGCACGGCCTCGCGGGCGCGGCGCATGAGGTCGATCAGGTAGTGCAGGTTGTGGACGGACAAGAGGATGCCGCCCAGCATCTCGTTTTGCTTCACGAGGTGGCGAATGTAGGCGCGGCTGTGGTTTTGGCAGGTCGGGCACGTGCACGCGGGATCGAGCGGGCCGAAATCGCGCGTGAACTTGGCGTTGCGCATGTTCATGCGGCCCGTCGAGCTGAACGCCGTGCCCATGCGGGCCGTGCGCGTGGGCAGCACGCAGTCGAACATGTCCACGCCTTCGCGGACCGCGCGCACGAGCGTGGTGGGATTGCCCACGCCCATGAGGTAGCGGGGCTTTTCCTTGGGCATGAAGGGCTCCACCACGTCGATCATCTCATACATGACCTCTGCCGGCTCCCCTACCGCCAGTCCGCCGATGGCAAAGCCGTCGCAGTCGATCTTGGCGATCTCCCGCATATGCCAGGCCCGCAGGTCCGCGAAGGTGGCACCCTGGTTGATGCCGAAGAGCATCTGGTGGGGGTTCACGGTATCCGGCAGGGCGTTGAGGCGGTCGTGCTCGATCTTGCACCGCTCCAGCCAGCGCAGTGTCCGCTCGCAGCTGGCCTTGGCATACTCGTACCGGGCGGGATTCTCCACGCACTCGTCGAAGGCCATGGCAATGTCGCTGCCCAGATTGGACTGGATGCGCATGGACTCCTCCGGTCCCATAAAAATCTTACGCCCGTCGATGTGGGAGGAGAAGTACACGCCCTCTCCTTGATCTTGCGCAGGGATGCCAGGGAGAACACCTGGAACCCGCCGGAGTCCGTGAGGATGGGACCGTCCCAGTTCATGAAGCGGTGCAGTCCGCCCATCTGCCGCACCAGGGCGTCGCCGGGGCGCAGATGCAGATGATAGGTGTTGGACAGCTCAATCTGGCAGCCCACCTCTTTGAGGTCGTGGGCGGAGACGCCGCCCTTGATGGCCGCCTGGGTGCCCACGTTCATGAACACCGGCGTCTGCACGGTGCCTCCGTGGGCGCAGGAAAATTCGCCGCGCCGGGCGCGGCCCTCGGTTTTGATGACTTTGAACATGTATGCTCTCCTAGTTTGATGGTGTTCCCCTTCTCCGGGGTGGTCAGGAAATAAACATGGCGTCGCCGAAGCTGAAGAAGCGGTAGCGCTCCCGCACTGCCTCTTCGTAGGCCGCCAGGACGTGTTCCCGTCCGGCGAAAGCGGACACCAGCATGATGAGGGTGCTTTCGGGCAGATGGAAGTTGGTGATAAGGCCGTCGATGCAGTTGAACTTGACACCGGGATAGAGGAAGATGTCGGTGTTGCCGCTGCAGGCTTTGATCTCGCCGTACTTGGCGGCGACGGCTTCCAGCGTGCGGCAGCTGGTGGTGCCCACGGCGATGACACGATGGCCTGCGGCCTTGGTGTCATGGATGAGTTTTGCAGTCTCCTCGCTGACGGAGTACCACTCGCTGTGCATCT
>ENA-OQIJ01000348-OQIJ01000348.1-human-gut-metagenome-genome-assembly--contig:-NODE-348-length-11498-cov-2.827192_pt1 | contig 11498 bp, 10 predicted proteins | sample MGYA00242582_ERZ504747 | MGnify/ENA primary metagenome ERZ504747 (study PRJEB26092, sample SAMD00036435) | human gut metagenome | host: Homo sapiens | study: EMG produced TPA metagenomics assembly of...
CCAAAAGAAAAACCAAGCCCCGCGCCACCAGCGCGAGAACCAGCTTAAAGAAAAAAACAGCTCTGTCTCTGGCCCGCGCGGAGCGCAAGCCATTTGACCGAAAAAGAACCCAAATCCGCGCCACAGGCGCGTGATTTTACTTAAAAGAAACCTCGACCCGATGGAAGAAGAACCTTCCCTCTATCAAAGGAGAACCAAAAATGAAAGTCTTTGATCTACATTGTGACACCCTGAGTGAGCTGCGCTACGCCGAAAAGGCGGGTACGCCCAAGAGCTTTGCGCAGAATGATCTGCATATCGACTTGCAGAAACTGAAAAAGGGCGACTATATGCTGCAGTGCTTCGCCGCCTTTGTCAATCTGGGCGACAAGACCCCCGGTGCCGACCCGCTGGTGACGGCGCTGGAAGAAATCGACGTCTTCAAACGCATCATGGAAAAATACCCGGAGGATATTGCACCGGTGTATCAACCCTCTGACATCCGCAAGAACGCCGCCGAGGGCAAGATCAGTGGAATGCTCACCATCGAAGAGGGCGGCTGCTGCAAGGGCAGCATCGGCGTGCTGCGCCGGATGTACGAGCTGGGCGTCCGCATGATGACCCTGACCTGGAACCACGAGAACGAGCTTGCCAGCCCCAACGTCGTCCCCGGCGGGGGCCACAACATCTGGCCCTGCGCCCCCAACACCGAGACGGGCTTGAAAGAAAAGGGCTTCGAGTTCCTGGCTGAGATGGAGCGTCTGCACATTATCGCAGATGTGAGCCACCTGTCCGACAAGGGCTTCTGGGACATTGTGGAGCACTCCACCCGCCCCTTTGCGGCCAGCCACTCCAACTGCCGCGCCCTCGCGCCCCACTGCCGCAACCTCACCGACGAGATGATCCGCGCCCTCGCCAACAAGGGCGGCCTTGTGGGTCTGAACTACTGCAGCGGCTTCCTCGACAACCAGCCCGAAGAAAAGCTCTGCCGCAGCACCACGGCCCTGATGGCAAAGCACGCGGCCCACTTCAAGCAGGTGGGCGGCATTGAGATCATCGGTCTGGGCAGTGACTTCGACGGCATCGGCGGCAAGCTGGAAATGGACGACTGTTCCAAGCTCCCGCTGCTGGCCGACGCACTCCGCCGCGAGGGCTTCACCGAGGACGAGGTGGAGGCCATCTTCTACCGCAACGCCCGGCGGTTCTTCGAAGAAAACCTCTAAATAATGTATAAAACGACAGGGAGATTCCAAAATGGATAAAAATATGACGCTGGAAAAGCGTATTGCTGCCGAGCTGTATTCCTATCAGGGCAAGATGAGCGTCTTTGTGGACGATCTGCACGGCCACACAGTCGAAATCGGCGCTGACGAGGAATTTGAGACGGCTTCCACCATCAAGGCATATATCCTCGCAGCCCTGTATCTGCAGGCCAGCCGGGGCAAAGCCAGCCTCGAGGAAAAAATCACCTACAAGCCCGAGCACTTTGTGGACGGTTCCGGTATGCTCCGGGCGCTGGGCGTGGGCGCAAGTCTGAAAGTTAAAGACGCCGCCACCATGATGATCATCTGCTCCGACAACATCGCCACCAACATGGTCATCGACTATCTGGGGCTGGACACCATCAACGCCTGCATCCGGGAGATGGGCTTTGCCCACACCGTCCTGCACAACCCGCTCCACTTTGATATTTACGACGACCTCGGCACCACGACGCCCCGGGACTACGCCTCGCTGTTTGCGCAGGTGGCAAAGGGAACGCTCGTCAGCGCTGAGGCCAGCGCCGAGATGCTGGCCATCTTCCGTCAGCAGCACTACAATACCATGCTGACCCACGACTTCCCTCAGTTCTATCTCGACTGCGAGGAGACCGGCGAGCCGGAACTCATCTGGGTGGCCAGCAAGAGCGGCAGCATGAACGCCTGCCGCAACGACGGCGGCATCGTTCACACCCCCTACGGCGAGTATGTCATCGTCCTGATGAACAAGGACTTCCACGACATCATCGAGTACAATGACCACCCCTCCATGGTCTACGGCGCCCGGGTGTCCCGGATGATACTCGACCAGATTTTGGCCTGCGAGGGTGAGCTTTACAAGTAAAATCGTGGAAGAAATAGGAATATTAAGGGGAATCATAACAATGGGTATTCAAATCAGCCTGCCGATGATGGCATTTCTGGTGTTCATGACCGGCTTTGCGGGCTTTGTCGATTCGGCAGCGGGCGGCGGCGGACTCATCAGTCTGCCGGCCTATCTCTTCGCGGGCCTGCCGCCCCACTATACTTACGCCACCAACAAATTCAGCGCCGCCTGCGGCACGACGTTCGCCACGGCCAGCTTCTTCAAGAACGGCGCGATGAACCTCAAGGTCGGCATCCTCGCCGCCATCGGCAGCTTTGCGGGCAGTGCCTTGGGCGCACACATCGTCCTGATGCTCAGCGATGAGGTGCTGCAGATGATGATGTTCATCATCCTGCCCATCGCGGCAGTCATCATCCTGTGGCGTCGCAACCTCCCGGACGAGAACCGGGACGACGGCACCCTGAATTTGAAAAAGGCCCTGCTGGCCCTGGGGATCGGCCTCGGCATCGGTCTGTACGACGGCATGGTGGGGCCAGGCACCGGGACCTTTGCCATCATCGCTTTCACCAGCCTGATGGGCTTTGACCTGCGCACCGCCAACGGCAACGCCAAGGTGCTCAACCTCGCCAGCAACTACGCCAGCCTCTTCACCTATCTGAGCAGCGGGCTGGTGGTCTTTCCGGTGGGCATCCCCTGCGCCATCAGCAACATCGTCGGCAACATCATCGGCTCCCACTTCGCCCTGAGAAAGGGCGCAAAGTTCATCCGCCCCATGATGCTCGTGGTGCTGGTGCTTTTGCTGGGCAAGCTCATCACGGATATGCTGTAAGGAAAAACGAAAAGAGGCTGCTGTGCAGATGCACAGCAGCCTCTTCCTATATCCTCTTAGTCGATGACCAGCCCGTTATCAAAGAAGGCCAGACCAAACGCACCGGGACCGGCGTGGGTGCCGATGACGCAGCCGATCTGGCGCACCAGCGGCTCGGGAAGGCCGAGATTGTCCACCAGATAGGTCTGGATGGGGTTCACCTCGCGGGTGCTGATGGTGTAACCGGCCAGAGAGGGGAAACGGGGATTGACGCCGCCCAGCTCCTCGATCTTCTTGAAGAGGGCGACGTATGCGCCGGGCAGACCCCGGGCCTTGCCGGCCATGGCGACTTTGCCCTCCTTGATGGTGATGAGGGGCTTGATGCCCAGCATCCCGCCGGCCACGGCGACGGCGGCGGGCAGACGGCCGCCCTTGCGCAGATACTTCAGGTCGTCGATGGCGGCGACGAGGTGCAGGTGCTCCTTGGCGTGCTCGAGGGTGGCGGCGATCTGGACGGCAGACTTGCCTTCATCCCGCAGGTGTGCGGCCAGACGCACCAGCAGACCCTCGCCGAGGCAGACATTGGTGCTGTCCACGAAGAGGACGTTGTCCACGTTGGCCAGGTCTGCGGCCAGCTTCGCACACTGATAGGTGCCGGACAGCTCATGGGACAGGAAGATGCCCACGACCTCGTCTCCGGCGGCAGCAGCCTCGGCGTAGAACTTTTCGAACAGCTCAGGGCTGGGCTGGCTGGTGGTGGGCAGCTTTTTTGCAGCCGGCCATGTGCTCGTAGTACTCGCTGGGAGTCAGGTCCACGCCGTCCCGGATGACGGTGCCGTCCTCGAGGGTGACGTTGAGGGGGATGACGTTCACACCCAGCTGCGCGGCCTCGGCGGGCAGGATGTCGGATGCGGAATCGGTAAGAATGCGTATCATATAGCTCGTACCTCCATGGGTGCGTTCATCGTGTGTCTTTGGTAAAACGACAAATCTATAAAAAAGTCGTACAAAGTATACCAGAACGCCGGGCGGAATGTCAATCTTTTGAGTGAAATTTCTTCGAATGAACGAAAAACTGCTTGCAAAACGGGGCGGCAGTATGGTACAATGTCCGCCGACAGGAGGGGGCGCCGTGAAAAAACTGATAAGGGAAACGGAAAAGCCGTCTTTTCCGGCTCAGTGCCGGGTCCTGGCCGAGGCGGCCGTGCTCTGGGCGCTGCTGGCGGCGGGAGCACAGCTGCTGCTCCCGGCGGAAAAGACGGCTCTGCCCGAGGGCGCGGCCCTCGCGTGGGCTGCGCTGCGCATCTGCCTTGTGACCCCTCTGGCGGAAGAGCTTGCCTTCCGGGGCGGAGCGCTCTATCTTTTGCAGCCGCTGGGCGGCGCGGGGGCTGTGGTGGTGCAGGCGGTGCTTTTTGCGGCTCTGCACGGCAGCTGGACGGCCCGGGCTTATGCGCTGGGCATGGGGCTCATCTTCGGCTGGGCGGCCCGGAAAGCGAAGAGCGTATGGCCCGGCAGCGCGTTACATATTATAAATAACTGCCTCGTGTTTGCCGCACGGCTGGCAGAAAGGGGAATGGGATGACCGATTTTGAGCTGATGGGCGCGGCGCTGGAAGAGGCCCGGAAGGCCGCTGCGCTGGGCGAAGTGCCGGTGGGCGCGGTAGTGGCGAAGGACGGAGAGATCATCTCTGCCGCCCACAACACCCGCGAGACGGAGAAAAACGCCCTCCACCACGCGGAGCTGCTGGCCATCGACGCGGCCTGCAAAAAGCTGGGCGGCTGGCGGCTGTGGCAGTGTGAGCTGTTCGTGACGCTGGAACCCTGCCCCATGTGCAGCGGGGCCATCATCAACAGCCGCATCAAGCGGGTGGTGTACGGTGCCGCCGACGTCAAGGCGGGCTGCTGCGGCTCGGTGACAGACCTCTTCGCCCAGCCCTTCAACCATCACCCCGTCATCGAGAAGGGACTGCGGGCCGATGAGGCACAGCAGCTTTTGCAGGAATTTTTCGTTTCACTGCGGGCCAGGCGGGCCGCAAAGCCCCGCTGGAAGCCGCCCGTGAACCCCTGAATCTGTGAAAAAAGTGGGAACTGCGTGAAAAAATCACCGGTGACCACTTTATTTTTTCGCCCGATTGTGCTATATTATTCAATGGAAACTTGTCGAAACCACACAAATGCCGCCGGGCGCGCCGCAGAGCCGGACTAGACCGGAAAAAGTGAGCAGAGCGCAGCTCCGGCGGGGTGGGGGAAGCTGTTTCCTTTCCCGCCGCAGAGGCTTTGACACGAAGAGGCGCTGCGGCCGAAAATAGTGGACAGGAGGGTTTGACTCTTGTACAACGACGAATTTGAGCTGACATTTGACCTTGCAGACGCCGGGCCGAAGAAAGAACAGCGCAGGCCGACCCTGCCCGAGCCGGAAGAAGCGGCTGTGGCCGCACCGCCGGTGCAGGAAACGAGGGAAATGCCGGTCAGCGCTGCGCCGGAGAAGACACCGGCACCGGAACGCGAGCCGGAACCTGCGGCAGAGCCCCGGAGCACTGCCCCGGCGGCGAAGGACCGCACCGTCCTCATCTCGGGGGGCGACCGGGGCATCGGCGCAGCAGCAGCCCGCGCATTCTATGCGGCGGGCTGCCGGGTGGCAGTGTTCTACCACACCAACGCCGAGGCGGCTGCAGCCCTGCAAAAAGAGCTGCCGGGCGTACTGGCCGTCCAGTGTGACGTGGCCAGCCGGGCCAGCTGTGAGCTGGCCTTCCGCGCCGCCGAGCAGGCGCTGGGCCGGGTGGATGTGCTGGTGAGCAACGCGGGCATCGCCCAGCAGAAGCTGTTCACCGACATCACGCCGGAAGAGTGGCAGCGGATGCTGGACGTCAACCTGACCGGTGCGTTCAACCTCTGCCAGCTGGCCCTGCCCGGGATGATACGCCGCAAAGCGGGCCGTATCCTTACCGTGAGCAGCATGTGGGGCCAGACCGGCGGCAGCTGTGAGGTACACTATTCCGCCGCCAAAGCGGGCCTCATCGGCCTGACCAAGGCGCTGGCAAAAGAAGAAGGTCCCAGCGGCATCACCGTGAACTGCGTGGCCCCCGGCGTCATCGACACCGATATGATGGCCTCGTTCACTGCTGAGGACAAAGCGGCATTGGCCGAAGAGACCCCTGTGGGCCGTCTCGGCACCGCCGAAGAGGTGGCAAAGCTTCTGCTGTACCTCGCCGGAGAAGACGCCGGCTACATCACCGGCCAGGTGTTCGGCGTCAACGGAGGTCTTGTGATTTGAGAAGCTGTTTTCACAGCCATTGCACACCGTCTGGCCGGCATTTTTGTCTGCATACTGCGTTGCTTTCCCTTGCAATCCGTCAGGATTGCTGCGGAAAATCGCCTTGTCTGCGGGCAAAAATCTACGGCCATCCGGCACACTCTGGCCATGAAAACAACTTCTATGAAGCAAGGCCGAAACTATGAGACAAGTTCACTTGCGGGGCGCTTCCCCCGCAGTGAGAAGGAGAGAGCGAAATGGGCATGACTTTGAAGGAACTGTTGACGAAAGGCGAAGGCACCCTGTCGGCACAGGAGGCCAAAACTTTGGCTGTACAGTGCAGGATGGATGTGGAAACGCTCTATACGCTCCTTGAAGAGCGCGGCATCAAGATCATCGAGGATGAGGCCGACGCCGATGTGAATCTGGACGTGGACAGCATCATCGCCGAGGTGGAAAACGCCGAGAACAACAGCGACGAGCTGGGTCTGGGCGGCGACGACGAGGAAGAAGCCGCCGAGGAGAACCCTGCCGACCTGAAGGCTGCGATGGATGAGCTGCTGGACGACCCCGTCAAGAACTACCTCAAGCAGATCGGCCAGATCCCTCTGCTGAGCGCGGAGCAGGAAGTTGACCTGAGCAAGCGCATCCACGCCGGCGCCGAGGCTGCCCATATCCTGCAGGCCGACCGCCAGAAGTACGGTGCGCCCGAGTACATCAAGAAGAACAGCGCCCGCTTCTCGTTCGAGGAAGACGAGAACAGCCGCAGCTACACCGAGGACATCGACGAAGAGGGCAGCGAGAAGCCCAGCGTGGACGCCGAGGAAAAGGCTGCTGAGGAAGAGGCCATGGAGGCTGTGGAGAACGGCCCCCTGACCGAGGAGCGCCGTCAGGAGCTGCTGAAGACCCGCCGCGACGGCCTGAACGCCCGCCGCAGCCTGAGCGAAGCGAACCTCCGTCTGGTGGTCTCCATCGCCAAGAAGCATGTGGGCCACAATCTGGCCTTCCTCGACCTCATCCAGGAGGGCAACATCGGCCTCATCAAGGCGGCTGAGAAGTTCGACTGCGACCGCGGCTTCCGCTTCTCCACCTATGCGACCTGGTGGATCCGTCAGGCCATCACCCGCGCCATCGCCGACCAGGCCCGCACCATCCGCATCCCGGTGCATATGGTCGAGACCATCAACCGGATGCGTCAGGCGACCAACCAGCTGGTCTACCAGAACGGCCACGAGCCCACCCCGGAAGAGCTGGCAAAGGCCATGGACATGAGCGTCGAGCGTGTGCGTGAGATCCAGCGCATGGCACAGGAGCCCGCCAGCCTTGAGAGCCCCGTGGGCGAGGAAGAGGATTCCTCTCTGGGCGATTTCGTCGCCGACGAGAACGCCGAGGCTCCCGGCAAGGCTGCTGACCGTGCCATGGTGGCCCAGCAGATCAATCAGGCCCTCAAGAGCCTGACTCCCCGTGAAGAGAAGGTCATCCGTCTCCGCTTTGGTCTGGACGATGGCCGTCCCCGCACGCTGGAAGAGGTGGGCCGCGACTTCGGCGTCACCCGTGAGCGCGTCCGCCAGATCGAGGCAAAGGCCATCCGCAAGCTGCACAGCCGCAAGTGCCTGGCCCTGCTGAACGGCCTTATCGAGTGATAAAGTAAGACTCCCTCAGTCATCGCTGCGCGATGCCAGCTCCCTCAAAGAGGGAGCCCTTGGCAAAACCGGAAAGTTGTCCGTACTGCCAAAGGCCCCATCTTCGAGGGCAACAGCAATGACCGCTGCCTGCGGCAGAAACAGGGAGTTGCTGTTGGGGCCGCGGCCAGCAAGATGCAAGGCCCGTTCAAGGGCCGAAGCAGATGCTGGGAGCCGCAACCCGTCGCTGTCTGCGCAAGCAGACTGGGGGAGTTTTTTCGTGAAAACCGACTTTTTTGCAAAATGCCAGATTTTTTTGCAAAAAACGCTTGCAATGCGGCAGAGTTTATGGTATTATAATTGAGCTGTGAGTGTGCTGCTATAGCTCAGTTGGTAGAGCGCATCCTTGGTAAGGATGAGGTCTCCAGTTCGAATCTGGATAGCAGCTCCAGCTCAGAACACCCTGAAGCCATCAAGGCTTCGGGGTGTTTTTTGTTTGCTCCGGCCCGGCGGGGCAGTGGGGGCGGGACGGGGCGGCAGACGCACCATCGTGATATTTTAGCCGGGATACATGGACGAGAACGCTGTTGGCCTGCACAAAAGGTGCGGGCCAACGGCGTTTTTTGTCATTTTTGCTAAAAAAAGTGGGGCAAGATTGTTCAACCGTCATATTGCACAGAAGGGAGGGGGGGGGGGTATAATGAATTCGGCAGAAAAACCACAAAATACAAAACGGGAGGTAAAAATCATGCGAAGAAAAAAATTGCTCCGGCAAGTCGCGGCGGCGGCCGTGGCCCTGAGCATGGCGGTATCCCTTTCCGCCCCGGCATTTGCGGCCGTCGCCACCTTTGATCTTTCCGACGGCGGCCTTGTGATCACGGCAGATGAAAAAAGCGGCATCACCGTGACGCAGGATGGCAAAGCATCGTCTACATACGACGCCGATACGGAGATCGAGATTACCGGCACCTATAACTCCGCCGGTGGAGCTACGCTGACCGCTAAGGAGAACCAGCCTGTAACCCCGGCTATGGCTTCGGCCTCGGAGGAGACCTCGGAGGAGACCTCGGAGGAGACCTCGGAGGAGACCTCGGAGGAGACCTCGGGGGCGACCTCGGGGGCAGAGGACGCCCCCGCTTCTGAGAAAAAGCAGAAGCAGAATGGCCCTGCAAACGGGGAGCTGAAGGCTTCCGCTGACGAGCGGCGGGAGTCCAAAGCAGAGGACGAGGAACAGCCCAAGCCAGAGGCCGTGGCTTCCACCAGCGCTTCTGCCAGCGCCTCTAGTAACGCCTCCAATGTACCTCACAAGGCTTCGGCTTATGGGAACCGCATGAGCGGGCAGGAGGAGAAAGACAGCTACACCTCGGGATTGCGCGCCGGTATTGTCCAGATCATCAACAATACCGCCAACAAGATCAAAGTGTCGCTGAGTGGTGCGCATATCGACCTGCCGACTGCGGCAGATACCTCGGCTCGTGGACAGGCGGCCATTGATGTGCAGGGTGGTAATGTAGAGCTCAAGTTTTCGGGCAGTAACACCCTGACTGGCTCGGGCCAGAGCGCCGGTATCCAGAAAAACGATGATGTCAGCACCGGCACGCTCACCATTACCGCAGACAACAAGAGTGATACCCTCAATGTAAATGCCGATGAATATGCCTTGGAGAATAATAACCAGGGCGCTGCCATCGGTGGACATGGAAGTAAAACCCTTAATGAATACGTCGGCTATGGCACGAAGAACATTGTGATCGAGGGCAGCGGCACCGTCAACACGAATGCCCAGATCGGCAGCGGCTATCGAGGCGGCGCAGCTACCGGCATTGTGATCCGGGGAAATGCTGTGGTCAATGTGGGAAGCGGCGGCATCGGCGGCACTGGTTTCTCTCCGTTGGATCTTCCAGAAGAAGAAATCGGTGAAACGGACGTTACCATCACCGGAAACGCCAAGGTGACTGTTAAAAACGGAACCATTGGCAGTGGTGTACGCAGAGGAGATGTGTGCGGCAACGCTAAAATCGAAATTTCTGAAAACGCTGTGGTAAATGTTGAGGGCGGCGACAACGCAGCAGCCATTGGCAGCGGTGCAGGCGGCGATGCGTATGTTACGATTACCGGCAACGCCAAGGTGACGGCTGTGCAGAAGAGTGAATGGTACGGCGGCGGCGCAGGCATCGGCGGCGGCGCAAATGGCAAGGGCTATGTGACCATTGGCGGCACAGCGCAGGTCAAGGCCACCGGCAGTGCCGAGAAGCACGGAGACGGCAGTGCCTATGGCGCGGGCGCTGCCATTGGCGATGGCGGAACGACCAGTAATAATAATACTGATACTGTCAAAAAAGGCGAGAATAAATTTACAACTGACGAGGAGAGCATCCGGGACGGTGCAAAAGTAGAGATGACCAATATAGGCCATAACGGCTCGAACACGGTGACCCAAATACGTAAGAACGGCCAATGGGTGACCGACGGGAAGACGGAACAGCCCACGGAAAAGTGCACGCATTCGAAGGGCGAATACGAGGCAGAGAGTGTCTCCCCGAATTGTACGGAAAAGGGCTCTCAGACCTACCGGTGCAGCTCCTGCGGTGAGATCACCCATGTGGACTCGATTGATCCGAACCCCGATTCAATGTGGTCCCATAGTTTGGGGGAGACGGTAACAGTCCCGCCCACCTGCACCCAGAAAGGCTACAATGTATACAAGTGCAGCCGCTGCCACCAGGAATACGGCTCGCATTTCAAGCTTGTTGATGCTCTGGATCATAAGTTCGAAGAGACCACCGTTGACCCCACCTGCACGGAAAGCGGCTACACGGTAAAAAAGTGCATCCGCTGCGACGAGGAGGAGGGTGAGCGCACCAATATCGTTGCCCCTCTGGGCCACGAATACAAGAACGGCGTCTGCATCCGCTGCGGCGCACCGGAGCCTCAGGAGAACGGCTCTGCGGCCCCCAACTACACCGTGACCGGCGCAGAGACCTACGAGACCTCTGTGGTGGATGGCCGGTACATCATTGCGGTACCCTCTGAGGATGCCGCCCTCAACGCTGTGCTGGGCGACCTGCGGGCCATCAAGGCACAGGGTGCCGATGTGGTGGTGTTCCGCACCTGGAGCCGGGAGTCCAGCCTTGTCATCGACGAGATGCTGGCCATGGGTACCGACGTTACCCCCTTTGTGCTTGCCCACAACGGCGGCGAGGCCCAGCTCACCATCAACGGCGCAGCTCATAACGAGCTGATCCACTAACTTACCCCGGCGGGGCGTACCGCATCGCCCTGCTTTCTCCATATTGCAAAGCCCCCCCCCCGGCACGTCCGCATGGTGCCGGGGGGGGGGGCCGGGTTTTTCTCGCAGCAAAAACGACAGACCGGGTGGGTAAAAATAGACCGGAAACTACAAAAAACCAACCTGAACCGCAAGGATTCAAGTGGTTTTTTCTTCGATGGAGCTGCTATCCAGATTCGAACTGGAGACCTCATCCTTACCAAGGATGCGCTCTACCAACTGAGCTATAGCAGCAAATGGCGACCCGGATCGGGCTCGAACCGACGACCCCCAGCGTGACAGGCTGGTGCTCTAACCAACTGAGCTACCGGGCCATGATCGCTCAAGTGCATCGTTTCTGGCGGTTGACCGCCGGAACGTGTGTTATTATACCTGAGAAACGCGCTGTTGTCAAGCATGAATTTCAGAAAATGTCAAAAAAGTTTTGGAAAGTCCGACATTCCGGGAAAAATCAAAAACAAAC
>ENA-OQIJ01000349-OQIJ01000349.1-human-gut-metagenome-genome-assembly--contig:-NODE-349-length-11471-cov-3.007581_pt1 | contig 11471 bp, 6 predicted proteins | sample MGYA00242582_ERZ504747 | MGnify/ENA primary metagenome ERZ504747 (study PRJEB26092, sample SAMD00036435) | human gut metagenome | host: Homo sapiens | study: EMG produced TPA metagenomics assembly of...
TGGTGGTGGCGCCGGCGGCGCGGGGCTACGCGGCGGCGCTCACTGTGGCCGAAGCCGGCAAGAAGGTGGTGCTGCTGGAGAAGCTGGGCATCACGGGCGGCGACACCATCCTGTCGGGCGGCGCCATGGCCGTGCCGGGCAACTGGTTCCAGGTCAAGGAAGGCATCGACGACAGCGTGGAGAAGATGGCCGAGGACATGATCGTCGGCGGCGACAACGTGGGCGACCCCGAGCTGGTGAACGTCATCTGCCAGGGCGCGTACAACGCCATGGAGTGGCTCATCTTCGAGGGCGGCGTGGCATGGCAGCCCTACCAGCGCTTCTTCGGCGGGCACTCGGTGTCGCGCTCGCTCATCCCCGAGGGCAACGAAGGCAGCGGCATCGTCTGCAAGCTGGACAAGCGCGCCGAGGCGCTGAAAACCCTCACGGTGTGCCGCAACACGAAGGCCGACGAGCTCGTGACCGATGCGTCGGGCGCCGTCGTGGGCCTCAAGGCCACGAACACCGCCACGGGCGAAACCTACGACTTCACGAGCAAGGCCGTGATTCTGGCCGCCGGCGGCTTCGGCTCGAACGTCGAGATGCGCATGAAGTACAACCCCGAGATGGACGAGAAGATCCTGTCCACTGACTCGGTGGGCGCCACGGGCGACGGCCACCTCATGGCCGAGAAGATCGGCGCGAACCTCATCGACATGCAGTACATCCAGACGTACCCCACGTGCGACACGCAGACGGGCGCCCTGCTGTACGTGGGCAACATGCGCCTGGAGAACCGCGCCATCTGCATCAACAAGGAAGGCGATCGCTTCGTCGAGGAGATGGAGCGCCGCGACGTCATCTCGAACGCCATCAAGGAGCAGACGGACGGCATCGGCTACATGATCTTCAACCAGGAAGGCCTCGACGCCACCGACATCGCCACGGTGAGCGCGGCCGAGATGGACGGCCTGTTCGGGCGCAATCAGCTGGTGAAGGGCGAGACCATCGCCGAAGCCTGCGAGCCCTTCGGCATCGACGCCGCCGAGCTTGAGAAAACCGTCGAGACGTGGAACGGCTACTGCAAGGACGGCGCCGACCCCGACTTCAACTACCGCGCGACGCTCAACCCCATCGAGGGCGGTCCGTACTACATCCTGGCCTACAAGCCGTCGGTGCACTACACCATGGGCGGCCTGCACATCAACACCGACGCGCAGGTGCTCGACAACGACGGCGCGCCCATCCCCGGCCTGTTCGCGGCCGGCGAGCAGGCGGGCCACAAGATGGGCACGAACCGCCTGGGCTCCTGCTCCATCACCGACGTGTTCGTGTTCGGCCGCGTAGCCGGCGCGAACGCGGCGGCGCTCGCCTAACCCACCCCCCTCCCTCCCCTCAGCGCGGGCCCCGTTCTTTCGAGCGGGGCCCGCGCGCGGTTGGCAGAAGGAGCGCATTCCTCTATGATGCGGGTCATGCGATTCAACGCGTCTACAACGGAAGAACCCTGCAGCCCTGCTTCGAACGCGGGCGCGGCGTCGGCTATCCGCGTGATCGATCGCACGGCGCTGCTCGATAGCCTGGGCTTGGCCTGCTACATCGCGTGGAGCTTCGTGTTCTGGAACGGCGCGCTGCTGTTCGGCGACGTGTTCGAGACGGCTCCCATGGGCAACCTGTTCGCCGTGCAGGGCGTGTTCACCGCGCTCACGGCGCTGCTGCTGGTGCTGTCGGTGCGCAAGGCCGCGCCCCTGCGCACGCGCAAGGTGCTGTTGGGCGCGTTCGCCCTCATCTCCAGCTTGGCCGTGGTGGTGGCCGCGCTCGTGGGGCTACCAGGAAGCGCCCATGGAATGGCTGTGGGTGGGCTTCGCGCTGAGCGGCTTGGGCAGCACGCTGCGCCTGGGGTGGGAAGAGCGCCTGAGCGTGCAGGGCTGGGGCGCACGGCGCTGTGCGCGGGGCTCGCGTACCTCGCGGGGTTCGTGCTGTTCGCCGTCATCTCGCTGCTGCCAGCCCTTGTGGCGCTCGTGGTGTCGGCGCTGCTGCCGTTCGGGGCGTACGCGCTGCTGCTGCGCGCGGTGCACCAGGTGCCCGCAGCGCGCGAGGCCTCGAAGGCGCGCCTCAAAGAGCTGCTGCCCAGCATTCCGTGGAAGCTCATCGTGGCCATCGCGCTGGCCTACTTCAGCTACGGCGCCACGCGCATGGGCGGCGTCATGGGCGGGCTGGCCGCTTCGGGCGCGGGGCACGTGGCCGTGGCCGGCATTCCGGCGCTCGGCTGCCTCATCGCCATCGCGCTGGCGTTCTGCTTCTACCGCAAGAACGCTTTGCTGGCGTTCTACCTGGCGTTTCCCCTCATGGGTATCGCCGCGCTCGTGCCGGCGTCGGTGGACCCGCTCGGCGGCACGTCCACGTTCTGCATCGCGCTCGTGGGTGCCGAGCTGGTGAAGTACCTCGTGTGGTTCCTGCTCATCGACTCCATCATCAAGGATGGGCTGTCGGCGCTGCTGTGCCTGGCGCTCATGCGGTTCGCGCAGTGGGGCGGCAGCGTGCTCGGGCAGTTCGCGGCCGACGCGCTGCCCACGCAGGAGACGGTGACCATCGCCATCCTCATCTCGCTCATGGTGGCGCTGCTCGTCATCATCGGCGCGCCGGTGGCCGGCAAGGCGGGCGCGGGCTTCGCGCGACCGACGGGGGAGCGCGACCTCGAGGCGCGCGTGTGCCTGGCCGCGGCGCGCTACAAGCTGTCGCCGCGCGAGCAGGAGGTGCTGGCCATCTGGGCGACGGGCCACACGGGCGCCTACATCGAGAAGCAGCTGTTCATCTCGAAGAACACCGTGAAGACGCACCTGAACCACATCTACGCGAAGACGAAAACCGCCAATCGCGAAGAGCTGCTCGAGCTGCTGGAAGCCCTCGACGAGCAAAGCTAGCTCGCCGGGTGCCCGCAGCCGACGCACTGTCGCCCGAAACGTTCACTTTTTTGCCCGAAAAGCGTACGTTTCGGGCACTGATAATGATTGAAGAAGCCTTCCCCGTTTTGCCCGACGGCATCCGTTGCGGTAGGCTTCGCTGAAGGGCGCTGCGGTGACCCCGTTTCGGGCTGCCGCTCCGAGGAGCTGGCCTGCTGTCGACCCGTCCCGCAGCGCCCCGCGGCCCGGGTCCGGCCATGACCTGATAGGAGCATGGGCGCGAGCGCGCGGGGCGACCCGCCGAGCATCGTCGCGCCCTCGTCAGTGCACTGTCTCGCCGTCTCTCGAAGCCGCGCGGAAAGACCGCGGGAGAAGGAGACGGATATGGATGAGGGGAAGAGGGCCGGGGCCGTGTTCGCGGGCGTCGACACCCACAAGGACGCCCACGCGCTCTGCGTCCTGGACGCCCTGGGCGGGAAGCTGGCCGAGGGCTTCTTCCCGGCCGACGCGGCCGGCTACGACGAGCTGGCGCGCGCCATCGGGGAGCCGTCCGGCTGCGCCGCCGTCGGCGTGGAGGGCGCGGCCTCCTACGGGGCCGGGCTCGCGCGCAGGCTCGCCGAGCTCGGCTACCCGGTGGTCGAGGTCCTGCGGCCCGGACGCGGCAGGCGCCGCCGCGGGGAGGGCAAGAGCGACCCCGCCGACGCCGAGAGGGCCGCTCGCGACGCCGCGGCGGGCAACGGGACCGCGGTGCCGAAGTCCCACGGCGACTGGGTGGAGGCCGTCCGGTTCCTGACGGTCGCGCGCGACCTCGCCGTGCGCACCTCCACCGCCTGCATGAACTGCGCGAAGGGCCTCGTCGTCACCGCCCCCGAACCCGTCCGGGCCGCGCTCTCGGGCTTGCGCGGGGCCGCTTTGATGGCCGAGCTGGCGCGCGAGCGCGCGGGCTCGGGCCCCGTCGAGGACGCCCTCTTCGCCTCTCTGAGGGCCCTCGCGCTGACGTGGGCCGAGGCCAAGGGGCGCGCCGCCGCGCTCGAGGAGGCGATCGCGGCGCTCGTCCGCGAGAACGCGCCCGCGCTCCTCGGCATGTACGGATGCGGGCCCGTATGCGCGGCCAAGCTGGCCGTCGCCGCGGGCGGCAACCCCGAGCGCCTGCGCGGCGAGGCCTGCTTCGCCGCGCTGTGCGGGGCCTCGCCCGTGGAGGCGTCCAGCGGCAAGACGGTGCGCCACCGCCTGAACCGGGGAGGGAACCGCCAGGCCAACCGGGCGCTTTCGGACATAGCGAAGGTCAGGATGCGACGCGACGGGCGCACGAAGGCCTACGTCGCGAAGCGCACCGCCGAGGGCAAGACGAAAAGGGAGATCGAGCGCTGCCTCAAGCGCTACATCGCCCGCGAGGCATACCGTGCGCTGCTCGACCCGAAGGCCGCGGGCGGGCCGGGCGGGGCCGCCCTCAGGCAGGCCCGGCTCTCCCTCGGTCTCACCCAGGCGGAGGCGGCGTCGATGCTCAAGGTCTGGAGCTCCCAGATCAGCAGGATCGAGCGGGGCGCGGGCGGGTCTCCGGAGCTCGTCGAATCCTACCGATCGTGCCTCGAGAGCCTGGCTGCCGGGCCGGACGCAACCGAAAAGGGGACTTGACGAATATAGGAGCGTCGACAGTGCGTTCCGCGCCGCGCTAGCCAGGCTACCCCCCCCTCACCGCTTTCCCGTTCCAGCAGGTCGATGAGCTCCTGCTGCGAGTGCACCTCGGTTTTGCGGTAGATGCTCTTGACGTGGCTCTTCACCGTCTCGTCGCCGATGACCAGCTCCTCGCGGATGTAGGCGCGGTTGCGCCCCTTCGCCAGCAGGAAGAACACCTCGATCTCGCGCGGCGACAGGCGGCAGCGCCGGGCCAGCCGCGTGCCGGCCTTCTCGAGGTCGGACGTGGCGTCGGCTTCCTCCATGGGCTTCACGAAGCCCCACCCCGTGTTCGCCGACCCGCTGCCGATGGCGAACAGCGCGATGATGAGGATGACGAAGATGATGCCGGCCGACAGCATGGCCATCCCCAGGTCGCTGCCCACCACGGTGAGCGCGATGGAGGCCGCAAGGGAGCCCACGAACTGTCCGAGCTGAATGGACAGCAGCCCCCAGCCCACGATCCAGCCGGTGGGCACGCGCCCGCGCGAGGCCAGCACGGGCCACAGCGCCCATAGCACGATGTAAAAGTATTGGTAGCCGAACTGGTGCACGGCCGTCCCGATGACGTTCCACGGCTCGTGCAGCGGCAGGAACAGGAAGCCCGCCGCCATGAGCGGCAGGGCAATCTGGTAGGTGAGGTGGTCGAAGTCCATCTTGTACACGCTCGTGGTGACGAACACGGCCAGCGCGCCGCCCACGATGGCGATGATGTTCAGCTGGTCGCGCACGCCGATCCAATCGTCGCCGACGGGCGCGATGAGCCCTTTCATGGCGCCGAACGACACGCCGAAGAACACGGCGATCACCATCATGCGCACGGGCGGTTTCTCCTGCACGCGCAGGTTGCGCATCGCCCGGGGCGGGCGCGGCACGCTGCGCTTGAAATGGATGAAGCATCCCATGCTGACGAGGGGCAGCAGCGCCACGATCATCTGCGCCATGTCGATGGGCAGCAGGCGTATGAGCAGGTAGGCCACGGTGGCCAGCAGCTACCGCTATCACGCTGTAGTTCACCGTGCGCTGCGACCCGAGCGAGGCCAGCAGCTCGCCCCACAGCATGACCACGATGCCGCTTCCCACGCCGGTGAGCAGCGAGCCCGTCAGGTACACGATGGCGGCCGCGTCGCCCGTCGCCATGAGCGACGGGTGCGACAGCGCGGCGGTGCCGAGCGCCGTGAGCACGCCGGCCGTCTGCGGCAGGCCGCGCACGTCCGACAACGGATTCCGCACATAGGAAAGCAGCAGCAGAAAGGCGATGGTCACCACGTTCGCCATGAGCGACGTCACCCACAGCGGCTCGAGCGCGATGGGCGAGCCGAGCGACGTGCCTTCGGCGTAGAACAGCGCGCTCCAGAACACGCACCAGATCCAGGTCCAATGCGCCGCGAACCCCAGCAAGTCGGGCGTACGCCACAATTCTTTGCGCAACGACGGTGTCATGCATCCTCCCCTGCGTGACGCGGAACTCCCCGGTGCGCACCTGACGCGCACGGCGAAATCCGGCTCTCATCCCCGCAGGAGATTATACGCGAGCGCCTCACCTTTTGCCGCGCCGCGCGCCTACCTGGCATCCCCCAGGTAGGGGGAAATCACGGGGGGAGGCCAAAGTTCCCCCTGTCGACGGGATGATGACCTGCGAGGTTCGATCTATGGTCGGGGCAGCGCGGAGGAAGAGCCGTGCGCAGGGCGGTTGCGGCCGCCGCTCGCCGTCGGGCGAGGGCGGAGGGGCGTCGCGTCTTGCACTCAAGGGAATGGAGGGAATCATGAAGGAAGAACAGCAAGGTCTGTCGCGTCGAGCGTTCCTGGGCCTCGGCGGCACCGCCATCGCGGGTGCGGCCGTGGCGGGCTTGGCGGGGTGCGCCCCGCAAGGGTCCGCGGATACGGGCAAGGCGGCAAGCGGCTCCGATGGCGCCGCCGCCGTTGAGGGCATGCCCGTTGCTGAAAGCGGCGCGTCGGCCGGCCCCGACGTTGCCGGCATGCATTCGTGGGAGATCGCGCCCGAAGCCATCGCCAGCGACAAGATCAAGAACACCGAAGACTGCGACGTGCTGGTGATCGGCGCCGGCCTCGGCGGGTGCTGCGCGAGCATCGCGGCGCTTGAAGAGGGCGCCAAGAAGGTTATCACCATCGACAAGAACCCCGAGACGGTGGTCGCGCGCGGCGTGCACATCGCCGGCTTCCACACGAAGGTGCAGCAGGGGCTCACGGAGCAGGGCCTGCTCGAAGAGCCCGACTACAACAATGTCGTGCGCCGTTGGATCAACTGGGCGCAGGGCCGCGTCAAGGAGCCGCTGCTGTGGGAGTTCGCGCACAAGAGCGGCGCGTGCTTCGACTGGCTCTACGATCTGGCCACGAAGAAGAACCTCGAAGCGCTGCTGTGGGACGGCTACTACAAGGGCCCCGACTACACCGAGTACCCGGTCACGCACATCTTCTACCAGGCCGACAAGTACGAGGAAACCATCAACTTCACGTTCTACCAGGGCTCGGGCGTGGGCGACGTGTACGGCAACGCGGTGCTCGTGCCGGCGCTGTACGAGACCATCGCCGAGATGGGCGGCGAGATTCGCTGGAACACGAAGAGCGAGCGCCTGGTGCGCGAGGGCGACGGCCCGGTGACCGGCGCCATCGTTGCCACCGGCAAGGACGAGATACGCAGATCAACGCGAAGTCGGTCGTCATCGCCTCGGGCGACTACGCCGCCGACGACGAGATGTTCCAGTACTATTCGCCCATGACCGCCTACGCCATGGACGGCCGCTTCTACAACCCGCCCGATTGCGACACGGGCGACATGCACAAGCAGGCCATCTGGGCCGGCGCGGCCATGCAGAAGTCCGAGCCGCACGCGGCCGTCATGCACCTCGACTTCGGCGCGGCAAGCTACGGCTTCCTCCACGTGAACTGGCAGGGCAAGCGCTTCAAGAACGAGGACGTGAACACCCAGTCGAAGAGCGTGACGAAGGCGCTGCAGACGCAGAAGGACGCGTGGACCATCTACGACGCGCACGGCCTTGAGCAGGTGAAGGCGCAGATGGACGCCGGTTTGGGCGGCGGCTTGCAGTGGGGTCAGCTCACGCAGCCCGTGGGCGGCGAGTACAACCTCGAGGCGCAGCAGATTGTGCTCGAAGGCGAGGTGGAGAAGGGCCAGACGCTGAAGGCCGACTCGCTTGAAGAGCTCGCGCAGAAGATGGGCGTTCCGGCCGAGAACCTCAAGGCCACGGTCGACCGCTACAACGAGCTGTGCGATTTGGGCAAGGACCTCGACTTCGGCAAGCGCCCCGAGGTGATGGGCAAGGTGCTCGAGCCGCCGTTCTACGCCGGCAAGCTGGTGGCCAGCCTGCTCACCATGTGCGGCGGTCTGCGTCAGAACGCCGACTGCCAGGTGCTCGACGCCGAGGACCAGCCGATCGAGGGCCTGTACGTGTGCGGCTCGGCCGCTGGCGAGTTCTTCGGCGCGGGCGACTATCCCACGTACGTGCCGGGCATCGGCCACGGTCGCTGCGTGACGTTCGGCCGCATCGCCGGCATCAACGCCGCCGGCGGCGATGCGGACAAGAAGATCCCGAGCCTCGACATCTAAGCATCCCCCTCGCGGGCGCCGCCCCACGCGACGCCCGCACCCCCTCCCCAAGCCGCCGCTCCACCCTCCCGGGGCGGCGGTATACTATGTTCCGATGGGAATTTCGCGTGCGGAGGGGCACTGCATGGCACTGGTACGGGCATCGGGGGAGAGTGGCGCAAACGGGGCGGGACCATGCGCTCGCGCGGTTCTGTTCGGCCCGAAGCGCGGTTTGTGGCTCTGCTGCTTCGCCATGGGCATCTGCTCGGCGGTGCGGGTGTGGATTCTCAACAACGACATCATTTCGGTGTTCTCGGCGACGAACCCCCTTGCTCGCGACATCCTCTACACCTGCGCCGAAATCATCCCGCTCGTGATCATCGCGCTGCTTGCCCGATATAGGCCCTCGATGCTCAGCAACGGGGCCATCTCGTGTGCGGCGGGTCTTGCGGCCTTTGCGGGTGCGGCGATGTTTCTGTGCTCCGATGCGTGGTTCCTGCCGTTTTGGCCGCAGGTGGCGTACGCGCTCTGCATTTTCAGCGGCATGTGGATCAGCGCGGTGTTCGCCCTGTCGCTGTGCGAGCTGGGCGGACCGCGCAGTGTCGCGTTGTGCGTGTGCTCGGCGTACGCCGTTGCCTCGCTGGCGGACTGGGCGCTGTCGTTCGCTCCCGTTGAGGCGCGGGTGGCGGTGTGGGTCGTCTGCACGTGCGCCGTGCTTGCGTTGGGCTATCCCCTGGCTCGCAGCATGGTGCGGCAAGCTGCGGAAGCCGGAAGTGCACGCGATCTGGCATTGAGTCAGCCGCGTTCGTTCGTGAGTCCCTTCAACGCGGCGTTCTGCAGCTTGTTCGCATTCGAGCTCGTCTCGGGATTCTCGCTCGCGCTCAACAGCGTGTCGGGCGTTCCTGTGGACACCTTCGTCGCCGGCCTTGTGCCGTTGCTCGCCGGCGCATGGATCTATGCGAGCAGACGCGATCGAGGCCAGGAAGACACCTTGTTCCAGCTTGCATCGCTGCTGGTCATCGCTGGCGTTTTGACGGCGATGGTGTCGCTTTCGTACGCGTTGGGGTCGGCGAGCAACGTGTTGCTCGCGTCGGCGAGTGAATGCTTCACGCTGCTGCGGATGCTGGTCATCGTGTCGATGGCGTCGCGCAACAAGATCGATGCGGTGTATGTGGTGGCATGCAGCCAAGCATTCACCTCGTCGGGCATGATGCTGGGCGCGAGTGCGGGGCATGGGGCGAACGGCATCGCGGCATCGAGCGAGGCGGCCACCCTCACGTTTCTCGCAGCGCTGCTATTCCTGTTCATCGTGTTCTGCTTCGTATGGCTCCGTCACGCCAGTTTCGAGCGTATTATCTACGGCATTCAACCCGTCAAGCCTCTCGTGGTGGCCGAACCTCGCGCGAAAGCTCGCGAGGGCGAGGGCCTCGAAGACCGTTGCGCACGGCTAGCGGCGGCGCGGGGTCTGACGAAGCGCGAGGCGGAAATCCTCGTCATGCTGGCTCGCGGGCGCAACGGAAAGTTCATCGAAGAACACTACGTCGTGTCGTACAACACGGTGAAGACGCACGTGAAGCACATCTACATGAAGTTGGACGTGCATTCTCAGCAAGAACTGATCGACCTGGTGGAAGACCTCGAGCCCGCCGCGCAAGCCTGAGGCGCGAACGCGCGGCGGGGCCGCCCCAAAGGGCGGCCCTAGCTGGAGGGGGAACGAGGAAGGGAAGGGCGTGCGCGTTACGCTTTCTTGCCCGCGATGTGGTTCACCGCGTGGCGGGCGAACGTGAGTGCGCGCCCGCAGGCCATGCCGTGGGTGAGATTGTAGTAGCCGTCGGCAAACACCGATCCGCCGCAGTCGCCCGCCGCGTACAGGCCGGGAATCACCTCGGCGTCAGTGTTGAGCACCTGCATGTCGGCGTTGATACGCAGGCCGTCGCTCGTGTCGAGCAGCGTGCCACCCAAGGTCACACCGTAAAACGGAGCGGTGCGCATCTGTGACAGCAGGTAGGGTTCTTTGCCGAAATCCGCATCTTCCTGCGCGTCGAACAGCTCGTTGTAGCGGTCGATGGTTGCAAGGAACTGCTTCTTGTGGTCGCCTTCCAACTTCAGTCCGTCCGCGAGCTCTTCAAGCGTATCCGCTTTGACAACGATGCCCTTTTCGATCCATTCTTGCAGGTAGGCGTCGGTTCCCATGCCCACGGTGTTCACCATGACGCGCGTCAAACTGGCGCATCCCAGGCTGTGAAAGCGCTCGATATCCTCGGCGAAGTTTCCGTCCCAGACTTCCAGGTACACGCCGCCCGGCTGCGAGGCGGCCGCATGGGGCGCCCAATCGTAGTTGGCGGATTCGTTGAAGAAGCGCTCGCCATGAAGGTTCATTTTCAGGAAGGGCTGCGAGCCGGGGTTGAACTGGCCCGTCGACGGCAGCATGGGCTGGCCGCTCTCGAGGCTCTCTTTCGTCCACCCTGCTTTGGTGCCCGGCTCGACGGCTCCGCGGTCGAATACGAACGCGGCTGATTGCGGGTCTTTCATCGCGCCGGCCCACATGGCTGCCTTGATGCCCATGCCGGTATTGCCCGGCGTCCAGTCGGAGGCGGTGAGGCATTTTGACAGGATGGGGTTCAGCGCGTCCAGCATGACGGCGTTCGCCGCGTACCCTCCCGTGGTCATGATGGTGTTCTTGGCGTTCACCTGCACGAAGCCGCTTTTTGTGTCGAAGATGGCGCCCGTCACCGCTCCGCTGTCGTCGGTGAGCAGTTTGGCCAGGTCGAAGCCGTAGGTCACCTCGTGCCCCTGCTTGCCGATGTAGTCCTCGAACAGCTCGTTGCGCTTGAGTTTGGCGTATTCTTCGGGGCAGTCCTCGCGTGCCGTATAGTTCACCTGAATGGGCGGCACGTACATGTCCACGCCGACGCCGCCATGGCCGAGCCCCTGATCGGCGTCGAAATTCACGTCGTAGCCGTAGTTGGACATGATCTGCTTGACCCAGGCGTGCATGTCGGCCGATTCGTCGAGCCACGTCTTCACGACGCGCATATCGTTCTTCCCGCCGAAGGCCTGACGCAGCACGTTGTTCAGTTTGACGGTGTTAACTTCCTTGCCCGCCTCGGTGCATTCGGGAACGTTTACCGCGCCGTACCAGTTGCGGGTGGCGCCCACCGCGCCGGCTTTTTCAGCCACGATGAAGTCGATGCCGAGATCGGTTGCATAGGCGGCTGCGGCCATGCCCGCGTTGCCGGCGCCGACGATGAGCAGCTCGGTGTCCATCGTGTTCACGATGTCGCTCGCGACGATGTCAGGCGCTTGACCGAGCCATGCGGGCGTCTCCCCAATGGCGGGTTCGACCGACGAGG
>ENA-OQIJ01000350-OQIJ01000350.1-human-gut-metagenome-genome-assembly--contig:-NODE-350-length-11462-cov-2.133216_pt1 | contig 11462 bp, 9 predicted proteins | sample MGYA00242582_ERZ504747 | MGnify/ENA primary metagenome ERZ504747 (study PRJEB26092, sample SAMD00036435) | human gut metagenome | host: Homo sapiens | study: EMG produced TPA metagenomics assembly of...
AACGCCGTGCCGAGGGCCAGTGCGGCGTACTCCTGCGTCAGCGTTCTCTCCTTCACGTGCGAACTGGTCCTTGATGCCGGTGATGCTGACGCAGAGGTTGTGGCTGCAGCCCATGGGGCGGCGTCCACGGTCAGGTCGGCGCCGTAGAGGCGGGCCAGCTTTTTGGTCATCTGGGTCATGTCGGGGCAGTCGGCATAGCCCCGCTCCATCACCAGCGGCAGCAGCGCGTGGGCCGTGGCCGTCTCGCGGCGGGCCGGGAACGCGAAGTGGATGCTGATGCGGCAGCGGTTGAATTTCTGCGCGGCGTCATACGAGAGATGGACGCCGGGCGCGATTTGGAATCGTCTCAATGTTCTATCGTCCTTTTGTATTATTTCGTTTGTTCCAGCGCCAGATACTCTTCCAGCGAGAGGCCGGAGGCGCGGATGGCGAGGGCGTTGTCCCTGCCCACATACCGCCAGTGCCACGGCTCAAACACCATGCCGGTAGCGGCCTGACGCTCCTGCGGCCAGCGCAGGATGAAGCCGTGCTCTGCGGCATAGGCTTCCAGCCACTCATAGGCACGGGTGTCGGCGAAGCCGGTGTCCTTCTCCATGTTGTCTGCCGCGAGGATGTCGGCACCGTAGCCGGTGGCATATTCGCTGGCCTCCGGCGCAGGCTGAACGGTCGCAGCCCTGGCAGCGGCCTCTTCCTCCGAGCAGCCGGACTCCCGGTAGCTCTGGACCACAGCCTCATAGGCGCTCTGGCGGGCAGCAGCATCCTGATACCCTGCCGTCAGCACCAGCTCTACTTCATCCTGCTTTGCGGCCTCGGCCATTTCGCGGTAGGCTGCGGCAGCCTCGGCTTCCAGCGAAACGCCGGTGGCATCATCGGCCACGGCCAGCTCCGGCGTCGGCTCTTCCGTCAGGGGAAGGTTTGCATTCACCAGCACAAGGCGCTTATCCGAAAGGTCCGTCTCCGCGCCGCCCTCATACTCCCGGGCCTCGAAGGCCGTCGGCGGTGCGATGAGGGCATAGGCCCTGGGCAGCAGCCAGAGGATGCCGCCGGTCATCACAGCCATGACCGCGCCGCAGCTGAGCAGAAAGACCGTCCAGTTGCGCAGGAGGCGGATACGGTGTCTCCGGCGGCGTTCTTTCGGCGACAGAGCGCGGCGGGATGCGGGTCGATTTTGCTCCATGATGCAGCTTCCTTCCTGTTTTTGACGTTCGCCCTGGATACAGGCACATAATAATATTATACACCCCTTTTATCTGGGTGTAAACGGCAGGGGCTGTAAAAAAATTGTGTACGCAAAAAGCCGCCGCACCGGCGCAGGACGCACGGCACGGCGGCTTTGAAGCCACGTCTTACTCAAACAGCATCTCGTGGATGGCGCTGACAGCCTTGTCAGCGTCCTCACGGTCGATGATGCAGGAGATCTTGATCTCACTGGTGGAGATCATCTTGATGTTGATGTTGTTGTTGGCCAGCGCCTCGAACATCTTGGAGGCCACGCCGCTGTGGCTCTGCATACCGGCACCCACGATGGACACCTTGGCGCAGGTCTCGTCGCAGGTGACCTGGTCGAACTTTGCGCTCTCGCGCAGGACGCGCAGAGCAGTCTCAGCTTCGCTCTCCGCGCAGGTGAAGCTGATGTCCTTCTTGCCATCGCGGCCGGTGGACTGCAGGATGATGTCCACGTTGATATTCTTCTGGGCCAGCAGGCCGAAGATCTTGAAGCTGGTACCCGGCTCATCGGGAACATTCAGGATCGTAATAACAGCAACGTCGGTGTCCTTTGCGACACCCTTGATCAGCATACCTTCCACGTCTTTTACAACCTCCTTGACGACCGTGCCAGGCACGGGGTTCAGGCTGGAGAGGACCTCCAGCTCCACATTATACTTTTTAGCCAGCTCTACGCTGCGGTTGTTGAGCACCTGTGCGCCGAGGGATGCCAGTTCCAGCATCTCGTCGAAGGTGATCTCATCCAGCTTGCGGGTGTTGCGCACCTTGCGCGGGTCGGCGGTGTAGACGCCCTCCACGTCGGTAAAGATCTGGCAGCGGTCGGCGTGGAGCGCTGCTGCGATGGCGACAGCGCTGGTGTCGGAACCGCCGCGGCCCAGCGTGGTGATGTCGTCCAGCTTGTTCAGGCCCTGGAAGCCTGCCACGACGACGACGCGGTTGCGCTCCAGCTCCGAAGAGATGCGCTCGGTCTCCAGCTTGGTGATGCGGGCCTTGGTGTAGGCACGGTCGGTGCGGAAGCCTGCCTGCCAGCCGGTCAGACTGGTGGCATGGCAGCCCAGCTCGTTCAGAGCCATAGCCAGCAGGGCGATACTGATCTCCTCGCCTGCTGCCAGCAGCATATCCATCTCACGGGCAGAAGGGTTGTGGGTGATCTCTGCTGCCTTTGTGATGAGGTCGTCGGTGGTGTCGCCCTGTGCGGACACTACCACGACCACGTCATTTCCCGCGTTGTGGGTGTTGGCCACGATGCGGGCCACGTTGAAGATACGGTCCCGGTCCTTCACCGAAGAACCGCCGAACTTCTGTACGATCAACGCCATATCTTGTCACTCTCCTCTTTTTGCTCCCTCAGTGTGTGAGGGGTACACCGGGCGGAAGCGGTCTTGCACTTCCGGTCCTGTTTATCATTCCACTGTCGCACCGGTGTTGTCGGCATCCAGCCGCAGCAGTGTAAATGCTTCACATCCGTCCAAGCCTTCCAGCAGCTCGAGGCCCTTTTCCAGTTTGGAGTAGAATTTCTCGGCGTTGGCCTTTTCGGCCACAGCCATCACGGTGCTGCCGGCGCCCGAGACGTACACCGCCTTGGCACCGCAGAGCCGCGCCATATCGAAGACCTCCTTCGAGCCGGGCATCAGGGGCATCCGGTAGGGCTGGTGGAGCTTATCCTCGGTGGCAATGGCCAGCAGGTCGTGGCGGCCCTCGCAGAACGCCGCCGGGATGAGGGCCGCACGGGACAGGTTATACACCGCATCCTTGTGGGTGACCTCTCTTTGGGCAGGGCCGCACGGGCGGCTTCGGTCAGCAGCTTGTAGTCCGGCACGATGGCCGCGAAGCAGAGGCTCTCGTCCACATCCCGCTTGACGGAGTAGACGACGCCGTCCTCGAAAACGCTGCTGGCCAGACCGCCCAGAAGGGCCGGTGCCACGTTGTCCGGGTGGCCCTCGATGGAGGTAGCCAGCGTCAGCAGCTCCTGGGTGTTGAGCACATCGCCCAGCATCCGGTTCGCACCCAGCAGGCCCGCGATGATGCAGGCCGAGGACGAGCCGAGGCCCCGGGCCATCGGGATGGCGTTGGTCTGGACGAGCTTGAGGGGCGGCATGGTCTTGCCGACCTTATCGAACAGACCCTTGGCCGAGCGGTAGACCAGATTGGTCTCGCCGCGGGGGATGCGGGTGCCGTCCGCCGCCGAGATGTCCAGATGGTCGCTCTCTTCGAAGGTCACGGTATTGTACAAGGTCACAGCCAGACCCAGCGCATCGAAGCCGGAGCCGATGTTGGCACTGGTGGCCGGGACGGAAACTTTTATCTTCATCGCAGTTCCCTCTTCTCTCACGCTCAGGCGTCCTCAGGCAGGCGGCGGAGCACCAGCTTCACGCTGCCGCCCATGGCCTCTACCTTGCGGGCTGCTTCGGCCAGAGCCTTGCCGTCGGCGCTGTCCACAAAGTAGGAGCAGCCGTCGAAATGCTCTTCCACCACATGGCCCTTGCCGTAGATGGCCTCGGCCACCGCCGGGGCGATGCCTTCCACACGCACATAGTATGCGGCGGGAGCGGGGTCGGTGAGCATTCCTTCCACCGGCTCGGCGGGCTGCCAGAACAGGCTGTCGTGGACCTTGACGCCGTTCTTGAGGGCGTCCACCACGTCGGCCACGACAGCACTGGCGTGGGCAGCTTGCCCGCGCCCTTGCCGTAGAAGACCACATCGCCCAGCATATCGCCCTTGACGAGGACGGCGTTGAAGACGTCATCGACACCGGCCAGCTGGTTTGCCTTCGGCACGAGGCAGGGCTCGACACCGGCGGCAACGCTGCCGTCCTCGCCCCGCTTCATCCAGGCGATGAGCTTGATGACGCAGCCCAGCTTCTCTGCCGCAGCCACATCATCCACCGTGATGTCGCGGATGCCGCGGGTCGGGATGTTGTCCGGGTAGATCTGGTGGCCGCAGACCAGCGAGGACAGGATGGCGATCTTGCGGCAGGCATCGCGGCCATCCACATCGTCGCCGGGGTCCTTCGTCTCGGCGTAGCCCAGCTCCTGGGCGATCTTCAGAGCCTCGTCAAAGCCCAGATTCTCCCGCACCATCTTGGTGAGCATGAAGTTGGTGGTACCGTTGACGATGCCTTCCACCTCGGTGATGACGTTGGCCGCGAGGCACTGGTGCATCGGGGTGATGATGGGCGTGCCGCCGCCCACGGAAGCCTCGAACAGGAAGGCGCAGTTGTGTGCCCTGGCCAGAGCCAGCAGCTCTGCGCCGTAGGTGGCCACCATCTCCTTGTTGGAGGTGCAGACGCTCCGGCCGCTCTCGAGGCAGGCCTTGACATAAGGGTAAGCGAAGCGGGTGCCGCCGATGGTCTCGACGACGACCTTCACTTCGGGGTCTTCCAGAATGGCGTCAAAATTCTTTATAAACAGCTGTGCAGCCGGATGACCCGAGAAGTCTTTGGGGTCAAGGATGTACTTGACCTCCACCGGTTCGCCTGCGCGGCGGGAGACGCCTGCGGCGTTGCGGCAGAGCACCTCGTACACGCCGCTGCCCACCGTGCCAAAGCCCAGAATCGCGATTTTTGCCATGATACTGCCCTCGTTCCTTTTTTCTATGAATGTACTGTCACAGATTGTATCCGCAGTGTACGCCCACGACCATCCGCTGGCGCGAAAGCTTTTCCGTCAGCTCCTCGGGGGTCATCTGCATGGTGTCGGTGCGGATGGTGACAGCCACCAGCGCGGCTCCGTTCTCCGGAGTAGACTGATTGATGGTCACGATGCTGGCACCGGCGGCACTGATGCCGGCCAGAAGGCTCTGCAATGCACCCGTCTCGTCCCGCAGAGTCGCCATGACAGTGATGACCTCGCGGCCATTCTCCGAGTCGAAAATGCAGTCCTTATATTTATAAAATGCACTGCGCGACAGGTCTACGCTGCGGGTCGCAGCCGAAATGCTGCGTGCCTCTCCGCTGGCCAGAAGCTCCTTGGCCCGGACGACCTTGAGGAAAACTTCCGGCAGGACCTGCGCATCCACCAGATAAAAACGGCGTTCCAACTTGTTCACCTCTCAAACACAAGTGTTCTTGCAGAAAATATAATAGCATCCGACTCCCTGCATTGCAAGAGGTCGGATGCTATTTTGTCAGATTATCCAGTTTTGAGCCGTGAAGTACCCCTTCAGCGCACCGAATCTGCAACCCGATGTGCCGAAAAGTACGATTTTTGCCTCAGTCGGTGTCCAGGTTGGTGGTGTCCGGCTCAGGCGCGAGGGGTTCGCTGGCGACAGCCGCCTGACCGTGGGAATAATTGCAGACGTCGGGCAGGTCGTCGGCGCGGTAGTAGCCCACTGCCGTGCTCGGGCAGGAGCCGCTGGCCAGCAGGCCGCTCTGGGTGCAGTAGCTGCGCTCCACGACGCCGTCAGCCGCCGGGAATGCCTTATAGGGCAGGTCTGCCTGGACCTGCTCCATCAGGGCCTTCCAGGCCATGACGCAGGTGCGGGTCTTGGCCTGCTGCTTGCCGAGGGTCTTGGTCATATCGAAGGGCGCATCGTAGCCCCACCACACAGCGGTGACATAATAGGGCGTGCCGCCCACGAACCACAGGTCCTTTTCATCGCTGGCCGTACCGGTCTTACCGAAGGCCTCCATGCCGTTGGAGTTGGGGTAACGGCCGCTGGCCGTACCGACGCTGGAGAACAGGACGTTCTTCAGCAGGCGGTTCATGACATAGGCCGTCTGGGGCGTCAGAGCCTGATAGCTGGTGTCGTTGCTCTCCATATAGATGTTGCCGTCCCGGTCGAGCACACGGGTGTAGAGGTGAGGCGTGGTGTACTCGCCGTCGTAGAAGATCTGGAACGCCGCCGCCAGCGCCATCGGGGTGACGCCGTGGGTCTGGCTGCCCATGACCATCTGTGCCAGGCCCACATCGTTGACGGGGTCCAGCGTGCTGAGCTGCAGGGTATTGTAGACGAAGTTGAAGATGTTGTTCGCACCCACGAGGTCGCCAACACGGATGGCGATGGTGTTCAGGGAGCGGGCGAGGCCGTTCCAGAGCGGCAGGTCGGAGCCGTCGCCGTAGTTGCCGCCGTAGTTGCGGGGCCAGCTGCGCCATGCGTTGGGGTAGGCCTTCAGCTGCTTGTCCGTCAGACCCATGAGGCCGTTCCGGCGGCAGTAGTCCTCGTCACGGATGACCATATCCTGCTTGAGGTAGAGGGGCGAGTTGTTGAGCATGGTAGACCAGTTGACCAGACCATACTCGATGCCCAGCGCATAGGCGCCGATGGGCTTGATGGTAGAACCGGTCTGGCGGGTGACGCCGTAGGCGCGGTTCAGGGAAAGGCTCTTGGTCTTTTCGCCCAGACCGCCCACCATGGCGATGACATTGCCGTCATAGTCCAGCGTGACCATCGCCGCCTGGGTGCGGACATTGCGGTAATAGTAGACCGTACCGTCGTCGCCGGTGCGGGTCTTGGGGGTGCCGTCCTCGTTGTAGACCTGCACATCGTCGTCGGAGATGCTGGTCACCTCTTCCTCATGCCAGCCGGCCGGGAAGTAGGCGTCGTCGGTGTTGAGCATCAGGTTCTCCATCGCGGTCTGGATCTTGGGGTTGACCGTTGCCTCGATGGTGTAGCCGCCGGTGTAGAGCATACTCTGGGCGGTGGACTCGTCCACGCCCTCCTTGGCCATGATGTCCTTCACCACCTCGTTGAAGAGGGCATCGGTGAAGTAAGAAGTGGTGGAGCTGCTCTTCTTCGTGTTGTCCGTCTCTGCCAGCACCAGCGGCTGGGCAGCGGCGCTGCGGTAATCCTCCTCCGAGATGACACCCTGCTGCCACATATTGTAGAGCAGGAAGTTCCGGCGGTTGATGAGGTTCTCGGGGTTGGTGTAGGGGTTATAGTTGGTGGGATTCTTGGTGATGGACGCGATGGACGCGCACTCCCAGAGGGTCAGCTCGCTGACATCCTTGTCGAAGTACTCGTTTGCCGCCGTCTGGACGCCCTGGATGGTACCGGTGAAGCTGATGGTATTCAGGTAGGCTTCCAGAATGGTCTCCTTGGAGTAGCTGCGGCTCAGGATGAGGGCGCGGTAGATCTCGCGCAGCTTGCGCAGTGCGCCCTCGATGCCGCTGGCGCTCTTGTCGCTGGTCAGGTTCTTGATGAGCTGCTGTTCCAGCGTGGAGGCGCCCTGCTTGGAGCTGTAGATGGGCAGCAGGTATTCATTGATCATCGCGCCGATGGTGCGCTTGAAGTTGACGCCCGGCTCGCTGTAAAAGTCTTTGTCCTCGGTGCAGATGAATGCATACTGTAGGTTGGTGGGGATCTGCTCGAGGTCCGCCCAGACGCGGTGGCTGTTGGAGGAGCGCAGGGTGGCGTACTCCACCTGTGCGCCGGTGTCGGGGTCGGTGGCCACCACAAGGCTCGACTGGCTCAGTTCGATGTTGTCGAGATCCAGCAGGTCGCCGTCACCGGCCGTAGCCTGCACCACATAGTACACAGCGCCCACTGCCACCAGACTGCCCGCCATAATGCCCAGACAGACGAGGGTGACGATGGTCCGGCCCAGGAATCCGAGAACGGGATGGCCGTGCTTTTCTTCCTGCTCCTGCGCTCCGCGGGGCTCACGAACCCGCCGGTTCTGCTCCGCTGCGGGCCGCTGCTCCCGGAGCGCACCATCACTGTGGAGTCTCCGTCTTTCATTGTTTGAGATAAGGATCGCCTCCTATCGCAATTTTCACTGTTCTGCATCTCAAAGCATCCTCTGACGATGCCGTTTGCTGTTCCTGCTGCGGCCAGACGGCCCACCGCCATAATAATACATTATAGTCCGCACCGCCCGCTTCCGCAAGGGGGGAAATCGACCGGATACGATGTTAGTATAGCACATCTGCCCCGCCAAAGTACAGCATCCGGGTGTGAAAATTCTGCATTCCTGTCTGAGGCAGTTTTCTTTTGCACATACTACCGTCTGAAACACCATTTCAGCCGAAAGGAGTCCACTGCCATGCGCAAGGTCTGGCTCTGCATTTTCTATGCGCTGTGCATTTTTACCATCGTGTTCAGCCTGTTCTGGATGGCCCTGCCCAGTCTCCCCTTCCCTGCCGACTCCGGCGAAGAGACGCCGGCCTCCGAGCCGGGTCTGGCCGCGCAGGGCTCCGCCGGGCAGAGCGGCACCGACTTCTACCTCTGCGACGAGGGCGGGCGGGTGGTCGTCTACACCTGCTCCGACAACGGGCTGCCCGACAAGCGGCTCCTGCGCACCGGCATCTATGTCAATCTCCTGCCCGAGGCCGATGCCCTCCGGCTCAAGCAGGGCCTCTACGTCACCGGCGAAACGGCCCTCCGGGCGCTTCTGGAAGACCCTGGGTGAATAAACCAAAAACAGTGCAGACGCTCCCCGGGGAGGTCGTGCACTGTTTTATCCTTTATCAGAATCAGGCTTCGAGCTGTTCCAGCGGGATCAGGTAGTCCTTGCGGCACTGCTCGTAGTTGAGCATATATTCCTTGGTGGGGTTGTGGTGCATCATGTTCTTGAGGGTATGGGAGTCATAGTCCTCGCCTGCCTCCATGCCCACCAGACGGGCGGCGATGTTGGAGCAGTGGTCCGAGATACGCTCTACATTGCTCAGCACATCGAGATAGACGACACCGGTATCAATGGAGCAGGCACCCTCCTTCAGGCGCTTGATGTGCTGCGCACGAAGCCGCTCCACGAGGATGTCGATGACCTGTTCCAGCGGCTCCACCTGGCTGGCGGTCCGGGCGTCGTCGAACTCGAAGGCGTCCGTGGTGAGGGTCAGTATCTTTTCCAGCGCATTGTCGAGAAGCTTCAGCTCCTGCTGTGCCTTCTCGCTGAAGGTGACTTCCTTGTCGGCCAGCTCCTGCGCCTTTTCTTTGATGTTGACTGCATAGTCGCCGATGCGCTCGCACTCGGTGACAAAGTTGAGCAGCTCGGTCACCTCATGGCTCTCCGCGTCGCCCAGCTCCTGGTCTGCCAGCTTGATGAGGTAGTTGGAGATGTCCACCTCCATCCGATCGATGAGGTTCTCGCGGACATCGATGGCACTCACGACGTCCTCGTCCATCTTGAGCAGCAGCGGGGTGGCGAGGCCGACGTTGCGGGCTGCGCGGCGGGACATCTTGACCACCGCGTTCTTAGCCTGCTGCAGAGCCACAGCCGGGCTCTTGAACAGACGCTCATCCAGCACAGGCATACTCAGCTCCTGCGCCTCCTCCGCGCTGTTCGGCACGGTCATCATGGCCAGCCTGGACAACACGCCGCTGCAGGGCAGGAAGAACAGCATCGCAATGACGCTGGTCATGGTGTGGATGTTTGCAATGCTGCTCTTGTTCATCACATCGCCCCACATGGGGATGCCGATGGTGAACTGGATTGCATAGACCAGCGCCAGCAGGATGACGCTGCCGATGATGTTGAAGTACAGGTGGATGAGGGCGGCGCGCTTGCCGTCCTTGGAGGAGCCGCCGATGGTCAGCAGCGGGGTGAAGGCCGTGCCGATGTGGGCGCCCAGCACGATGGGGATGGCCGAGCTGAAGGTGACGAGGCCGGTGCTGGACAGCGCCTGCAGGATACCCACAGAGGCCGAAGAGGACTGGATGATGACCGTGACCACCACGCCCACGAGAACGCCGAGGATGGGGTTGGTCATGGTGACGAACAGCTCCTGGAACGCTGCGCTCTCACGCAGGGGCGACACACCGGTGTCCATCAGGCTCATGCCCGTGAACAGGATGCCGAAGCCCAGCATGATCTGGCCGATGTTCTTTTTCTCGCGTTGCGGATAAAACACATAAAAAAACTGCAGCCGATAAAACGCCACCACCGGCGCAAACGTCTTGGGCTGGATGAGGGTCAGGATGAGGCTGTCGCCCGAAATATCCGCCATGCGGATGAGCTGACCGGTGACCGTAGTACCAATGTTTGCACCCATGATAACGCCTACCGACTGCGTAAGGGTCATGATGCCGGAGTTGACGAGGCCGACGCAAATGACGACCGTACCGGCCGACGACTGGATGACGCCGGTGATGAGGGTGCCGAAAATGACGCCCTTGATGGTGGACGAAGTCAGTTTTTGCAATATGCCCTGCATCTTGCCGCCGGCCAGCTTTTCGAGGCCGGCACCCATGATCGACATGCCATACAGGAACAGCGCAATACCGCCCAGCAGAGAGGTGATGTGTGTAATGTCCATAAAACAATGCTCCTAAAATCTTCCTATTGCTCCATTGCACAAGACGGCTGTGCTTCGCTCTCCATACGCAAAATGCCGTCCTTTTTATTATAGCATCGAACCCCCCGGCTCAACAAGCATTATTTTACAGGAAAATCACTTTTTTGACCGAAATTTTAAGATTTCCGGGCCTTCTTAGACGGTTCTTTTCTTGAATTTTACATTCATTTTACATTAGTATTTTCTAACTCCCGCCCGGTGCTTTCCGGTATTCCCGGGAACACATCAGGCGGCATCCAGCTCTTCCATCGCCTCCCGCAGGGTGTCCGCCGAGAACAGGAACGCGCCCAGAACCAGCGGGAGCGAGGGCAGGACGGTAAAGTGTTCGATGTCGGGCATCCAGCCGGACATGGCAGCGGTCTGCTGTTTGATGAGCAGGTTACCAATGACCGCTGAGCCGAAACAGCCCAAAGCGATGCCCAAGAGACCACCGCAGCAGGATACCGCTGCCGATTCGACCAGGAACTGACCGATGATATCGCGTCTGCGTGCGCCGATCGCCATACGAATACCGATTTCTCGGGTACGCTCGGTGACCGAGACCAGCATGATATTCATAATGCCGATGCCGCCGACCAGCAGTGAGATGGCTGCAACGCCACCGCCGAGCAGTGCGAGCTGGTTGCTCGATGCCTGCGCCTGTTCCTGGAACTGTGCATCGGAATTACATTCAAAATAACCGTTGTTGCCTGCACGGGATTTGAATTTCGCGTTGATCGTGTCGACGATGGGCTGAATATCGTCCTTGGTCTGTGCCTGAATGATGTAGTTGCGGCTGTCATAGACGCTGACTTCCATCATCAGCGGCTGCAGGGTGTAGGGCAGTACGACCAGCTGGTCACCGGTGTTGAGCTTGCCGCCGTATTTGCCGGCGTATACGCCGATAACTTCGAAGCTCTTGCCGCCGATGCGGATGTGCTGCCCGAGCGGGCTCATCGCACCGAAAAAGTATTTGCGCACGGCTTCACCGATGATACACACACGCGAACTGCGGGCGCAGTC
>ENA-OQIJ01000351-OQIJ01000351.1-human-gut-metagenome-genome-assembly--contig:-NODE-351-length-11454-cov-5.113269_pt1 | contig 11454 bp, 10 predicted proteins | sample MGYA00242582_ERZ504747 | MGnify/ENA primary metagenome ERZ504747 (study PRJEB26092, sample SAMD00036435) | human gut metagenome | host: Homo sapiens | study: EMG produced TPA metagenomics assembly of...
TGCGTGTCAACGGACATATCATGCGTGTCGATCTTCGGCAGAGACATCAGCACGGTTGTAATCGAGAAATAAAAAGCAAAAATAAGAAATGCCTTCTGTGCAGAATGGAAACAGTCTGCACAGAAGGCATTTTTGTAAGATACGATTTATTTTTGATCGGAATCGGAAGAATCTGAGTTTTTCTCTTCGGTCGAAGGCTTTGCCGGTGTATACGGCGCATCAACCGGAGACTCTTCCGTGGTCAGCTTTGTCAGCGCTTTGCGCAGCCGGTAGCCCGGAAAGTGGAAGACTTCGGCCTCGTCGATCTTCTTTTTCTGATATGGGATCGCCTGTCTCGTTTCCGGATCAATGTGGTCCATGTGGAAGTAAAACGCATTGTCATCCGGCAGGTGATGTTTTTCAAGACGACGGTTGGCGAAGTTGCGGCAGACCGTGCAGATAATGGCACAGACCGGAACGGCGATGATCATGCCAAAGACACCCCAGAAGCCGCCGCCGATCAGAATCGAGATGATGATAAGGAAGCTGGACACGCCGGTCGTCTCGCCGAGGATTTTCGGTCCTAAGAAATTTCCGTCAAACTGCTGCAGGAGAACGACGAAAATCAGGAAATACAGTGCCTGCAGAGGGTCGATCAGAAGGATCAGCAGAAGACACGGAACGGCGCCGAGGAACGGGCCGAAAAACGGAATGATATTCGTCACACCGATGATTACGCTGACCAGCAGTGCGTACGGGGTGCTGATCAGGCTCGTCACAAGATAGCAGATGGCACCGATAATGATCGAATCGATGACTTTTCCAACGAGGAATCCGCTGAATTCCTGGTTCACATACTGGCAGTCGCGGATCACGGCATTTCCGTGCTCCAGACCGAGCAGCGCGTAGACTGCTTTTTTCAGCTTGGCAATGTAGCTTTCCTTGTTGTACAGCATGTAGATCGCAACGATCGCGCCAAGCAGAATGTTTTTGAAGAACGTAACCATGTTGACGAGCTGTCCGGAGAGGTTCAGAAGGAACGTATGGAGCATCGGCATCAGGTCATTGGTCAGCCAGTTGGAAAGCTTTGCGGAGAACGTGGAGATGTACTGGTATGCCGTCTGCTGCATCTCCGGGTAATTCGCCAGCACTTTTGTGGCAAAATCCTGAATGTTGTTTGCGTAGTTGGAGAAGTTGGAGACGATGTTTGTGATACTTGAGAACAGCTCCGGGATCAGGGTCGCAATGAGTCCGTACAGCGCGAAAAGCATGGAGACGTACGTCAGAAGAATCAAAAGCGCCCGCACAAGCTTTTTACAGCGTACCGACTGTGTTTTTCCGTGCCGGGCAAAGAGTCTGGCGATGATCCGCTGTTCTATGAAGTTAATGATCGGGCTGATCACATAGGCGAGAATCAGGGCTGCAATCAGGGGGGAGAGAATGTTGAGGACATTGTGAAAGGCGGTCCGCACAGAAGTCTGGTGGAAGAGCAGGTAGTAAAAAATCATGGACGCTGCAAGTACCAGAAAGGCAGTAACGCCGGCCCGGACATATTTTCGGTAACGATCCAGTTTCATAAAAATGTAAATCCCCTTTCGAATTTTATTAACCTCTATTATACACATGCAATCCCCAAAATACAACCGCAACCACACTTGCGGTAAAAAAAGGAAACTGCTATACTGGAAAAGCAGATTTAGAAAAAGGAGATAACAAATTTGAAGATAAAAATGCCGCCAAGCGTAAATATGGTAATCGATTCCCTGCATGCGAAAGGCTTCGAGGCGTACGCGGTCGGAGGCTGTGTGCGCGATACGATTCTTGCGCGGGAGCCGGACGACTGGGATATTACAACCTCTGCTTCCCCACAGCAGGTAAAAGAAATTTTTGACCGCACCGTGGATACGGGACTGGAGCACGGAACGGTAACAGTTCTGGCCGGAAGCGGCGCGCACGAGGTCACGACGTACCGCATCGACGGAGAGTATGAGGACGGCCGCCATCCGAAAGAAGTGGTCTTTACCTCCAGCCTCGCCGAGGATCTGCGCCGCCGTGATTTTACGATCAATGCGATGGCATACAACAACGAAGAGGGGCTTGTGGATCTGTTCGATGGAATCAGGGATTTACAGCGCAAAGTCATCCGCTGTGTCGGAAATCCGACCGAGCGGTTCAGTGAGGATGCACTGCGGATCCTGCGTGCCCTCCGCTTTTCCGCACAGCTCGGCTTCAAACTCGATCCGGCAACACTGGATGCCATCATAGCACTCGCGCCGACGCTTGAAAAAATCAGCGCTGAGCGGATCCGTGTGGAACTGAATAAACTGCTGATCTCGAAGCGGCCGGAGTACATGGAGGCCGTCTATGAGGCGGGTATTACAAAAATTGTGCTGCCGGAGTTTGATGAACTGATGAAAACGCCGCAGAACAATCCGCACCACTGCTATAATGTCGGTGAGCACACGATTGCCGCTCTGCAGCACGTTCCGGCAGATCCGATTCTGCGCTGGACGATGCTGCTCCACGACATTGCAAAACCGGCGTGCCGCACAACGGATGAGGCCGGCATCGATCATTTTAAAGGCCACGCACCGGCGGGGGAGAAAATGGCGAAAGCGATTCTGCGCCGTCTGAAATTCGACAACGAAACCATCCGCCAGGTCGCAGTATTGATCCGCTGGCATGACTGCCGCATGGCTCCGGAGAAACCGGTGATCCGCCGTATTCTGAACAAACTCGGCCCAGAGCTGTTCGAAAAACTGATGATCGTGCAGGAAGCCGATACGATGGCCAAAAGCCTGTACCAGCGGGAGGAAACCCTGGAACGGATCGGGAAGGTAAGGGAGTGCGTCAGAGAAATTCTCGATAACGGCGACTGCTTTACGTTGAAAACGCTGGCCGTTTCCGGCAAAGATCTGATGGAACTCGGTGTCCCGAAAGGCCCGAAAATTGGCGAATGCCTGAACGCGGCGTTGGAAGAAGTGATGAAAGATCCGGCGAAGAATACAAAAGAATACCTGACAGAGTACGTAAAAACACTGCTGTAAAGCCAAAACGGCAAACAAGAGAGCCGGGGACAGAACAATCCGTCCCCGGCTCTCTTTGTTTTTTGCTGGTTTTATGCGTTCAGATCACGCAGCAGATCCGCATACCAGCAGAACACATGGGCAATGCGGTACAGTTCGCTCTCCTTGGAGACGGTGCGCCACAGCTCTTTATAGCTGTGCAGCCACCGTTCGAGATCTCCGGCGAGTGCAAAACAGTCTTCTTTCTCCGGCAGAGTGCCCTCGGAAAGAAGGGAAGCGCGCAGGAACGGCAGCAGGCGGTTCAGCACTTTCAGACCGTCTGCGGCGAGCAGGTACGCATAGATCATCGGACGGTTCTCCGGGCGGACGGTGCCGGCTTTCTCGTACAGAACGGCGCAGAGCGCGTCGATTGAAGCATTTGCTGCATCCGCATCGCCTTCCGCGCAGGAGCGGAGCAGTTCGGCAGCCTCTTCTTTGTCCTGATGCAGTTCGAGTGCTTCCTGTACCATAACGGCAGTGCGCCACGGATACGCATCCTGATGGCAGAGAAGATCGAGCACGGAAACGAGTTTTCCGGAAGCATCACCAAATTCCAGAACGGAAATCTGGCGGTTGATTTCCTCCTCCGGCAGAATGTCTGCATTCCAGGAGAACGCCGCGCCGTAGATCATGCCGATGCGGGAGAAGTCCGGGTGATTGATGTGGCCGTAATCGCCCCAGTCAGTGTTCAGAAGTCCCATTGCATGGCGTTCATGGCCGTAGCGCGCCATTCTGGAAATGTTTTCATACGCCTCATGATACTTGTTGATGAGCTGGTTCCATCCCTGTACGCCCGGGCATACATACAGATGCTCGGCACCGGAATTGGCAAGGCGGGTCAGACGCTCCGATGAAACATTTGACGCATAATCCCAGTGGAGGCAGATCAGGTTCTTCGGCAGGAGATGATAAACTTCCGGCTCCTGGCTGATGACATCACTCCAGAACATCGGCGTGCGGCCGGATTCAGTGATATAGTTGGCAAGCTCTGTCACAAACTCGGTGTAGATGACGGTGGTTCCCTTTTCCTCGGCGAGTGCGCGGGAAGCCCCTTTTCCAAGGTCAAACGTTTCATCCGCGCAGAGATTGAAATACTTCGAGGAGAAGAGCTGCATATATTCGGAAAGAATGTGTTTGGCAAGGGAGAGGCTCTCCGGGTTTGTGATATCGAGCGTATGGTGCGCCTGGCGGTCATAGAAGGAGAACGGAGCCGAAGCAGAGCCTTCCAGTTCGCACAGATGTGCATACGATTTCGTGCAGAGCAGCTTGTACAGATGGCCGAAGCTTGCAAGCGACGGAACGAGATCAATGCCAAGTCCCCTGCAGTAGCGGTCCAGCTCGAGGATGTCCTCTGCAGTGAGCGGCGTATCGTCGCGCCACATCTCGGTCAGATCGTCGAAGAGATAGCTGTGCTCGATGTAGAGCTGAAGCTGATTGATTTTATAGAAGCTCAAGGTGTCGGCAAGCTGTTTCAGATAGGAAAGCGTCGGAACACGTCCGCGGGTCGCATCGTGGTAGAAGCCGCGGTTTTCCATGGCCGGTTTGTCGGAGATCAGGACGGTTGGAAGAACAGCACCTGCCTGGCGGATCATCTGACGGAGTGTCTGCACGCCGTAGAGAACGCCGCTTTCCAGAGATCCGCAGATCGTGATGTTTTTCGGTGTGACAGCGAGGGTATAAGCCTCACGGGATAATTCCGGAGAGGCAGTCAGATAGATCAGGTGTGATCCCACCGGCTGATGACGGCGGCAGATGGCAGGACGGAATCCCGTCTGTGTCTCAATCTCCTGCTGCAGAAGCTGTGCTGCAGAAAAAAGCTCAGCCGGGCTCTCGGAATCGAGAAAAATGCGGCTGTCATAGTGAATCGTAAAGGTGCCCTCTCCGTAGGAAAGGGAAGATGGCTGTGGTAAGAAAATCATAAAAACCCTCCTTAAAATAAAATGATTTTAGAGAACCCCATAACAGGTGTTTTTCACCCTGTCAAGTTTGGAATATTTTACCATGCGGTGAAATTAAAAACAATAAAATAAGAGAAAAAGAAAATACTTTTAACATTGCTTTTGAGATGAAAGAAAAAACAGAAACCAGTATGCATGGAATAGGGCGGATACGCATACATTGAATCGTGACCCCAAAAACGATCACAACAGGGAAAGGAGTCAGGCTCTTGTATGATTATGGATTGAGTGTGCTGTCCCATTACGGTCTTACGGCTTCCGGCACAATGCGGGTGCGGGGCGCTTTATTGTGCCACACCGAACAGGGGGATAAGCTGATCAGCGAGTTCGGAACGGCGGCGGAAAAACTGGAGCAGCGGTATCTTCTACAGTGCCGCATCACGGAGTCGGGGCTCCTGCGGTGCGATCAGATTCTGCGGAACGAAGAGGGAGCGCTTGCAACGCGCGGGGACGACGGAGGAACGTACATTGTGCGGAACTGGTACCCGGGCCGGGAATGTGAGACGGGAAACAGTGAGGATCTTATCCGCGCCTCGGACGCGCTGGCGCGGCTACATACGGCAGCTCATCTGCCGGTGAAAATGGAATACCGGAGGGAATCCCTCGTGGAGGAGTGCATCCGCCACAATGTGGAAATTCGAAAGATCCGAAAGTATTTGCAGACAAAAAAGAAGAAAAATGAGTTCGAAAAACTGCTGCTGGCAAGCGCCGGTCCGTATCTGGAACAGGGAGAGCGGGCGGCCGCGGAAATGAAAGCTTCTTCCTATGAAAAACTGCGGCAGCGGGCGGACGAAGAAGGCGCCGTCTGCCACGGGGAATTCAGCCAGCACAATATTCTGCTGGAAAACGGCAGAGGCGAAACGGCGGTCAATTTCGACAAGTGGAACTTCGATCTCCAGGTGGCAGATCTTGGCTATTTTATGCGGAAAATTCTGGAAAAACACGGCTGGAGCGAGCGCGCGGCAGAACGGATCTTAAACGCCTACAGCGCCAGACGGCCGCTCGATGAGGGGGAAATCGAGACACTCCGCCTCTATCTTTCCTATCCGTGGAAATACTGGAAACTGGCAAACCGCTACTACGGAAGCAGAAAATCGTGGATATCCGGGCGGAATACGGAGAAACTAAAAACACTCAATGCGCAGCAGGCAGACTGGCTGCGGTTTGTTAAGGGATCCTTCTTTTAACCGTGCGGTGGAAAAGAGTCTGTTTTTGGCAGAAATCGCCATAAAACCGCTGGTATGGGGGACTTTTTTCTTGACAAGAGAGACGCATTAGTATATAAATATATACAGCTACGCGAAAAAGCCGGTCAACGTAACAGACTGATCATCCGGAAGAAAAACAGCCGGCAGGGCAGGTCGTGTGTATCAGCGGGCCCGCGTATCATGTAAAAAACAAATGTAAGATACAGGAGGAGTAAAACTCATGAACAAAACAGAATTAGTTGCAGCTATGGCTGAGCAGACAAATTTATCCAAAAAAGATGCAGAGGCTGCTTTAAAAGCATTTATCGATGTAGTATCTGAAGAATTAAAGAAAGGTGAGAAAGTTCAGCTGGTAGGCTTTGGTACCTTCGAAGTATCCGAAAGAGCAGCAAGAGAAGGAAGAAATCCGCAGACTGGCGAGACCATGGAAATCAAAGCTTCCAAAACTCCGAAATTCAAAGCAGGAAAAGCTTTAAAGGACATGATGAACTAAGTAAAAATCTATGCGCTTAGATAAATTTTTAAAAGTATCAAGACTGATCAAGCGGCGTACCGTAGCCAATGAAGCCTGTGATGCAGGCCGTGTCCTCGTCAACGACAGACCGGCAAAAGCATCCGCACAGGTCAAGGCAGGAGATGTACTGGAAATTCAGTTCGGAAGTAAATCCGTCAGGGTAGAAGTGCTGAATGTGCAGGAAACCGTGAAAAAAGAGGAAGCACAGGAGCTTTACCGCTACTTATAAGAAGTGCGGCAGGATTCATGTGCAGCGAATAAAAAGAGAAAACCTTCATATAATGGGTGTATAGACCATTGTATGGAGGTTTTTTGCATGGGGGAGATGAACGAACAGGTGCACCGCCTTTTGCTGGAACAGCGGAAAACACTTTCTCTTGGCGGCGTGCAGGATGTGAAAAGCTTTGATGAGAACGAAGTTCTGCTCGTGACCGTCTGCGGTGTTCTTACCATCCGCGGAAAAGAGCTGCATGTGGGCCGGCTGGAGCTGGAAAAGGGAGAGGCGGATATCGAAGGCAGCATCGACAGCCTGGTCTATACGGAACATGGGCCGCTGCAGAAGAAGGGGTCTGCGCTTGCGCGGCTGTTCCGGTAAAAATGAGTGCGTATGTCACCCGGGAGCTGATTCTGCTCGCCTGTTCCATCTGGCAGGGGGCAGTCCTGGGGTTCTGGTACGATCTGATCAAGACAGCGCGGAAACTGATCCGCCACAGCCATGCGGCGGTATCTGCAGAGGACCTCTGCTACTGGATTGCGGCAGCGCTGTATCTGTTTGTACGGATTTACGGAGAGAACAGCGGCATTCTCCGTGGGTATCTGTTTGGCGGCATCCTTGGGGGCGCTGCATTGTACCACGCATCGTTTGGACGCTTTCTTCCGGAACTTCTGGCAAAGGGAATCAAAAAAGCAGGGCGAATCCTCGCTTTTCCAGGAAAATGGCTGGTAAAAAGTATGAAAAAACGGAGAAAAAGGTTGAAATTTCATGGGAAGAACGGTAAGATGTAACTACACATGTAAGAACAAAAGAAACAAGTCTGCGGACGAAAAACAACAGATAGTTTGGCTGCAGATGGTTGGAAAATAGAAAGCAAGGGTAAAGAAAAGAATGAAAGAAAGGGAAGAAAAGAATTCTGGCCGAAAGAAAAAAGTCAGAAAGAAGAGCCGTACAACAGAGTTCTCAATTACCGTAGTCCTGTGCTGCCTGGTTGCAGTCCTTACCGTAAAGGGAATCAGCCTTCAGCAGAAGGTCAATGCAAATGCATCCCGTCTTTCCCGTCTGGACAGCCAGATTGAAGAGGAGAAGCAGCGCACCGATGATATTACCGCCTTGAAAGAATACAATGCAGACCGATGAAGTACATAGAAAAAAACGGCAAAGTGAAAAAACTTGGCAATGGTAAAGGATAATGAGATTTTATTAAAGAATCCCAGTCGAAATAACAAAACAGATAAAGAAAGGGCATGATTTTGCAGTCCCCTTTGAAGTCCAGAACAAAGAGAGGAGGAGCGGAACATGCCGGAGTGGATCATTGCCATGTTCCTGATCGGCGCATTGCTGTCAGCAGGGGACATGGCAAAATTTTTTTTGGAAGCCAGAAGAAGCCGCCGGGAAGCGGCCGTCTATGACAATCATCCGCAGAAACTGCAGATGGAGCACTACGCCGATTCGTTCCGCGTTCTGGCAGAGAGCTTTTACCAGATGCCGTCAAAAAGTGTGATGCCGGAGACGGGCCGGGTGGACAAGATTCTGGAAAAAGAACAGCAGGAAGTCTGTAGCCGCTGTGCGAAGGCGTCGTGGTGCTGGGAGCAGTACGGAAACCTGACGCGCGAGCGGTGCCAGGAACTTCTTCAGACAATCGCCGACGGGGATGAGGACGAGATCAGCCGTGCAAAAGGCGAATGGAACGCCTCCTGCCTGAACGGTTCCCGCTTTCTGGAACTGTTCTGGAACCGCTACCAGCAGGAACGCCAGACGGCGCTCTGGTCGGGGCGTGTGGCGGAGAGCCGCCGCGTGGTGGCAGAACAGTTAAGTGAAGTCGCCGGGATTATGGACCGCGCCGCGTGCGATCTGTACAGCCTCAACAGTCTGCCGGACGAGCTCTCGGAAAAAATCTGCCGCCAGATGAAGAAAAACGGGGCTTTCGTCCAGAAAATCTGGCTCCAGGAGCGGCCGAAAGAGCATTTACAGATCTATATGACGGTCAAAGCGGGCCGTCACTGCCGGATCACGCTTCGCCAGACGGCGGAACTGATCGGTTCCCTGTGCGGAATCCCGATGGTTGCGGTACGCGACGGGGCACAGGTCTTAAGCGGAGAATACCAGACGGTGCTGTTTCAGGAGGATGTGAAATTCCAGGTTCTCTACGGTGTGGGACGCATCACCAAGGAGCAGGAGAGTATCTCCGGGGACAATTACAGTGTGCTCTGCGAAAACGGCCAGTTTGTCCTCTGCCTGTCGGACGGCATGGGTTCCGGGATCGAGGCAAACAGGGAGAGCGAGACGGTGGTGGAGCTGTTTGAACAGTTCCTGCGCGCAGGATTTCCGCGGATCATGGCGGCACGGATGATCAATTCGATGCTTCTGCTGCAGCCAAAGGAAGGGATGTTTTCCACGTTTGATGTTGCTTCGATTAATCTCTACACAGGCGTCTGCAGCTTTTTGAAAGGAGGTGCATCGCCGACGTTCCTTAGGCGGGATACGTGGGTGGAGGTTGTGGAGTCGACCAGTCTTGCCGCAGGTCTCGTTTCCCAGACGGATTTTGATACCACAACGAAAAAGCTGTACGACGGTGATTACCTTGTGATGATGACGGACGGAGTGCTGGACGCGCTGCCCGGGGACAGGACGGAGCAGATGAAGCAGCTTCTTCTCGAAGTGAAAAACAGCGAGCCGCGGGAATTTGCCCGGGAGCTTTTGGAACGCGTGCTGCGCCTCGGCGGCTGCCGCGCACGGGATGATATGACGGTTCTGGTCGCCAGAATCTGGAAAAAATAGGAGTAAAAACGAAGGATGCGAGAGAAAGTAAGAGCCTTTATGGAACAGTATCATATGGTAATGGCAGGCGAACGCGTGCTGCTCGGCCTCTCCGGCGGCGCGGATTCCGTCTGCCTGTTTCATCTGCTGCGGGAACTGCAGGAGCCGCTTGGCTTTTCGCTGCTGGCTGTCCACGTCAACCATAACCTGCGCGGCGCGGAAGCCGGGCGGGATGCGGCATTTGCAGAAAATCTGTGCCGGGAATATGATGTTCCGTTCTATCTCTATTCCTGTCCCGTGGAGAAGATCGCAAAAGAAAAGCATCTCTCGACGGAGGAGGCGGGACGCGCGGCGCGGCAGGAAGTTTTTGCAGCGTGCGCAAAGGAGCAGAGGGCAGTGAAAATTGCGCTCGCCCATCACCAGGATGACGTTGCGGAGACGATGCTGCATCACCTGGCACGGGGAACGTCGCTGGCCGGACTTGCCTCCTTACGCCCCGTGCGGGGGAATGTGATCCGTCCGCTTCTCTGCGTCGGACGAAAAGAGATCCGGCAGGAACTGGAAAGCCGGAAGTGTTCCTGGTGTGAGGACAGCACGAACGCAGAGGATGCTTACACGAGGAACGGAATCCGCCACCATGTGCTGCCGTATCTGACCGAAGAGGTCAATCCGCGTGCCGCCGCGCATATGGCACAGACATCGCTGGACCTGCTGGAAACGGAGGAATATCTGGAGCAGCAGACGGATCAGCTGATGGAGCGGTATGCATCCGCAGAGAAAAATGCGGTTGTGCTGCGTGATGCGGTGAGCAGCGAAGCGCCTCTTCTGCAGCGCTACGTGATCCGGCGCGTTCTGGAACAGCTGGCGGGAAAACGGAAGGATCTTACCAGGGAGCATCTGGAATCTGTGCGGGAACTTTTTGAAAAGCAGGTCGGAAAAAGTGTCTGCCTGCCGTATGGAATCACCGCCGTGCGCGGATACGAGACGCTCCGCCTGGAAAAGCAGGGAGTGCATTTAAAAGAAGAACGGAAAAGGAAAAGCGGCGAAGAAGTTCCAATTCCGGTTCCGGCCGGGTGGGAAGAGGAAAAAAGTCTCGCATTTGCAGAAAATCCAGTCACGATTGTGAAAAAAACATCGGTTTTTCCCGAAAGAATTGAAGAAAAAAAGTATACGAAATGCTTTGACTGTGATAAAATAAAAGACGGTCTTGTCCTCCGCACGAGAAGAAGCGGAGATTATCTGAGAGTAACCGCAAAAGGCGGGAAAAAGAAACTAAAAGATTATATGATTGATGCCAAGATACCGAAAGAGGAGCGGGATTCCATTCTGCTGCTCGCCGACGGACCGGAGATCTGGTGGGTCGTTGGGTATCGCAGAGGAGAGAGCGGCCGTGTCGGGGAAGACACGAAAGCAGTTCTGCAGATACAGATTGGCGTTGGTAAGGAGGAAAACAGATGAAAGAGACAATCAGAGTATTATTAAGCGAAGAAGAAGTAGTACAGACGAATTAAAGAAGTAGCAGACCAGATCAACCGCGATTACGCAGGAAAAGAAGTGCACCTGATCTGCGTTTTAAAAGGCGGCGTATTCTTTATGTGCGAGCTGGCAAAACGCATCACAGTGCCGGTAAGCCTTGACTTTATGTCCGTATCAAGTTACGGCGATGACACCAAGTCCAGCGGAGTTGTCCGTATTGTAAAAGACCTGGATCAGCCGCTGGAAGGAAAAGACGTTCTGATCGTGGAGGATATCATCG
>ENA-OQIJ01000352-OQIJ01000352.1-human-gut-metagenome-genome-assembly--contig:-NODE-352-length-11426-cov-2.380830_pt1 | contig 11426 bp, 14 predicted proteins | sample MGYA00242582_ERZ504747 | MGnify/ENA primary metagenome ERZ504747 (study PRJEB26092, sample SAMD00036435) | human gut metagenome | host: Homo sapiens | study: EMG produced TPA metagenomics assembly of...
CGGCGGTGGGCGTCGGCTGGACAGCGGCCTGTGTCGCCAACCGGAGCTGCTGGGGACTGAGAGCCTGTTGACCACCCGGCTGCTCATCGCCCTGTTCGGGGCGCTCTGCTTCGGGGCCGTGGGCCTCACGGACGATGTGGTCCGGCTGCGGCATCGGTCGCCGCTGGGGCTGCGCCGCCCGGTGCGGCTGGCGCTGGAAGCAGCCTCCGGCACACTGGTGCTGGCCCTGCTGGGGCTGAACCACTGCCTGCCCGACGGGCTGGCCCTGCCGGGTATTGGCTACTACACCCTCGGGCCGCTGGCCCCGGTGGTCTGGCTGGCGATTTTAGTGGCGCTGGCCGAGAGCGCCCGCACCGCCGACGGCATGGACGGCACGGTCTGCGGCTGCGCCTTCATCGCCATGCTGGGTCTCATGACGGCGATGACCCTCCTGGGCTGGTTCCCGCTGGGGGTCCTCCCGGCGGCGCTGGCCGGGGCATTGATGGCCTTCCTGCTCTGGAATTTCTACCCCGCAAAGCTCCGCCCCGGTGCGGTGGGGTGCCAGTTTTTAGCCGGTGCGCTGGGCTGTGTGCCGCTGAGCGTCGGCTGGCCCGGGCTGGCGCTCCCGCTGGCCCTGCCCTACTGGCTGGAAGGCGGCATGGTGGCTCTGCAGATCATCGTCTGGAAAGCCTCCGGCGGGCGGCGGCAGCTGTTCGGCACCGCGCCGCTCCACCGATGGCTGGAAAAGCGGGGCTTTGACCCGGTGAATATCTTTTATATTTTTGGAGTCCTGGCAATGCTGGGCCTTGCGCTGACCTTGCAGGCGGCGCGGGCCAGCTGAGCCGGGACCCGATAAGGAGGGAATGCGGATGGCGACCATCCGGAGAAAAAAGTCTGAGTCCTTTGCCATCTTGTCGAGCCCCGGCCCCTGGCCGCAGGTGCTCATCAACTGGCTGGCGACGCTGGCAGTCATCATCGTGTTCGGACTCATCATGCTGTTCAGTGCCAGCTACACCACGGGCTACCTGCGGATGGGCGACAGCTTCTACTACATCAAGTCGCAGGTGTTCTGTCTGGGTCTGGGCCTCGCGGTCATGCTGCTCTTCTCCCGCATCGACCACCGCTTTCTGCGCAGGATGGTCGGGCCGGGCTATGTCGTCTGCATCGTGATGCTCATCGCGGTGCTGTTCAGTGCGCCCCTCAACGGCTGCCGCCGCTGGCTGCGCATCGGCTTCACCATTCAGGTATCGGAGATCGCAAAGTTCGAGATGATACTGCTCACGGCCCATCTGGCCGCGAAAGCGCCCCATCTGGAAAAGCTGGACCCCGCCTCCGGGCGGCGCGTCCCGGCAGGCCAGTGGCTCTACCAGCGCATCGTGCGGGAACTCATCGTCCCGCTGCTGCCCCTCATCCCTGTGGTCATCCTGCTCATGCTTGAGCCGCATATGTCCGGCATCGTCCTGACGACGGCCATCTGCGGCACCATCCTGCTGCTGGGCGGCAGCGGCGGCATCATCGCCTGGGCGGGCGGCGCGTCCGCTGTGCTGCTGCTCCGCACCGTGCTGGAGCACATCGACTCCATCCCGTACTTACAGAGCCGTCTGGACGGCTGGACCCACGACCTGAGCAAGATGACCGACCAGACCCTGCAGAGCCTCTACGCCATCGGCTCCGGCGGTGTCACCGGCCTCGGCCTCGGCAACAGCATCGAAAAACAGCTCTGGCTCCCCGAGAGCACCAACGACTTCATCTTCAGCGTCGTGTGCGAGGAGCTGGGCTTCGTGGGTGCCGTCATCGTCATCCTGCTCTTCGTGCTCTTCCTTGTGCAGGGGCTGTGGCTGGCCTTCCACGCCGAGAACCGCTACTGCACACTGGTGGGCATCGGCATCATGGCCCAAATTGCGTGGCAGGTGTTCTGCAACATCGCGGTCGTCACCAACACCCTGCCCAACACCGGCATCTCGCTGCCCTTCTTCTCCTCCGGCGGCACCAGCCTCATCCTGCTGCTGGCCGAGATGGGCGTGATGATAAACATCGGCCGGGGCGGCGAGCGCGCCCGCCTCGAGCGGGAGAATCTCCGCGCCCAGCGGGAACAGCGGGAAAAAGAAAAGTCCAATAACACCATCCGGCTCGACCCCAACATGGGATATTGAGCACATCCAGATAAGGAGGAAATCACCATGCGTGTACTGATCGCAGCCGGCGGCACTGCCGGACATATCAACCCGGCTCTGGCCATCGCGGGAGCCATCAAAAAGGCCGACCCGTCCGCCGAGATACACTTTGCAGGCCGGAAGGAGGGGATGGAATACCGCCTTGTGACCCAGGCAGGCTACCCCTTCCACCACATCGAGATCACCGGTTTCCAGCGCAGGCTCTCCCTGAACAACATCAAGCGGAACATCATCACCCTCTGGAATCTGGCCCTCTCCGGCCCGAAAGCCCGGGCCATGATGAAGGAAGTGCAGCCCGACCTCGTCATCGGCTGCGGCGGCTACGTCTCCGGCCCGGTGGTGCGCTGCGCTGCCAAAATGGGCATCAAGACCGCCATCCATGAGCAGAACGCTTTTCCCGGCGTGACCAACAAGCTGCTGGCCCCGGACGTGGACATCGTGTTCGCCGCCGTGCCTGCCGCTGTGGAAAAGCTGGGTGCGCCCGAAAAGACGCAGGTCGTGGGCAACCCGGTGCGGCCTGAAGTGTTCGAGAAGGCAGGGGAGCGGGACGCCATCCGCGCCCAGCTGGGTGCCGGTGACCGCACCGTCATCCTCTCCTTCGGCGGAAGCCTCGGCGCCCGCCGTGTCAACGAGGTGGTGGCCGACCTCTGCGCATGGGAGCAGAAAGAGCACAAGCCTGTGCTCCACATCCACGCCACCGGACAGTACGGCGTGGAGCTGTTTCAAAATCTCGAAAAGGAAAAAGGCTTTGCCCCCGGCGAGAGCCTCGTGGTGAAGGAATATATCAACAATATGCCTGAGCTGCTGGCCGCTGCCGACCTCGTCATCAGCCGTGCCGGTGCGCTGACGCTGGCCGAACTGGAAGCCGAGGGCCGCGCCGCCATCCTCATCCCCAGCCCCAATGTGGCGGAGAACCACCAGTATTACAACGCCATGGAGCTGCAGAAGGCCGGTGCCGCTGTGGTCATCGAGGAAAAGGATCTGACCGGCGAGAAGCTGGTCTCGACCGTCTCCGGCCTGCTGGCCGAGCCGGGCAAGCTGGCTGCCATGGGCAAGAACGCCCGCACCCTCTCGGTGGACGACAGCCTCGATCGCATCGCCGACGCCCTGATGAAACTGGTCAAGACGCCGTGATTGATTCGGCAGCACTCTTGTGATAAAATAATCAGACGGAAAGGAGGCGACGCCGCACCATGCAGCAGGATCGGAACAAGAGCCGACGCCCCAGCAGTTCGATCCAGCAGAACAGCGCCCAGCGGAAGGGAAAGCCCCGCAAAGCCTACGACTGGACGCAGGACCGGCGTCCCTCGAATCAGGACCGCCGCCGGACGCAGGGCTATCAGGAGCAGACGCTGGACTTCTCGGGCGGCAATGTGACGTTCGAAAACCACAGCTCGGGATATGCGGACAACAGCATCCAGTTTCCCCAGCAGACGGCGCGACGGCCCAATAACCAGAACCAGAGCCGCCGTCAGGGCCAGCAGAGAAGCCAGCGGCCCCGTCAGAACACGACCGCCTACCCCACAAATGGGAGCCGCCCCCGCAATGGCCAGCGGCCCCAGAATGTCCAGAGCGCCCGGAGGCCCCAGAGCGGCGGGCGCTACCGCCCCACGGAGGCGAACCTCCGCAGCCCGGCCCGGCGGGAGGGCAGAAAAAAGCGCCGTCTGACCCGGGCCGCCATCCGCCGCCGCAGGGCCATCCGCCGCCTGACGGCGCTGGTGCTGCTGCTCTGCGTCATCGGGGTGGGCGTCTACCTCACCGTGACCATGCTCTTCAAGATAAACACCTTGCAGGTGGCGGTCGATGGAGAGGTGGTGCAGGAGGTGGGCGGCTATTCCAGCGCTGAGATCCTGCAGGCGCTGGGCGTCCACGCGGAAGAGAACATCTTCAGCTTCGACCCCGCCGAAAAGGCCGCTGCGCTGGAAAAGCAGTTCCCGCTGCTGGAAAATATCCGGGTGGAGCGGGATTACCCTAACACCGTAGTGGTGCGGACCAACGCGGCCACTGCCGTCTACGCCATGCAGACGTCCAGCGGCTGGCTGAGCCTTTCTGCGGGGCTGAAGATACTGGATAAGGATTCGGCCCAGCCGGACCTTATCATCCTCTGCGGCGGCGAGCCGGTATCCACGACGCCGGGTACACAGCTGGAATTTGAGACAGGAGCGTCCGGCGCGTCTTCGGGCAGCGCGGCGTCTGACAGCGCCGCATCCAGCGAGGCCGGACCGCCCACGGATAAGCGGCTCGAGTCCCTGAACACTCTGCTGACCGCACTGGACAGCAGTGAGCTGGGGGCGGATGTCACCCGCATCGAGTTCGAGGACCCGGAGCAGATGGCGTTTTTGTATCAGGGCCGCATCAGCGTGCTTCTGGGTACCCTGAATGAGCTGGACTACAAACTCCGGCTGGCAAAGTATGTCCTGCTCAACGAGGACGGCAAGGGCTGCTCGCCCACCGACACCGGTATGCTGGATCTGAGCCACCTGAGCGCCTCTTCCAGCCGCAAATTCCGCTTTGCACAGGGCGAGCCGACCCTGCCCTCGGGCTGGACGGCCCCGGCGGAGGCAGAAGCCGAGAGCCAGCCGGAGGAAGCCTCCGGCACCGAACCCGATACTGAGGGCGCGGAAGCCGCGCCCGCCGAAGACCCCACTGCCGCAGCGGCAGAACAGCAATAAGGAGCATTTGAACGATGAAACTGGAACAACTGTTGGAGGGCGTGTCCTATACGCTGGTGCAGGGCAGCCTTGAACTTGACATCGAGGACATCATCTACGACAGCCGCAAGGCGGCCCCGGGCCGGCTTTTCGTCTGCATCGTGGGTACCCAGCGGGACAGCCACGACTACGCCGCCCAGTGCGTGGCCGACGGCGTGACGGCGCTGGTGGTCCAGCACGACATCGACCTTTCCACCGTCCCCGGTGCTGCCGTGCTGAAGGTGGAGAGCAGCCGCTATGCGCTGGCGCTCATGAGCGGAAACCTGTTCGGCAACCCCTCCCGCCGGATGACCATGATCGGCGTCACCGGCACCAAGGGCAAGACTACTACCACCCACATGATAAAGAGCGTGCTGGAAGCCGCAGGCCGCAAGGTGGGCATGATCGGCACCAACGGCATCTACTTCCTTGGCCACCATCAGGAGACGGCCAACACCACCCCTGAGAGCTATGAGCTGCAGAAGACTTTCCGGGAGTTTCTGGACGCCGGCTGCGATACGGCGCTGATGGAGGTGTCCAGCCAGGGCCTCATGATGGACCGCGTGGCGGGCATCCACTACGACATCGGCGTCTTCACCAACCTCTCGCCCGACCACATCGGCCCCGGCGAGCACAAGACCTTTGAAGAATACCGCAGCTGGAAGGGTCAGCTTTTCAAGCGCTGCACCACCGGCGTCGTGAACATCGACGACGAGAACACCGAGGCCCTGCTGGAAGGCCACACCTGCAAGCTGGTGACCTACGGCTGCAGCGAGAAGGCCGATTACCGCGCCGGGTACTTATCAGCTGCTCCGCACCCATGACTTCCTCGGCGTCCGGGTTCCATGTCTCCGGCAAGGATGATATGGACGTCAAGGTGAATATGCCCGGCGAGTTCAGCGTCTACAATGCGCTGGCCGCTCTTACTGTGGGCAAGGTGCTGGGCCTGCCCGATGAGGCCATCCACGAAGGTTTGAGCCGCTGTGTGGTCAAGGGCCGCGTGGAGCTGGTCCCCATCAGCAGAAAGTTCACCATCCTGCTGGACTACGCCCACAACGAAGTCTCCACCGAGAGCCTGCTCACCACCCTGCGGGCCTACGACCCCCACCGCCTCGTGGTGGTGTTCGGCTGCGGCGGCAACCGCTCCAAGCTGCGCCGCTACGGTATGGGCGAAATTTGTGCCAAGATGGCCGATTTCTCCATCCTCACGGAGGACAACAACCGCTTTGAGAAGGTGGAGGACATCATCGCCGACATCCGCGTGGGCATGAACAAGGGCAACCCGGACGCAAAGTTTGTGGAGATCCCCGACCGCCTCGACGCCCTGCATTACGCTGTTGACCACGCACAGGAGGGCGACCTCATCGCCGTCATCGGCAAGGGCCATGAGACTTACCGTGACCGCGAGGGCGTCAAGACCCCCTTCTCGAGCGGGAGCTGCTGGAAGAATACGCCCAGCAGATCGGCCTTGAGTAATATCTGAACATAAAAATACCGGCTGTGTTGGATGCACAGCCGGTATTTTTGTAGCATTTGGACTTTAGTCTTTTCCGCCAGAGCTTTCTGAGCCTTTTCCTCGGGGATGAGGTTGGTCATGCTCTTGAGGCTGATGCCGATGGTGAGAGGTTGTGCAGCATGGCAGAGGACGCAGGCTGCCCATTGCCCCCAGCGCTCGGATTCTCGATCATGGCCACGATCTTGTCGTAGCGGTTCGCGCCGCCGTCGGTCCTGGTGGTCAGGCGCACTCGCCCTCTTCCACCACAGTGCCGGCGTAGACGGTGGCACCGATGGTCTTGCGCACCGGCATGGACTCGCCGGTGAGTGCGGCCTGGTTGACCATGGCTTCGCCCTCGATGACGGTGCCGTCCAGCGGGATCATGTTTCCGGAGCGGACGACGATCTCGTCGCCCGGGTGGACCTTGGTCAGCGGCATGAGCACTTCGGTACCCTGTGCGCGGACCCAGACCTTATCGACATTCAGGGCCATGCTGCGGGCCAGGTCGTCGAGGCTCTTCTTGCGGGTCCACTCCTCCAGCAGGGAGCCGACGCTGAGCAGGAACATGACGGAGCCTGCGGTGGCGAAATCGCCCCGCAGGATGGAGACACCGATGCTCAAAGCATCCAGCACCTCGACTTCCAGTTTGCGGCGCCACAGGCAGCACACACCCTTCCAGAGGAACTCGATGGAGCGGAACACGGTGTAGGCGGCGTTGAGCGGGGCGGGCAGGAACAGCTCGCGCAGCACCCGGCCTGCTCCTGGACCTTGCTGACGGTCTCCATGGTGGAGTCCTTCATGCGCAGGACAGCAGCGGTGGTCTGGGTGTAGACCTTTTTATTCCCTCATGTACCCCCCAAAGGGCATGGGATCAGTGTTTCTGCCGTCATTATAATGCGGTTTTTGGAGATTTCAAGGGATTTTGACGATGTTACTATCTGCTGACATTTTACGATAAGTAGTTGGAAATGTCTATCTTTACGTTTTTTTTGGGGGTACAAACTACAGTTTGTATTTTCGAACAAACTCCAAGGTGCCGAAGAAATATAACAAAGAGTCTTGCGCTGAGAGGTACATTCATTGTACAATAAAAAAGTATGCGATAAAATCGACAGGGCCGGGACGTTCCGGCCTGTAACAATAAGTGAGGCTGGATATGGAAAAGAAAGATATTCGTGTGCTGGCGCTCGACCTCGACGGCACCCTGACCAATGACCAGAAGGTCGTCACCCCCGCCACCCGCGCAGCGCTGGACGCTGCTGCTGCCAAAGGTGTGACCATCGTGCTGGCCTCGGGCCGTCCCACGGCAGGCATCATGCCGCTGGCAAAGGAGCTGGGACTGGATAAAAAGGGCGGCTGCATCCTCTCGTATAACGGCGGTGCCATCATCGACTGTGCCACCGGCGAGACGCTCTACCGCAAGCAGCTGGATGCAAAGTATGTGCCGCAGCTCTGTGCCTTCGCCAGGGAGCAGGGCGTGGCCATCGTTACCTATAATAAACAGGGGGTCTTTCGGAGAACCCCGAGGACGAGTGGGCGCTGAAGGAGTGCTTTACCTGCAAGCTGCCCATGCAGAAGGTGGAGGACCTCGCCGCCTATGTGGATTATCCCATCTGCAAGATGCTCATTACCCTCGACCCCGCCCGCCGCGGCGAGGTGCTGGAGGCAGGCCGGAAACAGTTTGCGGGCGAGATCGACCTCTACCCGTCCAGCCCCTTCTTTATCGAGGCTGTGCCGCTGGGGGTCGCCAAGGACGTGAGCCTCGGAAGTCTGCTGGAAAGCAGGGGGCTGACCCGCGACAACCTCATGGCCTGCGGCGACGGCCTCAATGACTGCTCTATGATACGCTTTGCCGGCGTGGGTGTGGCCATGCAGAATGCAGAGCTCCCCGTCAAGGAGGCGGCGGACTATGTGACCGTCGCCGACAACAACCATGACGGCGTGGCTGAGGCCATTGAGAAGTTCATTTTTTGAAAGGATACCAGACGCAAATGCCGCGCAACTTAGTTTTATTCGATTTGGAGTGGAACCATCGGCTGTCAGCCGTTTATCTTTAAATTATCACGGTAGTCCAGCAGACGTTCCGGGGGGAGATCATTGAGATCGGTGCTGTCAAGATCGACGAGGACGCCAACGTGCTGGATACCTTCTCCATCCACCTGCGTCCCCGCATCTTCCGCTGCCTGCAGCACCACATCGCCAAAGTCACCGGTCTGACGCAGGAGGACCTCGACAAGGGCGAACCCATCATCCAGGGCCTCCGCCGCTTTATGAAGTGGTCGCGGCCCGGACGCCGAGTTCGCCGAGTGGGGCATGGATGACGTGCCGGTGCTCAAGCAGAACCTTTTCCTCTGCAATCGTCGACGAGAGCCGCCCGACGGTCTGGTACGACCTGCAGCAGCTCTTTCTGCGGGAGTACCCCCGCAAGGAAAGCGAGGGGATGAAGCTGGAAAATGTCGTCACCCGGATGGGCATCCCGCTGGAACGCCCCTTCCACGACGCTTTGTCCGACACCCTCTACACCGCCGACCTCTGCCGCCTGCTCGACCTGCGGGCCGGACTGGCCGCTTACCCCAGCGAGGAGGACACCCTGCGCCAGAGCCTTTGCCCCACGCCGGGCGACTACCGGGATTTCAGGGTCTTCCGGGGCTATCTGGACCAGTCTATGTGGAAGCTGGACCCCGTCATCGGCACGATGGCCTGCCCGGTCTGCGGCACGGCCCTGCAGCCGGATGACGTCTGGCTGAAAAAAGGGAGCAGCGGCTGGTATACGCTGTCCCAGTGTCCCGTCTGTAAGGGCCGGGGCGGCGAGGCAGGCCGGGGCGTGTTCCAGAAATACCGGATGTCGCGCCGGGACGGCCTGCACTGGGCCTTCGCCCGCTGCGTCCAGATGCCGGACGATGCAAGCCTGGTCCGCTGGAAAAAGCAGAAAGCCCAGTATCTGGAGCGTCAGCGCCTCAAGGCCGAACGGCAGGCCGCCGAAGCAGAGGCCGCCCGGCACATCTTCTGAGGCAGAAGAATAAAATATCGTGCAGGAAAGAACGACGCTGTTTCGTATTGGAAGGAGAAACAGGAAGAATAAGGCAAAAATGCTCAGATTTTGTTCATATCCCGGTCATAGATGCTGGATATACTAAGAAGGAACATCAGGCAGAAACGAAAGGGATGGTACGAGCACGATGGAAACGATGCTCATCGACTGGCTTCACCAGCTGGGTACGCTGGAATTCTGGGAGGCATTGTTAGAGGGCTTTGAAGGGCTGGGGCCGTTGGTCCCTATCCTGCTGGCGATGGTGGAATCCATTTTTCCACCGCTGCCCCTCATCGCCATCGTGGCCCTCAATATCGCGGCCCACGGCGGATTTCTTGGCTTCGTCTACAGCTGGCTCGGTGTGGCCGCAGGCGGCACGGTGGTGTTTTATTCTGGCGGCGGGTGGTCAAACGCTTTTTCTGGAAGCTGGCCTCTCGCTCCGAACAGCTGAAAAAGGCCCAGCAGTGGGTCAGCCATGTGGACACGGCCAGCCTCTTCATGCTGGCCGTCCTGCCCTTCACGCCCACGTCGTTCCTGCATCTGGCCTTCGGCATCTCGGACTTTGACGAGAAGCGCTATCTGCTCACCCTTCTGGCGGGCAAGGCCGTTATGGTGGCCATGATGGCTCTCTTCGGCCAGTCGCTGGTCAGCTCGCTGAAAAATCCGGTGTATCTCATCCTCGCCATCGCCATCTGGGCCGGGATGTACTGGGTGAGCAGGAAGTTCTGTAAGAAGCACGATTTGGATTGATATAACGCAAAGAGGCCCCGGCAGCAGTGAGGTGCACTCCGTCAAGTAGACAATAAAAATAATATAAGATTTTATTCGCCGTTTCACCAAAGGAACGGCGAATTTTTTGTACAACCGGCCAGTTAAGCTACCCGATTCATGGCACTGACATGAGCCTGCATGGGAGTCTGGATGAACAGCCTGTGCTGGTAACGGCGGTTGTTGTAGTAGTCAATATAGCTTTCAATCGTGGAAATGAGCTGTTCTCGGCTTGTAAAAGTATACCCATAATAGCACTCACGCTTCAGGATTCCCCAGAAGCCTTCCATCGGGCCGTTGTCAATGCAGCGGCCAACACGGGACATACTCTGTGTCATCCCAGCATCCAGCAGTTTCTTGTGGAAGGTTCTGCTGGTGTACTGGAATCCACGGTCGCTGTGGAACAGCGGGTGTGCATTCGGATTTTCCAGAACAGCTTTATCAAGCGTGTCAAAAACCAGCTTGTTGTCATTTCGGTCACGAATAACATAGCTGACGATTCTCCGGTCACACAAATCGAGAATCGCACTCAGATAGAGCTTGTGGATAATTAGACCTTCATACCACTTGAACTCCGTTACATCGGTCAGCCACTTTTCGTTGGGATGCCCCGCCCAGAATTCCCGGTGCAGACGATTCTGTGCTGTTACCTGCGGGTCAGAAGCATTTCTGGTACAACCCTGTTTTCTGAACTTCACGGTTGACTGGATATGAAGCACACGGCAGAGATTCAGAACACGTTTGTTGCTGGTTCGGATATCATAGTCCTTTTCCAGATCATCCCGGATGCGGCGGTGCCCTTTGTCTGGATGCTCTTTATAAATCTTTTGAATTGCCGTTGCAAAAGAAAAAGGCCCCATCGGGTCTTTCGTTACGGTATAAGTCAGCGTTCGTTCTGCCGCTGGAGTTTGCGCTGCCACTGTTCCAGCAGCTTGATGATAGTGTCCTCCATCTGTTTCGGGGTGTAGCTGCGAGGAAAGTATTTCCGCAGGGTTGCGTTTTTTGATGACCACCTTGTCCAGCTCGTCCTTTTTCTCTTCGCCCATGACTGCAAAGGCAACGTCATACGAGAAGTGCCCTTCCTGCGCCAGCTTTTTGAGCCGCTGCGCTTGAGAAAGGGACGCGCATTCTGGGTGTCATTCATCGCTTCTAAAAAATCCCGCTGTTGGCTTTCGTCCAGATAGGACAACTCCACAGCGGATTAAAAGCGATTTTCTTTCGTCACCATGTCCAGCAGCTCAGGGATAAGCTGGTCAGGCGGATAAGCGTGCACTTGATTTCGACTATCG
>ENA-OQIJ01000354-OQIJ01000354.1-human-gut-metagenome-genome-assembly--contig:-NODE-354-length-11392-cov-1.825477_pt1 | contig 11392 bp, 13 predicted proteins | sample MGYA00242582_ERZ504747 | MGnify/ENA primary metagenome ERZ504747 (study PRJEB26092, sample SAMD00036435) | human gut metagenome | host: Homo sapiens | study: EMG produced TPA metagenomics assembly of...
GAACCCTCGTTCTTGGGGCTGTAAATGACCATGCCCACATAGTACTCATCCTGCTCAATCTTTTCCATATCCTCATCGGTGGGAGAGCAGGCATGAAAACATAGGGCGTTTTGGCGTTCTTGCAATACTGCGCCGCCACAGGGAAGAGCGTCTCGGAGATACCCAGGAAGGCCACCCCGTCGGGGCTGGCGGCCAGCTGATTTTGCAGCTGGGTTATAACCTTGTCGGCGGTAAACTCGTTGTTGGTAACGGTCAGGGTCATGCCAGTGGCGTCCGCCGCGGACTGCTCGTTGGCCACCATCATATCCAGAGGATAGGCGCCCACGCCGAAGTTGTTGGTGGCAATGGTATAACCACCTTCGCCGCCCGCGTCAGCCGTGGGACTGGTCTGGCCGTCGTCGGTCTGATCTGCGGGCGTGCAGCCGGCGGCCAGTGAAAAGAACATTGCTGCGCTGAGAACCAATGCAAGAAGTCGTTTCATGTGTTTCCCTCTTTTCATTCGTTTTTATATGCGCATGGCTTGGGGTGGATAAGACGTCTCTTATCCTCAATTTTATGGTACATGCCGCATGTGCCTCATGTCAATTGCAACCGGCATGCCAGCCTCCGGCGTTCAGGGGCCGGCACACCAAAGGCCTTGTGTCCCGTTACGTCCCAGGCAGTCTCCCTCTGCCTGCGTCCTGCCCGCGGGCGGCTTTTGGGCAGAAGGAAGCTTGCATTCGTGCAATTTTTTGCACCTGTGCAAACAGGGCCCCAATAACATTGCCGGAATTTCCTCCGCGCTCAGATCTCCGGGAAATACTTGGCGTCCTTTTCGGCCACCCAGGCGTGTTCAGGTACAACCGTGGTAACCATGGGATCGTTGTCGCGCAGACGGATGGCCCAGATATAGTACTCCGCATACCCGGGGGCGGTAGCCTGGCTGTGAGTCACGCCGTGGGCCATGCAGGTGGCGTCGTTGTGGTGAACTTTATAGACGGTGTCTCCCACCTCGGCATAGCCGTAGCCATTTTCGGGCAGGAACTTATAGAAGTAGATCTCAGGCTCCACGTGGGTATGGGGGGGGAAGCTGGACCACTTGCCGGGGTAGCTCACCACCTCGCCGATGAAGAAGTTTGTCTCCGGACAGTTGGAGCGATCCAGGAAGGTGCGCACGATACGGGTGGATGCCTCGTTCATCAGGCCGGCGCCCCGGAGTTCAGAGCCGCACAGCAGATCCTCGCCCTTCATCAGCTTGGGTTCAAAATGCTTGGGATTTGTGGTGCGCTGGATGGAGACTTCGGCCTTGTCAGACTGGCACATCAGCTCCACAGCGGTATTCTGGGGCACATGGAGCAGGATGGGATCCTCATGGAAGCAGGATTTGCGCTCCACGGTCTCCTCCTTGTCCGCCCAGCGGAAGGTAACCTTGCCCGTCACCAGGACGTAAATGCACTCTTTCGGCTCGTTGTAGCTGACAGTATCGCCCTTTTCCATCAGCAACTCGCCGAAGTCCATGTTCATGTCGGAGGCGTCGCCCTCCACAACGATGGGATTATATCCCCTCTGGAATCCGGAATTGGTGAGTTTCATATAAATTACCTCCTACAAATTTTGATTACTGATTTTTTCGCGCGATCGCTTTTCGCGCCTTTTCGTAAATGGTCTTGGCGTCCAGCTGGTAGATTTCCCGCAGGTAGTCCACCGTGCCCACCTGGCCAAACCGGTCCAAAACTCCTACCCGCTCCAGCGGCACAGGGCAGGTCTCCGCCACAACTTCGGCCACCGCGCTGCCCAGACCGTTGTAAATGCTGTGGTTTTCGGCCGTGACAATGGCGCCGGCAGAGCGGGCGTAGTGCTCCACCGCATCCCGGTCAATCGGCTTGAGGGTGAACACATTGACCACAGCCGCGCTGATTCCCTCCCGGGCCAGCTGATCGGCCGCCTTCAGCGCCTCGGCCACGCACACGCCGGTGGCCATAAGGGTCACATCAGTACCGGGGCGCAGCTCAGCCGCCTTCCCAATTTCAAAGGTGGAGCCAGGCTGGTAAATTTGCACCGCGTTCTTCCGGGACAGGCGGACATAATATACGCCGTTGGCCCTCTCCAGTTGGCGAATCACATTGTCCAGCATGATGGAGTCGGTGGGCTCGATAATGGTCACTCCAGGGATATCCCTCAGGGAGCCCATGTCCTCAAAGGGCATGTGGGTGGCGCCATTCATGGCCGCAGTGATACCGGGATCGCTGCCGATGATGCGGATGTTGGCTTTGGCAAAGGCGGCAGACACAAAAATCTGGTCTAAGCAACGGCGGGTGCGAAGCAGCCGAATGTGTGGCAATAGGGCACCATGCCCACGGCGGACATGCCCGCAGCCACGCCGATCATGTTGGCCTCCTGAATGCCGCAGTTCACCGTCCGCTCGGGATGGGCCTCCCCAAATGGTACCGTACCCACAGAATTCATTAGATCGGCGTCCATGACTACAATCCTGTCGTTCTGGTTTGCCAGATCAATCATCGTTTGGCAGTACACATCCCGCATGGCCTGCTTCTCTGTTTCAAGCGTCTCACAGATCCTGTACGACATTTCAGCACCCCTCCTTCTCCAGCCGTGCAATGGCCTCCTCACACTGCTCCTTGCTGAATCTCATGTGGTGGTTATACTTGATCCCCTCCGCGAAGAAGCAGCCCTTGCCCTTTTGGGTCTGGAGGACGATCATAGTGGGCTTCTCCTGCTGATGCTTGGCCAGGGCGATGGCATCATAGATGGCGTCGACGTCATGCCCGTCCACCTCCAGGGCGTACCAGCCGAAGTCCTGGAATTTCTGGCGCATATCCCCCAAATCGCAGATATCCTTGGTATAGCCGTCCAGCTGCTGATGATTGTAGTCCAGGAACGCAATCAGGTGGGACAGCTTGTGCTGCGGGGCGTACAGGGCTCCCTCCCACACCTGTCCCTCCTGGCTCTCGCCGTCGCCCAGCAGCAGGTAGGTATAGTTGTCCTTTCCCAGCATTTTATTTCCATGGGCGATGCCGATGGCGGTGGACATACCCTGGCCCAGGGAGCCGGTGCTCATATCCACGCCAGTCGTGCTGTTGCGGTCGGGATGGCTGGGAAGCCTGGTTCCGTTGGTATTGATGGTCAGCAGCTGCTCGACCGGGAAGTAGCCTTTCAGCGCCAGCGCGGCGTACAGGGCGGGGCCGGCGTGCCCCTTGGACATGACAAAGTAGTCCCGATCCTCCCACTGAGGGTTCTTCGGATCCACGTTCATTACGCCGCCATAGAGTACACCCAGCACATCTGCGGCAGACATGGCGCCGCCCAGATGGCCGAAGCCCAGTTCGCCCAGGGCCTTCAGCACCTGGATGCGGATGTTTTTTGCAAACAGCTCCAGGTCCTTATGTTGTGTCATCGTACGTTACCTCACTTTCTCCTCTGCTTAAAAGCGCTCCAGCGCTTTACCCACTTTGATGAGATTTGTGATAAGCCCATCGTTATAGGCCTTCATTTCCTCCGCCGTCCACGTCTGCATGCCCACGCCGCCGGTCTTGAATCCCAGCTCGCCCCGCTCCACCTTCTCCTTCAGAAGGGGCGATGGTTCGTGGGAGTCCTCCAGGTAGCTATACAGATAAGAGGAAATACTCAGACACAGATCGGCGCCGATGGCGTCAATCTGCTCAATGGGGCCGATGGTACCCAGGCGCATTCCGAAGCTGTATTTGACGGCATCGTCCACGTCCTTGGGGTCTGCAATGCCGTTGGCAATGATGCTCACAGCCTCACGCCCCAGGGCGTTCTGCATCCGGTTGGCAATGAAGCCGGGCACGTCTTTTTTTACTACGATGGGCTTTTTGCCCGCCTCGCGAAGCACGTCACACACCGCATCCACCGCATGGTCGGACACATCGGCGGTACGCACCACCTCTACCAATGGGATGAGGAAGGGCGGGTTCCAGAAGTGAGTGCCCAAAATCCGCTCTCTGTGGACGGACTTGGAGGCGATCTCCGTGACGCTCATGGCAGATGTGTTGGTGCACAGCACCGCCCCAGGCTTGCACGCCTGATCCAGGCGCGCAAAATAGTTCTGCTTGAGCTCCATGTTCTCCAGCACGCACTCGATGGCGAAGTCCGCCTCACGGGCAGCCTCGTCAAAGTCCAGCACAATATCAATGCGCTTCCGGATTTCGTCACACCGGTCGGCATCCACCAGGCCGTTTTCCGCCAACAGCTTCAGGTTATCCTCAATGACCCCGGCGGAGGTCTGCTGCTCCCTGACATCAAAGGCCAGCAGCTTCACGGGGAAACCGGTCACCGCAAACTGAAGCGCAATGCCGGTTCCCATTTTGCCGGCGCCGAACACGGAGATCTTCGCCTTGTTTTCCATATCATTCATCCTTTCCATCAGATCCGCTCAAATACCGCGGCGCCGCCTTGCCCCCCTGCCATGCAGAAGGCCACCAGTCCGTAGCGCGCCCGGCGCCGTTTCAGCTCATACAGCAGCTTTGCCGTCAGAATGGCGCCGGTACCTGCCAGCGGATGTCCCAGCGCCAGCGCGCCGCCGTTGACATTCACCTTGTCCATATCCAGTCCAAGCTCCCGGATGCAAGCGATGGATTGTGTGGCAAACGCCTCGTTCAGCTCGATGAGATCCATCTCCTCCAGGGTGAGTCCGGTCTTGCGCAGCACCTTCCGGATGGCCTCCACCGGGCCGATCCCCATGATGCTGGGGTCACAGCCGGTAACCGCAAACCCCCGGAACACCGCCAGGGGCTCCAGGCCCTTTTTCTCCGCCGTCTCCCGATCCATAAGCACCACTGCGCCGGCGCCGTCGCTCATCGGAGAGCTGTTGCCGGCGGTGCATACCCCATCAGGCTCAAAGGCGGTGGGCAGTCTGCCCAGAGTCTCCATGGTGCTCTCCGGCCGGACGCATTCATCCCTGTCCACCACGGTGGTCTTACCGCGCTTTCCGGGTACCGTCACCGGAATCATCTGCGCGTCAAACCGGCCTGCCGCCTGCGCGGCGGCCGCCTTTCGGTGGCTCTCCAGGGCGAAGGCATCGCACTCCTCCCGGGTGATGTGGTACTTTCTGCCCAGATTTTCGGCGGTAGTACCCATACTGACATTGAGCGCCCCAGGGGCAGTTCTGCGAACCAGCCACTGCGGAGGCGCCACCTGATAGGCCACCCGGGCCTTCTCCATCAGGTGGGGACGGTTGGAGTCACTTTCCGTTCCCCCTGCCACCACAATGTCGGCCTCCCCGGCTTCAATCATCAGCGCACCGATGGCAATGGCGTTGAGGCCGGAGGAGCACTGCCGGTCAATGGTGATGGCGGGCACCGTAAAGGGCAGGCCGGCCTGGAGTGTAACCACCCGCGCCAGGTTGGCGCTGTCGTTGTTGCCCAGGTTGCCGAAGATAACCTCCTCCACCTCTTCTCCCTGAAGCCCCGCCCGGCGAACCGCCTCGGCGATAACCAGCGCGCCCAGCTCGGGGGCGCCTACCGCTGCCAGGGCTCCCCGGCACCGCCCTACGGGGGTGCGCACCGCAGAGACAATTACCGCTTCCCGCTTCATGCTCCTTCCTCCTCGTGTTCCCGGTACACCCGGGCCTTCTCCTCGCCCTTGAGCACGCGGGTAATTCCTGCGGCCAGAGCCTCCATCTCAAATTCCCCGGGGATCACCGCCACCGGAGCAATGAAGCGCACCTTCCGGCGCAGCTTTTCCACCAGCAGCTCCGAATTGGCAATGCCTCCGGTGAGGACAACTCCGTCGATCTCTCCGTCCGCCGCCGCCGCCAGGCCGCCGATGCATTTGGCCGTCTGATAAATCATGGCCTCGTAGATGAGTGCGGCCTTCTTGTCGCCGGCCCTCACCTTCGCCTCCACCTCCCGCACGTCATTGGTTCCCAGGTATGCGGTGAGGCCGCCTTTGCCCCGAACCATGGCGCTGAGCTCCTCAAAGGTGTACTCCCCGGAGCAGCATACCCTGGCCCATCCGATGCTGGGCAGTCCGCCGGCGCGCTCAGGCGAGAAGGTGCCCTCCTCATCGGTCATGATGTCGGCAATAACCCCCCTCTTGTGGAGGCCGATGCTAATGCCCCCGCCCAAATGAACCATGATAAGGTTCAGTTCCCCATACTTCCGGCCCAGCCGCTGTGCGTACATGCGGCCCACCGCCTTGGTGTTGAGGATATGGCCCATGCTCAGCCGCGGCACCAGGGGGCAGCCGGGAAATCCGGGAAACCGGCTCCATCTCGTCAGCGGTATTGCCGTCATAGATGTAGGCCGGAATATGGAGCCGTTTGGCCATATCCAGTGCGATAATCGCAGCGGTGGTGGAGGCATGTTGTCCGATGGGCCGGTTTCGCAGCACATCGATCATCTCATCGTTGACCACATAGGCCCCCGTGTGAATGGGCGGCAGGGAGCCGCCCCGGGCCACAATCGCGGTCAGGCCGGACAGATCATAGTCAATCTCGGCCAAAAATTCCTCCACCGCCTTCTGGCGGAAGGGGGCCTGGTCGGCGGCTCTGGCGTACCGCGCCACCTCAGAGGCCGGGTGGGACAGGCTCTTTTTATACCGCTCTACGCCGTTCTCAAAATCGAAATCTTGGTCGAGGTGGAACCTGGATTGATGATGAGCAGCTTGATCTCCTGTTCCATATGTAAGCTCTCCTTTTCCGTGTCACAGCTTCTGGCTGGCAATCGCCCCAGCAGAACTGGACTGAAACTTTAGTCCTCCTCGGTAGCAGAGCGGGAGCACAGAATCACCGGCGCTCTGGCCCCTAGTACCACATTGGCGCTCGCGCGCGCCCATGAAAAGCATCATCTTGCCCATCATGTTGCCCGACACCAGATCGGGGCAGATAAGCAGGTCGGCATCCCCCGCCACCGGGCTGTCGTAGCCCTTGATTTTGGCCGACTCAGGCTCAATGGACAAGTCAATGGAAATTGGGCCCTCCACGATACAGCCGGTAATCTCTCCCCGCTGATACATCTCCTTCAGTGCCTGGGCGTCTGTGCTCTCCTGAAGTTTGGGATTAAGGGTCTCCGCCGCCGCCAGCACGGCCACCTTGGGGCACTCACCCCCATGCTGTGGAATACCTCCACGGCATTCTCCAGAATCTGCTTTTCTGGGCCAGATCGGGCTTTGGGTTAAGAGCGGAATCGGTGAGGGCGAGCAGCTTGTGGTAGAAGGGGTTTTCCACAAAGGCCACCTGAGACATGAGCCGCCCGGTACGCATTCCATTTTCCCGGGCGATGAACGCCTTCATCATGGTGCGCGTCTCCAGTCCTCCCTTCATCAGGTAGTCCACTTCTCCCTCCAGTACCAGCCGGTGGCCAGCGTCACGGCCTTCTCCGGTTCATCGGCCTGGTGAAAGCGCACACCCTCCGTGCTCAGTTGATGCTCCTCCATCAACGCCCGGATCTTCTTCTCATCACCGATCAGCACCGCCTGAATCAGGCCCTGCTGATGGGCCCGCATAGCGGCCAGAAGAGAATGCTCATTCTCCGCCATGACTACGGCCATCCGCTTCTTTCCAATTCCCGCACATATGGTTGCAAAATAATCCAATGAACGCAGCTGCATAGTCCCTACCGTTCCTTTCACCTGGTATTCATCAGGGCAGAGTGCAAGTGACGTGCCAAATCTCTGCGCCGTTGGAAGCCTTGATTTATTGTGCTCCCTCCCCAATTTCTCCCGCCGGCGCCTTGCAGATATGCATGATTTTGCAAAGTCGCAAGATTCCCCTGCGCACTTGAAAAATCAAATGGAACTTGCTATCATGAAACAGAACCGTCATGCGCGACAATTCGGAGGTAATATCATGCTGCACAGATCAATCATGCTCCATGCGGAAGACAGGATTCACGCATTGATCACCAGGCTGCGTGAATCCGCCGCTCCCCCCGAGCGGCAGGCTTTGTTGGATGAGCTGACCGAAATTGAAGCCTCTGTCCACGAGGTAGCCCACAGCGTGGTGGATTATCAGCACGTTATGGACGAGCTGGACGATAATATTCTGGTAGCCGACAAGGACGAGGTGGTTCTCTATGTGAATGACGCCTATATCCGCCACACGGGTATCGCCCCTGAGCAGATCCTTGGCAAGCGGATCACCGAACTGTTGGAGACCGGCACTTATTTTACCGATCCCACGTCCCCGAGGTAATTCGGAGCAGGAAAAAGGTAATGAAGCTCTCCAGCATGTTCGGCCGGCCGGATAGTCTGGGATTCGTCACCGGCGTGCCCATCTTTGACGATGCAGGCGAGATCCAGTACGTGGTGGCCTGCAACCGGGGCGTATCCACCTTTAAGGAGCTGCGGGACAACTTTGTCCACTTTGTGGAGGCGGTCAACAATCTTCAGGGGGCCGCAGGCCATGTGCAAATGGTGCCGAACAGCAGCGGCATCGTCACCCCTCAGATGGTAGGGGAAAGCCCCGCTATCCAGCGGGTATATGATCTCATTGAGAACGTACGACAGACCACCGCCACCGTCCTCATCACCGGAGAGTCCGGCGTGGGCAAGGAACTGATTGCCGATGCCATCTACCGCACCAGTTCCCGGGCGGAAAAGCCCTTTATCAAAGTCAACTGTGCCTCCATTCCGGCCAGCCTGTTTGAGTCGGAACTCTTTGGCTATGAACGCGGTTCCTTCTCCGGGGCCAATGCTTCCGGCAAGCAGGGCCTCTTTGAGGCCGCCAACAACGGCACCCTGCTTCTGGACGAGATCGGCGAGATGCCCATGGACATGCAGGCCAAGCTCCTTCGGGCCATCCAGAACAACGAAATCACCCGGGTAGGGGAATCCGCCCCATCAAGCTGGATATCCGTTATATCGCCTCCACCAACTGCGATCTGAAGAAAAAGGTGCGGGAGGGCACCTTCCGCAGCGATCTGTACTACCGCCTCCATGTGATCCCCATTCAGGTACCACCCCTGCGGGAGCGGGAAGGGGACGTTGCCCGGCTCAGCCAGCATTTTGTTTCGGAGTTCAATAAGCAATATCACAAAAATGTGGTGCTCTCCCCGGAGAACATCGAGTTATTGGAAAACTACTCCTGGCCGGGCAATATCCGGGAGCTGCGCAACGTCATGGAATATCTGGTCGTATGCTGCGCCCCCAACGGCCATGTGGACAACAGCTACATCTATGGCACCTTCGATCTGAGCAACCAGAATGCCTATGTGGAATATGACCCCGATCAGAGCCTCAACGACGCCATTACCGCCTATGAGAAAAAGTATCTGGAGAATGCTCTGCGGTACGCCCGCAATCTAAAGGAAGCCAGCCAGATTTTGAATATCGACCCCTCCACCGTGTCCCGCAAATTGCGCCAGCACGGACTTACGCTACAGGGAAAATAAAACGTCCTGCCGCAGTGCTTCAACTCTGCGGCAGGACGTTTTTCTCGGCACAGCCGGACAACCGTGCGCGTCCATACAACGGCACTGGTATCCTCGCAGCCGATGTGGCTGCGAGGGGCCATTTAAGAGCGGGCGGCCAGCCGCCGGTGGAGAAAGGTGAGTGCAAAACCGGCCAGGGCCACCACCGCCGCAATGAGGAACGCGCTGCGGTAGGAGCCGGTTCCGCTCATCACCCAAGAGGCCACCTGTGGGCCGAGCATGCCGGACAGCGCAAACCCGAAGAAGAGAATACCATAGTTTACCGTGTTGTTTCTCTGTCCGAACTCATCGGCCGTAAAGCCGGGGAAAATCCCCATCAGGGCCCCAAAGCAGGCCCCCACCAGGGCGATGGACACCGCAAATACCGCCATTGAGTCCTGTCCAAAGAAAAACAGGGCGCACAGCGCGGCAACCGAGATTGGGAATACCAGGGAAAGCGTGCCGATGCGCCCCAGCTTGTCGGAGAGAATACCCGCCGAAGCGCGGCCGCCGGCATTGAACAGGGAAAGCACCGAAACCATCAGGGCCGCAGCCGCGGGGGAAAAGCCGGCCTCCACCTGAGCCATATCGGAGGCAGAGGAGATTACCATCATGCCGCTGAGTCCGCCGCACAGGAGCATGGCGCACATGCCATAAAATTTTTTCTGACAGAGCATCTCCTGCCAGCTCATGTCCCGGCCGCCTCCAGGGAGCATTTGCCCCGCCTCCTCCGGCCCCTGCTCCACAAATGCAGACGCCAGCAGCAGCACCACTGCAAAGCAGACGGCAATAATTTGGAATGCGGCACTGACCCCCCAGTTCCGAATCATGACGTTGGCCACTGGCGGCACCAGCACGGAGCTCAGGCCGTATACGCCGGTGGTCAGCCCTCCGGCCAGCCCCCGCTTGTCAGGGAACAGCTTGACAGAATTATTCACCGTACAGCCGTACACCGTCCCCACGCCAAACCCCACCAGCAGTCCAAAGCCCACGACCAGGCCGCCCAGAGTGGTTGCCCTGCTGCACAACAGCAGCCCCGCCACAAACAGCACGCTTCCCATCTGGATCAGCCGGCGCACCTCAATGCGGCGGTTAAGCCAGCCTCCGGCGATCATGCAGAAGGGGCCGGGGATGTTATACACCGTAAAGACGATGCCCAGGTCGCTGGCGCTGTAGGCAGCTCCGCCGAGAGCGGTAAGCCGCTCGGCCAGCGGCCCGGCAAATACGCTCCACGAATAAGCTGATCCAATGCACAGATTGATCAGGCAGCTCATCAGCAGGGTCAGCCCACGACTTCGTTTCAAGTTCATTGTATCCTCCATGTAATAACAAAACGCCCATATTTCCCGCCCCGTCAGATGGGAAATACGGGCGCCTGTTGATTGGCCGCCTCACCGCTCCATGATTTTGCGCAGAGCCGGAGCCGCCGCTTCCGCAATGGCCCGGTTGCCCTCCTCATTCATGTGCAGGCCGTCCAAAAAGTGTCGCTCAGAGGCCGTCCCTCCGGGCGCCACCCGGATCAGCTTCTGGTGAGATCCAGCAGCGGGTAGCCAATACCCGCACATCCGGCGGATCCAGTCCTGGTAAACCGCAGCCTGCTCACCGACCTGCTCCAGATCGGCCAGACCGTTCACTTCACCCGAATGGCGGGCAGGGCAGGGGCGGTGTTCCGAACACAGGAATGGCGCCCCGTCCTGCCGTAATATGGCCCATGGCCCCCAGATTGCTTCGGGCGGCGGCGTCACTGCCGCTGAGCAGGATATCATTGAATCCCCCATCAGCAGTACCATTCCCGGTTTCACCCGATCCATCTGGTATTCCAGTCTGGCCAGCATTCCGCCAGTCGTATTGCCGCTGACGGCACAGTTCACCAGCTCCATCCCGAGCATCTGTCCGCACAGGGCCGTCCACCGCCGGGCAGCGGATACCCCGTAGCCGAAGGTGAAGCTGTCGCCCATACATAAGATTTTCATCGCCTACAGGGAATTGATGGCCTTACCGTTCCAAGCGGCCATAAACGCCTC
>ENA-OQIJ01000355-OQIJ01000355.1-human-gut-metagenome-genome-assembly--contig:-NODE-355-length-11384-cov-5.071067_pt1 | contig 11384 bp, 6 predicted proteins | sample MGYA00242582_ERZ504747 | MGnify/ENA primary metagenome ERZ504747 (study PRJEB26092, sample SAMD00036435) | human gut metagenome | host: Homo sapiens | study: EMG produced TPA metagenomics assembly of...
CGCGTCGCAAGTCGCAGGCAGCGCGGCACATGATCCGACGCACGGTCAAGGAGCACATCGTCGAAACGCCCCTTGGCGAGGAGATCGAGCAAATCATTCCTCGAATACGCGTATTCCGGTGATCTACGCGCGCGCCTACCCGATGCGCGCGACGGCCTCAAGCCCGTGCAGCGGCGCATCATCTACCAGATGGGCCAGATGAACCTGCTGCCCACGCGTCCATACATGAAGTCCGCACGTGTAGTGGGCGAGGTCATGGGCAAGCTGCACCCGCACGGCGACTCCGCGATCTACGAGGCCATGGTGCGCCTCGCGCAGCCGTTCGCGATGCGCCTGCCGCTCGTGGACGGCCACGGCAACTTTGGCTCGCTCGACGACGGGCCGGCGGCCTCGCGTTATACCGAGGCGCGTCTTGCGCCGGCCGCGCTTGGCATGAACGGCGACATCGACGAAGACACCGTGGACTTCACACCGAACTACGACAACAAGCTCAAGGAACCGGAAGTGCTGCCCGCGGCCATCCCGAACCTGCTCGTCAACGGCGCCTCCGGCATCGCCGTCGGCATGGCCACCAACATGGCCACCCATAACCTCGGCGAGGTCGTGGCCGCCGCCAAGCATGTGATGCGCCATCCAGGCGCCGGTCTCGACGAGCTGATGCAGTATGTACCGGGTCCGGATTGGCCCGGCGGCGGCATCGTGATCGGCCGCGCCGGCATCCGCGACGCCTATGCGCAGGGCCGCGGCTCGCTCACCACGCGCGCGGCGACGCATGTGGAAAATGTGACGGCTCGCAAGAAGGCGATCGTCGTGACCGAACTGCCGTACATGGTGGGCCCTGAGCGCGTGCTCGAGCGCATTTCAGAAGGCGTGAAGAACCATAAGCTCGAAGGCATCTCCAATGCGATCGACCTGACCGACCGCCACAACGGCACGCGCATCGTGATCGAATTGAAGACCGGCTTCGACCCGGCCGCCGTGCTCAGCCAGCTGTTCAAGCACACGCCGCTGCAGGAGAACTTCACGATCAACAATGTGGCGCTTGTGGACGGCCGCCCGCACACGATGGGCCTGCGCGAGATGCTTGATGTGTGGATCGAGCACCGCCGCGGCGTGATCCGCCGGCGCAGCGAATTCAGGCGCGCCAAGGCGCTCGAACGGCTGCACCTTGTGGTGGGCCTGCTGCTCGCGCTTGTGGACATCGACGAGGTCATCCAGGTGATCCGCTCGTCCGAAGACGCCGAGACGGCGAAGACACGACTGATGCAGGTGTTCGACCTCGACGAGATCCAGGCGCAGTACATCCTGGATCTGCGTCTGCGCCGCCTGACGAAGATGAGCCGCATCGAGCTGGAGGCCGAACGCGACGACCTGCGCCGGCGCATCGAGGAACTGGAGGCGATCCTCGCTTCCGCCGATTCGCTCGACGCCGTGGTGATCCGGGAGATGGACGACGCCGTGGCCGCATATGGCTCGCCGCGCCGCACCGTGCTGCTCGATGAGAACGAGGATGGCTCGTTGACACCCGTGAAGACGCACGGTGACGATTCGCTGGCTGATTTTGCGCAGTCCGCCGCGCTCAACGCCGCGAAGGTCTCCGACGCCGCCGCGGACGTGGCCGCCGCCAAGAAGGCGAGTGACGCCGGTATGACCCAGGCGTTGCAGATCGAGGACGAACCGTGCGTCATCGCGTTGAGCGCGACCGGGCTGATCGGCCGCATGAACCCGAAGGCCGCGGATGCATGGCGCATGAGGGACCCCGCCGCCGTGCAGAGCGGCAATGATGTGATCGTCTCGATGATCCACGCGAGCACACGGTCCACCTATGGCCTCGTGACATCCGCCGGGCGTTTTGTGTTAGCGCATGCGGTGGAGCTGCCCTCCATCGCCGTCACCGAGCCGTTGAGTCTGGCTGGTGGCATCGATGCGGCCGAACTCGTGGTGTCGACCGAGCATACGGAACCGGTGGACGGCGAACGGGTGATCGCGGCGGTCGCCATCCCCGGCGAAGGCGAACCGCTCCCCTTGGCTCTTGGCACACGCCATGGCGTGGTCAAGCGGTGGAACCGCGAATCACCCACGACGATGGATTCGTGGAGCATCATCGACCTCAAGGATGGCGACGAATTGCTCACCGCACGGGAAGCCGCCGACGGCGACCGTGTGGTGTTCGTCTCCTCTGACTCCTCACTGCTGACCTTCGACGCCAAGCTGGTGCGTCCACAGGGGCGCACGGCCGCCGGCATGGCTGGCATCCGCCTTGCCGAGGGATGCACGGTCCTGACATGCGCTATCGTGCCTGCAGCGCAGGTGGCATGGCATGAGGCGCAGACCGATGATCAGGGCGCGGTGACCGAAGCCGCACATGGCGCCGTCGTGCTCACGGTCGCCGGCGATGCCGACGCGTTGCCCGGTACCGAGAACGGATCTGCGAAGCTGACGCCGTTCAGCCTCTACCCCACCAAGGGCCGCGCGACCGGTGGCGTGCGGTCGCAGCGGTTCCTCAAGGGCCAGAACACACTCGTCAAGGCCTATGTGGGCGACTATCCGCTCGTGGCCTGCACCGAGCATGGCCATCCGGTGGCATTGCCACAGCCGGACATGCGCCGCAATGGCTCGGGCACCGAGCTCACGGCACCGATCACATACGTGGCATGATATAGGAAGGGGGGCCTGCGGCAGTCTGCCGCAGGCCCCCCCCTGTGTTATGTGATCAACGCGTGGTGAACATGCCCATGAGCACGGCACCCACGGTAATCAGTACCGTGCCAAAAAGAATGAACGCCATCTGGCGTTTGGATTTGTGTTCGTGCAGGATCACGATGCCGCCATACGTGGAGACGATCACGCCGAGCTGCGAGAACGTGGTGGCGATGGCCTGCCCCACATGCGGGCTCGCCGCGCAGATGAAGACGAGCACATTGCCGACGGCCCACGCCAGGCCGGTGATGATGTTGAGGGCGGTCTTCTTGGCCACGATGAGCTGCGTGTTCTTTTCGATGAACGTGATGATCGCGAGCGCTGTGAGCACCTGCCCCACCGCCTGTGGCAGGATGACCGAGGTCATGTAGTACAGGCCGTCGCCGCCGGGCGCATTGTAGATGTCGTCGCCGATGAAGCCGGTTTTGTGCAGCAGGTTTGGGAACAGGAAGTACATCATGAAGCCGAGCGTGGAGAACAACAGTGCGGTGAGCCCGGCCCGCACGTCCTTCGGCGAGCGTTGCACGGCGCCTTCGGTGTGGTCGCGCGCCGAGCACATCACCGCACCGGCGGTCACGAGGATGATAGCGAGCATGCCCACGGCCCACACATGGAGCGTGGTCCACTGTTCCAGCACAATGGCGGCCATGAGCGCGTTGCCGACCACTTGACCAGCGGTGGAGATGGGCATGGCGACCGATACACCGAGGGGTTTGAGTGCGGAATACTGCCCGAACGAGCCGATTGTCCAGAACACGCCCGAACACAGCCCCACGACCCAGATGCGTGGATTGTAGGCGAAGGCCCAGCCGGCGTGGGGCACCACATAGCACAGCGACACCGCAATGGCGAACAGCAGTGCACCGATGGTGGTGCCCAAGGTACCCTGACTCGGTTTGCCGTCGATCTTTGCCGTGATGATGCTGTTGGATCCAAGGAACACAGCTGGTAGCAGCGCGAGCAGCATATAGGTCAAGGCGTTCGTCCTCTCGTGTTGTTCGGTGCACCACCCCTATCGCCCACCGAATGGTGCGCCAGTCATTGTACGGCGGCGTGCACCAATCATAGGCCATGGTGTGCTCACAGCATGCAACCGCCAGGCCGCGTGCTCACCGGTACAGCTTCATGCCCTGTGGGCTCGGTGCGAATCCCGCGGCACGCAAGGCCACGGTGACGCCACCGCGTTGGGTGAGCGGCACACCGTTGCAATCCTTGATGGTCACACTGCCGCCCATATGGCGGTGCAGCATATCCGCAAGCGCCTTGCACGCCTGCTCCTGCAACGCTTCCACACTCGTGAACATGACGAGACGGCCGGATTTCACGCCGATGTACAGCAGTGCCTCACCGCCGCGTATCACCGTGCAGGCGTCGGCACGGCGGATCGGTTTGGCGGGGCTGCGCTCCTCCGCCGATGCGGACGCCGACGCATCGTCGTGTGTATCGCCCATCACTGCCGGATCAGGCCATGCCATCGCCGCACCATACAGGTTGGCGGGATCGGTCGCGTCCAGGGCCACCGTGCTCGACGGGCCGTTCGCATACTCGCGCAGCACATCCACCGTCTCGCGTTGGGCGAATTGGGCCGCGCCAAACCCGCGCACGAACATGCCGCGCACCAGTACGCCCTGCTCTTCCATGCGTTTGAGCACCGGGTAGATGGCGGAAAATCCACCGGGGATCCCCACCTGCTCGACGACGGGTTGGCTGACCACGCCGTATCTGTCCAACAGCATATCCACCAAGTCGATCGCCCGCTCTTCCGGCGTGCATGGCTCTCCGGCCGCCGTGACCAGCGACCAGAGCCCCGTGAGCGCCACGGGTTGGGCGATGCGTACGCGTGCGCGCCTGCGCGAGGAGGATGGCATGCGTGCGCTCACCATGCCACTGGCTGCCGCACGAGCCACGGCGAATGCGCTGTTGGTGATGCGGCCCTCGCGCACCAATCCCCACAACGCGTCTTCGAACGCGGCAGTCGACCATCCCGCCGCCACCAATTCGCCGGTTGCGGGGTCGATCATCGACTCAGGGTGTTGTTCCCATATCGCGCGGGCACGCTGTTCGAGCTGGTTCGCCGCGTAGGCACCACCTTCCTCGAACATCTGCACAATGGCGTCGGCCATACCCATCTCGTTTTCCGGCTGGAGCCCCTCACCGGACGGTGTGTTGGCGCGCGATGCACAATGCACCTGCAATTGCACCGAATCAAACGGATAGAACGCCACTGCTCCCAACCGCTCCTTGCCGGCGGCCAGGCCGACGCCGGTCCACACCACCTCGCCGCTGGCAATCAGTTCGTCCAGCAGCGCAGGCCGGTAATCACGCACACGCACCGGGAACACCGATTCCTCCCATACGTTGATGGGCAGACTGACGCCTTCGAGCTGCTCCACGACGCGCATCACGCCATCCACGCCTTCGTAGCGTTCACCGCCCAACGACCCCACACCCTGCCGGTCAAGCACAAAGGACTGGAATTGCGCCGGCTCCACGGGCTTGACCGCTTTACGGGCCTTGGCGAGCGACTTCGACCGGATGCGCTTGAGCACATCGGCGTGCACCCATTGCGGCACATCCACCGGAAGCCGGTCGTCGAACCTGCCGGTGAGCATCTGCCCGGACGCATGTAGCTCGTCAAGTTCGTGGACCGCCGCCTGTGCGGGCATGCCCAGATTGGCGATCATCTGGTCGGCGGTGAACGGCGCGTGCGTCACCGCATAGCGGTGCACACGCCCGCGCACATCGCCGTCGTCGAGGTCGTTCCAGAACGTGCGCTCGGCGAGTTGGGCCGCGACCGCATCGATCACGCCGCCGTCGAGTACCGAAGACACGTCATCGGAACCGAGCAGGCGTTCCAACACCTGCGGATCCATCGATAACAGCTGCGCATTGCGTTCGGCCTGTGGCACATCGTATTGGTACATGACCGACCCCACGAACCCGAACAGCAGATGCTCGGCCATGGGTGACAGCACGGCCGTCTCCGCGTCATGCACATCGATCAGTCCCGCCTGCATGCGGGTGAGCACCTCACGCAGGGCGGGCACGTCGTAGACGTCCTGCAGGCATTCGCGCGCGGTTTCCAACAACAAGGGGAAATTCTTGTGGGCGCGCGCCGCCGTGAGCAGTTGCGCCGCCCGCAGGCGTTGCTGCCACAATGGCACGCGTTTGCCGGGATCGGTGCGCGGCATGAACAGCGCGCGTGCCGCGCATTCGCGGAACCGTGCGGCGAACAGCACGCTGCCCGAGACCTGCGCCTCGACGATGCGTTGGATGTCGTCCGGGTCGAACGCGATGAGCGACGCGATGTCGATGCGGCCGTCGCCGTCCGGCAGACGGATGAGGATGCCGTCATCCGCCGCATAGATCTGCCCGTCAACGGCATAGCGCTGCAACAACCGGGCGTTGATCGCGAGCGCCCATGGCTCGTGCACGCGCCTGCCGAATGGCGTGTGCACGACGATGCGCCAGTCGCCTTCCTCGTCGCGGCAGCGTTCGATCACCACATGCGTGGCGTCGGGCACCACGCCGGTGGCGGCGCGCTGCTCGGCCAGCAGCCGTGCCAGGTTGTCGATGGCGTTGGCGTCGAGGCCATCTTGGACAAGGCGGGCCTGCACGGCATTCGTGAAGCGCGGGCCGGGGGCGTACGGGGCATCGGGGTGCGTCTGGCCGGCGCCCACAAGCCCCTGCGCCACGTCGTGCACCCATTGGCCTTGCGCCAGACCGAAACGGTAATCGCGGCCGTCGCCGTCGCCATGCCAAAACGGCAGGCGCGCGCTGCGCCCGGGGGCCGGCAGCACGATCACGCGGTCGTTGGTGATCTCCTGGATCTGCCAGGATGTGGTGCCCAAGGTGATGATGTCACCGACGCGCGATTCATACACCATCTCCTCGTCGAGTTCGCCGACGCGCCGCGGGCCCGTACCAGCCTCCCCTTCGGGAAGCACCACCGTGTAGAGGCCGCGGTCGGGAATCGTGCCGCCACTGGTCACGGCGAGGCGTTGCGCCCCTTGGCGGGCGGCGAGCATGCCGGATTCCTCCTCGAACACGAGTGGGGGCCGGAACGCGGAGAACTCCTCGCCGTTGTAGGCACCGGTGACCATGCCCACCACGGCGTCGAACATGTCGCGCTGCAGCGTGCGGTACGGGGCGGCGCGGCGCACGGTGCGGAACCATGCATCGGCGCTGATCGGCTCGAGGCTCGCGGCGGCCACCGTCTGCTGCGCGAGCACGTCGAGTGGGCTGTTGGGCACACGCAGCGGCTCGATGGCGCCGGCGAGCATGCTTTCGACGCTCGCGGCGGCGCCGATGATCTGTTCGCGCGTCACCGGGTAGATGAGTGCATGCGACACCCCGCCCACGCGGTGGTCGGCTCGCCCCACGCGCTGCAGGCCGGACGACACCGACAGCGGCGGCGCCAACTGGATGACCAGATCCACCGAACCCATGTCGATGCCCAATTCGAGGCTGCTTGTGGCTACGACGCATTTGAGTTTGCCCGCTTTGAGCTGCTCCTCGATCTGCTTGCGCCGGTCTTTCGACACGGAGCCGTGATGCGCCATCGCGATGGCGTCCTGCTGCGCCACAGGGCCGACGAGTTTCGTCGTCGATCCGATGAGCGACCCGTAATGCGCCGGCTCGTTCGACAGGTCGGGGCTTTTGTCCTGCCGCTCCAGGTAGAGGTCGTTGAGCTGGGCCGTGAACCGTTCGGCGAGTCCACGCGAGTTCACGAAAACGAGCGTGGTGCGGTGTGCAAGTACTTCGTCGAGCACGCTGCGCTGGATCAGTGGCCAGACCGAGGCGGTGGGTTCGGCGCTGGCAGCGACCGTCGCCGGCGCCCCACTGCCGGCTCGGGCTGTGCTCCCACCTCGATGGGCGGCCGCCGATGGCGTTGCGGCTGCCGGGCGACCGGCTTCACGGGCCTTGCGCTCCGCCAACCGCTGCATTGCCGGCGTGACGCCGGTGATAGAGCCGGAAGACTGCGGTGTATGGGGCTTTGCGGCGTCTGTCTTGCCGCCGCCGTCACCCATGCGGCTTGCCGGCTCCACGACCTTGAGGTCGAGTGCCGGCCTGCCGCTCGCTTGGGCGATCGTGACGGGCCGGCTGCCGCCGAGGAACGCCGCGGCTTCATCCACCGGGTTCACGGTGGCGGAAAGTCCGATGCGCTGTGGTGGTGTCTCAAGCCGGTCGTCGAGCCGCTCCAGGCTCAACGCGAGGTGGGCCCCGCGCTTGGTGCCGGCCACGGCATGCACTTCGTCGAGGATCACCGTCTGCACGGTGTCGAGCACGGTGCGAGCCTTCGATGTGAGCATCAGGTACAGCGATTCCGGCGTCGTCACCAGGATGTCCGGCGGCCTGCTGACGATTGCACGCCGTTCCTGCGGCGTGGAATCGCCGCTGCGCATGGCGATCGAGACTTCGGGCACGGCCAGGCCCATGCGCGCATACTCCTCACGGATGCCGTTGAGCGGCGTTTCGAGGTTTTTCGCGACATCCACGCCCAACGCCTTGAGCGGTGAGATATAGAGTACACGCACGCCTTTGCGCGGGCGCTTGCAGCCGTGCTTGCCACCGGCCGCACGCACCTTGCGGGCGATGATGCCGTCGATCGCCGCGAGAAACGCCGAAAGTGTTTTGCCCGAGCCTGTGGGCGCGATGACGAGCACGTTCTCGCCATTATGGATCGCCGGCCACGCCAGACGCTGCGCTTCGGTCGGCTCACCGAAGCCACGTTCGAACCATGCCCGTGTGGGGGCGGTGAAACTCTCCAAGCATTCGCACATATGTTCGATTATCGGTCACTCACCGTGCGCATGCAAGCGCGCCACGCGCGCCACACGCGCATATGCCGCAAGTGCGATCACCGTGAATCCCAGCAGATACCACGGCAGGGCATGCATCGACCCCGACACGCGTTCCACCCCGGCGAACAGCACAGGGCCGACCAAGGTGGCCAGCGAGACCGCAGCGGTCTGCATCCCGATCATCGCCGGCGTGCGCGCCGCTCCAAACAAGCGCGGGGTGGCATGCACCACAGCCGGAGCAATCGGCGCACAGCCCACGCCCAACAGTACCGGCGCGGTCAATGCGCGCCACAGGCCGGCCATCGGCACCACCATCAGTACAACCGCACCGAGCAGCACGGCGATGCCGCCGACGACCATCCACACATCGCGCACCTTGAGGGCCACAACGCCCGCCACCACGGAGCCGGCGACCAACCCCACAAAGAACAGGTTGGCGTAGACGCCCGCCGTATGGATGGACATACCGCCGGCGTGCACCATGTAACTGCTGGCCCACAGCATCGTCGTCTGTTCCACCGAGGTGGTGGCGAACATCAAGACGATCACAGCCACCGCCGCAGGCATGGCCATAAGCGTACGCACCACATGCGGCCGGCGCATGTCGTGCCGCCAATCCCCCTGCGCGTACGGCATCTCACCCAGCTGGGCCATCTGGGCGGCGGTCAGATGGTCACGCCATCGACGTGTGCCTGCCGCAAGCATCACGGCGAGCGCAAGCTGCACAAGGCCGATCGTGCGGTACGCCCAGCGCCAGTCGGCGCCGTCCGCGATGATCCAGCCGAGCACCGTGTGCCCCACGAGCGCACCGAACGCGGTCGTGGCATGCAGCCAGGTGATGCGCGCGTTCGCCGAACGCACGGACACATACGCGTTCAACGCCACCACAAGCATGCCCGATCCAATGCCATACGGTAGCGCGAATATGAGCAGCACCCAATAATGCGGTGCGAATGAGAACCCCAACAGCGCAAGCACGGTAAGTGCCACGCCCATGTCGACCGTGCGCCCGGAACCGAACCGGCGCGCCACCGGCTCCGCGGTTATCGCCGCCGCGGCGGAGCCTGCGGCGAGGACCGCGGCGATGCCGACCACGGCCACGAGCGGCGCGTGCACCCCCGCGCCCATGGCCGGCCAGGAGGCGCCGAGCAATGCCTCGGGCAGACCGATGGCCAGGAATCCAAGGATGACCTGCAGCGAGACGCCGGGCGTGCCAGCGCGCACGATGTCCCCATGTATCTGTTCGTGTGCCATGGTGCCCATCGTAAAGCGGCGGCGCCGGTTTGCCCACCCGCGCACGCCCAGTGCGAACGACGACCCACCGGCGGCGCAGCCCTGCTCAGTGTGCGGCGGAGTCGGTCACGGAGTCGGACTTGGCATGGGTCTTGGCGCGCAGCCACTCGTGCATCACGATGAGGGCCGCGGAGAACAGGAGCAGGAACCATGGCAGCAACGCCAATGTGGCGGCTTGGGCGATCACGCCGAAGAGCGGCGGCACAAGCATCGTGCCGATGTAGGCGCATGCCATCTGCACGCCCACAATGGCCTGCGAGCGGTCCGCCCCGAAATAGGTGGGCGTGGAATGGATCACGCACGGGTAGATCGGCGCGCACCCCAAGCCGACCAGCACAAAGCCCGCCACGGTGTTGCCGATGCCGGGGATGGGCAGCAGCATGACCACAATGCCCGCGAACAACAGCACAACGCCAAGCCGGATCATCTGCGGATCGCTCATGCGCATGGTCAGGAAGCCGCTGAGGAAACGGCCCACGGTGATGCCGATGAAGAACAGGCTCGCCAGGTTCGCGGCCTGGCTTTCCCCGATGTGGTCCACGCCCACCATGTAGCTGCTGGCCCACAGCATGGCCGTCTGTTCCACCGCGCAATAGCAGAAGAACATGATGAGGATCTGCACCGCTCCGGGGATGCGCAGCACGCCAAGAAGTCCCAAGGGCTTGCGCTTCGCCGGTTCCTTTGGTTCCACCGCGCCATCGCCGTCCGGCATCGTCACAACCTCTTCCAGCTGTGCGGCCGAACCGCGGGCGCGCCACAACGGCAGGCTGAAAATCAGCACGGCAGTCAGCACGACCTGCAGGATGCCCACGGAGCGGTAGCCCCACTGCCAGCCGTCGCCATGTGCGAGTGTGAAGCCCATGATGTACGGGCCGATGAGCGCGCCGAGGCCCCACATGCAGTGCAGCCAGCTCATGTGCCGGCTCGTGTAATGCACCGCCACGTAGTTGTTCAGCGCGGCGTCCACGCCGCCGGCGCCCAGTCCGTAGGGAATCGCCATAAGCACAAGCACGCCGTAGTTCGGCGCGAACGAGAACCCGAACAGCGCGGCGGCCGTCATGGCCACGGAGACGGCGGTCACGCGCCCGGCGCCGAAGCGCAATGTCAGCCGATCGCTCAACAGCGCGGAGCACACCGTGCCTGCGCTGATCACCATGGAGATGCCGCCCGCCCAGCTCAACGGCGCGTGGATGTCCGCGCTCATCGTGGGCCATGCCGCGCCGAGCAGGCCATCAGGCAAGCCCAGCGAGATGAAGGCCAAGTAGATTATGGCAAGCAGCAGATTCACCATGCGCGTCTCCTCGTCATCGTCGCCGAATTGCAATCACTGTACGCACAAATAATATTCCTCCGGCAAGAAAATGCCGGCGGCGCTTCGACTCGCCTCGAAATTGCCACATGCCACTACACTGGCCCATATGGCCCTGACTATCGGATTCGTGTTCGACGACACCCTTGACGCACTGGACGGCGTGCAGCAGCACATCATCACCATCGGCACCGAACTCGTCCGCGGGGGCACGACGTGCACTATCTTGTGGTGAAACGCATCATCCCCCGTACGCAGCCGTCTCGCTCGCACGCAAT
>ENA-OQIJ01000356-OQIJ01000356.1-human-gut-metagenome-genome-assembly--contig:-NODE-356-length-11383-cov-2.474325_pt1 | contig 11383 bp, 10 predicted proteins | sample MGYA00242582_ERZ504747 | MGnify/ENA primary metagenome ERZ504747 (study PRJEB26092, sample SAMD00036435) | human gut metagenome | host: Homo sapiens | study: EMG produced TPA metagenomics assembly of...
TTCGCGATTGCGGGGTTTTGCGGACGAATCCCGCCCGAGGAAAAATCGCGACCTGGTGTTTTGTACGATCGCGCGTGCAAAACGCGTCCGAAACCCCGCAATCGCGAAAAAACTTGCCACAAAGACACGCATCAGGTGCACGCCCCGCACGACGAGCGCCCCGCCCCCGCGCGCCTGCCCCGCGAGCGCCTCCCTCGCGCGTCCGCCCCGCGCTCCATCTGTGGAGGATTCGAGGAACGCGTGTGGCGGTTCGCCGGGGAAGATCGCGGAGGGCTTACGAGCGCCGTTGCCGTTTTGTTACCATTCCTCCTCGCGGCCGTACTCACCCCTCAAACGAACCCCACGCGGCCGAGGAAAGGATGCTCCCATGGCATCGCGCTCGTTGCGCTCCACCGGCTCCGCCCTTCCCGCGCTCGCGCTCTGCGCCGCGCTTTCCGCAGGCCTCGCCTGCCTCGTTCCCCCCGAGCCCGCGTTCGCCCTCGACGACGCGTCCCCGCTCGCCGTCGCACCTGCCACCCTCGCGTCCGCATCGCTCGTGCCCGCGGCGCTCGCAGCCGACGAAGACGGAGCCCGCCGCCAGCCTCGAGCAGGTGCGCGCCCTCGCCGCCGAGCGCGCGGCGCAGCAAGTCGCCCGGCAGGCGGCCGAGCGCCAGGACAAGCGCCTCGCCTACGACCCGGCCCTCATCGCCGCCATCGGAAACCAGTCGGCAGGCGGCCACACCATCTGCTGCCCGGCCTACGCGTGCGCCTACGGCGACGCCGTCCTCACCGGCCAGGCGAACGACCACGGCACCTACGGCTGCGGCTGCTGCACGTGGCCCGGCTGGGGCGGCGGCGACTCGTCGTTCCGCTCGCTCGGAAGCGACGAGGCCCTGCTGCGCGAAGCCTACGACGAGATCGCCGCCGGCCGCCCCACGGTCATCCACGTGGCCGGCCCCTACGGCGAGCATTGGATCTGCCTCATGGGCTACCAGAACGTCGAAGACCCCGACGCGCTCACCCTCGACAACTTCATCGCCCTCGATCCGTCGAACGGCCAGGAAGTCGGTCGCGTCCTACCGCTACGTGCCCTACGGCGACGCCTGCGAGCACGTGACCGTACCAGCGCTAGCGGCGCTGCCGCCTCAGACAAACGCGGCGGCGCGGGCGGCAGCTTGCGCGCAACCCGTTCGGTCACCACGTCGTCGGGCCCCAGCTCGTCGCACAGCAAAGGCGACGCGGGGTCGTAGCGTCGCAGCCGCCAGGGCTCGGCGGCCCTGTGCGCCTCCGACGCGGTACCGGGGTTCGCGTAGCAGTACACGCACCCGTTCGCGCACGTGTCGTACGTGCCGATGTCCACGCTCGGCGCGCACCGGCAGACGCCGCGCTGCGAAGCGCCCGCCACCCGCCCCGCCTGCACGCCCGCGATGCGCTCCACGAGCGCGGCGTCGATGCAGCCCGCATGCGCGAGGCCCGCATCGTCGAGCGCCCCGTCGCCGCAGCCGCCCACCGCGATGCCGTGCGCGGCCCCCAGCTCGGCCAACCGCGTCGCGAGCGCAGCCTTCTCCGCGTCCGGCACGGACGTCAGCCCGAGCGTCGCCATGCGTCCGGCGATCTTCGGATACACGTCGAGGAAGCTGATGCGGCAGGCCGACGTGCTGCCCTCAAGACGGGCCGCGAACGTCTCGAACCAGTGCAGATGATGCTCGAGGGTGTAGGGGACCTCCCAGGAGGATGGGGCTGTAGCGCCACACGACGCGCTCGGGGCCGAGGGCCGCGGCGAGCTGCTGAAACGTTTCGAGGAGCTGCGCCTTGCGCGGCAGCCCCGCTTCCACGTCGGCGCCGTAGGCGTTGAGCGTGAACTGCACGAAGTACGGCGCGGGCGCTGCGCGGTCGAGCTCGTCTTTGCGCGCGAGCAGCACGCGCGGATCCTTCGTCCAGAACGCGATGCAGTCCACCGCGTCGGGCGCGAGGCTCACGCGGCTCACCTGGGTGCGGTTCATGGGGTTGCGCACAAGCGCGAAGCCCTCTTCGAAGCGCCTGATCATCCAATCGAAATGGAACCGAGGGATGTCGGTCCTTCTCGAGGCGCTGACGATCACAGCTCCTCGATGACCTTCGCCGACACGACGTTGCTCGGCGAGATGAGGATGGTGCCCACCTTGCCGATTTCGGGCGCGTCCACGTAGAAGGTGCCGTCGATGGTCTCCCCCATCACGAACAGGTCCTCGTCCTGGGTGGAGATGACGATGTCGATGCCCGAAGCCCCCTGACGTACGCCTTGTCGGCGGTCACCGCCACGATGAAGTCCACCTTGTGCAGCTCGAAGTACTCCACCTGCTTCTTGAGCGCGTACGGCGTCATGGGGCCCGTCACGCTGAACACGCCGAAGCGGTGGTCGCCCTTCTTCAGGATGGTGCCCTCGCGGTACTGCTCGATGTTCACCGTGTCGAGCGAGAACACGGTGGCCTTCTTGTCCTCGTAGCTTTTCTGGGCGTCGTCCACGGTCACGGGCGCCTTGGCATCCTTCGACGACGTTCCGTTCGAGAGCTTCCCCTTGCCCGCCGAACTCGTCGCGGGCTTCTTCGACCCCGCGGGCGCTTCCTCGTCGGGATCGACCGGGGGCGTCGTGGAAGCGGACGGCTCCGCACCGTCCGGTTCCGTCTCGGGCGCGCCCTTCGCGGCGGCATCCACGTCCTTCGCGTCCTTCGCGGCATCCGCGGCTTTGTCGGCCTCATCCTCGAGCGCGGCGGTGCCCGCGTACACGATGGCGGTGTAGCCGTCCATGCTGCCGAACGTGTCGTCGATGTTCGATGCGGCCACGTTCCAGGAGTGCCCGGCAACGAGGTACCAGCCCAGGCCGCAAAGGCTGAGCACGATAAGGGCGGCGAACACCGCCAATGCTATTTTTTCGCGTGATTGAACCGACATAATGCCTATAGTATACCGCTCCCCGCCCCGCCGCCCGCTTTGGAGCGCGAGCGACAAAATATCGACAGGAAGCGGTGGACGAACGGCGGTGCGCCGAGGCTATACGAGCCGCTCGTAGGCGATGCGCTCGGGCGTGCCCTCTTCGGCGTGCGCGATGTAGATGATGCCGCACTGCGTGTAGCCCGCCTTCGCCAGCAAGCTGCGCATGGGCGCGTTGCCGGGATGCGTGTCGATGCGCACGCTCGCGCTGCCGTTGGCGCGGGCCAGGTCCTCGGCGCGCGCGAGCAGCGCTGTGGCGGCCCCCTTGCCCAAGGCGCGCGAGTCCACGGCCACGCGGTGCACCACGCCGTAGCAGGGGTCGTTCGAGGTGCACGCCGTGAGCCACGCGCCCTCTTCGATACGGTCGTAGTCGCGCTCGCCCGCGAAGCCGATCATGGCGGTGGCGATGACGCCGCCCTCGTCCTCGACGACGTACGAGTCGCCGCGCGCCACGTCGGCCTCGATGACGGCGCGGTGCGGATAGCCGCCCTGCCACTGATCGATGCCGAGCGCGGCGAGCGAGGCGCGCCCGTCGGCGAGGATGGCCATGATGCGGTCGATATCGCGTTCGCGCGTTCTGCGGAATTGCACAGGCGTATCTCTTTCTTCTCAAAATCCAGTCTTCAACCGTGCCCCCGCGTTGCGGAAGGCCCGGCGTGTTCGATGTGCTTGAAGTGCGCTCGGAAGCGCGACGGTCGGGCTACCAGGCGCGCTCGAAGACGGCGCGGCGTTTGACCCGCCCGAGGCGGGAATGGATCTCGACGTTGCCGCAGAACTCGTAGCCGTACGACAGCAGCAGCTCGCGCATGGGGACGTTGTCCTCGTAGATGTCGCAGCACACGCTGATCTTGCCGTCGTCTTTGGCTATTCGCTCGGCGGTGCCCAGGATGTAGCCGCCCACGCCGCGCCGACGCGCGTCGGCGGCAACCGTCACCCAGTGCAGCGCCGCATAGGCGGGGTTGTCGGGCGACGACGATTCCGTGACCCAGCGCGCGCCCGTCATGTGCGCGTAGGCGGGGTCGCCTTGCGGGTTGAGCGCGAACATGCCGATGATGCGCTCGGCATCGGAGGATGCGGCCTCGTCGGCGGCTTCGCTCTCGGGCGTCGACACCACGACGTAGGTCTTGCCCTCGTCGATGGAGCGCATGAGGCGGCGCGCGGAGGGGTACTTCTTGAGGCCTTCCTTGATGCCGAGGGCCGCCATGGCCCGATGGCCGTCCTCGAGCAGCGCCTTCGCGCGCTCGAAGTCGTCGCGCGTGGCCCGGCGGGCCTTGTAGTAGCCCAGCTCGGTGGCGCGTCCCTGGAAGGGCGGCAGGTCGTACGCCGTCGCCCTCGTAGGCCGCCGCGCCGCCGGAACCCGTCCTCGCGCTCGGTGACCGAGGAACACCATGCCGATGATCATGGCGCGACCCCACGATGTCCACGATGCCCACCGGCGTGCCCAGCCACACGGCCGAGATCACGGTGGCCGACACGGGCTCGACGCAGCCCACAAGGCCGGCGCGCACGGGGCCGGCGTCGGTGATGCCCTGCAGGTAGAACAGGTAGGCGGCGAACGTGCCCACGAGCACCATGGCGCCGAGCACGCCGAGCAGCGCCGGCGACACGTCCACGGGGATGGTCCACGGCTGCACGGCCGCGGTGGCCACCACACCGCCGATGAGCATGGCGAGGCCCGTCACGATGAAGCTGCCCCACTTCTCCAGCACCTTGCCGGGAAGGAGCGTGTAGAACGCGAGCGCGAACGCCGAGACGATGCCCCAGAACAGCCCTTCGGCCGGAATGGCGAGCGAGCCGAAGTTGCCCTTCGTCGCGATGAGGAAGGTGCCGCCGATGGCCAGCACGAGGCCGATGCCCTCCTTGAGGCGCGGCAGGCGCTTCATGCGCAGGCACACGTAGCCCATGATGACGATGAGGCCGAGGCGCTCGAGCACCGTGCCGGTGCCCGCGTTCGTGAAGGAGATGGCCGACAGGTAGCTGACCTGCGTCAGCAGCACGCCCAGCAGCGAGAAGGCTGCGATGCGGCCGAGCGAGCGCTTGTCGCGCAGCGCCGCCACCAGGTTGCGCGGCTCGCGCACGACGCACACGACGAGGAAGATCACGGCTGCCAGCAGCAGGCGCACGCAGGTGATCCAGGCGACGGGAACGCCGAAGCCGCTCGTCATGAGCTGCGCGCACGTACCGGAAAAGCCCCAGCATATGCCGCCGAGCGCCGCGAAGACGATGCCGCGAACCACATGGCCGCCCGATGCGGCGGAACCGCCGTCCTGCTTGGGGGTAGATGCGATCGTCTGACCCACGCTTCCTCCTCCCCTCGATCCTGTTCGGCACGCGTGATGCCGGGCCCGCCCGGGACCCGACGCCCACGATGCATCAGCGCATTGTCGCACGTCTGAACACCGCGGTAAACGATGTTTTGCAAGAGTTTTTGCCCATGTTTTGGGCGACCGATCAAAACACCACGTCAAAGGGAGAATACCGAGGTCGTTAGCGCAGCATCCGCTCGTAGCCGACGCGGCGCTTCTCGCGGCCGAACACGTCCTTCATCGTGATGGTGCCGCACCGCTCGTAGCCGTGCTTTTCGAGCAGCTTCTGCATGGGCCCGTTCTCGGGGTACACATCGGCGCGCACGCTCGCCCGTCCCCCGGCGCGCGCGATCTGGTCGGCCTTGTCGAGGATGAACATGCCCACGCCGCGACGCCGCGCCGGGTAGTCCACGGCCACCCAGTGCAGCTCGGCGTAGGGCTGCGGGCGGGCGTCCGTGTCGGTGAGCCACGCGCCGTCGATGGGGCGCTCGTAGTTCTTGTCGGGCGAGAACGACACGGCGAACAGCGCGATCATGGCGCCGTGGGCATCCTCGATGACGTGCGTGGTGCCGTTCTTGATGGAGTGCATGAGGCGGCGCGCCGAGGGGTACTTCTTGCTGCGGCCCTCGTCGATGCCGAGCTCCGCGAACGTCCGATGCCCCACGTCGAGCAGCGCCGCGGCCCGCTCGAAGTCGTCGCGCGTGGCGGGGCGGCTCGTGTAGTAGCCCAGCACCGAGGCGCGGCCGGCGAACAGCGGCGGATCGTCGTAGGCGGCGGCACCCGCCAGCGCGGGCTCGCCCGCGGCAGGCTTCGGCTCGCGCTCGGTGACGAGGAAGATCATGACCACGATGAGGCCGCAGCCCATGAGGTCCCACCCGGTCACGGGCGTGTGCAGCCAGAAGAGCGCGAGGACCATGGCCGACACGGGCTCGACGCAGCACAGCAGGCTGGCCTTCACGGGACCCGCGTCGTTGACGCCCTGCAGGTACAGCATGTAGGCGCCCAGCGTGCCCACGAGCACGATGGCCACGAGCGCGGCCAGGCCGCCCGCGGGCAGGTCGACCGGCATGGTCCAGGGCTGGATGACGAGCGAGGCCGTGGAGCCGCCGAACAGCATGGCGAGGCCCGTCACCAGCATGGAGCCCCACTTCTTCAGCACATGCACGGGCATGAGCGTGTAGAAGGTGAGCGCCACGGCCGAGACGAGGCCCCACGCAAGGCCCTCCACCGGGATGGCCAGCTGGTCGATCTCGCCCTGCGTGGCGATGATGAGCATGCCGCCGAGCGCGAGCACGAGGCCCACCGCCTCGCGCAGCTTGGGAAAGCGCTTCGCGCGCACGCACACGTACAGCATGATGAACACGAGGCCCACCTGCTCGATGGTGGTGCCCACGCCCGCGCTCGTGTAGCCGATGGCGTTGAGGTAGCTGAGCTGGGTGAGCAGCACGCCGAAGATGGCGAACGCCGCGATCTGCACGAGCGAGCGCCAGTCGCGGAACACCGCCACGAGGTCGCGCCAGTTCTTGACGGCCGTCAGCACGAGGAAGAACACCGCGGCGATCACCATGCGCACGCACGTGATCCATGTGGCAGGCGCGCCGTAATCGTTCATGAGCAGCTGGGCGCAGGTACCCGAAAATCCCCAGCAAATGCCGCCCGCAAGAGCGCACACGACCCCGCGCGCGACGTGGCGGTTCCCCGCCACCGCAGCTGTTTCCGCCACGTTATCCTCCGAAAGATGTTCCCGATCCAACCGGCCCGCCCCCGCGGGCCAACGCGTTCGTTCTCCCGCGCGGGTGACATACTACCCGTTTCGTCAAGAAAAACCCCCGGAATTTCCCCACCGCACAATTTCCCCCGGAGGAGGAAGGAATGAGGGCTATGCGGGGGGGAATCACCCGCCCTCGCCCTCTACCCCATGCGGCGGCGTTCAACCGGCGGGAGCCCCTCATCGCGCGGCCGCCGCAAGGCCCCATCCCCCAGGTTGAACGCCGCGCATTCTTCTCGCCTCCAGCGTGAGGGACGTCTCTCTACAACCTGCCGTCCTCCAGCATGCGCTTCACGAACTGGCCGGTGTAGCTGCCTTCCACTTGGGCGACTTCCTCGGGGGTGCCTTGCGCCACCACGGTGCCGCCTCGCTCGCCGCCCTCGGGGCCGAGGTCGATGATGCGGTCGGCGCACTTGATGACGTCGAGGTTGTGCTCGATGACGAGCACCGTGTTGCCGGCGTCCACGAGGCGGTCGAGCACCTCGAGCAGCTGCCGCACGTCCTCGAAGTGCAGGCCCGTCGTGGGCTCGTCGAGGATGTAGAACGTCTTGCCGGTTTGACGGCGCTGCAGCTCGCTCGACAGCTTGACGCGCTGCGCCTCGCCGCCCGACAGCGTCGTGGCGGGCTGCCCGAGGCGGATGTAGCCCAGGCCCACGTCGAACAGCGTCTGCAGCTTGCGCTTGATGCCCGGGATGTTCTCGAAGAACGCGAGCGCGTCCTCCACGGTCATGTCGAGCACCTCGGCGATGTTCTTGCCGCGGTACGTCACCTGCAGCGTCTCGCGGTTGTAGCGCGCGCCGCCGCACACCTCGCATGGCACGTAGATGTCGGGCAGGAAGTGCATCTCGATCTTGATCTGGCCGTCGCCCTTGCAGGCCTCGCAGCGGCCGCCGTTGACGTTGAACGAGAAGCGGCCCGGCGAGTAACCGCGGGCCTTCGACTCCTGCGTCGAGGCGAACAGCGCGCGGATATCGTCCCACAGGCCGATGTAGGTGGCCGGGTTCGAGCGCGGCGTGCGGCCGATGGGGCTCTGGTCGATGTTGATCACCTTGTCGATCTTGTCGAGCCCGGTGATCTTGCGGTACGCGCCCGTGCGGCGGTGCGCGTGGTTCACGCGGTTCGCGAGCGCCGGCGCCAGCGTGTCGGTGACGAGCGAGCTCTTGCCCGAGCCGGAAACGCCCGTCACCACGGTGAGCGTGCCGAAGGGCACCTCGAGCGTGACGTTGTGCAGGTTGTTCTCGGTGGCGCCGGTGAGCTTGAGCGAGCCGCGACGGGGCTTGCGGCGCTTCTCGGGCACCTCGATGCGGCGGCGGCCCGACAGGTAGTCGGCCGTGAGCGAGCCTTCCGTCCGCATGATCTCCTCGGGCGTGCCGATGGCCACGATGTCGCCGCCGTGCTCGCCCGCGCCGGGACCCATGTCCACCACGAAGTCGGCGCTGCGGATGGTGTCCTCGTCGTGCTCCACCACGATGACGGTGTTGCCGAGGTCGCGCAGGCGCTCGAGCGTGGCGATGAGGCGCTCGTTGTCGCGCTGGTGCAGGCCGATGGACGGCTCATCCAGCACGTACAACACACCCGACAGAGCGCTTCCGATTTGGGTGGTCAGGCGGATGCGCTGGCTCTCGCCGCCGGACAGGGTGCCTGCCGACCGGGCCAGTGTGAGGTAATCGAGGCCCACGCTCTGCAAAAACTGCAGGCGGTTCTTGATCTCCTTCATGATCTGGCCGCCGATCTGCTTCTGCTTTTCGGTCAGGTTCGGCTCATTGTCGGCGATGAATTTCAGCTCGTCCCGAATCGACATTTCGCAGAAATCGCTGATGTTTTTGCCGCCGATGGTCACAGCCAGCACCACCGGTTTCAGGCGCTTGCCATGGCAGTCGGGACACTCGACGCCCGACATGAAGCTGCCGATCTCCTCCTTCATCCACTCGCTGTTCGTCTCGCGGAAGCGGCGCTCGAGGTTTTCGACGATGCCCTCAAAGGTATTATAATAGACGCCGCTGCCGAACTCATTCGTGCGGTGCATCTCGATTTTTTCTTCGTTGGTGCCGTAGAGCAGGGCGTTGACAGCCTCGGTGCTCATCTCTTTGATGGGCGTGTCCAGCGTAAAACCGTACTTTTTGCCCAGTCCCAGATAATACATCTCGGCTACAGAGCCTTCGGCGTAGTACCAGCCGCTGGCTTTGATGGCGCCTTCCCGAATCGAGAGGTCCCGGTTGGGCAGGATGCGCTCTTCATCCACCCGCATGAAGGTGCCGAGGCCGGTACACTTCTCGCAGGCACCCAGAGGGTTATTGAAGGAGAAGAGCCGGGGTGACAAATCGCTGATGGAAATGCCGTGCTCAGGGCAGGCGAAATTCTGGCTGAAGGTCATGCACTCGCCGCCGATAACATCCACCTCAGCCACGCCGCCGGTGAGGGCAAGGGCCGTTTCCAGCGAGTCAGCCAGACGGCCGCGGATGCCCTTGCGCATGGCAAGACGGTCAACGACGATCTCCACGGTGTGCTTGATGTTCTTTTCCAGCGCGATCTCCTCGTCGAGGTCGTACATGTTACCGTCGATTTTTACGCGGGCGTAACCGGCGCGGCGGGCAGCGTCCAGCTCTTTCTGCTGGGTGCCTTTGCGCTGGCGGACGACAGGCGCGAGGACCTGGAACTTCGTCCCCTCTTCCAGCTTGAGCACAGCGTCCACCATCTCATCCACGCTCTGCTGGCTGATGACCCGCCCACACACCGGGCAGTGCGGCACGCCCACGCGGGCGTACAAAAGGCGCAGATAATCGTAAATTTCCGTCACGGTACCCACGGTGGAGCGGGGGTTGTGGCTGGTGGTCTTCTGGTCGATGGAAATGGCCGGAGACAGGCCGGTGATCTCGTCCACATCGGGCTTGTCCATCCGGCCAAGGAACATCCGGGCGTAGCTGGACAGGCTCTCGACATAGCGGCGCTGGCCGTCGGCGTAGATGGTGTCGAAGGCAAGGCTCGACTTGCCCGAACCGGACAGGCCGGTCATAACGATGAATTTTTCACGCGGAGGGTCAGATTTACGTTTTTCAGGTTGTGTTCCCGCGCACCCTTGATGACTATTTTATCGTTTGCCAAGGTACTTTCTCCCTCTTCTCTGTGTCTGTGCATGGTTCTGCTTCCGCTCCGTCTCTGCCGAGGAATCCACGGTGGGGTTCTCGCCCCGGCGCAGGCGGTCGATCTGGTCGCGCAGGAAGGCCGCATGCTCAAATTCCAGCAGCTTGGCAGCTTCCTTCATCTCCCGGGTCAGGCGGTCAATGGCGGCTTCGCGCTCGAGCTTGCCCATCCGCCGGGTGTTCATCCTGGCATTCTCGGCCTTGTCGCTGATCTCAATCGAATCCGGGATGGCCTTGACGATGGTCTTCGGGACGATGCCGTGCTCAGAGTTGTAGGCCATCTGGATGGCGCGGCGGCGCTCTGTCTCGGTGATGGCGCGGTCCATGCTGTCCGTCACCTCGTCGGCGTACATGATGACCAGACCTTCGGCGTTGCGGGCGGCGCGGCCGATGGTCTGAATCAGGCTCGTCTCGCTGCGGAGGAAGCCCTCTTTGTCGGCGTCGAGGATGGCCACAAGGCTGACCTCAGGCAAGTCGAGGCCCTCACGCAGCAGGTTGATGCCCACCACCACGTCAATGGTGCCGAGGCGGAGGTCTTTGATGATCTCCATCCGCTCGAAGGTGTCCACCTCGTGGTGCATATACTTGACCTTTATCCCCTGCTCGGTGAAGTAATCCGTCAGGTCTTCGGCCATTTTCTTGGTCAGCGTCGTGACCAGGACGCGCTCATGCCGCTCGATGCGGGCGTTTATCTCGCCCAGAAGGTCCGTCACCTGTCCCTCTACGGGGCGCACCGAGATGAGCGGATCCAGCAGACCAGTGGGCCGGATGACCTGCTGGGCCACCTGGGTGCTGTTCTTTCGCTCGTACTCGCCGGGGGTGGCCGAGACGAATATCATCTGGTTGAGCTTGGATTCCACTTCCTCGAACTTGAGGGGGCGGTTGTCAAAGGCCGACGGCAGGCGGAAACCGTACTCCACCAGCGTCTTTTTGCGGGCGTAGTCGCCGCCGTACATGGCCCGCACCTGCGGCAGGGTGACATGGCTCTCGTCTACGAAGAGCAGGAAGTCGTCCGGGAAATAGTCAAGCAGAGTCGTGGGCATACTGCCCGGCGCACGGCCCGACAGAACGGCAGAATAGTTCTCGATGCCCTTACAGATGCCCACTTCCGTCAGCATCTCAATGTCGTAGTTCGTCCGCTGCTGGATGCGCTGGGCCTCGATGAGCTTACCTTCCGAGGTGAACTGCTTCACCTGCGCGTCGCACTCGGCGCGAATCTT
>ENA-OQIJ01000357-OQIJ01000357.1-human-gut-metagenome-genome-assembly--contig:-NODE-357-length-11370-cov-2.239082_pt1 | contig 11370 bp, 11 predicted proteins | sample MGYA00242582_ERZ504747 | MGnify/ENA primary metagenome ERZ504747 (study PRJEB26092, sample SAMD00036435) | human gut metagenome | host: Homo sapiens | study: EMG produced TPA metagenomics assembly of...
GTGGATGGAGAACTGGGACAGGTCCGGCACCGGTGTCCCCGCGGAGATGAAACCGTCCCGCACCGGTGATGTGCGCATCACCGACACGGACGGCGACCGTGTGCCCAATGCGACGGTCTTGAGCATGCACACCGGCGCCACGATGAAACTGGATGCCACGGTCGTGCAGGGCACCGGCGACACGGACCACCGCGTGTATTGGAAGAGCACCAGCCCCGACGTGGCCACGGTTACGGCGGACGGCACGATCAGCGCGCTCAAGCCCGGCATCGCGGACCTGTACGCGCTCAGCCCCAAGGGCGTGAGCCAATACGTGCAGATCCACGTCGTGGACCCGGACAGGATCGCACTCTATTACAATCCCGAATACGGGTTCGACCCATGCAGCGCGGACAACCCATGCGTCATCCGTGACGAGTACGCCGCCTACACGCAATGGAGCGACAACAGCTACGGCCAACAGTATGTGGTGCCCCCAAGCCAGTGGGACGCGCGCGACGGCGCCATGAGCGTGTACGACACGGCATATGACACCGGCTACCTGATGAACGGACGACCGTTGATGCGTGTGGACCTGTCCCGCAGGGAACTACGCGACCATGTGATCGTCAACGGCAGCAACCGGTATGTGTACCTCATGAGCCGCAAGGAACGCACCGTCCAATGCCCCACGTCGCCCGCCTCCGCGCGTGGCGACTGCGTGGAGAAGACCGGGGGACAGTACGCCAGCGAGCAAAACGGCGCCATCAACACCCCCGTGGGCGCGTCCACGACCCTGGGCTACCTGAATGGAGGAGAAAGCCTCGAGGACCTGATCGACACCGGGGACATGTACGTGATGCGCAACCGCCACTACGGGCACTCCGCGCACTTCGACGAAACCCCGCAACAAGCCGTCGCCGACATCCCCGGGTTGACGGATGAGGAGCAAGCCTCCCTGCCCGAACCCGACACTGACCTCGACGACACGGCCTTGGCACTGCCCAAACAGGTGAACCCCGCTTGGGAGGACCGTGGACACACGCCCGGGCTTCTTCCACATCACCGGTGTCGCGGACGGCACGTACACGCTCACCGAGACCACGGCCCCGGACGGGTACACGCCGTTTGGAACACCCCATCCGCTTCAGCGTCACGGGACGGGCAGGTGTTCTGGCCCGAAGGGCTGCCCGTGATCGACTCGACCGCATGGATCGCGAACACGCGCACCGGCACGCCACCCAACCCGCCGGACGATTCTCCCGATGCCCCCGGCACACCGGGGAACCCGTCCGATGGGACGACGCCCGCTGCGCCCGGTGGCCGCCCGCAGGTCAATGCGGATGACATCACCGGGGTCGAGCCCACACTCGCCTCCACGGGCATGGGGGGTGAGCATGGCCGGTGTGACGGTGATGCTGCTCGCCTCGGTGGCGGTCGGGTTGCTGGCCGCGCGTGAACGGTTGCGGCCGCACGGACGCCACGCCGGCGGTATGCGGGGCTAGCCGCCGGCGACTGTCCCGTGCTGGGATGGTCCAGTGATGGCGCATGCATGGCCCCGTTCGGGGTTGTGCATGCGTCGGAAGGCAGTGGCCTGGTTCCCGACTGTCACGGTATGATCGGGAACCAAGCCACCACATGTTTGTTAGGTACCGGCGTTCATCTGTTTGGACAGCGATCGGCGTGCCGCCCTTCTGGCGTCTCTCATGGTCTGCGCATTGTGTCGTGATGCTCCGTTGCGTCGCTCTGCAGTGAGGGGTCGTGTACGCGTGGCGGTGTGGATGCCGCGTAGAAGGCGGCTTCGATGATTAGGAAGATCACACCGGCCACGAGGATGGAGGCCACGATTATGCATGGGTCGTGCGCGCGTATGGCGCCGATGATCATCGATGTGCTCAGGACGCATGTCATGATCAGGGATGACCAGTGGGCGTTGGGGAAGTGCCGCCATGGTCTGTGCCGGTTGGTTTCGATGATGTCATGTATGGTTCCATTGTTCTTTGCCATGATGAGCCTTTGGTCAGCAGTTCACCCATGTCTTTCAGTCCAGATGACTGGAATGGGTACCGTGTCAAGCCGAACCCGGTCGCCGAGCTTGCGTCCACGGGTGTGGGTGTCGCCGTGTTGGCCGGTAGTGTGCTGCTGGTCGTGATGGCACGTCGTCGTGTGGGAACTGCACGGCATGTGTCCAGCGAGCAGTGACATGTGGCGCATGGCCGACAATCCGGCCATACACCGTCTTGGCGGGACCATCTGCGTTTCCGGGTGAATCCTGGAGCAGCCAGTGGTCCCGTTGCTTCTTCCAGAGGGCTCTGGGTTTGCGCGATGGCGCACGAGCCTGTAAGAGCAGTAAGCAGTAAAGAGAGCAAGCAGTTCAACGTCGGGTGTTAGCGGAAGCGCATATGTTTGTCGGTAAATACCGAAACCGGTATTTACCGACAACGGAGCGCGTCATAGTGCATCAGTGCGCGGGTATTGCACCGCAGCCCATCAGGAAAAGGACCGCTCCGGCGTATCCCGCGATACGGCCGCCGGCGCTCTTCGCGAGTTTGGCGGCGGCGGCGGCAAAGTTGCCTCCTTTGAGCAGGTCCATGACCCCTTTCAGGGCGACCAGATCTATGGCGCCTTTCCAAGCGTCGGCGATGCAGCCTTGGACTACGCGCCAGAAGTCCCCGCGTGCGCGGCGTGGGGAAACATCTTGATCGGCGAGGGTTTCTCCTTGCGAAGTGAGGGGTTCCTCGAGAGTGGAGATGGCGGCGGCCATGTAGGATTGTGCGAGTGTCGAACCGTCGCTGCCCCCTTGTATCGACACATTCATCGAATCACTGAGCTCGTGTATTGCTTGGATATCCTTGTCTGTATACCCGTAGGCGCGCATGGCGGTGTCATCCGTGATGTACTTGTCGGTGGTTTGGTCGTAGCGCAGGAATCGTGTGAAGATGTTCCTCACTTCGTCCTTCAGCTGATCGATTTCCTGAGTATGTCACTTCTGGTATTGGTGTGGGTTCCTGTGCGGCCATGTTCGCGGCTTCTGCGGGGAGAGTGCAGACCAAGGCCATGGCGAGTGAGATGAGTGTGGCTAATGCCGCATGTATTCCGTGTCGGATTGTCTTACGCATTTTAATCTACCTCTTTCCGGTGGCAAAGATGGTGAATATAGTGAATATATTGGTTGGAGGAGTGGCGTCTTCGTTGACGCTGCCTTCATTTTCAAGGGTATGCGTCCTTTGTCTTGTCCGAAAGGTGCGGGGAGCCGTGTCGTGTATGGATGGTTTTGGGTTTTCTGACTGGATTGGTATCCTATTGGTGGTTTTTTTGGGGGGTATTGGGATTGTTCGACGAGTCCGGTTGTGTCTCTGGGCGGAATCTTTTCTGTCTCCATATAGATGATGGTTATCTGTCGGTGGCAGGGAATGCGTCGAAAAGATAAGATGATAATAGCGAAGGTAATGGGTAGTTTTGTTGTCACTGGTGACGTGATGAGGCGGTGCATATGACGGCATCCCGTTCGAGGGGAGGTGTGATGTGATGTCATCGCGGTGGTTCGTTTTGGCCCGGGTGTGCTGCTATGCGTTGTATTTTGTCAACTGCTGGCATGCGATTCTGCCAGCGGAATGGTTGGTGCCGTTCTATGTGATTCTGGCGTCGTGTGTTCTGTATGACTTGCACGATCTGGTGCGTGGGTTGCGGGGAGGCTCTGGTCGGCATCAGACCTGAACCTCGAGTGTTGATATCGCCGCCTGTCGGTCTGTGTCGATGGATTTTGGTGACGGTGGTGCCGGTGATGATGTCGGCGAGTGTGCGTCCTTGTGGGTCGAACAACGGCAGTATGAAGCCGAGGCCCAAGATGGCCCAGTCCGCTATGTGGGCGAGGTCGCGGGCCGCCAGCCGCCATGCCCCGGCGGGTTGGTGGTTCGCGGCAGAACATACGTGCAGGTCCATGAGCTTGTGCGTCCATGTCTGCCCCGGGGAGGCCGTCAGGCCGCTTATGGCGGTGATGACGAGGAACGAGCCTGCTGCGATCAGCGTGCCGGTGCGTCCGTCTGGATGCGACCGGCCCGTGATGAGGGTTCCGGCCAGCTGGGAGAGCAAGGATGTGGGGATCACCATGCGCAACGCATAGTCGGCGACCCGTCGCCACCATGTTCCGTAACGGTGTTGGCTCGTCATGGATCCTTCTCCTTGGATGACGTCGTTGAAGGTTGGGGCGGAGTGGTTTCCGTCATTGCCGTCAGTTGGGGGCGCGGGGCCGGTCGACGGTGGAACAGCGACGATGGTGTTCCGTGTTGACTAATTAATGGGATGTAAACCTTCCTATATTTCATGATAAGTTGTTCGGCGTGTCCATGGAATGGGCATGTGATGGGATGTTGCCCTTGTAATTGGGCTGTGGGTGGAACCCCTGGCATGTATGGATGTGCTCATGGTGATGCCAGTCGGGTGTGCGCTGCGCGGTGTCGGCGGACGTTCAAGCCGCAATACGGCATGAGCGTCCGCCGGCAAGAACTGGGGATCATGGCATGAGTAAGGATGGAGACAACGTAGTCCAGGTTTTTTGCACCACCTTCATGTTCCTTCTTTGTTTTTGGGTATGTCCTTGTCGTGCGCCGTGTGGTTGGGGTGAGTATGGTGTCGGGCCACGGGTCGGCCGTGGCCGTTCCTGGAATTGTTCGAAGGAGGCATCATGTTGCATGGTGTGGTGGAGGCGGCGGTGCAGACACCGCAGATTTTGACGGATGTGTTGGATGTGCTCAAGCAGTTTTTGCGTTACGGAGGTATTTTCATGGCGGCGTGGGGTGGCATCAGTCTGGGCGCCGCCTTGCGTGAGCAGGAGGGGCCGGCGATCACGAAGAGCATTTGGACGCTGGTGGGTGGGGCGATGATCTTCGCGGTGTCGTTCCTGTTCAACTTGGCGTGATGGTGCGGTGTCTCGGTTCGGGACGGGGGTGAGCGCGGGTGCTGGATTGGCTTGTGGGCATGTTCAACACGATCGGCGGTGGCGTGGGTCAGGATCTGGTGGACCAGATGATTCGCACGCCGGAGGAGTACAACAAAGCGCTCTATGACCTGTCGTTGCGGATTGCGGAGACGGCGGTCAAGCCGTTGTCCGCGGTGGTGATCGCGGTCATGGCGGTGTTGGAGCTCACGCGCGTGGCGTCACGTGCGGAGGGTGACAGTGAGTTGGCGGTGAAGATCGTGGGCATGGCGTTGTTCCGCATTTCCCTGGTGTATTGGGCCGCGGCGAACAGCACGGTGTTCCTCAAAGCGATCGATGCGGCGGGCCAGTGGGTGACGGCCGGATTCACGGCGGCGGCGTCCGCCACCGATCCGGCCGTGGCGGGTGCGCCGTTGGGTGATTCGATGCGTGACGCGTTGGACAAGGCGGGGTGGAAGGGCCAGGTCGCGTGCCTGGTGCTGTTGTTGCTGCCGTTTGTGGCGGCGCAACTCGCGCAGGTGGTGTTCACGGTGGTGATGATGCTGCGGTTCGTGCAGATCTACATGCTGACCGCGTTCAACCCGTTGCCGATCGCGTTCATGGGGTTGGAGCAGACCCGTAATTGGGGTGTGAATTATTTCCGCCAGTACGCGACGTATGTGTTCCAGTGCGCGACCCTGTATCTGGCGGTGCTTATGTACCGGACGTTGGCCGTGGGTGTGCTGCGGCCGGATTCGTACCATGCGGGTGACGACCTGGCGAAGTGGGTGACGGGCAATTTCGCGAATCTGATGATCGCGAGTGTGCTGTTGATCGGCATGGTCGTGGTCAGCAATGGTGTGTCCAAGAAGCTGTTCGGCGCGAATAGGTCGGAAAGAGAGTGGTGCTGTCATGTTGCAGATGCCGGTGTATGGGGAGATCACCGGATCGAACCGAGGTACTGTTGGGCCTGTCGTGGCGCAAGCTCGCGGCGTGCGCGGTGATGTTGCTCGTGGGTGGCGGCGTGTGGTTGTTGTTGTGCGGGGCCGCGTTGGGGTTGCCGTTCGGTGGGCGGGTGTCCACGGATCTGGCGATGCCGGTGGTGTCGCTGGTGGTGGCGCCGGCCGCGTTGTGGGGGTGGTGGCGGCCCAAGGGGTTGAAACCGGAACGGTACCTGGTGTATGTGGCGCGTCATGCGATGAGTCCGGCGCGTCTGTTCATGGATGGGCCCGCGCGTCCGGTGCGGGCGAAGCAGAAGCCGTCGGTTCGGGAAAGGAGGCGTTGATGTTCGGGATCGGCAGTCGGGCTGGGAAACCCGATGGCAAGCGTGTGGCCGGTCGTGTCCCGGCTGGGGTGAAAGAGCGGATCGGGTTCGATTCGATGCTCAGGAACGGGTGCGCGTATCTGGGCGGCGACCTGTGGAGCGCTTCGGTCGTGTTCACGGATGTGAACTACCAGTTGGCGCCGGAGGCGTATCAGATGGAGGTCATCGACCGGTGGGCGCGTTTGATCAACATGTTCGGCGCGAACGAACGCATGCAGGTGGGCGCGTACACGCGTACGCGCGCGATGGACACGATCCTCAAGGATGTGCTCATGGGTGTGCGTGGCGACGGGTTGGACGTGTACCGGGAGGATTACGACCGGATCGTGGCCTCGCGTCTGGAGTCCGCGTCCAGGGATGCGGAGGTCGTCAAGGTCCTTACGGTCACGATCCGTGAGACGGACCGTGACCGGGCGGTGGCCCGGTTGAACCGGTTGGCGAACCAGGTGGTCGCGCACATGCGGGCGATCGACGGGTGTGAGGCGAACCGGTTGGATCGTGCGCACCGGCTCGCCCTATTGGCGGAGATCCTGCGTCCGGGCGAGCCGTTCTCGTTTTCGGAGCGGGATTGGTCGCGCAAACCGGGCAATCCGGATGTGCGTGACCTGGTGTGTCCGTGGACGGTCGACAACCGGTCACGCAAACAGTTGCATGTCGAGTCGTTGGGTTCGGGGTTCTGGCATCGCACGTTGTGGGTGTCGGATCTGCCGCCGGAGTTGAGCGACCAGTTGGTCAACGCGTTGTGCGCGTTGCGTGAACGGGTGAACGTGAGCATCCACTTGGCGCCCTATGACCGGGGCGAGTCGCGCACGATCGTGCGGCGCAAGCGGGCGGAGGTGCAGATGCAGGTGAGCGGACAGCGCCGGAAGAACATCCATGACCATGTGCCCAGCGAGGAGATGCCCGCCGCGTTGGAGGAGCAACGCACCCAGCTCGATGAGATGAACGCCGAGCTGGGTTCGACGAACCAGAGGCTCGTGGATTCGCTGATCGTGATCGGTGTGAGCGCGGACGACGAGCAGGAGCTGGACATGGCGTGCCGTACGGTCGCGGCCACGGTGCGCGCCCAGGCGTGCGGGGTCGAATGTCTGGACTACATGCAGTTGGACGGTTTGGCCGCGGAACTGCCGTTGGGCAACAACCCATTGCCGATGCGGCGCACGCTGACGACGAATTCGGCGGCGATCCTGATCCCGTTCACCACGCAGGAGGTGTTCGAGCCGCACGGCCTGTTCTACGGCAGCAACGCGAGGAGCGGCAACCCGATCCTCGCGGACCGGCGCAGCCACATGAACTCCAACGGATTCGTGCTCGGCACGTCCGGCGGCGGCAAATCCTTCACGGTCAAGCAGGAGATTGCCGGCATGTTCCTCAACCGTGACGACGAGGTGATCGTCATCGACCCGGAACGCGAATACCTCGCCCTCGCGGCCGCGTTCGGCGGACAGATCATCCGGATCAGCGCCGGCACCGGCACGCGCGTCAACCCGATGGACATCGCTTGGAGGACGACTCGGCTCCGATCCCGTCAAGGCAAGACCACAACGTGGTCTCCATGATCGGCGCGCTATCGCGGCATCGACGGCCTCGACCCGCTGCAGAAGGGACTGGTCGACCAGTGCGTCAGCAACCTGTACACGCGCTACCGCAACCAGGCGGGGGAGTGGTCCAGCCCACATTGCAGGACCTGCACGACGAATTGCAGGCGGGCGGCGACCAGGTGAGCCGGTACCTCGCCGACGCGCTCAACCCGTACATCACAGGCTCCATGAGCGGCTTCAACGGCCAGACCAACGTGGACCTGTCCAACCGGTTCACCGTGTTCGACGTGTCCGGCCTGTCCGGCGAGCTGCGCACGTTCGGCATGATGGTCGTCATCGACCAGGTGTGGAACCGCGTCATCCGCAACAAGGCCAACGGGCGGCGCACCTGGCTGTACGTCGACGAGTTTCACAGGTCTTCGGCAACCAGACTCGAGCGCCCAGTTCAAGGACCTGTACAAGCGTGCCCGCAAGTACGGCCTCGGCGTGACCGGCATCACGCAGAACGTGGAGGAATTGCTCGACGACGAGGACGCGAGGCTCATGCTGTCGAACTCGGACACGTTGATGCTCTTGGCGCAGACACCCACCGACGCGGACGCGTTGTGCGACCTGCTGCACCTGTCGGCCGAGACAGCGCAACTATTTCACGGGCGTGCAACCGGGTTGCGGCCTCTTGAAGACCGCGGGCGCGGTCGTGCCGTTCGATGCGCGCATCGACGAGGAGGGTGCGCTCTACGACCTGTACTCGACGAGTTTCGATGACGGGGCGAACCGATGATGAAAGGGGTGAGCCGGGTCAGGGAGTCCAAGGCGTCGGCCGGCCTGGTGCGGGCGGGCCGTGCGTCCGCGCATATCGGGCGCGGGCTTGCCGGCGGCACGTCGGCGTTGGCGCGCAAGGGCTGGCAGGCGACGGCCGATCCGGATGACGAGGCGAGCGGGTTCGCCAGCGAGGCGGTCTCGACCGGCGTGCACGTGGCGAACCGGGCACGGGCCGACGTGGGCAAACTGGCCGGCGCCGGGTCGCGCGCCATGAGACGGGGCCGTACGATGCCGGCACGCCAGACACGCGCCACGCGCCGGGCACAACCCAGACCCAAGGCGTCCGACCGGCTCAAAAAAGCCGGGGCGAAGACCATGAAGGGCGTGCGTCTGGCGGGCAGGGGCATGGCCCGGGTCGGCAAGGGCGCGTCCAACCGGGTCGATGGCGTCAATGCCCGTCTGGTCGACCAAGCCGGATGACCAGTCGGCGCGCATCGCGGCCTGGTCAACCGGTACACGGCGCGCAGCCCCGTGTACGCGGCCCGCACGGCCCGGTTCGCGTGGCGGCACCGCAAGGCGCCCGTCAAAGCGGCCAAGGCGACGACGCATGGTGTCAAGGCCACCGGGCATGTGGTCGTGCGCACCGTGCAGGCGACCGCGGCCATGGCGCGTGTGGCCGTCGCGGCCGTATCGTCCGCCGTGTCGGCGCCGGCCTGCCGTTGCTCGCCGTCGCGGGCGCCGTATTGGCCGTGGTGGCCTTGGTGTCCTCGTTCGGCGCCTTGTTCTCATCCAATGGCGACAGCGCGGCGTCGTTGACGGGGCGGGCCGCCGCCTACGCGCAGATATTGGAACGGGCCGGGGGTGTGTGCCCCGAGGTCACGCCGGCCCTGTTGGCCGCGCAGGTCGAGGCCGAATCGAACTGGGACCCGCACGCCACCTCGGGTGCCGGCGCGCGTGGCATCGCCCAGTTCATGCCCTCCACGTGGGCGTCGGCGGGCATGGATGGTGACGGCGACGGGCACGCGGACATCACCAATCCGGTCGACGCGATCTGGAGCCAGGGCAACTACATGTGCTCCACCGTCACCCAGGTCAAGGGATTGCAGGCCACGGGCGCCATCACAGGGGACACGGTCGAACTCGCATTGGCCGCCTACAACGCGGGCCTGGGCGCCGTGTCGGCGGCGCGCGGCATGCCGTCGAACGCGGAGACACGCGCGTATGTGCCGCGCATCCTCGCGCTCAAGGCCAAGTACGAGGACCTGGACTCGGGTGATATGGAAGATGGCGGCCAGATTGTGGCGGGCAGCCTGAAACCCGCGTTGCGCGCCACCGGGGATCTGGTGGACATCACGGGCATCGACCAGTCGGCGGGTGCCTCGTACGCGCACGGGCAATGCACGTGGTGGGCGGCGATCCGTCGCGCCCAGATCGGCCGGCCGGTCGACCCGTACATGGGCAACGGCGGCTCATGGGACGCGTCCGCGCGCCGCCTGGGCATGCACGTGACCGGCACGCCGCATGCGGGCGATGCGATCTGCTTCCACCCCGGTGTGCTTGGCGCCGACGGCATCTATGGGCATATCGCCGTGGTCGAGCGTGTGGGCGCGGACGGGTCGATCACCATCAGCGAGGCGAACGCGCGCGGTGTCGGCGTGGTCAACCTGCGCCACATCAGCGCCATGCAGCTCAAGGCCGCCGGCGCGGGTGTCGCGTTCATCCAATGAACCAGGACCGGAATCAGGGGAGGAATTGTCATGAGACGACCGGGATGGAAGACGATCATCATCTACGGGGTGCTGCCCGTGCTCCTGCTGGCCACCCTCATCACCATGGCCATCATTGCCCAGATGCGTGGCCCCGAGCCCATGCCATCGCATCCCGCGGCCACAGTGAGCATGGCGCCGGCCGTCGAGCGCGCGCCGGCCGACGTGTGCCGCATCGATGCGCCCGCCATACTCGAACACTGGCGCGACGGCACACTCGACGGCACGGACATGGCGGCGGGTGCGGTGGTCGCCGAACACCCTGATCCCATGCCCGTCATGGACGGCGCATGGTCCGCGGGCCTGCTGGCCCATGGCGACGGGACAGTCACCTGCAGCGTGCTGACCGGCGGCGACCAACCGTTCACCGTCGGTCTGCGCCACGAGCATGGCCGGTGGATGGTGGCGCTCATCCGCGTGCCCGGATCGGAGCGGCCATGAGCGCGCCGCGCCGGCCGTACCGGCTCAACCCGCATATCCGGCCCGCCATGCTCTACGACATGTGCCAGGATCCGGACTGGTGGCCCTACCTCGACCTGATCGCCATGCATCCGAACGCATGGCCGGACCTGCGCGCATGGATCGGCCGGGTGCACACGGCGGGCAGTGTGGAAAGCGAACCCGTGCCGCCGGAGCCGCCCACCGACCGCCCCGGTCTGGTCGGGCGCCTGCTCGCGCCACGGTCCACACCCCGTCCGCCGGAACCCGACGATGAGACGACAACCACGCTGCCGCCTCCCATCGGGGACAGTGCCGAGGACGTGCCGCAAGCCCCGGCATCCGCGCCGGACGACGCCGATGGCACGGCTGGCGACCGCGCCACTGTGCACGACCCGGTTCCCAACGAACCAGCGCAAGACGGACCGGATGGCGCACTCACCGCCGAACCGGTGCGGCCCCACCATCCATGCCATCGATCCTGGCCATGGCCGTGGCATGCGCGATTGTGCTCACCGGTCTCGCCGGTACCATTGCCTGGAGGGCATACGCGGCCATCGCGCGGCACACGACCTTCGAGGAGGCGTCGGCCCTGTGCGCACAGGCCAGGGCGGATGCCGTCAGGGCCGTCGCGAGTCGGAACAC
>ENA-OQIJ01000359-OQIJ01000359.1-human-gut-metagenome-genome-assembly--contig:-NODE-359-length-11340-cov-10.657540_pt1 | contig 11340 bp, 8 predicted proteins | sample MGYA00242582_ERZ504747 | MGnify/ENA primary metagenome ERZ504747 (study PRJEB26092, sample SAMD00036435) | human gut metagenome | host: Homo sapiens | study: EMG produced TPA metagenomics assembly of...
AAGAAGAAACTAAAAAGCAACGCCAAGTGCGGTTGGCGTTGCTCATTACGCACCTTTAGGTGCTGCTGGAATAATGGCCCTTATAGGGCCGTTCTGCAAACCCCACGTTTAACGTGGGGTTATGATTGCGATTCGGGAAAGGGGAGAATCAGCGCAGAATGAGCGCGCCGTTCTCCACGTCCACGGTCAGGGTATCGCCAGTGTTGTGCACGCCGCCGATGATCTCTTTGGCGATCAGGGTCTCCACACGGCTCTGGATGAACCGCTTCAGCGGCCGGGCGCCATAGATGGGGTCGTAACCCTCTTCGATGATGAAGTCCTTCGCCGCGTCGGTCACCGCCAGATTCAGCTGCTTGTCGGCCAGCCGCTTGCGCAGGTCGTCCAGCTGCAGCTCCACGATGCCGCCGATCTCGGCCTTGGTCAGAGGCTTGTAGAAAACGATCTCGTCCAGACGGTTCAGGAATTCCGGGCGGAACTGGCTCTTCAGCAGGCCGTCCACTGCTTTGCGGGCGTCCTCGCTGATCTGGCCGTCCTCGCCGATGCCCTCCAGAATATACTGGCTGCCCAGGTTGCTGGTCAGGATGATGATGGTGTTCTTGAAGTCCACCACGCGGCCCTGACTGTCGGTGATGTGGCCGTCGTCCAGCACCTGCAGGAGGATGTTGAACACATCCGGGTGAGCCTTTTCCACCTCGTCAAACAGCACCACGCTGTAGGGATGGCGGCGGACTGCTTCGGTGAGCTGGCCGCCCTCCTCATAGCCCACATAGCCCGGAGGGGCGCCGATCAGACGGCTGACGCTGAATTTCTCCATGTATTCGGTCATGTCGATACGAACCATGTTCTTTTCGTCGTCAAACAATGCCTGCGCCAGCGCCTTGGCCAGCTCGGTTTTGCCCACGCCGGTGGGGCCCAGGAAGAGGAAGCTGCCGATGGGGCGGTTGGGGTTCGCGATGCCGGCCCGGCTGCGCAGGATGGCCTCGCTCACCTTGGTCACCGCTTCGGACTGGCCGATCACCCGTTTGTGCAGGATGTCCTCCAGGCCCAGCAGCTTCTCCCGCTCGCCTTCCACCAGCTTCTCCACCGGGATGCCGGTCCAGCGGGCCACGATGCGGGCGATCTCCTCGTCGGTCACCCGGTCACGCAGCAGGTTGTCCTGGGTCTGACCGGCGGCCTCGGCCTTCTTTTCCTCTTCGGCCAGCTGCTTCTGCAGTTCGGGCAGCTTGCCGTATTTCAGCTCGGCAGCCTTGTTCAGATCGTACTCCCGCTCGGCCTTTTCGATGGCCGCATTGGTCTGCTCGATCTGCTCACGGATGCTCTGCACCTTGCCGATGCTGCTCTTCTCGTTGTCCCACTGGGCCTTCATGGCCTTGAACTGCTCGCGCATCTCGGCCAGCTCCTTCTGCAGGGCGGCCAGACGCTGGGCGCTCAGGGTGTCGGTCTCCTTCTTCAGGGCGGCCTCCTCGATCTCGTGCTGCATGATCTTGCGGCGCAGATCGTCCAGCTCGGCGGGCATGGAATCCATCTCGGTGCGGATCATGGCGCAGGCCTCGTCCACCAGGTCGATGGCCTTATCCGGCAGGAACCGGTCAGAGATATAACGGTTGGACAAGGTGGCCGCGGCAATCAGGGCACTGTCCTGAATTTTTACGCCGTGGAACACCTCGTAGCGTTCCTTCAAGCCACGCAGGATGGAGATGGTGTCCTCCACGGTGGGCTCATCCACCATCACCGGCTGGAACCGGCGTTCCAGAGCCGGATCCTTCTCGATGTACTGGCGGTACTCGTCCAGTGTGGTGGCGCCGATGCAGTGCAGCTCGCCACGGGCCAGCAGAGGCTTCAGCAGGTTGCCCGCATCCATGGCGCCATCGGTTTTGCCTGCGCCCACAATGGTGTGCAGCTCGTCGATAAACAGGATGATCTGGCCTTCGCTCTTCTTGACCTCCTGCAATACGCTCTTCAAACGCTCCTCAAATTCGCCCCGGTACTTGGCACCGGCCACCAGAGCGCCCATGTCCAGGCTGAATACCTTGCGGTCCTTCAGGTTCTCGGGCACGTCGCCCCGAACAATCCGCTGGGCAAGACCCTCAGCGATGGCGGTTTTGCCCACGCCGGGCTCACCGATCAGGCAGGGGTTGTTCTTGCGCTTACGGCTCAGGATGCGGATCACGTTCCGGATTTCGGTGTCACGGCCGATCACTGGATCCAGCTTCTGCTGACGGGCCAGCTCCACCAGCTCCTGACCGTACTTTTTCAGCACGTCGTAGGTATCCTCCGGGTGGTCACTGGTCACCCGCTGGTTACCCCGCACGCTGGAAAGCACGCTCAGGAATTTGTTTTTGTCGATGGAAAAGCGCTTCATCAGCTCGGCCACCGCGCTGTTGGGGTTCTCGATCAGAGCCAGGAACACATGCTCCACGCTCACATATTCGTCCTTCATGGCGGTGGCGGTGCTCTCGGCCGCGTTCAGCACCTTGTCGGTGGCGGCGGAGATGTAGATTTTGTCCGCCTCACGGCCGGAGCCGGTCACATGGGGCAGAAGGGAAATCTTCTGGGCAGCGGCGGAAACAAAGTTGCCGGGCTCCACGCCCATCTTCTGCAGCAGCTGGGGAATCAGGCCCTGTTCCTGATTAGCAATCGCAAAGAGCAAGTGCTCAGGCTCCAGAGTCTGGTTCTGGTATTCAATGGCGGTCTGCTGGGCGCTTTGCAGCGCTTCCAGCGTTTTTTGTGTAAATTTGTTGGTGTTCATTGGGCAAGCCCCCTTTTCATTACCGAACAAAGTAAGAATTCTTATTTGTTTTAGCACTCTCGTGCATCGACTGCTAACATTGTAAAACCGCTGCTTTTACTTGTCAAGAGGGTTCACAAAAAATTAACATTTTTCCGTGTGGCGGGCACAGAAAAGCCCGCCCACGCCGTTGGAAAACAGCATGGGCGGGCGGCTGACCGCTGAATCCTCAGCGGGTGAGCAACAGAATATTTTCCGGTGCCACGCCCAGTTGGGCGGGCAAAGGGTTCGGGCGTTTGTCCCTGGTCATGCGCCACCAGATGTCCGGCGTGCCGGGGGTCTGGTTTGGGGTGCGCATCTGGATGATCCACTCGAAGGGCTCCTCGATCTGGCCGGTGTATTCCACCTCGAACCGGTTGGCCGGGGCCTTGGGGTGAAAGTAGTGGGCCCGGATGCCGATGGCGCACAGATCCTCCGGCACCGGGCGGGCGGTGGTGAACTGGATGCCCCAGCCCTCCACCCAGACGGTATTGGGGCCGGTGCGCCGGGCCGCCGCGATGTTCTTGCAGCCGGTGAGCCGCGCCGCCGCCCGGCTGCCCGGGTCGGCAAATACCTCCTTGGTGGCCCCGCAGCGCAGCAGCTGGCCCTCGTCCAGAATGGCCAGCCGGCCGCACATGTGGTAGGCTTCGTCCCGGCTGTGGGTCACCAGCAGCACGTCGCCGGAAAAATCCTTCAGCACCCGCAGCATGTCCAGCTGCAGCTGCTCCCGCAAATGGCTGTCCAGCGCGGAGAAGGGCTCGTCTAATAAAAGCACTTGGGGCCGGTTTACCAGAATCCGCCCCAGCGCCACCCGCTGCTGCTGCCCGCCGGATAATTCAGCCGGGCGGCGCTGCTCCAGCCCGGCAAGGCCCAGCAGCTCCACCGCCTGCCGGTAAAGGTTCTGCTTCCTGGCCTTGTCCTTTTCCCGGTGCAGCCCGGCCAGCAGGTTCTGGCGCACGGTCATGGTGGGAAAGAGGGCATAGCTCTGGAACAGATACCCCACCCCCCGCTGCTGGGGCGGCAGGTTGATGCGCTGCTCGGAGTCAAAGAGGGTGCGGCCATCCAGCGCGATGCGGCCCCGGTCTGGCGTTTCCACCCCGGCGATGCAGCGCAGGGTCATGCTTTTGCCGCAGCCGGAAGCGCCCAGCAGACCGGTGATGCCGCCGTCGGTTTCCAGCGATACCTTTAAATGAAAGGAACCCAGATCCTTTTCGATGTCCACAAACAGGCTCATGGGGCGCGCCTCCTTTGTTTTTGCTCCAGCAGATTCACGGTGAGCAGCACCGCCGCGCTGATGGCCAGATTCACCAGCACCCAGGCAAAGGCGGCCGCGTCATCGCCGGTGCGCCAGAGCTGGTATACGGTGGTGGAGATGGTGGCGGTGCGCCCGGGGGTGTAGCCGATGAGCATGCTGGTGGCGCCGTATTCGCCCAGCGCCCGGGCAAAGGCCAGCACCGCACCCGCCAGAATGCCCTGACGGCAGGCGGGCATGCGCACCCGCCAGAAAATATAGGTGTTGGAAAGCCCCAGTGTGCGGCCCGCGTCCGCCAGACGCTCGTCGAAGCTCTCGAACGCGCCGCGGGCGGTGCGGTACATCAGGGGGAAGGCCACCACCGCCGCGGTGAGGATACCGCCGTACCAGGTCATCACAAACTTGATGCCGAAATTGGCGAGGAAGATGCCCAGCGGTCGTTTGGCCCCGAACACCAGCAGCAGAAAATAGCCCACCACCGTGGGGGGCAGTACCAGCGGCAGGGTGAGCACCACGTCCAGCAGGCCCTTCACCAGCCGGGGCAGCCGGGCCACATAATAGGCGGCAAAGATGCCGGAAAAGAACACCAGCACACTGCTGATGGCAGCAATGCGCAGCGAGTTCCAGAGAGGATACCAGTCCATGGAAAAAACTCCAATCCGAAAAATGGGGCAAGGCAGCCTGCCTTGCCCCGTTTTGTTTGTTTCAGGCGGCTCCGCATAATTTCAGGTGGTGGAGCGCGCCGGAAAATTTTTTGTGATATGAACCAAAAAGCACAGCCAAGCCTTGGTGGCTTGGCGAGCATTTTTGGAAAATAGCACGGGAAATTTTGGTGCGATACGCCACCTGAGCCCTTGGGCGTAAATTGTGCGGAGGTGCCTTTTATATTACAGGGGAGAAGCCCACTTCCTCAAATACCTGCATGGCCGCGTCGGTCTGCAGATAGTCCAGGAAGGCCTGCGCCTCCTCGCTGTGCTGGGAAACATTCAGCACGGCGGCGGGGTAGATTACCTGGCCGCACATCTCCTCGGTGGCGTAGTCCACCGGGGTGATTCCGGCGCTGTAGGCGTCGGTGCAGTAGACCACGCCGCAGTCCACGCTGCCCTCGGTGATCTGGGTGGTGACCTCCTTCACGTTGGAGCCGTAGGTGATCTTGCCGGCGTTTGCCAGTTCCTCTTCGTTCAGGCCATAATAGGCCAGAATCTGCTGGGTGTACTGGCCCACCGGCACGTCGCTGTTGCCCATGGCCATCAAAATGTCGCTGCCTTCCAGCGCTTTGGCCAGATCGTCAAAGCTGGCGATGGCTGCGTCGCTGCCCTCGGCCACGCACAGGGCAACCTTGTTTTCCAGCAGGTTCACCCGGGTGCCCTCGGCCACGAAGTCCAGCCCTTCGGTGTTCACGCTGGCGTCAGCGGTTTTGTCCAGCTGATCCATCTGCTTCTGCCCGGCGGAGAGGAACACGTCGCAGACTGCGCCCTCCTGAATCTGGGTTTTCAGAGTGCCGGAGGAATCGAAGTTGAAGGTCAGGGTCACATTGGGGGCTACGGTCTTGTAGTCCTCGGCAATCTGGTTCAGGGTCTCGGTCAGGCTGGCGGCGGCAAACACCGTCAGCTCCACCGGTTCGCCCCCGGTCTCGGCCTGAGAAGCGGAAGCGGACGCCGCGCCGGAACCGGCGGACGCGGCAGAAGAGGGGGAAGCGGCGGAAGATGCGCCGCCGCCGCAGCCTGCCAGCGAGAACGCCAGCGCGAAGGCTGCGGCCAGTGCGAATGTCTTTTTCATGGATAAAACTCCTTTTCCCGTATTTCAGGGATATTTCCTTTCAATCTTTGTGGATTTACACAGAGCTGAAGCAAAAGGAACAATCGCGGGGGAAAATGCGCGGCTCAGAATACAAAGTCGCCGCTTTTGCCGCCCTGCTTTTCGCAGAGGTTGATATCAGAGATGACCATGCGCTTGTCCATGGCCTTGCACATGTCGTAAACGGTGAGCAGCGCGATGGAAACGCCGGTCAGCGCCTCCATCTCCACGCCGGTTTTGCCCTCGCACTGCACGGTGCAGCGGGCGGTGAGGGAGTGGCTTTCGTCATCCAGAGTAAAATCAACGGCGCACTTGGTCAGCGCCAGCACGTGGCACAAAGGAATCAGGTCGGAGGTGCGCTTGGTGGCCATGATGCCTGCCACCCGGGCCACGCCCAGCACGTCGCCCTTTTTGGCGCTGCCCTCCTTCACGGCCTGATAGCATTCGGCGCTCATGGAGATGCGCCCGGCGGCGACGGCGGTGCGGTGGGTCACGGCCTTGTCGGTCACGTCCACCATGATGGCCTCGCCCTTTTCATTTAAATGGGTAAACGGCATAAGAATGCTCCTTTTATAAAAGAATGGGTCAGGCCTTGCCAAAGCCGCAGTTGGGGAAGGTACACACCGGGCAGGAAAGGCACAGCCCGCCGTTGCCGTAAGCGGCCAGCTGATCGGCGCTCACCGGTACGCCTGCCACCAGATAGGGCAGCACCAGATCAAAGATGGTGCGCTTGGCGTACATCACGCAGCCGGGCAGGCCGCACACCGGGCGGTCGCCCTCGGCGTAGGCCAAAAGGAACATGGCCCCCGGCAGCACCGGCGCACCGTAGCTCACAACGCGGGCGCCGGTGTTCCTGATGGCCAGCGGGGTCTTGTCGTCCGGGTCCACGCTCATGCCACCGGTGCACAGCACCATGTCCGCGCCCTCGCGCAGCATCTGGTTGGCGGCGGCGGTGATCTTCTCGTGGTCATCGTTCAGAACGGTATGCCAGGCCATCCGGCAGCCGTATTCCGCCAGCTTCTGTTCAATCACCGGGGTGAAGGAATCCTGAATGCGGCCGTAGAACACCTCGTTGCCGGTGGTCACCACGCCCACCTTCAGCTCCCGGAAGGGCACCAGCCGGAACAGGGGCTCCTCGCCCACGGCGGCGCGGGCAGCGTCCATCTTGGCGGTCTCGATCACCAGCGGAATCACCCGCATGCCGGCCAGCTTGTCGCCCTTTTTCACCGCGAAGCCGCCGTGGCGGCAGGCTACCATCACCTCGCCCAGCCGGTTCAGGCGGAACAGCCGCTCGGTGTCCACCAGAAACAGGCCGTCCACCTGGGCGGTCAGCTCGATTTTGCCCTCGCTGGGCTCGCTGGCGCTCATGTATTCGTTCTGGCACAGCTGACGCAGAATCTCGGCTGCGTCGTTCTCGTGCAGGTGGTTTTCGTCGTTCTCCCAGATGTAGATGTGATCCTTGCCCACGCTCAGCAGAACCGGCACGTCCTCAGGAGTAATCACATGACCCTTTTTGAACACGGGGCCCTTCTTGACCCCGGGAATGATCTGGGTGATGTCGTGGCAGAGCACCTGGCCCACCGCGTCCTCGGTTTTCATCAGTTTCATAAACAAGCCCTCCCGTGAATGAATCCGAAATACCGGCGCCCCGCCGCCCTGAAAAGGCAGGGGGGCACCGGAAAAATGCGTTTTCAAAATCTGAACCCGGCGGCGCAGATCAATGCGTCGAAGCTTACGGCGATTCCGCCGTTTCGCCTGTGGATGCCACAGGCTTTTTTCTTTTGATTGTAGCACAGAAAGCGTTGTTTCACAAGAGAAATAACGAACGAAAAGAATGACTTATTTTGGTGGAGAAGGAGTGTGATTTTGTCTCGGCCGGGTGTTTATGGTATAGTAATAGAGACAATAACTCTACAAACAGGTACCAGGCAGGAGAAGCCAATGAAACATGAACGACTGACCGAAACGTCCGCCCGCGCACTGCTGGACGCTCAGAAAACATATTTTGCCACCGGAGCCACCCGACCGCTGGAATTCCGGCTGCGGCAGCTGCAGGCGCTGTACAAGGCGCTGGAGCGGCATGCCCCGGCACTGGAAGCGGCCCTGAAGGAGGATCTGGGCAAGAGCCGGTTCGAGAGCTACACCAGCGAAATCGGCATGGTGCTGGCGGGCATCTCTCACATCCGCCGCCATCTGGCCCGCTGGATGAAGCCCCGCGCAAAATTCGCGCCCGTGCAGCTGTTTCCGGGGCGCAGCCGGGTGGAGCCGGTGCCCTACGGCTGCGTGTACATTCTGGGCCCTTATAACTACCCGGTGCAGCTGCTGCTGGAGCCGCTGGCTGAGGCGCTGGCGGCAGGCAACTGCGCGGTGGTCAGCCCCTCCGAGCTCACCCCCCATGTGGCCGAGGCGGTTTCGGCCATGCTGGCCGAGACCTTCCCGCCGGAGTATGTGTGCTGCGTGCCTGCGGGCATCGAGAACAACACCCGGATGCTGCACAGCCGCTTTGATTACATCTTCTTCACCGGCAGCCCCCGGGTGGGCCGCATCGTGATGCAGGCCGCCGCGGAAAATCTGGTGCCGGTGACGCTGGAACTGGGCGGCAAAAGCCCGGTGATCGTGGCAAAGGATGCCCATCTTGCCACCGCCTGCGAGCGCATCGTGTGGGGCAAGCTGATGAACGCGGGCCAGACCTGTGTGGCGCCGGACTATGTGCTGGTGGACCGAAGCATTCAGGAAGAATTTCTGCAGGGGCTGGAAGCGGCCATCCGGCGCTTCTACGGCCCGGATGCCCAGAAAAGCCCGGACTACGGCCGCATCGTGAACGAGGGCCACATCCGGCGGCTTGGCCGCATTCTGGAAGCGGACAGGGAAGCCATCCGGTTCGGCGGCCGGGTGGACGAAGCCGACCGGTACATCGAGCCCACCATCCTCTGCCCGGACAGTATGGACGCGGCCTGCATGCAGGAGGAGCTGTTCGGCCCGCTGCTGCCGGTGTTCGCTTATGACGACCTGAACGGGGCGCTGGAGATCATTAACAAAGGCGAGAAGCCGCTGGCTTTGTATGTGTTCAGCCGGGATAAGGCGCTGGTGCGCCGGGTGCTGGATTCCACTGCCAGCGGCGGCGTGAGCGTGAACGACACCATCGGCCATATTCTGGACCCGGATCTGCCCTTTGGCGGGTGGGTCAGTCCGGCATGGGCAATTACCACGGGCAGGCGGGCTTTCTCACCTTTTCCCACCAGCGCAGCGTGCTGCGGCGGGGGCTTTTCCCCATGCGCGTTGCGTTCCCGCCCTTTACCGAAAAAGGCGAGCGCACCGTGCGCCGCCTGATGCGATGAGCGGGAGCAGGTGGGCTGCCTTCTGGAAGGAGTTCACCAGCAGGCGGCTGCCGTCCATCCGGGCGAAATGGGCGGCGGCGCTGCCCACCATTCTGGTTTCGTTTACACTGCTGTTCAGCATCTGGGGCATCTTCGGGGTGCGCTATGTGGTGATGACCTCTTTTCTGACGCTGGTGTTCCGCACCCGTCACCGGCAGGATTTCCGCCCCCGGGAGATGGCACGCACCGCAGTGCAGATGGTGCTGGTGTGCCTGGCGGCCTTTGCGGCCGGGCGGGGCCTGTGGTGGGCGCTGGCGCTGAATCTGGTGGTACCCTTTGTGCTGGTGTATCTGCTCAGCTCCAAGTTCAGCCCCAAGGCCTATTTTGCCTACGGTATGGAGTTCGTTTTTCTGCAGCTGGTTCCGGTGGAGCCGGAGCAGCTGCCGGTGCAGCTGGGGGTGCTGGTCTATGGCCTTTCGGTGGTAACGGTTGCGCTGTGGCTCCACGCAAAAATCATCCATCGGCGCAGGCACTTCGGAACCGTGCGAAAAGGCATGGACAATTTGTGCCGCCAGCTGGAAAAGCTGGCCCGGGGCGAGAGCGTGAGCGCCGAGCACGACGCGCTGCCGCCCATGCTGATCCACATGAATCAGGTGATCTATGGCAGCCGGGGCTATACCTATCTGGCCAACGGTTACGGCAAGGTGAATTATCTGTTCATGCTGGTGTTCCAGCGATTCTATTATTTCACCGACCATTTCGTCACGCCGGGCCAGGTGCCCGACGCGGCGGACGCGGACTGGCTTCTGCGGCTGGCCGAGCTGTTCCGCCGGGCGGAACGGGAGCTGAACGGGCCGGAAAATTCGGCGCTGCGGGCGCAGCTGGAGCAGCTGCGCAGTGAGCCGGGCCTGAAGGATGAGCGGCAGAAGGAGGCCATGGGCGAGATTCTGCGGGTGTTCGGTGTGGCGCTTCAGGCGCTGGAGCAGGTGCACCCGACCCGCCCGCAGAAGGACTGGGTGCTGCCCGGTGACCAGAACAAGGTGAAGGCTGTGCGCTATGCCTTCGGGCTGGATCAGTTCACCAACCGCTTTGCGGTGCGCCTGTCCGCCGTGCTGTGCCTGGGCTTCGGCTTTGTGTGGCTCACCGGGCTGGAGCACGCCTACTGGTACCCCATGACCGCCTTCCTGATGCTGATGCCCTACGCGGAGGAGAGCCGGATGAAGATCGGCAACCGTATTCGGGGTACGCTGGGCGGCGCGGTGGTGTCGGTGCTGCTGATGTCGCTGTTCCACACCATGCCGGAATACATCCTCATCATGGCGGTGATGACCTGCTTCATGTACTACGCGCCGGTTACCTCCTGGACCATGACGGTATACAGCACCTGCTACGGCATGACGCTGGCCCAGATGCGGCTGGGGCTGATGGAATCGGTGACGCTGCGGCTGGCCTATGTGGCGCTGGCAGCCGTTACCGCGGCGCTGGCCAACCGGTTCCTGCTGCCCAACACCGCCGGGCGGGAGTTTTCCAAAAGCGTGGAGGAGCTGTTCGAGCTGGACCTGAGTATGCTGGCTCAGGTGCGGGAATACTGCTGCACCGGCGCCTACGACCCCAACCGGATGAGGGAACGGATGGTGCGCTCTCATCTGGTGGAAAACGAGATTCAGACCGGGCTGAAGGGGATGAACCGCTCCGAACAGGAATTTTACAGCCAGATGCTGCCCATGAACCGGCAGCTGGTCAGTGAGATCGAGCAGATCAACGCCTATCTGCGCAGCCGGCCCCATCTGCTGAACACCGGTTACAGCCGGATGGCCGCCGAAGTGCTGGACAACCTGGAGGACGCAATTCTGCGCATCAAGATGAGCTACACCAAAAACGAGCTGGTGCCCTTCTTCGATACCGGCCGAAGCCCTCAGGCCTTTGGCCGCCTGGAGGACAGCCTTTACTTCAATACGCTGGCGGTGAACTGCCTGCAGACTCTGCGCCAGATGAACGATCTGATGGAGAGCAAGGCGAACCCGTGAATACAAAAACGAAAAGCAGCCGTGCGGAAAACACCGCACGGCTGCTTTTGCTGTTGGGTAGCATGAGCGAGCGACAACCACCAGCTAAGCTGGTGGAATAAAAACGGCTTTAGCCCTAGACAAAGAGAAACCTCCCCGTAGAATAGAGTGTGGGTTTGCCAACCACATTCTAGGAACAGA
>ENA-OQIJ01000360-OQIJ01000360.1-human-gut-metagenome-genome-assembly--contig:-NODE-360-length-11317-cov-4.476497_pt1 | contig 11317 bp, 9 predicted proteins | sample MGYA00242582_ERZ504747 | MGnify/ENA primary metagenome ERZ504747 (study PRJEB26092, sample SAMD00036435) | human gut metagenome | host: Homo sapiens | study: EMG produced TPA metagenomics assembly of...
GATCCAGCCCCAACAGGCACTGACCATCGAACACGCTAAAATCAGGGACAGGCCGTGCCCCATTCTTTTTATCATTCACACAACAAATGATGGAGCACGGCCCTTACACACTAAAAAGGGAAGAGCCGTATTACTTCCGTTCGGTGGCGTACCTGTGCCCGAATTGCCATACGGTGTTCCGGCCCAGGTTCTCCCGGATGTTCTGGTCCGCGCATACGCCGTATTCGCGCAAGCTCGTCTGCCCGAATTGCCGATATGATGGCTGGTGCCTCGAGGTGCCAGCCGCGCACACCGGAACGGACATGGAGACCGGTGAGCCGATGATCATCGTGTGAGGGAGCATACAACGGTGCCCGCGCAATCATGCTGACCACGCGGGCACCGGCACGGGAAATCCCCGTCAGTTGGACATCTTGGAAACAGGCTCCGGTTGTGGGGCTTCGGACTCGGCGTCGGTCGGGATGTCCTCGTTGACCTCGCTGATGCCGTCGATGTCGGTGGGGACTTCGTTGATGAACTCCTCGATGCCTGGCAGGTCATCCAGATTGTCGCCTTCACGGCGGGCCAGATTCACCTGCTCACGGAACCACATGCGTACGGCCGGATTGATGTCCTTCGCCTTCAGGTACTGCTGGTAGACGGGGAACAGCGCGTGCAGCCACGGGTACATCAAATACAGCGTGCGCTCGGACTTGTGGCTGCGCCAATGCTGCGGGTGGGCCTCGAAGGTGTTCTTGAACCGCTTCATGTAGTTGCGGAACGACTTGAACGACGTGTCCATGCGGCGCGCCGAGATGCCGCAGATCATGCGCTCCGAATACACCGTCTTGAGACCGCGGCCAAGCAGGTGCAGCGAGACGTCGATGTCCTCGTGCATCACATCCTCTTTGTCGAGGCATACCTCGTTCGCAATGAGCTTCCACGCGGAGGCGCGCAACGCCATGTTGGAGCCGAACAGCAGCACTTCGCCGCCGTCCGCGCGGTAGGTGTGTCGGCGCACGGAATCATCGCCGCGCAGCGCCATGCGGCGTGCGGGCATATCATAATACGTCACAGGGCCGGTGGCTCCCATCGCCTCGGAATCCTCGGTGAAGATGCCCGACACCACTTCGACCCAGTCGGGTTTGAGCATGCAGTCCGCATCCACACGGCCCAGCACGTCGCCGGTCGCATGGTTCAGCCCGTAGTTGCGCGTGGGGATCAGTCCCTGCTCCTCGTCCTGATGGAGCAGCCGGATCGGCGCCTCGGGGTGCTCCTGCATGTACTGCTGCACAATCGCCACGGTGTTGTCGGTGGATCGGTTGTCGACCACGATGACCTCGTGCGGCATGACCGTCTGCCTGAGTGCGTTGTCGAGGCAATCGGTGATGCGGTCCTGCTCATTCCACGTGGGGATGATAATCGATACATTCAACATATGCTCTAGAATATGTGTGCGCCCGTACACGGTGTTCATATATATAGTCTCGCGATGTGCTTGTTCACTGTGCGCGTGCAATACGGACCACAGGCCGCCCAACTGGCTCAATGCCGGATTTCCCAGTGACGGTTTGTGGTTAAATAAGGGGCATGACCGAACAGAGCGCGAACAATCAGAAGAAACTGGACGTCAATTCGCTGTTCCCGTCGAAGGGCGATCCGCGCAGGCCACCCGAATGGTATGGGCGGGCGCTGTTCTATGCCGTGATCGCTGTGTATCTGGGGTGGTTCGCCTTCACCTCGTGGGGCAAGATCACCTACATTGTCTTCGACATCATCATCGCGCTCTTCCTTGCGCTTGCGGTCGAACCGCTCGTCATACGCCTGATCAATCACGGGTGGAAGCGTGCGGTGGCGTCGGTCACCTGTCTCGTGGGACTCCTCGTCATCGTGGTTGTGTTGCTCGGCCTGTTCGGCAACATGTTCGTGCAACAGCTCATCTCGATGGTCAAGGGACTGCCGGACCTGTACAACCAGTTCGCCGCGCTCATCGCCGAGAAAACACAGTTCAAACTGCCTGAGATGAACGATCTGGGCGGCGAGATCATGAAGAACGTGAAGGGGTCGTGGGTCACCGATTTTGCCGGCCAGGCCGTGAGCACCACCATGGGCGTGCTGGGGCAGATCCTCAACTTCACCACGGCGATCATGGTCGCGTTCTACATCTCAATCGCCGGCCCCAAGTTGCGCCGCAGTCTGTGCCAGTGGATTGCCCCGCATTCGCAACGCCGATTCCTGATGGTGTGGACCGTGGTCCAAGACCAGATTTCCGGCTTCCTGTTCTCCCGTTCGATCCTCGCCGCGATCAATGCCGCGTGCACGGCGGTGTTCCTCATGATCATCAAAGTGCCGTATTGGCTGCCACTCGCGCTGTTCTGTGGCGTCGTCTCCCAGTTCGTTCCGACACTCGGCACCTACATCGGCGGCGCGCTGCCCGTCATGTTCGCATGGGGCGAGCGCGGCTTGGGCTATGGCATTGGCGTCGTCGTGTTCATCACCGTCTACCAGCAGATTGAGAACCTGCTGCTTTCCCCGAAGATCTCCGAACGCACCATGGATCTCAACCCGTGCATCGCGTTCCTCACCGTACTGCTCTTTGGCTCGCTGTTCGGCGCGTTGGGCGCGTTCTTGGCGTTGCCGATCACCGCGAGCATCCAGGTGCTGCTCAAGGTCTCGATGAAGCGTTACCCGCTTGTGGACATGCCGTTGATGAACGACCCCAAGCCGAAGAAGAAGTCGAAGATGGTCGAGGCGGCGGATGCGATCAACGAACATGTGATCAAGCCGGTGAGCGACCGCATCCCGCGCCAGGCCAAGGGGTCGAGCGGGCATGTGACCTTCGACGACCAGATCAAGGAACTGCAGCACCAGGTCTACGATTACCCCGACGACGCCACACAGCCGGTGAGCGAGGATTCGCCGACTGTGGCGATTCCGAAGAACGTGTTCGACGCGCAGCACACACCGCACGGCAGCGGTTTGGACGCCCTGCGCGCGCAGTCCGCAGACGCAGCGGGTGCCGCGCATGACGAAGACGGGCACCCCGGCGCGTCGGGTGAGAATTCCGCCGACGCAGGCAAAGACAGTGCGACGGACAACCCAAGGAGCCGCTGGCGCTGATGCTGTACTGACGATTCTTGACATCCTGCTCATCGTCGTGGGTGGCGTGGGCATGGGCTATCAGGCCCTGTGCATCCTCATCTCGCTGTTCGCCAAACCGGTCGCTTTCCGGCGGCCCCCAATGGACAAACGCTACGCCGTGCTGATCTCGGCGCGCAACGAGGAGCGGTGATCGGCAATCTGATCCGCGACATCCAGCTGCAGTCCTACCCGACCGACCTCATCGACATCTGGGTCGTGGCGGACAACTGCACCGATTCCACCGCGCAAGTGGTGCGCGACCTGGGCGGCAACGTGGTCGAGCGGTTTGACACGACGCAGATCGGCAAAGGTTACGCGCTCACCTACCTGCTCAACACGATGATTGAATCGCGCGCGGCCGACGCCTATGACGCGTTCTTTGTGTTTGACGCCGACAACCGGCTCGACGAGCATTACTTCGAAGAGATGAACAAGGGCTTCCAGTCCGGCTTCCGCATCCTCACAAGCTACCGCAATTCGGTGAACCTTTCCGAAAACTGGGTGTCGTCGGGTTCCGCGCTGTGGTTCATCCGCGAATCGCGCTTCCTGAGCGCCTCGCGCATGTGGCTCGGCAACAGCTGCCATGTGGGCGGTACGGGCTTCATGTTCTCGCAGAGTGTGATGCGCCGCAACAAGGGCTGGAAGTTCCACCTGCTCACCGAAGACCTCGAGTTCACGATGGATTCGCTGCTTCACGGCGACCGCATCGGGTATGTGGGCACGGCGATCCTCTACGACGAGCAGCCGGTCACCTTCGCGCAGAGCTGGCGCCAGCGCCTGCGCTGGAGCAAGGGGTTCCTGCAGGTGTTCCGCTATTATGGCCCCGCCTTGGTGCGCCGAGCGATCAAGGAACGCGATTTCGCGGCCATCGACTTCACGTTGCTGCTGTGCCCGTTCACGTTGCTGACGATGATCCGCATCGCGCTGGGCGCCATCTACGCCGCGTTCGGATTCGTGACGTGGCAGAGCCAGCTCGGTTCGCTGTTCAACTGGGTCAATGGCATTGTCTATTCGATCATCTTCATGATGGCGCTGGCGGCGCTCACAATCGTGGTGGAACGCAAGCAGATCGGCGCCACCAACAAGGAGCTGTTCGCCTATGTGCTGAGCTTCCCGATCTACATGTTCAGCTATGTGCCGATCTCGTTCCAGGCGGTGTTCGCCAAGGCGGAATGGAAGCCGATCGAGCACAAGGGTGGTTCTGCGGAGCCGGCGGTGGAATCGTCGGCGGAGCACGCGGTGGAATCCGCTGCGCAGTGAACCGCCCGTACGCCGTTCCATCTCGTGAACCCAAACGGGTGGGCCCGTGGGTGCTTTGCTAAGGTGCCATATGACCTTGAAGCCGGACGCACCGGAAGAAACGGACAGTATGAGCACTCCAACCCCTACCGCAGCACCCACTCCAACACCCATGGCGCCGGTCCAGGCGCCGATGCCCCCGGCCATGCAGCCCAACCCCGCCATGGCCGTTTCAATCCGAGGCCTGTTCAAACGCTTCGGCAACAAAGTGGCCGTGAACGGCCTGTCACTTGACATCCCCACCGGCTCGTTCTACGGCCTGGTCGGCCCCAACGGCGCCGGCAAAACCACCACGATCAACATGCTCACCGGTCTGCTGATGCCGGACGGCGGTGTGGCGATGATCCTGGGGCACAACGTATGGCAGGACGTGAACGCCGCCAAACGCCTGATCGGCCTCATGCCGCAGCCCGAACAGATCTTCCCCACACTCACCGGCATGCAGCTGGTGGTCTACGCAGGCATGCTGCGTGGCATGCCGCGCGCCGAGGCCGCGGCCCGCGCGAAGGACCTGATCGCCGCGTTCGACCTGACGGCCGCCGCGAACATCATGGTGCGCGACTATTCCGCCGGCATGACCAAGAAGATCTGCCTGGCCACGGCGATGATCCACAGTCCGCGCATCCTGGTGCTCGACGAGCCTTTCGAATCGGTCGACCCGGTGTCGAGCGCGAACATCAAAGACATCCTCGTCGATTACGTGCACACCGGCGGCACGGTGGTCATCTCCTCGCATGTGATGGCGCTCGTGGAACGCATGTGCACCCATGTGGCCGTGGTCAACCAAGGCCAGGTCGTGGCCGCGGGCACGGTGGCGCAGGTCGCCGCCGGCGAGGACCTCGAAGAGCGCTTCCTGCAGCTTGTGGGCGGCCGCCATGGCGCCGCGCACATCGCCTGGCTCGACGGCGGCGCGGACGGCCAACCGGCGCCTGCCGTGACGCAGACGCCGGCGGGGGAGGTGCGGCGATGAGCGCACCGGCAACGCAACCGGCCACTACCTCCGCCACGCCGTGGACGCTCGTGCGTCTGCGCTGGGCCCTCACGAACGCCGCGCTCAAGACATCACCGTGGCAGATCGTGGCCTATGTGCTGGCCTATCTGCTCGCGGCCGGCACCGTGGTGGGCACAGGCGTACTCGCCTTCGCCGTGGGCCACGGCATGGCGCACGACGTATGGCCGTACCTGCCGGTGATCATGCCGCTCGCGGGCACCGCCGGCATCCTGTTTGTGGCGCTGCTGCAGGCCATGTTCATCGGCGAGAACTCCACGATGAGCATGGACAAGTTCGCCCCCTACGGCATTCCGGACCGCACGCTGCAACTTGGCCTGCTGCTCGCAGGGCTCACCGGCATCCCGGCCATCACCGCGCTCGTGAGCTTCATGCTGTGGGCGATGGCGTACCGCGGGTTCGGTGCCGCGGCTGTGGCCAGCCAGCTAGTGGCCGCCCCGCTGATCGTGCTCACCGCGATGTGCGTGTCGAAGGCGCTGCTGGCGGTGGCCGACATCATCACCGATTCGCAGGCAGGCAAGAACATCTTCTATGTCGTGGTCATTATGCTGTTCGTGGCGTTGGCGCAGATGCCGAACATCCTCATGATCAACGAGGTGTCGGTCGAGGCGGCCTCGCTCATCCCCGTCGCCCGCGTGTTCGGGTGGCTGCCGTTGGGCGCGCCGTTCATGCTGCCGTTCGACGCCGCCAACGGCCAGTGGCTCTTCTGGGTGCTGCATGTGCTGTGCGCGTTGGCGCTGTGCGCCGTGTGCTTCCTCGTGTCGCAGTGGTGCCTGCACTGGCAGCGCACGCACAGCAGCGACGCGGTGCGCGCCAAGGCGGCCAGGGGTCTCGGCCTGTTCTCGCGCATGCCCGACAGCCCGTCCGGCGCCATCTCCGCGCGCTTGGGCAGCCTGCTGCGCCGTGACGCGCGCCAGTCGATGATGTACATCATGCCGCTGTTCTTCGTGGTGATCTTCGCGCTCGAAAACAAGGACATAGGACCTTGGTTCGTGTGGATGGGCGTGCTGCTCGGCGGCATGTTCATGTCGCTCACCGAATCGAACGGCCTGGCATACGACGGCCAGGGGTTCGTCATGGAGGTCATCGCCGGCACGCGCGCAATCGACGACCGCACGGGGCGTGTACGCATCTACCTGATCATCGACACGGTGTACATCGCGCTGCTTTCCGTGATCACCTTCATCATCACGGGCGACTGGTCGAGCCCAAGCGGACTGGCGGGCGCCTTCACGTTCATCGCCGCCAGCTGGGGCTGGGCCGTGGCGTCGCTCGGCGTGGCCGAGATGTTCAACTGCTCGGTCCTCTACCCGGTGCCGTCGATGGCCAAGCCGTTCACCAATCCGCAGGGGCGCGGCGCCGCGCAGGCGTTCCTGCCGTTCCTGTACATGCTCGCGTCGCTCGCGAGCATCCTGCCCACGGCCATCGTCGCGATCGTCATCTTCGCGACCGGCAATGGCGCGGCCTACCCGTGGATCATCCCCGTGGCGCTCGCCAATGGCGTAGTCTTCCTGTGCCTTGGTACATGGCTGGGCGCTAAGCTGTTGCGTACCCGCATGCTCAAAGTGGTCCAGACGCTGGACTCCTTTGCGGCATTGCAGCAATAAACAGGCCTTGGGGCGCACCCCTGGGCCTGGCAGACGGACGTGTGGAAGGAAGGGCGCGCGGTGGAGCAGTTGACGGACGACGAGCGGCGCCAGTGGAAGCGCGCACGCGCACGCCGAGCCCTCACCGTGGCGCTCGCCGCGCTCGTCTCGCTCGCCCTGGCCGCCGGTGCCGTGGCCGGCGACCTGACCGATGTGATCCCGGGCCCGCTCACCTTGCGGGAAGTCGCACAATCCGAAGTTCGCACAAGCGCCACCGTGCTTGAAGGCGGCACGATCACCCCGGCCGCCGACCTGACGCGCACCGTGGACGCCAAACGCGCCGCCGCGCTCGTCGACGCGCTGCGGCGCGCGCCTGGCGTGGGCAAGGACATCTCCGCCGCCGTGATCGACCCGAACGACACCGTGGTGGCTGCACATGGCAAATCGACACCTCGCGAGCCCGCGTCCACACTCAAAACGCTGACCGCGCTCGCCGCCGCCTCCGTGCTCGACATGGGCGCCACGTTCACCACGCAGACGTTGTTCGTGCAACAGGCCAACGGCGCCGACACGGTGATCCTCAAAGGCGACGGCGACATGCTGCTCGGCGCCGGCGAAAGCGACCCGCACCACGTCAACGGCCGCGCCGGGCTGGCCACGCTCGCCAACGAGACGGCCCGCGCGCTCGAACAGCGTGGCATCTCGTCGATCACGCTCGCCTACGACGACACGCTGTTCGGCACCGACCGCACGCCGCCGGACATCGCGCAGAACAACCCCGGCAACCTCTACTACACACCCGTCTCGTCGATGGCGATCGACGGTGGCCGCCTGCGCGCCACAACCGTGGACCCCGACCGGTTCGCGGACTACCCCGAACTGTCGCAGACGACCGCGCAAGACGTGGCGGCGCGCTTCGCCGCGTTGCTCGCCGAACACGGCATCATCGTCACGAACACGACGCCGAAGGCCATGCGGGCACCGGCCGACCGCACCGCGCTCGCCGCCGTGCACTCCGCGTCGCTGAGCGCGGTCATGGGCTTCATGCTGCAGCACTCCGACAACACACTCGCCGAGGAATTCGGTCGTCTGCTCGCGTTGCACACGCACGCGCAGAACTCGCCGCAGGGCGCGATCGATGCGGTCACCGCCGAACTGCGCGCACTCGGCGTGCCGACCGAGGGCCTGCACATGGCCGATTGCTCGGGGCTCTCACCCGGTTCGCACGTCACCGTGACGACGCTCGTGGATGTGCAGCAGCGCAACTTCACCGCCGGCGGGGCGGTGGCCGCCGCCGAGGGCCTCTCCGTGCCCGGGCTCGTCGGCACCGCCGTCGGGCGTCTCGCCAAAGACGACGCCGCCGGCCTGATGCGCGTCAAAACAGGCTCGCTCGGCGAAGTCACCTCCATGGCCGGCAACATCTCGCGCATCGACGGTGGTGCGCTCGCGTTCGCCGTCATCGTCAACAACCCCACTGACATCGGCAAGGCGCGCGAGGCGATCGACACGTTCATCGCCGGGCTCGCCGCACTGTGAGGCGCCGATGGCGTATTCCGCAGCGATGAAACAGGCAATCGGCGCCGTGCGCGAACAGCTCGCGGGCGCCGGGTTCGGCTTGGCGGACAGCCGGTTCGCTCACCACGGTGTGCACAGCGTGGACCTGCACGCCCCGCTTGTGCTCGTGGCGTGCTCCGGCGGCCGCGATTCGCTTGCGCTCGCCGCCGTGGCGCATACCGTGGCTTCGGCATGGGGCATGCGGTGCGGCGCGGTCATCGTCGATCACGGCATGCAACCCGGTTCCGCGGTTGTGGCACAGCGCGCGGCCGCACAATGCGACCAGCTGGGCCTCGCGCCGGTGCTCGTGCGCACAGTGCATGTGCGCGTCGGCGGTGAGGGGCGAAGCGCGGCACGTGACGCGCGCTATGAGGCGCTCGCCGCAGCCGCCCGCGAACTCGGCGCGGCGGCCGTGCTGCTCGCGCACACGCGCGACGACCAGGCCGAAGGCGTGCTGATCGGACTGATCCGTACAGGTGGCGTTGACGCCGTCGCCGGCATGCCGGCACGGCAGACCGTGCATGGTGTGCGGTTCGTGCGTCCGCTGCTCGCGGTCTCGCGCGCACAGACGACCGCGATCTGCATGGATTTGGGCCTCGAGTGGTGGGACGACCCGACGAACGGCGATGCGTTCGCGCCCGACGAGCCACTCCCGGCAGACTATCCGCTCCGTTCGCGCGTGCGGCACACACTACTGCCGTTCCTCAACGAATTCGCTGGGCGCGATATGGCGGAGCGCCTCGCGCAAGGCGCGCGCGTCGCCCGTCGTGACGTGGAGTGGCTCGACGAGTGCACAAGCCGTGTATTCGACGAATGCGTGCGGCTCGAGCGGCGGGGCGTCTCATGCGAGGCACGCATTGACGCCACGCGCCTCGCCACACAACCGCAGGCCTTGCGCTTTCGGGTGATCGCGCGCGTGCTCGCGATCTGCGCGCCCGGCAGCGGCACCGCGCATGTGGATGCGGTTGAAGCGCTCATCTCGCAATGGCACGGCCAAGGTCCGGTGCAGCTTCCCAGTAAACATTCAGCAAACCGCAAGAAACACGTCATTCGGGTGTGCGAAGATGTAACGCATGCGAATCGTCGACATTCAAGACAAGATTGACCATGAGCTGCTGAGCCATGATCAGATTATGGAGAAGATCAGCGAGGCGGCACAGCAGGCAAGTGAGGATTATGCGGGCCGGGTGCCCCTGCTCGTCTGCGTGCTCAAAGGTGCGGTGAACACCCTCACCGCATTCTCGCAGGCCATGTCCATCCCGCTCGAGATGGACTTCATGAGCTTGTCGAGCTACGGTTCCGGAACCTCCACGAGCGGCAAGGTCACCGTGCGGCAGGACCTGTCGACCGACGTGCGTGGCCGCGATGTGCTCATCGTCGAAGACATCGTCGATTCAGGTGTCACGTTGTCGTGGCTCGTCAACGAATTGAAGCGCCGCGGTGCGGCTTCTGTGGAGATTTTCGCGCTGCTGGAGAAACCCGCTCGTCATCAGGTGCAATTGGATGTGAAGTATAAGGGATTTGTGATTCCCGACGAGTTTGTAGTGGGATTCGGACTCGATTTTGACGAGGAATACCGGAACTTGGATTCCATCGCAGTCCTCAAACCCGAAGTGTATGAAGGAGAGCTTGCATGAGCGTTCCGCAAGGACCACAAAGCCCGCGCGGCAATGGGGGTAACCCATTCAGTCCGCGCGGCAACGGGAACAATCCCGACCAGAGCAACCGGCGCAACCAGAACGCCGGCCCCGGCGGCCCCAAGGGCGTGATGCGCTCGCCGTGGCTGTGGGGCATCATCATCGTGCTGATGGTCGTGCTGCTGTTCCAAATGCTCAGCGGCAGGGGTCCGCAGACGATCGACACCAAAGACGGCATGGACATCCTGACGAGTCAGGCCTCCGACGTGAAGTTCGCCAACATCGTCGACAACACGCGCCAGGTGCAGCTTGAGCTGAACAGCGACTACAAGAAGACCGACCCCGAGACCGGCAAGGAACGCAACTACGGCAAGGACGTGCAGTTCTACTACACGTACGCCCAAAGTGCGCAGGTGGTCAAGGCCGTGGAGAAGGCGAACCCGAAGAACGGGTGGACCGCCTCGATGAAAGAGACGAGCATGTGGACCTACATGCTCACCTCGATCCTGCCGTTCATCATCATCCTCGCGCTCTTCTGGTTCCTCATGAGCCGCATGGGCAGCGGCAGCGGCATGCTGGGCATGGGCGGCAAGAAGAACGCCGGCAAGCTGTCCGACGGCCAGATCCCCAAGACGAAGTTCTCCGACGTGGCCGGTGAGGAAGCCGCCGTGCAGGAGGTCGAGGAGATCAAGGACTTCCTGCAGGATCCGTCGAAGTACAAGGCGCTCGGCGCGCGCATCCCGCGCGGCGTGCTGCTCTACGGCCCTCCCGGCACCGGCAAGACGCTGCTTGCGCGCGCCATCGCCGGCGAGGCGGGCGTGCCGTTCTACTCGATGGCCGGCTCCGACTTCGTCGAGATGTTCGTTGGCCTCGGCGCCTCGCGTGTGCGTGACCTGTTCGACGAGGCGAAGAAGAACGCGCCGGCGATCATCTTCATCGACGAGATCGACGCCGTGGGCCGCAAGCGCGGCTCCGGCATGGGCGGCGGCCATGACGAGCGCGAGCAGACGCTCAACCAGCTGCTCGTGGAGATGGACGGCTTCGAACAACGACACGAACCTGATCGATCATCGCCGCCACGAACCGCCCTGACCGTGCTTGACCCCGCGCTG
>ENA-OQIJ01000362-OQIJ01000362.1-human-gut-metagenome-genome-assembly--contig:-NODE-362-length-11246-cov-2.890997_pt1 | contig 11246 bp, 9 predicted proteins | sample MGYA00242582_ERZ504747 | MGnify/ENA primary metagenome ERZ504747 (study PRJEB26092, sample SAMD00036435) | human gut metagenome | host: Homo sapiens | study: EMG produced TPA metagenomics assembly of...
ATTACGAATGAACCTATTCCCAGTCCTAAATTGGTTATAGAAAATCCATAAATAAAGGACTGTACAACGGTTGCAATGATTGGAATACACGAAAACAGCATTATTGAAATGAAGCTTCGTTTTTTCAAATACTTTCTATACTTAATCGCCATACCTGCTCCTATAAATATGACGACAAGTGATATTAGTGTATATACATACCAGAAATTATTCCTGTGATAATAATTTGCCTCATCGAAATAATACATCCATGGATAAAACAAATTAACCACAACAATGAAAATATTAATGCACGAAAAGATATTGGCAATTTTAACACTATTGCCACTTACCTCAGCACCTTTTTCAACAAAAACAGAACTAACAAACCTAACATAGGTATTTGCCATTGCTATGTTCATAGCAAATACCATAAGATTAGCAATTCTAGTTACGAAAATATTAAAAGGACCAAGGTTACCTCTAAAAATATATGCCAAAGTCTCTCCAAAAAACAGAACTGTAGCAATAAGAAATAATCGAACGAACATCCTCATACTCTTCAGTTTTGGATTATTTGGTTTAATTGAAACAAATATTATTAGACAGAACAAACAGAAGAACATATCCATTGTTGCCTGTGCAATTTCAAGACTTGTAATATTCATCTATTTTTCTCCTCGTCGGTTGATACTCTTTTTTACCTTATATTTGAATTGATGAATAATGCTTGTTTTTTATTCTTATACAAGATTACTGTTTTTTCTTCGAAAGGTAAATTTATCAATTCTGCAACTTTCGATTTTCTGCCCTAAGTATATCACACAAAAAACCGATTTTCAACGCAGGAAAAACAAATCCCCTGTCCTTTCGGGCAGGGGATTGCGGTTTAAGTATGCTTTTTCAAATATTCGGCGCTGACCTGCAAACTTTTGACGGGGGAGTTATCCACCCAGTTGCGGTGGCTTTCCAAAATCACGGCATCTACGCCGATAGTAAGCGCCTGCGCCATCAGGCTGTCGAGGTCCATATTGCCGGTACCAAGCTCCATGCTGTCGGTTTTCAAAATCGGCGTTACGGCGCTGCCCGAAATGCGGGTGCCGCGGTCATTGATGTGCCACAGCTTCATGCGGGTTCCCAGACGCTGCATCCACGCAAGCGCATTCGCGCCGCCCTCGGTGAACCAGTAGCTATCAAACTCAAAGTTGACGAACTGCGGGTCGGTCTCCTCCAGCAAAATATCGTAGGCACGCTTTTCGGCGTTCACATGGCGCAGTTCGCAGTTGTGGTTGTGGTAGAGAAGCTCCACGCCCTCGGCCTTCAGCGCCGCGCCCGCCTTGTTCAGCCGTGCGGCAAGGTCGTGCATCGTGGCTTCATCGCCGTAGTCAAAGCGATACATACCTGTGATGACAACATACTTCGTGCCAAAGCTCTTGGCTTCGTCGGCCACGGCCTTGGCGTCGCGTTCCAGACTGCCCAAATCGGTGTGCAGGCTGACGACTTGCAGCCCCGCTTCTTTGACCAAAGCGTGCCAGTCGAGGTTGCCGCCCTTACCCACGGGCATACCGGCGGCCTTGGTCAGCAGCCGCACCATAAAGCCGATGGGGTGGATCATAAACCCGCACAGCTCAATGCCGTCATAGCCTGCGGCCTTCATGGCGGCCAGCGTCTGCCGTGCCTCGTTTTCGTTGCTTAAAACGGTTCCCAGCATAAATTGCTGGACTGCTTTTATGGGCATGGTTTATCCCTCCATCTTGATAATTTTTCCCGTTGTGATGCCGTTTTCGTTGAAGCTGTCCACGCAGACGTAATATTCCTGCCCGGCCATCAGCGTGGAAAGCGTGACCTCGTCGGCATCATAGACAAGCCAGCTTTGGTACAGTTTATCCGGTGCAATGCCGTAGCGCACATTGCAGCCCTGCGCGTTCTCGATGTGCTGCCAGCTGATTTTGCCGTCCAGCGCATCCACGCGCACGGCTTTGGCGTCGGCTTGGGCAGGGCGGTCGCCCTCGCCGTTGCCGAACACACGCAGCCCGCTAATGCGCAAAGCCTGCCCGTAGGGCAACTCGCCGCCCGTCACGCGGATATACCGCGCACGGATGCCGTCCGCGTATTCATAATAGCCGTTGGAGCATTCGCGGGCGACATCCTCGCGCAGGGTCCACACCTTGCCGTCCAAGCTGGTTTCCACGGTGTAATGTGAAATCTTCGGGCGGGTTTCGATGTGGCGGGTCTTGCGGTCATCGCCGTAGCTGTCAGCAGGGAAGTCCACCGCCAGCGCTTCGTCCGCCATATTGACCTGAACCGCCCGCACATCGCAGTCGCGGCCTAAATCCACACACAGCCATTCGCCGGGCTGGTCGCTGCCCGCGCTCCACCAGCGGCGGCAATCCTCGTCCACGGCATTCACCGGGTCGCTGCCCTCGGCGGTGGAGGATGCCGTCACGGTCTTGCGGTAGCTGAGCAGCATCCACTTGGGCTGCTGGCTGGCGGCGTCAAATTTGCCTGCCGGGATTTCATGCGGATAGTCGGCAAAATTCTGGTTGCAGTAGAGCACGCCGTCCTTGTCAAACCCGGCAGGGAACAGACCCACGCGGCGCTCAAAGTCGTGGTTGACCGAAATGCGCATCGTGGATGCGTGCCAGTAGTTGCCGTACTTGTCGGCAATGGTGCTGCCGTGTCCGGCACCCGTCATAAACCCACCGGCTTGGCGGAAAACGGGTTGGACGCCTGCAGCGTGAACGGTCCCAGCGGGGACTTGGATGTGTACACGCCGTCGGCGTAGGTGTTGTACTGGGTGCCGGGGCAGGCGTATTGCAGATAATACGTACCGTTGTGCTTTGTCATAAACGCGCCCTCGATATAGGGCTTGCCGACGGCGTTGAACATGGCGGTCAGCACTTCGGCGTTCAGCCCCGGCATCTGCGCCATCTGGGGCGGCAGCTCCAGCTTGCCGGTTGCCTCGTTATAGAACGGCTTCATGGACTTGTAAAGCACGCTGCTCTCTTTATCCACGATCCCGTTGTTACCGGGGCGCTCATAGCCCAGTTCTTCTTCACGTCCGAAAATCAGTTCTTTCTTTTCCCCGATGGGCGTCATGGTTTCGGGGTCAAGCTCCACACCCCAGATGGGCGAGGTGTTGGAGCAGCCCCAGTAGAAATACACGCGCCCGTCATCATCGCAAAACATATCGGGGTCCCAAAAGGCAACGGGGCGCTGACCTCGGTAAACGGCTCGGTCAGCGGGTCGGCGGTGCGCAGAATCGGGCAGTTGCGGCCCTTGCGGCTGGCAGAAAAATAGAGATACTCGCCGACCTGACGCACATCGGGTGCGTAGTCGTAAATCAGCAAATCGGGGTCGGCATGGAAATCCCAGTGCAGCAGATCGTCCGAGTGCCAGAACCCGGCCGACATCGACACAAACAGGTAATATTTGCCCTTGAAGTACACCAGTGTCGGGTCAGCGCCCTCGCGGAAACCGGCGATGCGCTCACCCTCCTTCATGTGCTGGTAACGGTAGCCCAGATCCAAGGGGTTGCAGTAGGTTCCCATAAAATCACACATCCTTTTTGATGCCCTGCAAAACGCGGTTCAGCTGCTTGATGCTCTCGGCGTCCGTGCCTGCCTGCTTGAGCATACTCTCCACGGTCATGCGCTGCATGGCGCGCTCCATCATGGCAACCAGTGCGGGGTTGTCCTTGACGGCGGCGGCTACATCACCGCGGGCGGCAGCCGCCTTGTCGGTGATGGCTTTCAAAACGGGGCTCACCTTGGCATCTGCCATGGCTGCGGCCATATTGTCCTTGACGCTCCAGCAGGTTTCGTCCAGCTCACCGTCAAACCAGTTGTTCACGAGCTGACGGTTGGACATAGCGTAAGCGGGGTTCGGCTCGGCAGCTTTGTTGACCAGAATCACGCTGGAATACGCCCCTGCGCGGGCCTCAATGCTGTGCTTGCCGGTGATGGGCACATTGAAAACAAACACTTTGTCGCCTTTTTTCGTTTCGACCAGGTGTCCGTCCTTGTACAGCGAAACCTCCGGCAGGTTGGAGTAGACCCGGACTTCGGTCACGTCCTCGGTGCGGTCCACATAGCGGCTGCCGCAGGTGTGCACAAAGGGCTGCTTGCTCCAGTAGGCCTTGTACAGGTAGAAGGCGTCCTTTTTGATTTTGCGGTCAAAGGTGACAAGGCCCTTCTGGTTCTCGCCGTTTTTGCCGCCCTCGTCGCGCCCGTCGGCGGCAAAGTCGAACATATTCCAGACGTGGGTCGCCCACAGCCACGGGCGGTCAGCAATCATTTTTGCCATGTGCTCGTGATAGACGCACTGGTAGGTTTCGGTATAGTCGCCCTTTTCGGGGTGGGCGCTCTGGTAGGCGGGGTTGGCGTCCGCGCCGTACTCCGAAAAACCGATGCAGCGGTCCGGGTATTTGGCGTGGTAGGTATCAAAAAAGTCATCGTTCTGGTCCAGTTCGCCCAAGTACCAGCCAAAATACAGGTTGTAGCTATTCACATCGGGAATTTCCAGAATCGGGCTGGTGATTTCCAGCATAAAGACGTTCGCCATCGTGGTCGGACGGGTCGGGTCAAGGCGGTGCGCCAGTTCGTTCAAGGCGCGGTGGTTTTCCAGCAGCTCCTCATTGACAGCCGACGCAGCGGTAATTTCGTTGGACAGTCCCCAAACAGCAATGCAGGGGTGTTGTAGTTCTGGACGATGAGTTCTTCCATCTGGGTCAGTGTGTTGGCGCGCCCGTTGTGCATGTGCATCGTGATGTAGGGGATTTCCGCCCAAATCACGACACCCTTTTCGTCGCACAGATCATAGAACGCCTGCGCGTGCTGGTAGTGGGCAAGGCGGATGGTGTTGGCGCCCATTTCAAGGATCAGCGCCATATCCTCCTCCATCATCTCTTTGGTGATGGCCACACCTGCGCCCTTGCGGTCCTGATGGCGGGAAACACCACGCAGGGGATAGGAGCGCCCGTTCAGGATAAAGCCCTTCTGCGGGTCAATTTCAAACTTGCGGCAGCCGAAGCGGGCGGTCTCGGTCTCGCCATTGTCCAGCCGCGCAGTCACGGTGTAGAGATACGGGTCATCAAGACCGTCCCACAGGCGGGCATGCTCCAGCGTGAACACGGCTCTGGCGGTGCCGTCCTTGACGGCAACGCTCGTCTGCTGGCCATCCAGTGTGAAGGTGACACTTTCGGCACCCACCACAGCGGCCTCCACCGTCACTTCACAGCGGCGGGCGTCGAGGTCTGTGACAATCGGCGTGACCCTGACAGGCACCGCGCCGTTTTCAGCAAGGGCAAAATGAGCGGCGGGCACAACATGCAGCGTTACATCGCGGTAAATGCCGCCGTAGAAGGTGAAATCGGCCTTCTGCGGGTAGACGGTATCATTGTCGCTGTTGTCCACATTCACGCGCAGCAGGTTGCTGCCGTTGCGCAGCGCATCGGTAATGTCCACGCAAAATGCAGAATAGCCGCCCTTATGCTCAGCGAGCTTTTGCTCGTTCAGGTAGACCTCGGCGGTCATGGCAACGGCATCAAACTGCAAAACGGCACGTCCGTTTTCCGGCAGGGAGATGTCAGGCAGCACGGTGGTGTAGCTGCAGGTGCCGCGGTAGTAGTCGTTGCCGCCGTCCTGCCCGTCGATGGCGTTCCAGGTGTGGGGCAGGGTGACGGGTTCGTCGTGTCCTTCTTTGGAAAAAATCCAGTTCTGGTTCAAAAGAATTGTCTTGCTCATAACATGACTCCTTGTGTGTGGTTTTAACTTCAAACAGCCGAAAGGGCTGCAAACCCTTTCGGCTGTTGTGGGATGGGCTTACTGAAGCTGTTCTTTATAGAATTCAGACTGTGCGGCAGCCTTCTTCTCGGCAATGCGCTTCTGGACGTTGACCATCTCCTCCTTGCTCAGCGGGCAGCTGCGCATGGCAATCAGCGTAATGATCCAGCCGATGATAGGCAGACCAACTTGAGAACCATAGCCATCCAGAAGATAGCGGGGTGCAAGGGTCGTGGGCTGGGGCATCGTGGCGGTGTAGCCCAGCAGCGCAACAGCACCGGTGGCAATCACGGCGGCAAAAGAGGTGATGAGTTTATCGACCAGGCTGTAGGTGCCGGAGACAACGGCGGGAATATAACGCCCGCTGCGGTCGAGCTCAAAGTCGATGGCATCGGCCATATACGAGGTGTTGGAGGTGGTGATGCACATATTGGAGCCGTTCTGCAGCAGAGACAGAATGACATAAATAATCATGGCGGGGCTGCCCATGACACCGATCTGTTTGGGGTCAATGACAAGGAAGAACACGATCATAACAGCGGTGATGACCATGCTGATGCAGGTGAAATTGACAATGCCCTTTTTGCTGCCGTGCTTGCCGACATACTTGGCACCGAAAGCGGCGAAGAAGATGGACGGCACCATGCTGATAACCGACAGGATCGTGCCAAGACCTATATTGCCGATGATAATGCCGCCGAGAATTGTGTTGATGATGGCCTGGCTGCCGACCTGCTGAGCCAGCTTGTCGGATGCGTTGGACGCAATGTAGCACTGCAGCGGCTTGTTGTGCTTGAGGACCTCGACAATATCGGCCATCTTCAGCGGTTCGGTTTTCTTGGTGCCGACAAAGGTTTCGGGTTTGTCGAAGGCGGAAACGCCGAGGCAGACCAGCAGGGTGCCGATGGCGGCAACAATCAGGGTGACATTGCAGGCAGCGGTCAGAAATGCCTGATTATAGGTGCCGCCGCACTTGGGCAGCAGGACGACGTTGAGCACCATGGACATAACCATCGGCACCAGATAGTTGAATGCGGTCGTCCAGACGCCGAGGTGGGCGCTGGCGCGGGTCATTCGTCATAATGGCGGGAATGGTCTGCGCCGTCATATTGGTGGTGGTGTAGCCGATGACGTAGACCACGTACAGCAGCGTGAACGTGACCAGCCCCATCCCCTTGGAGGAGAAGCCGGTGAACATCGCGTAGAGGGCAACGGCCTCAATCAGGTAGCCCGCGACCAGCAGCACACGCAGCTTGCCGAACTTGGTGTTGACGCGGTCATACACAAAGGCCAGCAGCGGGTCGGTGATGCCGTCCAGAATACGGGTGCAGGTCAGGATGATGCCAACCGCGGCGGTGGTAATGCCGTAGCCGATGCTGGCCGAATAGCTGGCCATACCGATGAGCGAGTAGACGCTCATACCGACCAGCGCGTTGCAGGCGTAGCAGATGATTTGCCATGTTTTGGCGCGGCGGTATTGTACGCCGTCAACTTCTGAAGCAGTGGGTTTCTTTTTGAACATATTGTTTTCCTCCTAAGAATTCCGCAGTGGTTTTTCTCACTGACACCACTATACCAGAAGCAAAACGGCAGCAGGGGATAAAAATCAGCAGATAAGGAACAAAAATTCGCGCATTATTTCAAGCAACACGAAATGTTGTCCCGCTTTGCTAAATAATACCCTCACGACTTGCGCTTGTTATGCTATGATACAGGTACAAAAGTTTCTGGATTTGCTTTAGACAGCACAGGTAAGGAGAAAATTATGCAGAAATTTGAAAAAGGCTTTTTTGTGGGCGCCGCCACCGCCGCCCATCAGGTCGAGGGCAACAACATTCATTCCGACTACTGGGCACAAGAGCAGCTGCCCCACACCAGCTTTGCTGAGCCGAGCGGCATTGCCTGCGACCATTATAATCGGTATGAGGAAGATATTCGACTGCTGGCGGATGCCGGGCTGAACGCCTACCGCTTTTCCATCGAGTGGGCGCGCATCGAGCCGGAGGAGGGCAAGTTCGACGCAGCCGAAATCGAGCATTACCGTAAGGTCATTGCCTGCTGCAAGGCGCACGGCGTTGAACCTGTTGCGACGCTGCTGCACTTCACCAGCCCCAAGTGGCTGATTGCCAAGGGCGGCTGGGAGGCAGAATCCACGGTCGAATACTTCAAACGCTATGTCAGCTATGTGATGGAGCAACTAGGCAGTGAACTTTCTTATGTCTGCACCATCAATGAGGCAAATATGGGCCTGCAGCTGGCGGCAATCTCCAAGCGGTTCCGTCTGATGGCAGAGCAGGCCGCCAAGGCTGCTGCCAGTGCAGGCAAATCCGCCGAAGGCAGCGTACAGGTGGGTATGAACTTCCAGAAGATGATGGAAAATATGAAGTACGCCGCCGCCGAAAACGCCGCCGTGTTCGGTACACCGCAGCCGAAAATTTTCGTCAGCGAGCGCACACCCGAAGGCGATTTGCTGGTGATGCGCGCCCACGCTGCCGCGCGGGAGGCCATCAAGGCGATTTGCCCCGGGGTCAAGGTCGGCCTGACCCTCTCGTTGCATGACCTGCAGGCCCAGCCGGGCGGTGAAGCCTTTGCCGCCGCTGCGTGGGAGGAAGAGTTCACCCACTATCTTCCTTATATTAAGGAGGATGACTTCCTCGGCGTGCAGAACTACACCCGCACGCTGTACGGTGCGCAGGGGCAGCTGCCCGCCCCGCAGGGTGCCGAGCTGACCCAGATGGACTACGAGTTTTATCCGCAGGCGTTGGAAAACGTCATCCGCAAGGTGGCCGCCGACTTTAAGGGTGACTTGATCGTGACCGAAAACGGCATCGCCACCGCAGACGATACCCGCCGCGTGGCGTTTATCGAGGCAGCCTTGGCGGGCGTGCAGCACTGCATCGCTGATGGTATCCCGGTCAAGGGGTACTTCCACTGGAGCCTGATGGATAACTTTGAGTGGCAGAAGGGCTATGCCATGAACTTTGGCCTGATCGCCGTGAACCGCGAAACGCTGGAACGCACCCCGAAGCCCAGCCTTGCGGTGCTGGGCGGATACGCCAACGCATAAAAATAGCAGTGGTTGTCTGTACGGCAGCCACTTTTTTGTGGTATACTGGTATAAAAAGAGGGTGATTCGATGGATGTTTTTCAAAATATGGAGCTGTTTTCTGAGCTGATCCAGTGCGGCGACAACATTTATACATGGTGCTATAATGCCGATGGCAGCCTGCTGCAGAGCAACTGCCCGGAAGCGGGGTTCCTCTCCGGCGCATTTGACCTATTCGGCTGCAAGAAAAAATGCTGGACTACGGCAGCCGGCACACAAAGCCCGTCACACTGGGCACGGCCATTGGCATGACATGGGCAGCTGCCTTTGAAAAGGACGGCAGTGCGCTGAAACGCGCCTGGGTCATCGGGCCGGTGTTTTATCAGGATGTTCCGCTGCGCGGGATCGAGCAGGGGCTGCAATACTATAACCGTCTGGAGACGAGCGTGGCATGGACCATGCAGCTGTACGAGGCGTTGAAAACCGTACCGGTGCTGCAATGCACAGTCTTGCACCGCTACGCTCTGATGATGCATTATTGTCTGACCGGTAACCATCTTACGATCAGTGACATTAACAGCGAAGATTTGACGCAGGTACGCAATGCCGTGCAGCAGCCTGCCCATGATCGCCACAAGGTCTGGATGGCAGAGCAGGGACTTCTGCAGATGGTGCGCACCGGCGACTTGAACTACAAGCAGGCGCTTTCCGCCAGTATGGGCATCAGTGCGGGCGTGCCGGTGCGCAGCGATGACGCTTTGCGCCAGAGCAAGACCAGCATCATCGTGTTTACCTCGCTGGTATGCCGTGCCGCCATCGAGGGCGGGCTTTCGCCGGAGGAGGCCTACGCGCTGGGGGACAGCTACATCCAATCTGCCGAAAATGCAAAAACGATGGACGACCTCGATCCTCTGGCACTGATGATGTATGACGACTTTGTCCGGCGCGTGCATAAATGCCGCACCAACCCGCATCTTAGCCAGCAGGTGCAAAAGTGCGTGGACTATATTGAGATGAATCTCGATAAAAAAATACGCGCTGCAGATATTGCAGCGCTGGTGGGCTACACGGAATATTATCTGACCCACAAATTCAAGGAGGAAACGGGCTTGAGCGTGACAGATTACATCAAATTTGCCAAGATCGAGCGCGCCAAGGTTTTGCTGAAAAGCACCGACCAGACCGTGCAGGACATTGCCACTGCACTTTCTTTCAGCACACGCAACTATTTCAGCCGGATTTTCAGAGGTCACAGGCCAAACCCCGATGGAGTACCGCGAAAAGTAAATGCTTATCCAAAAAACCTCTAGCCAGGCAAACAGTCTGGCAGAGGTTTTTATGTTTTATTCTTGTGTCAGCGCCCGCGCCATTTTGACCACGCGGGAGGCATTGATTTTTACCTGCTCCAGCGTCACTGCACCGCTGTCGATGCCCTGCAGCAGATTGTCGTAATCGCCCTTGTTGCCGGGCATGAACAGGTCGCCGCCTGCTGCAGCTACATACTGCGCCTGCGAATCCCGGTGGGCAGAGCGCGCATCCCCGGCAATCGGTGAGACCCAGTCGGTCATGACGATGCCCTCATACCCGAACTCGGCACGCAGAATATCCATAATCAGCCCCGCGGCTTTCGGCGGTGTGGGTGCCGTTCAGCAGATTGTAGGAGGTCATAACGGCCTTGGGCTGGGACTCCCGCACGCAGATGCCGAAGCCCTTTAAGTAAATTTCACGCATGGCGCGCTCGGAAACCATGCTGTTGTTGCGGGTGCGGTTGTACTCTTTATTGTTGGCGGCATAATGCTTGATGGTCGTGCCGCAGCCCTTATGAGCCTGCACACCGCGCGTCATGGCGGCGGCCATCTTGCCGGAGACGAGAGGATCCTCAGAGTAGTACTCAAAGTTGCGCCCGCAGCGGATCGAACGATGGATGTTCAGCGCCGGGGCAAGCCACAGATGCACGCCGAAGTGCTCCATCTCCTCGCCGACGATGCCGCCGCACCGCTGCACAAAATCCATGTCAAAGCTCTGCGCCAGCGCGGTGCCGATGGGAATGGCCGTGCAGTATTGGGTCTTGATCTCGCAGCCGGCCTTCGGCTTGCCGTTGCCGCCCATCAGGCTCATCACCAGCTTCATCGGGCCGGACAGCATTTCCATAATGGAATCCGGCATCGAGGCATTGCCGACAGCGTGCTTGCCCTTGCCGTCCTCATAATACTCCTTCGCAAGGCGCAGACCGGCAGGGCCGTCGGCCATGATCAGCCAGGGAATGCCCTTGACAGTGCTGCAGCTCTCACCCGCCGCACCGCAGACATGGCGGCCTGCTGTGCCGATCATCGAAGCAAAGCCCTTTGCGTTCGGATCAAAATTGCCGATCAGAAGCAGGGCGGCGTCCTCCTTGGTCAGGGCGTCCACCTCGGGCAAAATTTCCTCGGTGCGGGCAT
>ENA-OQIJ01000363-OQIJ01000363.1-human-gut-metagenome-genome-assembly--contig:-NODE-363-length-11202-cov-2.949074_pt1 | contig 11202 bp, 10 predicted proteins | sample MGYA00242582_ERZ504747 | MGnify/ENA primary metagenome ERZ504747 (study PRJEB26092, sample SAMD00036435) | human gut metagenome | host: Homo sapiens | study: EMG produced TPA metagenomics assembly of...
TGAAGGAGCGCGGGGAGGATTACCTGACGATCGCAAACATATGCGAGCAGGCGGGATCTCGAAGGGGACTTCTTCTACCACTTCAACTCGAAGGACGACCTCATGCTGTACTACCTGCAGGAGGCCCTCGACGACTATATCATCTCGTCCAAGCACGTTGAGGAAGCGGGCGACGACATCTACCTGAAGGTGCTCTACCTGTACGAAGACTACCTTGCATACTGCGAAGACGCCGGCATCGACTTCGTCTCAAGCTACTACACGCCCAAGAACAAAGCGCTCGATGCGCGGCGCGGAATGATGAGCGCCCCCGACGCCATGAACCTCACGCTGCGCGAATGCGCGGAAGGCTTCGCACGGGCGCAGGAGAAGGGCTACGTCAGAAGCGACTGGAGCGTTGAGGATCTGTCTCTCGACTGCTGCTCGGTGGTGAAAGGCGTCGTCTTCGAGTGGTGCCTCTCAGACGGGACGATCGACCAGTACGCGCACCTCAGGCACATGCTGTACGCCTACTTCCAGAATGTCCTGACCGATGCGTACCGTTATGATTTCCCTCACGACGAACCGCCCGTAGGCTAACGAAGACGCACCTTACGGTCTTTCCACTCCTTGAAACAGATCGATGAGCTCTTGGCGATCATGCACGCACGTCTTCTGGTAAATATGACGTACGTGGGTTTTCACCGTATTCCCGCTTATGTAGAGCGTCTCCTTGATATAGGGGATGCTGCGCCCTTCACCACATCAGCAGTATCTCCCTCTCGCGCTCCGTCAGACCGTGGTTCGCCGCTATACGCGCCACTTTCGACGAAGCGTCGTCGTCAGGGCGTCCAGATTCGCCGAGCGCGACCGATCCGCGGCCCCACAAAAACTTCGTCATGGTCTGATCGCGGATCAGCCACATTCCCGCGAACGCGAGCAGCACGATCTCGATAGCCACGACATAGGGAAGAATCGAAGCGCCATCTCCGGTAGCAAGGTAAGGCGACAAAACGAGGCCGACGACCATACTGACGAGACCAGCCACCCGCATGATCAGCTGCCCCCAAGCAATGATCCTGATCGGAGGTGCCAGGGAGTATCCCGCGACGTATACCGTGGCGAGCAAGACGGCGTACTCGAGCAGAAATGCCGCCACAACGATAAACGTCTTGAAGCAGAAGAAGCTCCCGGCGAACGGCAGGAACAGGAAGAGGAAGCCGATGATCGAGACGAGTGCCGCGCCTTTGAAGAGCAGCTCGAAACGCGAATCGCTCAATGCCTTCAGAAACGCGAGCATCACGAAGAGCGTGGCGAACCTTCCTGCGACGTCAGCAACAGGACCGGCTTGCTGCACCGCCTCCCCTGTCAGTGCGCCATGAAACGCAGTTTGCGCAAAGGAGAACCCCATCCCCAGAAGAAACACGCCCAAAGCCAAAGAGATATGCTCCTTCGGCTTGAATCGGAGCCAAGGTTTCTGACTTCGGGCGCTCCCCACATCGTGCGATTTCAAGTTGAGAAGACAGGCTCCTCCCACAACCGGAAGCACGACGCAGAGGACGAACGAAGCCGAGGGAGATGCGAACACCAGCGAAACCGACACGGCATCGAAGCCTATTTTCCACAGGACCAAGCGCTTCACGGTCTTGAAGTCGAGGCCTACCAAGAATTCGTGCCACAACAGCAGCAAAAGCTCGTATCCCACCGGAACGAATATCGCACCGACGACGAAGACGGCCATGCCTCCGAACCACCCGTTCGCAGCGCAGGTCTCGAAAACGGCACCGCAGACCAACAACGCCGTAGCCGTAAGCACCAGCCATCCTTTTTCGCCGAGCACTTTCACGCGTCCGCTCACGGCCACTGCGATCGCATCGACTGCGAAGCGGGAGGACGAACCGAGCACGGACATAATCACCCCGAACGCAGCTACGTCCACACCCGGTTCGAACGTTGCATGCAGGTTGACCAGCAGCGTGTAGGTCACGCGCACGAGGGCGAAGGACAGCAGGCACAATCCCGTTGCAAGCGGGAAATCTCCGCCGAGTACGGCATTGATGCCGCTGCGCCGCTGTTTCATGAAAACTGATTCCCCCTGATGAGACGCGGTCACCCGAATGAGATGACCGAGATTTTCCGGATTATAGCACATATGCGATGACGCGGATGTGCACCCGATCTGCCACTCTGCACATGCCGGCCGAAGCCGTGCACAGGGAAAGAAACCGAGGAGAGGAAGCACATGGAAGAGTCGAACATGAACCGCAGAACGTTTCTCGCCGGAATAGGCGCAGCTGCTTTGGGATTGGGTTTGACGAGCGTCGGTTGCGCGCCGAAGGCAGAATCTGCAAGCGGAGACACCAGAGGTACCGGTACATCGTGGGACGAGGAGGTCGATTTCCTCGTAGTCGGATCGGGGACGGCGGCTATGGGGGCATTGGCCGCCGCCGAATCCGGAAACGGCACGGTCATGGTCATCGAGAAATCGGACATGATGTTCGGAGGAACCTCATCTACGTCAGGCGGCGGGTTTTGGATTCCGATGAACTATCTTCAAAAGGAGGCTGGCGTCCAGGATTCCCGCGAGGCGGCCGTCGCCTATGTGAACGGGTGCGCAGGATCACGGGCGAACGAGGCGCTGACTGAAGCTTTCGTGGACAACGCCAATCCGTGGCTCGAGTGGATTCGCAACCTCGCTCAAGCCGAGTTCACCATCGGCGGGGCTCAAGACTACTATGACCAGGTCGACGGATTCTTGAGTTTCGGACGCAATTCGAAGCTTGCGACGGGCAATGCCGGAGACCTCTGGTCATCTGTGAAATCCCTACTTGAGGAAAAAGGGTGCGAGGTGAGGATGGGAACCGCTCTTAAACGCCTCGTCGTCGACGAGAATGGCGCAATCGTCGGCGTTATTGCCGAACAGAAAGGCAAGGAGATTGCCATCAAGGCGAGTAAGGTGCTGGTCGGCACCGGCGGCTTCGACTACGATCTGCAGATGATGGCTCGCCACCTTCCGAGCGTCCCTCCCCTCTCGAACGCCGTGCAAACGAACACGGGAGACGGCCATAAAGCTGCTGCCCGCATAGGCGCACGGCTCGAGATGATGGAAGGCTACTGGGGCGTGCCCTTTTCCCATCCTGGCGATCCCACGACGTTCGACCCCTCTGCAACAGGCACGTCGTACAATAAGGAGAGCACCGATTGGAACTCGTACCGGGGCAAGCCGGGAAGCATGGTGGTGAACAAGCAAGGCGCGCGTTTCGGCGACGAGGCGACCATGTACCCGGTCTTCACGCGTGAATGGCTCGACTTCAGTTCTTCCTCCCTCGCATTCGAGAACTATCCAGGATTCTTTATCTGCGATAGCGCCTACGTCGAATCCTTCGGCCTTCCCGGAACGAAAGACGGAGGCGAACCGAACGAGTGGTTCGTCAAAGCCGACACACTTGAAGACTTAGCCGCGCTTCTCGGCATCAATCCAACCGGGCTGGTCGCCGAAGCTGCGAAGATGAACGCATACGCAGCTTCCGGCACGGACGAGGATTTCCATCGCGGGGAGAAGGAATCCAGCAAGCAGATATGGCCGAAGGGAATCGACCGTCCCGAACTGTCCAACCCCATGCTGGGCACCATCTCCACGCCGCCCTTCTACGGCGCCGTCTACCTGCCGGGAACATGCGGAACGAGCGGCGGGATGAGCATCAACGAAAACGCCCAGGTTCTCAACGTGGACGGAGAGGCAATCGAAGGCTTGTACGCATGCGGGAACTGCACGGCCGCACTCTCCGGAGGCACCTACCTGGGCGGAGGCGGCACGCTCGGCCCCGGCAGCGTCATGGCGTACATCGCCGCGCGTCACGCCATGGGCGCAGCCGTGTAACGCTTTCACCCGCTCGAAGCGATCCCTGCGCAAGCCCGCAAGCGGCGGGCGCAGGGATCGTCGCTCACAGCGCTTCCGCCTGCTTCGCCATCTCCTCTTCCAGCTCTTCGGTGAGCATGAACCACTCCTCCTCGGCCGCCGACAGGCGCTGCTTGAGCTTCGTGTGCTCGGCCACCGCGTCGGAGCTGGCGTCCTCGTTCACGTAGAAGTCGGGGTCGGCCATAAGCTCGAGCAGCTCCGCCATACGGGCGTTGTCGCGCTCCATCTGACGGTCGAGCTCGGCGATGCGCTTGCGGTGGTTCTTGAGGGCCGCGTAGGCGCGGTTGCGCGCCTCGGCCTCGCGCCGCTTCTGCTCCTTGGTTTTCGGCGCGCTCGCGCGCGGCGCGGTGAGGTCGGCGGCGGCGTCCTGCTCCGTTTCGGCGGCACCGCGATCCTTGCGGTTCACATGCACGACAGTCTTCGACCCGCCGGCTTTCGCGCTCCCCTTCGCCGCGCCCCTCCCGCTCGCCTTCGGCGCCTCGTCCAGCATCTCGTCGACGAGCGACGGGCTCATGGGGCCTTCCGCGTCGAGCTGCCCGCTCTTGAACAGGTAGTAGTCGTAGTCGCCGTCGTAGTTCGTCGCCTTGCCGGGCTCGATCTCCACGATGCGGTTCGCCACGCCGCGGATGAGGTGCCGGTCGTGCGTGATGAACAGGATGGTGCCCTCGAACACCTTGAGCGCCTGCTCGAGGATGTCGGCGCTCGCGATGTCGAGGTGGTTCGTGGGCTCGTCGAGACACAAAAGCGGGCGCGGCGCGACGAGCATCTTCGCCAGCGCAAGACGGCTCTTCTCGCCGCCGGACAGCACGCTCACCTTCTTGTCCACCGCGTCGCCCGTGAACAGGAACGCGCCCAGCAGAGTGCGCACCTGCGAGATGCTCCAGCCCGGGGCCACGTGGTCGAGCTCCTCGAACACGGTGTTGCCGGGGTGCAGCTCTTCGAGCTGATGCTGCGCGTAGTAGGTCTTCGACACGTGCACGCCGTAGTCGATGGTGCCGGCGTCGGGCTCGATGGCGCCCGCGATCATCTTGAGCAGCGTCGACTTGCCCGCGCCGTTCGGCCCGACGAGGGCTATCTTGTCGCCGCGGTACATGGTGAAGTCGAAGCCGTCGTACACCTTCTTGTCGCCGTAGCGCTTCACGAGGCCGCGGGCCTTCACCACTTCGTCGCCCGTGCGCGGCGGCTGCTTGAAGTTGAACTTGACGGTTTTCTTCTCCTCGGGAAGCTCGATGCGCTTGATCTTCTCGAGCTTCTTCACGCGGTCCTGCACCTGCTTGGACTTCGTGGCCTTGTAGCGGAACTTCTCGATGAACGCCTCCATGTGGGCGATCTCCTCGGCCTGCCTCGCCGCTTCGGCGCGCAGGCGCTCGAGGCGCTCCTCGCGCGTCTTGAGGTAGGCGGAGTAGTTGCCCTTGTACAGGTTCACCTGGCCGTTGTCCACCTCGGCCACGCGGTCCACCATGTTGTCCATGAACGCGCGGTCGTGGCTGACCACGATGACGGTGCCGGCGTAGCCGCGCAGAAAGCCCTCGAGCCACTTCACGCTTTCAAGGTCGAGGTGGTTGGTGGGCTCGTCGAGCAAGAGCACTTCGGGGTTGCGGATGAGCAGCTTCGCCAGCGCGATGCGCATCTGCCAGCCGCCGGAGAACTCGGTGGTGGAGCGTGCGAGGTCGTCCTCCTTGAAGCCCAGGCCGAACAGCACGCTGCGCACCTTCGCCTCGATGGTGTAGCCGCCCAGCACCTCGTAGGCGTCGCGGGCGCGCCCAGCGGCGGCCAGCTGCTGCTCGGTGGGATTCTCGCCCAGCTCGTGCTCGAGCTTGTGGAGGCGGCGCTCGGCCTCGAGCACTTCCACCTGCGACGACATGACCTCCTCGAAGATGGGCTGGTCGGCCATCTCGATGGCCTCCTGCTCGAGGTAGCCCACGCGCGCGCCCTTCGCGAACAGCACGCGGCCCTCGTCGGCGTCCTGGCCCCCGAGATGATGTTGAGCATGGTGGTTTTGCCGGCGCCGTTCGGGCCGACGAGCGCCAGGCGCTCGTACTCTTCGAGACGGAACGTCACGTCGTGGAAGAGCTGACGCCCCCCGAACGACTTGGATATATGTTCGAGCTGCATGATCATGATGCGTGCGTGCTTTCTGCTTGCGTGCGGTTTCGCTGAGGGCTGCGCCCGCCTGGGGCACAGCCCTCATATGATAGCGGAAGAAGCCGCCTCTTGCGAAGCGGCTTCCCCATTTCCCCGGCAATTCCCGAAAGCAACGCGGGCACGCGTCACGCGTCGCGGACGACCCGCCCGATCGCGAGCGGCTACAGCGCGGCGTATTCCTCGTCAGACACCGGCTCGAGCCACTCGTTCGACGCGCCCTCGGCGGGCACGGCGATAGCCACGTGCGCAAACCAGCTGTCGGGCGCCGCGCCGTGCCAGTGCTTCACCTCGGGCGGGATGCTCACCACGTCGCCCGGCTTCAACTCCCGCGCCGGCTCTCCCCACGCCTGGTAGAAGCCGCGCCCGCCGGTGACGAGCAGAATCTGCCCGCCGCCGTGGTGCACGTGCCAGTTGTTGCGGCAGCCCGGCTCGAACGTCACGTTGCTCACGCCGACGCCGTCGTCCGGGCCCGTGAGCGGCGCGAGGTAGCTCTGCCCCGTGAAGTACGCGGCGTAGGCGTCGTTCTCGGCACCGAGCGGGAACACCGCCGCCGGCCCGAGGCTCTCGTTCATTTCGTTGGCATCCATCAGCCGCCCCCTTACGCTTCCACGCCCATGCGGTACGCCTCGTCCATCGCCGGGCTGCCCGCGATGGCGCCCTTCTCCCATGCGTCCACGCCGTACACGACGCCGCGCACCACCGCGCCCGGCAGGCAGTCGGTGAAGCCGCGCAGGCCCTCGAAAGTGCGCTCCATGAGCTCCTCGTCGGGGTCCGCCATGGCCGCGATGAAGTAGAACTCCTTGTCGGCAAGCTCGGTATAGCGCGCCACCGTACGGTCGATGAGCGCCTTGAGCTGCGCGTCCATCGAGTAGAAGTACACGGGCGTGGCCAGCACGATCACATCGGCCTCCGCCATCTTGTCCAGCACCTCGGCGGCGTCATCGCGCTGCACGCAGGCGCCCTCGTGCGTGCGGCAGTAGTCGCATGCACGGCAGAACCCGATCTCCTTCTCACGCAGGAACACCTCGTCCACCACGTTGCCCGCCTTAAGCGCGCCTTCGATGAAGCGTTCCGCCAGCAGGTCGGAATTGCCGTTCTTGCGCGGGCTCGCCGCTATCGCCAAAATCCGTTTCGTCATATGCCGTTCCTCTCGTCTTGATCGTCTGACGGGATTCATCCTATTCCTTCGAGTCAACTCTAAGTCAAGGGGTCGTATGAACGAATTTCGCCGCATGCCGACGCGCTTGACTTGGAGTGCACTCCATGTGCTTCAATAGGCGCACACGATGCGTACGAGGAAAGGGACGTGCATGAAAATCGCCGAAGTGAGTAAGGAATACGGCCTGTCCGCCGATACCCTGCGCTACTACGAGCGCATCGGCCTGCTGCCGAACGTCACGCGCACGGCAAGCGGCATCCGCGACTACAGCGAGCAGGATTGCGCCCGCGTGCAGTTCGTGAAGTGCATGCGGGCGGCAAGCGTGTCCATCGAGGCGCTCATCGAGTACATGGCGCTCATGGACGAGGGCGACGCGACGCTCGAGGCCCGCAAGGCCCTGCTCGAGGAGCAGCGCGAGCTCGTGCGGGGGCGCATCGCCGAGATGCAGGCCGGCCTCGACCGCCTCGACTACAAGATAGACAACTACGAGCAGACCATCCGCCAATGCGAGCGGCAGCTGCGCGGCGAGGCGTAGCGCCGTCCCCTCCCGCAGCCCCGCATCCTCATGCGAGGCCCCGAACTAAGAAGCCCCCGAAACCGCGGAGGTTCGGGGGCTTCGGCACGTCGGCCCGACGGGCCGCGCGCAATCGATCCTCGGCGTCGCTTAGAGCGCGCGCACCTGGGTCGCCTGGTTCTTGCCGTTCGCGCCGGACGCGATCACGAATTCGACTTCGGCGTTCTCATCGAGGCTCTTGTAGCCGTCGCCCTGAATCTCGCTGAAATGGACGAACAGATCTTCGCCGTTCTCCTGGGAGATGAAGCCGTAGCCTTTTTCGGAGTTGAACCACTTAACGGTACCCTTAGACATGCAAAACCTTACTTCCTACCCCGCGGGGCAAATGCTGACGACGCGCGGCATAACCGGCGCTGTCGATGAATATGCGGCCTCTGCCGCTTGAAAGAGTGTACGCGATGCACGGCGTCAATCGGAGGGCAAGGCGATATTCGATGACCGCACACATGATCGATACAAAAAAAGGAGGCCAGACGTTGGTCTGGCCTCCTTCAAGTTTCTGGCTCCCCGGGTAGGATTCGAACCTACAACCCTCCGGTTAACAGCCGGATGCTCTGCCGTTGAGCTACCGAGGAATGGGCGCCCTTGATTGCGCAAGTGAAGATTATACCGGAACCTCATCTTTTCGCAATACCGAATTTTCGAAATTCAGGCACATGCACGATTTTCCTTCATTCGCGCAGGTCATATGCGACAAACGTCCCTAATACACCATGTTCATGGCGGCGCGGACCTCGTCGAGGGTGGCGTTCGCTATCTCGTTGGCGCGGCGGTTGCCGTCGTGCAGCACGTCCTTGATGTAGTCCGTGTCGCCGGCAAGCTGCACGCGACGCTCGCGGATGGGCGCGAGGAACCCGTTGACGCTTTCGGTGACGTACTTCTTGAGCGCGCCCGATCCCCCGTCGCCGATTTCGGCGGCGATGTCGAGCTCGGTGCGGCCCGTGCACAGCGCGGCGGTGGTGAGCAGCGCCGAGACGCCGGGACGGTTCTCCTTGTCGTAGGTGATCATGCGGTCGGGGTCGGTCTTCGACTTCTTGATGAGCTTGGCGGTTTCCTCCGCCGTGAGCGACAGGCCGATGGCGTTGCCGTAGCTCTTCGACATCTTGCGGCCGTCGAGCCCGGGAATCTCCACCGCGTCGTTCAGCACGCCCTCGGGTTCGGGGAACACGTGGCCGTAGCGCTCGTTGAAGCGGCGCGCCACCTGACGGGTCTGCTCGATGTGCGGCAGCTGGTCCTTGCCCACCGGCACGATGTTGCCCTTGCAGAACAGGATGTCGCACGCCTGGTGCACGGGATACGTGAGCAGAAGCCCCGTGAGCGCGTGGCCCGATGCGTCCATCTCCGACTTCACCGTGGGGTTGCGCAGAAGCTCGGCCTCGGTGACGAGCGACAGGAACGGCAGCATGAGCTGGTTGAGCGCCGGCACGGCCGAGTGCGTGAAGATGATGGTCTTCTCGGGGTCGATGCCGCAGGCCAGGTAGTCCACCACCATGTTGTACACGTTGTCCTGGATGTGCTCGGTGGTGTCGCGGTCGGTGATCACCTGGTAGTCGGCGATGATGATGCGCGTGCTAATGCCCAGGTCTTGCAGCGCGACGCGCTCGCGGATGGTGCCGAAGTAGTGGCCCAGGTGCAGGCGGCCCGTCGGGCGGTCGCCCGTCAGCATGGTGTACTTCTCGGGGTGGACGGGCAGGTCGGCGCGGATCTCGTCGGAGCGCTTGCGGCTCGCTTCAAAGCTATCGATGCTCATGGTCTCGGTTCTCCGTTGTTCATGATCGGGTGGAATCAATCGGCAACGCAACAGTATAGCGGTTTTGGGGTCTGCGGTGCACTTCGGCTGCGCGCTATAATCGAAGCCGACCCCGCATCGCAAGGAGATCCCATGAACGAAGCCGTACGCGCCCTGTCCAAAGACGAGCTCATCGAGCTGCTGGAAATATACGCGAAGAACCTCATCGCCCTCGACGGCACCTGGTTCCAGTCCATCGAATCCGAGGACGGCATGGACGTCGCCGTGCACCACGACATCGAGGCGTGGCGGCGGTTCAGCGCATCGGAGGCGCGCCGCATCAAGCGGTTCCTCGGCCTCGACGAGCATCCGGGCCTCGAAGGCCTGGCGAAGGCGCTCGCCCTGCGCTGCCAGTCGGCCGCGAACGTGGACGAGATCGCGGTGGACGGCGACGAGCTGCTCTACCGCATCGTCGACTGCCGCGTGCAGAACGCCCGCGAGCGCAAGGGCATGGGCTTCCACCCGTGCAAGAGCGTGGGCGTGGTGGAGTACGGGGTGTTCGCCGAGCAGATCGACGACCGCATAACGTGCGCATGCCTGAGCTGCTTCCCCGACATCGTCGACGACTCGTGCAACTGCGCCTGGAAGTTCACGCTGCGCGCCTAGGGACACGAAAAAGCCGGCCGCCCGAATGATCTCGTGCGACCGGCTCGTACGTTTATGGTGGGCCCAGCAGGGCTCGAACCTGCAACCAAGGGATTATGAGTCCCCTGCTCCGCCATTGAGCTATAGGCCCGTAAAGCGCCCCGCTATTCTATCCCAAAACCGACGCCGATGCCAAGGGGCTCTTTGCCGCCCGACCGAAAAGAAAGAACCCCCGGACTTCCGAGGGTTCTGAGGATTCATGGTGGTCGCTACAGGATTTGAACCTGTGACCCCCGCCGTGTGAAGGCGATGCTCTCCCGCTGAGCCAAGCGACCGTGCAAGCGCTGTTGTTAACGCGCTCGAAGTATTCTACCGGTAGTTCCAAAGACGCGCAAGCCCTATTTCCAATTTTTTCCTCAGGGGTTTTTGAAAGGCCGTCGAGCCGTCAGCGGCCCGCCCCCTCCCCCTTGAGAAAAACGCGCTCGAACTCGTCCGCCGGCACGGGCGCGGAGAACACGTAGCCCTGCACGGCGTCGCAGTGCATGGCGCGCAGCACCTCCACCTGCGGGATGGTCTCGATACCCTCGGCCACCGTGCCCATGTCCAGCTTCTTCGCCAGCTCCACCACCGAGGCCACCACGTCGCGGGCGCGTTCGTCGTCGCTGCTGAAGAACGTGCGGTCGATCTTGAGCACGTCCATAGGGATGTCCTTGAGCACGTTGAGCGAGGAGTAGCCGCTGCCGAAGTCGTCCATGGAGCACGTGAATCCCAGCTCGTGGATCTCGTCCACCACGCGTCCCAGAAGCTCGAGGTTCTCGAACGCCACGCGCTCGGTGAGCTCCAGCTCCAAGTACCGGGCCGGCACGTCGTAGCGCGCCCTGATCTGCTCGAACGCGTCGAGGAAACCGGGGATGCGCAGGTGCACGGGCGAGAGGTTCACCGACAGGGGAAGCGGATCGACGCCCGCATCGAGCCACGAGCGCACGAGGCGGCACGCCTGCTCGAACACGCACAGGTCGATCTTGACCACGAACCCGTTGCGCTCGAACAGC
>ENA-OQIJ01000365-OQIJ01000365.1-human-gut-metagenome-genome-assembly--contig:-NODE-365-length-11162-cov-3.988129_pt1 | contig 11162 bp, 9 predicted proteins | sample MGYA00242582_ERZ504747 | MGnify/ENA primary metagenome ERZ504747 (study PRJEB26092, sample SAMD00036435) | human gut metagenome | host: Homo sapiens | study: EMG produced TPA metagenomics assembly of...
TGAGCAGTCAGGAGGGCATCATCATCCGCCTGCACGCCAACGAGATCCCCGTCCAGAGCCGCTACGGCTCCGGCGTCCGGGTCATGCGTCTGGGCGAGAACGATAAGGTGATGGTGCTGGCCCGCACCGACCACGACGACGAGGCACAGACCGAGAGCATCGAGGCCGACACCGAGGACGAGCCCACTGCCGAGCAGCTGGCGGAGATGGAAGCAGCCGATGAGGCATCGGCCGCCGAAGCTCCCGAGGCTGACACCGGCGACGAGGAATAAACCTCATTTTCACACATAAACTGACCCTGCGGGGGAGTACACGCTTTCTGCGGTGCTCTCCCGCAGGTTTTTGCAAAAAATCACGGTTATACTGGACAAATCCGCTGTTTGTGTGGTACAATAGCCGGACAACAAGAAAGATCCTCATGGGGGAGTAGCAGGCGCTGTTTGGCAGGCAGCGCAGCAAGTCAACACAATGACGGCCCGGGCGGCTGTCTGGCTTGCTTTCATTTGCGAGACTCATGTGCTTTGGTGCGAGTACCACGCCCATTCCACATGGAGTCAGTTTGTAAAAATCCGACCCGGAATTGGCGAAATGCGCGCCGATCCCGGGTCTTTTGTCTGCCCGCCAATTCCGGTCAAATCAGGAGGCATCGTTATGGAATGGAGTTTTTTGTTTTCTTCAACAGCGCCCTGCTGGGCGTGGGCCTTGCCATGGATGCGTTTTCCGTCTCGATGGCAAACGGTCTGCATGACCCGCAGATGTCCCGCCGCCGGGGCGTCCAAATCGCAGGCACCTTCGCCATCTTTCAGGCTGTCATGCCCATGACGGGCTGGGTCTGCGTCCACACCATCGTGGAGCTGTTCTCTTCGTTTGAAAAGTTTATCCCGTGGATCGCCCTCATCCTGCTGGGCTACATCGGCGGTAAAATGCTCATCGAGGGCATCAAGGGCGAAGAGACCGAGGAAGCCGCTGAGCTGAGCGCGGGCGCACTCTTCATGCAGGGCGTGGCCACCAGCATCGACGCGCTGTCGGTGGGCTTCACCATCTCGGAGTACGGCTGGTTCATGGCGCTGGTCTGCTCCCTCATCGTGGCGATCGTCACCTTCTTCATCTGTGAAGCCGGCCTTGCCATCGGCAAAAAGTTCGGCACCAAACTCTCCGGCAAAGCCTCCGTCCTCGGCGGCGTCATCCTCATCGGCATCGGTCTGGAGATCTTCATTTCCGGCATCATGGGCTGAGAAAAACAGCAGCGCCCCTGCACATTTGTGCAGAGGCGCTTTTTTTTTTTGTTCCCCATGGAACATCATTCAAAATAATCGGCGTATTCCTCGGTGAGCTTGGAGCCCAGACGGCGGATGCCGCCGTAAAGGTGGCGTTCCACCAGCGGCTCAAAGGCCGCGAGGTCGCACCGCTCGATGGCGTCGATGAGGTTGTGATGGTCGGCCACCACCTCGGCGAGCCCGCCGGTGGTCAGAGTGTCCAGCATCCGGAAGCGGCTGTAGTCGGCGTGGGCGTTCTGCAAGGTGCGCCAGAGATACATCTTGCCCATGGCGGAGAACCACGTCTCGTGGAGCCGGGTGTCAGCCTCGTAGAGACGGTTGAAATCCAGCGTTTCGGCCTTGGCCAGCTCGTCGTAGGCAGCGGCACGCTGGCGGATGAGGGCGCGGTGCTCCGGTGTGCAGTGGGGCGCAAAGTCCCGCAGGACCCGGGCCTCTACCGCGATGCGCTCATAGATCAGCTCGTCCACGATGTCCCGGTTCAGCCGGGTGACAGTCGTGCCTTTGTAAGGCACGATCTTCACCAGCCCGTTCTCCTGTAACCGCTGCAGCACCACCCGGATGAGGGAGCGGGGCGCGCCGAAGCGGGTGCAAAGCGGGTTTTCGCTCAGCGAACAGCCGGGCCGGAGGGTCAAATCGATGATCTCCCGCTCGAGGACGGCGTATATTTCAGAATCTGTTTTATACTGTTGTTCCATTGTCGTTTTCCTGTCTGATGCCCCAAGCGGGCCATGTCCCGGGGACCGGGAGGCGGAAGTCCATTACCTTTCCGGTGTCGGGATGGATGAAGCGGAGCCGTGCGCTCTGGAGCGCAATGTCTCCCTTGATGCGGCTGCCGTATTTGCCGTCGCCCCAGAGCGGGTGGCGGCGGGACGCGAACTGCACCCGTATCTGGTGGGTGCGCCCGGTGTGGAGGGTGATGTCCGCAAGGCTGGTGCTGCCGTCCGGGGCGGAGGCAGAAATGCGATATTCCAGCACAGCCTCCTTCACGCCCTTGCGCGGCCGGCTCACCGGAAAAACACGGCCTTTCCGGCTGTCCTTGAATAAGTAGTCCCGCAGGACGCCTTCGGCGGGCAGCTTTTCGTCCGGCCCGCCTGCGATGAGGGCGCGGTATTGTTTCACGAAAGGCGGCGCGTCCGGTGTGCCGGCGTCAGGCTCGGCCCGGCCATCCTGTTCGGCATAAACCTGCTGGCTCTGCGTCACCTGCCGGCTGAGGGCGGCGGCTGCCTGCGGGGTCTTTGCATAGACCATCAGACCCGACACGCCGGTGTCCAGCCGGTGGATGACGCCCACATAGGCGTCGGGCCTGCCCCAGAGCTTCCGAAGGACGGCGGGTACGCCGTCCTCACTGGAAAGCCCGGCAGGCTTGTCCAGAACCACGAGGGCTGTATCTTCGTAGAGTATCACAGCCTGCCCTCGTCCACCAGCGCCTTGAGCTTGAGAACGCCCGCGATGGTCTTGCCGTCCTTGATCTCGCCGTTCATGACCATCTCGTAGGCTTTTGCCAGCGGGATGCGGTCGGGCGTCAGGAACTCATCGTCGTCCAGATGCATCTGGGTGGTGTGCAGGCCGGTGGCCACCCACATATAGATGATCTCGGTGTCATAGCCCACCGTGGGGTAGAACTCGCCCAGCGGGGTGTAGTGGTCGGCGGTCAGGCCGCACTCTTCGCCCAGCTCCCGCTTGGCGGCTTCGAAGGGGTCTTCGCCCTTTTCCAGCTTGCCGGCGGGCAGCTCCCACAGCTCCTGCTGCATGGCGTAGCGGAACTGGCGCACCATGCAGAGGGTGCCGTCCTCAAAATACGGTACGATGCAGGCCCCGCCGTGGTGGTGGACCACCTCCCGGATAGAAGTCTCGCCGTTTTCCAGCAGAGCCACGTCTTTGGTCAGCGTGACCACCCGGCCTTCAAAGAGCACTTCGCTCGAGAGCGTCTTTTCAAAATGTGCAGCATCCATCGTTTTGTGCCTGTCCTTCCCTGCGCTGTGCAGCGCATGATACTATAGATAAAGTTTACGGCAGAATCTGTACAAATGTCAATTATAAATTTAGAATTTTGTAAGAAAAAGCCTCATGGATACTGGATTTTGGAGCATAACACCATTATGGATGCAGCAAAGAACACATCTGTAAAAAAGCGCTAAAAAATTTCTGGAATTTTTGTTGTGTTTTTACAGTCGGTTTGCGTTGCCTTTACCGGAGGAATTTGCTATTATATTAGATGAGCAATAGTGCCTTCATGGGGTTCTCCGGCCCCGGGCAGGGCTATTGCCCTCGATGAGCGTGTGCTTTTGTGGAGTTCTCCGGCTCCGGCGAAGTGCGGCGCTTATCAGTTGAGCAATACGTTTTTCAAAGGAGTTCTCCGGCTCCGGTAAAAAGACGTTTGCCCCGCGCAGAAGGTACCAAATTCTGAATGGAGGAAGAAAAATGCCTAGAGCAAAGCAAACCATGGATGGCAATACCGCTGCCGCTCATGTAGCATATGCCTACACGGACGTGGCTGCCATCTACCCCATTACCCCCTCTTCTCCGATGGCTGACTCTGTGGACCAGTGGTCCGCTCAGGGCCAGAAGAACATCTTCGGCAACCAGGTCAAGGTCGTCGAGATGGAGTCTGAGGCGGGCGCTGCAGGCGCTGTGCACGGCTCTCTGGGTGCAGGTGCTGTTACCACCACCTTCACCGCTTCTCAGGGCCTGCTGCTGATGATCCCCAACATGTACAAGATCGCTGCTGAGCAGCTGCCCTGCGTGTTCGATGTTTCTGCACGTACCGTTGCTACCCAGTCCCTGAACATCTTCGGTGACCACAGCGACGTTATGGCCGTTCGTCAGACCGGCTTTGCCATGCTGGCCGAGAGCAACCCGCAGGAGGTCATGGACCTGTCTCCCGTTGCCCACCTGTCCGCTATCGAGGGTCACGTTCCGTTCGTGAACTTCTTCGACGGCTTCCGTACCTCCCACGAGATCCAGAAGATCGAGAAGTGGGACTACGAGGACCTGAAGGAAATGTGCAACATGGAGGCTGTCGAGGAGTTCCGTGCCAAGGCCCTGAACCCCGAGCACCCCAAGATGCGCGGTTCCCACGAGAACGGCGACGTCTTCTTCCAGCATCGTGAGGCCTGCAACCCCGCTTACGAGGCTCTGCCTGCCGTTGTTGAGAAGTACATGGCCAAGATCAACGAGAAGCTGGGCACCAACTACGACCTGTTCAACTACTACGGCGCCGAGGATGCTGACCGCGTCATCATCGCCATGGGCTCCATCTGCGACGTCGCAGAGGAGGTCGTTGACTACCTGACCGCCAAGGGCGAGAAGGTCGGCCTGGTTCTGGTCCGCCTGTACCGTCCCTGGGTCTCCAGCGCCCTGCTGAAGGTCCTGCCCAAGACCGTCAAGAAGATCGCCGTTCTGGACCGCACCAAGGAGCCCGGCTCCCTGGGCGAGCCCCTGTACCTGGATGTCGCCGCCACCCTGCGTGAGGCCGGCATGAACGACGTCGTCCTGACCGGCGGCCGCTACGGCCTGGGCTCCAAGGACACCCCGCCGTCCAGCGTCTTTGCTATCTACACCGAGCTGGAGAAGGACGCTCCGAAGCCCCGCTTCACCATCGGCATCACCGACGACTTGACCAACCTCAGCCTGCCTGAGGTCAAGCCCGCTCCCATCACCTCCGCCCCCGGCACCAAGGAGTGCAAGTTCTGGGGTCTCGGCGGCGACGGTACTGTCGGTGCCAACAAGAACTCCACCAAGATCATCGGCGACCATACTGACAAGTACATTCAGGCTTACTTCCAGTATGACTCCAAGAAGACCGGCGGTGTCACCATCAGCCACCTGCGCTTCGGCGACAAGCCCATCCGCAGCCCCTACTACATCAACCAGGCTGACTTCGTGGCCTGCCACAACCCCGCTTACATCCACATGGGCATGAAGATGGTCCAGGATGTCAAGCCGGGCGGCGTCTTTATGATCAACTGCCAGTGGACCGATGCCGAGCTGGATGAGCACCTGAATGCTGCCGACAAGAAGTACATTGCCGACAACAACATTCAGCTGTACACCATCAACGCTATCGATAAGGCTATCGAGATCGGCATGGGCAAGCGCACCAACACCATCCTGCAGTCTGCCTTCTTCAAGCTGGCCGACGTCATGCCCATCGACGATGCCGTCGAGTACATGAAGGCCGCTGCCAAGAAGAGCTACGGCAAGAAGGGCGACGCTGTTGTCCAGATGAACTGGAAGGCTATTGACGCCGGCCTGGACGCCGTCCATAAGGTCGAGATCCCCGCCTCCTGGTCCAACCCCGCTGCTGATCCGGCTCCGAAGGCCCTGAAGGGACCCGAGGCTCTGGTCAAGCAGATCCGCGACGTTATGGAGCCCATCTCCCGTATGGACGGCGACAGCCTGCCTGTCTCCGCCTTCGAGGGCAACGTCAACGGCGAGTGGGAGCAGGGTGCTTCCGCTTACGAGAAGCGCGGCACGGCTGTTATGGTTCCCGAGTGGAACGCCGAGAAGTGCATCCAGTGCAACCAGTGTGCCTTCGTCTGCTCTCACGCCACCATCCGTCCGTTCTGCCTGACTGCTGCCGAGGCTGAGGCTGCGCCCGCTTCCACCAAGCTGGCCGACACCAAGCCCAAGGCAAGCGAGTACAAGTTCACCATGGCCGTGTCTCCTCTGGACTGCATGGGCTGCGGCGAGTGCGTCACCGTCTGCCCGACTGCCGCTATCGAGATGAAGCCGCAGGAGAGCCAGTCCGAGCAGCAGGCTGCTTTCGACTACTGCGTCGAGAACATCCGCAAGAAGGACAACATCCCCGGCGTTGTTTCCGAGGTTTCCGTCAAGGGCTCCCAGTTCAACCAGCCGCTGCTTGAGTTCTCCGGCTCCTGCGCTGGCTGCGCCGAGACCTCTTACGCCCGCCTGATCACCCAGCTGTTCGGCGAGAAGATGTTCATCTCCAACGCTACCGGCTGCTCCTCCATCTGGGGCGGCACCGCTTCCATCAGCCCCTACACCACCAACAAGGCTTCCGGCCACGGCCCCGCATGGATCAACTCCCTGTTCGAGGACAACGCCGAGCATGGTCTGGGTATGCAGATCGGTTATGAGACCATCCGCGCCAACCTGATCACCAAGGTCGAGGCCCTGAAGGGTAAGAACGCTGAGCTGGATGCTGTCATCGACAAGTTCCTGGAGACCAAGAACAACACCAAGGCCAACGACGAGCCCGCAAAGGCCCTGATCGCTGCCCTGGAGGCCTGTGGCTGCGACGAGTCCAAGGAGATCCTGAAGGACAAGCAGTACCTGGCCAAGAAGAGCTTCTGGATCTTCGGCGGCGACGGCTGGGCTTATGACATCGGTTACGGCGGCCTGGATCACGTCCTGGCTTCCGGCCACGACGTCAATGTTATGGTCTTCGACACCGAGATGTACTCCAACACCGGCGGACAGGCTTCCAAGGCCTCCAACATCGGTGAGGTCTGCCAGTTCGCTGCTGCCGGTAAGGAGATCAGCAAGAAGTCTCTGGCTGAGATCTGCATGACCTACGGCTACATCTATGTTGCTCAGATCGCTCTGGGCGCCAACATGGCTCAGGCTGTCAAGGTCATCGCCGAGGCTGAGGCTTATCCCGGCCCGTCTCTGATCATCGGCTACGCTCCCTGCGAGCTGCACGGTGTTAAGGGCGGCATGACCAACTGCCAGAACGAGATGAAGAAGGCTGTTGCTGCCGGTTACTGGAACCTGTTCAGCTTCAACCCCGCTGCCAAGGCCGAGGGCAAGAACCCGTTCACCCTGACCTCCAAGGCCGGCGATATGAGCAAGTATCAGGACTTCCTGGCCAACGAGACTCGTTACAGCCGTCTGGCTCGCGCCTTCCCGGATCGCGCCAAGGCTCTGTTCGAGAAGAACCAGGCTGCCGCCGATGCCCGTTACGAGCACCTGACCAAGCTGGTCGACCTGTACAAGTAATTTGTGCAAGGGCTGCTTAACGGCTAACGCTAAATAAAAAGTGCCCCACGCAGAAATGCGTGGGGCACTTTTTTGTAGAGCTGTAGGGGCCGGGCATGCCCGGCCCGCAACTTCGCCGCTGTATCGCTTTTAATCTTCAATTTGTAGGGGAGGAATTCATCCCTCCCGTGCACCTGCTGGTGCAGCCTCTTACATGGTTTATTCTGTAGGGGTCGGCGTCCTCGACGACCCGGCAGCTTTCCGCCGACTAAAACCTCCGCGGCGGCCTGTGGGCAGGCCGCCCTACAATCCCCTTTCCCGGTGTGCGTAGGGCGGGGTGCCCTCACCCCGCCGCAGGTTCATGTGGCCGTTCGTTTTCCTTTTTCACACCGGCCTCAACACCAGCTCCAGCCCGTTCTTCCCCCAGCCGAAATCCGCGGCGGCGTACCCGCGCTCGAGCACCCGCGGCAGGGCCGGGTCAGCCAGATGGCACCGGCGCAGCGGGTCGCGCCATTTCACAAGACCGTGCGCTGAAAAAATCAGCATCTGGTCGGCCCCGACCATGGGCCGCATCCCGCGCAGCGTCAGCCCTGCCGAGAGATACTGCGCACACAGATCATCACACGCCTCCGGGTGTTCCAAGTCCAGCGGCAGCACGGCCCAGACATGGTAGCTGGCGTACCGCTCGGTGGCCCAGCGCAGCGCCAACCGCAGAAAATGCCGCAGCTGCGTGTAATCCTCGCGCAGTACGGGCGGCGTCAGCACCGCACCCTGTCCGTCGGCCCCGTAGCCTGCGGCGCGCAGACTTGTGGGCAGCGGGTCCTCGGCGTAGAGCGGCAGCAGCGCGGCGGCGGCCTGTAATTCGTCCTGCCCGGCGTAGTCGCCGACGATCTGGCCTTCCTCCAAGGCCGGGTGCAGGCAGGGCAGCAGCGGCAGCCCGCCCGGCCCGGCCAGCGCGCGCAGGGCATCGGCATGAGCAGCGGTAAGTACGCGGGCGTCAAAGATGTTGGTACGTTCGAGAGTTTGCAGCATAGTTGGGAATCCCTCCGTTACAAAAATTGTTGCATAGTTTATTGTAGCGAATGGGAAATATAAAAAATGTCGCATCCCGGGTGGGATGCGACGTTTTAGGCTGCGGACCGTTGACGGACGGCAACGGCGGACTTACCCCTCATCCGGTGCTGCGGCACCACCTTCCCCCCTGGGGATAAGCTCCTCAAAGCTGCGATTCTTCGTGAAAAAGCGCTTGTAGGGGTTGTCCGGCAGGGGCGGCGTTTTGGGCCGGGGCTGCACCTTTTTGCGCAGATGCCCCTTCAGGGGCGGCAGCGCCCGACTCATTCGGCGGCGGTGGAGACAGCCCCTGCGGTCAGGGTGTCCCACAGCTCGGCGCAGCCCTCATAGGTCGGGACCTGCTTTTCGTCCCAGACACCGCGGCGTCCCACGTAGAGGTGCGCCAGCACGCTCTGGTTCGTGCCGGTGACGTCGTCCATCAGGGTGAGACCCTCATAGCTGCCCAGATCCAGCCCGGTCAGCACGGGGCAGTCGGTCCAGCGGTAGACCATCTCGCGCCAGTCGGCGTCGGTGGTCTCGGGGTCGTCGGGGACCGTGCCGTCCAGATATTGCAGTGCGCCGGTCTGGGTCTCAAAGCCCTCGGGATCCTCCAGCAGGAAGATGTAGGTCTTGCCGCCGGACGACAGCTCGGCGCTCAGCCGGGTGACGCCGGCCATCTGGTAGTAGGCGTCGGTGCTCTCATTCGCGGCGTCAAAGTCAACGGTGTAGCTGTCCACCTGCACAACGACCTTGCCGTCGCCGTTCAGGTCGGAGCAGAACGGCGTCAGCGCGTCCTGCAGCGCGGTGACGGTGTCGATGGGCAGGTCGCTGGTGCCGACATAAGCGACCTGCACGTCGGGGCGCGTCCGAAAAACGGTGTCCTTGATGATCCACACGCCGAACACGACGACCAGCACGGCCACGACCACGGCCATCCAGTGATAGTGCCACCAGTTGGCGGCTTTTTCTTTTTTTGTATATTCGCGCGGGGGTTCCGGCGTCTGATTGTAAGTTTCGGTACTGTTCTTTGTGACCCAAGCCATAGTGCGGGTACGCTCCTTTTATCATACTTTTTCTATTATAACACAAAACGACAGGAAAAATTGTAAACTTATTTTGACCACGCCTTGCAACGGCGTGGGAAAGAGGGTATGATATAGTTGTGATAGTGTAGGCGGAAGCTGGCCGGAAGCGAGTGGAAACGCAAACGCCCCGGGAGGGATGAATCCCTCCCCTACGGATGACCCGGTCACGATAGTTGGTCGGAAAGCAGCGGAGGGGTCAAGACCCCTCCCTACGATGCAAACCGTTAAAGGGGATACAACGGCAAGGCTGCGGGCCGGGCATGCCCGGCCCCTACGGACTGCTGTTTCCGGCAGCGGGGGTTCGGGGGCGCTTGGCGGCGCACAACGAGCGCCGCCAGTTTGCTTCGCAAACACGCTCGTGCGGTTGATTGCCCCGCGGGGGCAATCATTGTGCGCTCCCCAGTTTCGCTGCGCTCAACTGTGGCCCCACGCGCACAACCCCGCAACACCCGAATTTCAAAACGGAGGAAGGCTCGGCGGCGTTAAGAACGGACAGTAATACTGCGTCCGTTTAGCCGCCGAGACTTCCGACCTCCTCTTTGGGGGTCTTGGGGGCGTGCAGCCCCCAAGTCGCGGGTCCGCTGCGTCGAAACAGCGGCAGTTTTCTTTGATTCTTTCTTTTGCTGCCAAAAGAAAGAACAACCTCCCGGGAGACTGCCGTTAAAACTTTAGCCGAGAAAGGAAACCTCGTCATGTCAAACGAAACAAACGAAACCCCCGTCCAGGGCCGTAAGGTCGGCATTGCGCGCTTTTTTGAACTACTGGGCCGCGACCTGTGGCCGCTGTATAAATCCGGCATCCTCTGCGTGCTGGGCTTTCTGCCCGGCACGGCGCTGGCCGTCTTTGGCATGATGGCCGGGTCCGCGCTGCTGACCGTCGTCGGCGGTGTGGTCGGCGGCCTGGTCGGCGGGCCGTTCCTGTCCGGTATGATCGATACCGTGCTGCGCGCCCTGCGCGATGAGCCCGGCTACTGGTGGAACACCTATAAACGCGCCTGGAAGCAGAACTGGCGGCAGAGCCTTGTGCCCGGCGCACTGCTGGGCCTGTTTGTGGGCAGCTGGGCCTGGATGCTCCGCGCCCAGGCCGAGAGCGGCAACACCAGCACCGCCCTGTGGGTCGCCTCCTTCGCGGGCATCTTCGTCTGCACGGGCTTCTTCACCTGGCTGCTGGCGCAGGTGCCGCTCGTGGATCTGCCGCTTGCCCAAATCGCCAAAAACGCCGGGCTGATGTTCTTCGGCTTCTTCCCGCGCACCGCGGCGGCGGCGCTGGTGCTGGCCCTGTACTGGGGCGCAACGCTGCTCTACCTGCCCGCCACGATCCTGACGATTTTGGCGTTCGGCTTTTGGCTACCCGTCACGATTGCCCTGATGATCGTCTACCCGGGTCTCGAAAAAGTCTTTAAGCTCGAGGAAACGATCAACGCCCGCCGCGCTGCCGAGATCGAGGAGCGCATGGCGCAGAACCAGCCCAAATTCGACCAGTAAGGGGGACCCGGTATGGAAAAAAATACCGTCCTTTTGCAGGACACCGAAGCCTTCATGCGCGGTGAGCTGGACAACGTGACCGTCCAGCAGAACTGCATCGTGCTGGATCTGGTGCAGGGCGGCTATGTGCCCTACGGCTGCTACACCAGCGCACCGATCCCGATGCCGCTGTTTGATGCACTGCGGGTCAGCTGGAACGCGGCCTCGCCCGCGGACACGGCGGTGGAGGCCCAGGTCCGCGTCATGGTGACGGCAACTGGACGCCGTGGAACAGCTTTGGCAAGTGGAGCCCCAGTCTGCACCGGGAAGCCCGCCTACCAGGCGCG
>ENA-OQIJ01000366-OQIJ01000366.1-human-gut-metagenome-genome-assembly--contig:-NODE-366-length-11156-cov-2.614380_pt1 | contig 11156 bp, 9 predicted proteins | sample MGYA00242582_ERZ504747 | MGnify/ENA primary metagenome ERZ504747 (study PRJEB26092, sample SAMD00036435) | human gut metagenome | host: Homo sapiens | study: EMG produced TPA metagenomics assembly of...
TGGCGAGCTTGCAGCGGTACGAGCGGGGGAGCTTGGCCACCGACTCGCATGCGCAGCTTTTGCGCAGTGCTCGGGACCCTCGATTCCTCAAGAAGCAGCTCCGTGTCGACCCGAAAGGGTTGAGCGAGGCCGAGCGCGAGAAGGCGTTGGCGAAGGTGGAGTCGGTGGGGTTTGAGAGCATCGACTACGCCATCGTGCGGCTTCGACTGTTGGACGGCCTGCCGCGCGCGGCGTCGGCCGAGACCGGCATGCGCGCGTTCGACGCCGATCGGCTTCGGGAGGTGGTGGCATATCTCGCCGCGCACGTGTCCGACCTGTATCGGACGAAGCTCAACAAAGTGCTGTTCTACCTCGACTTCGCGTCCTATCGCGACCGCGGGGAGGGTTTCACGGGGCTGCGGTACGCCAAAGCCGAATACGGGCCCGTTCCCGATCAGTACGAGCTGATCATGGCGGCGCTCGTCGATGACGAAGCGCTGTCCCTGCACGAGCAAGGGGAGGGACAGGTGGTCGTCGCGCGGCGCGGTGCCGATCTTTCCGCGTTCTCGCCGTCGGAGGTGACCCTGCTCGATGCCGTGTGCGCGTTCGCGAACACGTTTGCGTCGACTTCGGCGTTGTCGGAATTCTCCCACGGGGAGCCGGGGTGGAAGGACACCGAGGTGGGCGGGTTCATCGGCTATGGGTACGCATCGCGCTTGCAGTGGGAAGGGTAACGGGTTGTTTGCCGTTCGTCGTTGTGGTTGTGGGAAACGCGCGGGAGTGCGGCTACTGCGCTTCCGACGTGCTATGATTACCGCGAAGTGCATCTTTGCCGGGAGCGGCAAAGCGGAAGAAACCTACTAGGAGGCATGCATGAGCGTCATCATCGATGTGTTCGGTCGCGAGGTTCTCGACTCGCGCGGCAACCCGACCGTGGAAGTGGAAGTGGTGCTGGAGGATGGCGCGTTCGGCCGTGCCGCCGTGCCGTCGGGCGCTTCGACGGGCGCGTTCGAGGCCGTCGAGCTGCGCGACTGCGACAAGGGTCGCTACCTCGGCAAGGGCACGCTCGATGCGGTTGCCCATGTGAACGAGGAGATCGCCGACGCGCTCATCGGCCTTGAAGCCGACGATCAGCGTACCATCGACGATATCATGCTTGAGGTGGACGGCACCGACAACAAGGGTGCCCTCGGCGCGAACGCCATCCTGGGCGCGTCGCTGGCCTGCGCAAAGGCTGCGGCCGAGTCGGCCGAGCTGCCGCTGTACAAGTACGTGGGCGGCGTGAACGCCCACCTGCTGCCCACGCCCATGATGAACATCCTCAACGGCGGCGTGCATGCCGACAACAACGTGGATTTCCAGGAGTTCATGATCATGCCGGTGGGCGCCAACTCGTTCGCCGAGGCGCTGCGCTGGTGCGCCGAGATCTATCACACGCTGAAGAAGGTGCTGCACGACGCCGGCCTCGGTGGCGGCGTGGGCGACGAGGGCGGCTTCGCTCCCAACTTCACCACGAACGAAGAGCCGCTCGAGTACGTGACGAAGGCATGCGAGGCTGCCGGCTACAAGCCCGGCGTGGACATCATGTTCGCCATGGACCCGGCTTCCACCGAGTTCTACGACGCCGACAAGAAGAAGTACGTGCTGGCGGGCGAAGGCCGCGAGCTGACGAGCGCCGAGATGGTGGATTACTGGGAAGCGCTTGTGAACAAGTATCCCATCATCTCCCTTGAGGACGGCATGGCCGAGGAAGACTGGGACGGCTGGAAAGCGCTCACCGACCGTATCGGCGACCGCGTGCAGCTGGTGGGCGACGACCTGTTCGTCACGAACTCGAAGCGCCTGGCGAAGGGCATCGAGATGGGCTGCGCGAACGCCATCCTCATCAAAGTGAACCAGATCGGCAGCCTGACCGAGACGCTCGAGGCCATCGAAATGGCGAAGCAGGCCGGCTACGCCTGCGTCATGAGCCACCGCTCCGGCGAGACCGAGGACACCACGATCGCCGACCTGGCCGTGGCTGTGAACACGGGCCAGATCAAGACCGGCGCGCCCTGCCGCTCCGACCGCGTGGCGAAGTACAACCAGCTGCTCCGCATCGAGGAAGAGCTTGACACCGCCGCCCAATACGCCGGCATGAACGCGTTCTACAACATCAAGCGCTAACTGCCTCACAGGTTGAACCTGCTGTCACGATTGAAGCGGCCCCGGGATATCCCGGGGCCGCTTCGCTTGGGGGGGGGGCTTATGCGCGTTCGGCTTCGGCGTATGAGGCCATGAGCTGGCGCACGACGTCGCTGCGGCTGATGGTTCCCACGAGCGCGCCGTCGCGGATGACGGGTGCTTTCTTGATGCGCTTCGCGCTGAGCGTGGCGCACGCATCTTCGATGGAGGCGTTGAGGGGCACGCACACCACGCTGTCGGTGGCGAGCTCCATGACGTTGAGCTGCGCGACTTCGCTCAGGCGCTGCGAGAATTCCTCGTCGTGCCGGTAGATGGCCAGGCCGTACGCCAGGTCGTAGCCCGTGGGCTCGTGCACGGTGAGCGCCTTCATGATGTCGCCGTCGGAGATGAAGCCCACCACGCTGCCGCGTTCGTCCACGACGGGCACGCCGCTCGTCTTGCGCTCGATGAGCACGCGCATGGCGTCGAGCACCGAAGCGGTTGCCGGGATGGTGAACGCGTCGCGCTTCATGACGGCGTCGATGCCGGGCTCGACGAGAGGCGTTGTCGATGCGTCAGCGCGGGGCTCGGAGGCAACTCGTGCGCGCCGTGCGTAGACGAACGACGCTACGAGCCCGATCGCGGCCACGACGGCGGCCACGGCCACGGCGGCCGAGAACCCGCTTGCCTGCGCGGCGGCAGCGGATGCGCCGCCCGCTGTGGCTCCGGCGGCGGTCGACGACAGCACGCCGATGAACAGCGAGGGCCCGATACAGGCTGCCACCTGGATGAACGTGTTGATGATGGCCACGCCGTGGGGGTTCTGCTCGGGCTCGAGGGTTTGCAACCCGGCCGTTTGCGACGGCGAGAAGATGAAGCCGACACCCGCGTACACCACCACGGAACCCGCCAGCACCGCCACCCACGACATGCCGGGCGCGACGAGACAGATGGCAAGCTGACCGGCGGCGATGAGCGCGAAGCCGCACGGCAGCAGCGGCCAGATGCCGCGGCGATCCATCGTGCGCCCGCCCATCAGCGCGGTGGCCGCGTTCACGAGGATGGGCGCCAGCAGCAGCGCGCCCGACGCGAGCGCGGTCATGCCGAGCGCGCCCTCGAAGTACAGCGGCAGCAGCACACTCATGGAGAACGTCGTCATCATGGCCACCACCACGAGGCCGCACGCGGTGGAGAAGCGCGGATTGCGCAGGGGCCGTAGGTCGAGCAACGGGTTCTCGAGACGGCCTTGCCGCACCACGAACCACGCGATGCCGCACGCGCCCACCGCGAGAGCGCCCAGCGCGACCGGTAGGTTCGCGGTGATGGTGGACAGGCCGTACACGAGGGCGAACAGGCCGACGGCCGAGAGGGCCACGGACACCACGTCGAGCTTGATCTTCTCCGGCTCGGCGATGTTCTTGATACACACCGCACCCGCGAGGGCCAGCACGCTGACGAGGACGGCGGCCGGCACGAACACGCTGCGCCAACCAAACGCGGTTACCATCAGGCCCGATACCACCGGGGCGAACGCGGGGCCGAACGTGATCATGCAGCTGCCGATGGACAGGTACGTGCCCAGGCGCTTGCGCGGCGCAACCATCAGCACCGTGCTCATCATGGCGGGGATGAAGATGCCCGTGCCCACCGCCTGCGCCAGGCGCGCGGCAAGCAGGAGGGGGAAGGTGGGCGCCGCGAGACACGCCAGCGAGCCTCCCACGAGGAAGAGGGCGGCTGCGAAGAAGAGCGTGCGCAGGTGCAGCCGTTTGAAGAGGAATGCGGTGACGGTCACGATGATAGCGGTGACCACCATGTAGCCGGTGACCAGCCATTGGGCGGTATCGGCTCCCACGGAAAACGTGCCCATAATGCTGACGAGGGCGACGTTGATAATGTTCTCGTTGAACGCGGCGACGAATGCGCTGCCGTACAGCACGGCGAGCATCGGCATGACGTTCTGCTTACTCATACAAAGGAATTCCTTTCTTGTCGGGACACACGTCGCGGCCGCAGCAAGAAAGGCGAGCGGCCGCACAACTGGACTTACGTTGGTGCAACTGCTCGTTGTTAGTAACGATTGTACGCGATGGCAGGCCTTGCCGCGCAATATCTCCATGACTGCACGCGTCTCGTGGAAGGTTCTCGTAGCTAAGTATACTGGGGACGCTATAATTGACGGCGTGCAAGAATGAGGCGGGCGATCCGCGCCATCGCGAAAGGGATATGCAACCATGCCGGAAATGATCTCACTTGAGGAAGCGCGAGCCCTGGTGCTGGCGCATGTGTCTGCGCTGCCGGTTGAAACCGCGCCCGTGCTGGAGGCGGTGGGCCGCGTGGCGGCCGCCGATCTGAGCAGCGACATCGATGTCTCGCCGTTCGCCCACTCGGCGATGGACGGGTTCGCCGTGCGCGCCGCCGAGCTGGCGCACGCCAGCGCCGAGGCACCGGTGGAGCTCGACGTCGTCGCGGAAATCGCGGCGGGCGATGTGTTCGAAGGTGTTATCGAAGCGGGTCAGTGCGTGCGCATCATGACGGGCGCGCCGCTGCCCGAGGATGCCGACGCCGTGGTGAAGTACGAGATCGTGGACGTGGTGACGGGCGACGGCAAGCCCGGCAGCCGCGTGGCGTTCACCGCGCCCGCCGCCGAGCGCTCGAACGTGCGCGACGCGGGCGAAGAGGCGAAGGCGGGCGAAGTGGTGGTCGAGCAGGGCGAGGTCATCGGCTCGGCCGGCGTCGGATTCCTGGCCAGCTGCGGCATTGTGAACGTGCCGGTGCATCGCCGCCCCCGCGTGGCGGTGATCGCCGTGGGCTCCGAGCTGGTCGATCCCACCGAGGTGCCCACGCGCGGCAAGATTCGCAACTCGAACAGCTACGCGTTGGCCGCATGCGCGCAGGCCGCGGGTGCCGTGCCGGTGATCCTGCCCATCGTGGAGGACACGCAGGAGGCCCTGGCCGCCGCCGTGTCCGCCGCCACCGAGCAGTACGACTTCGTGGTGACGAGCGGCGGCGCCTCGAACGGCGACTTCGACTTCATCAAGCCCGTCGTCGAAGAGCTGGGCGAGCTGCTGATCACCACGGTGAACATGCGCCCCGGCAAGGCCCAGACGTTCGGCATCGTGAACGACACGCCCGTGTTCGGTCTGCCCGGCAACCCCGCGGCCGCCTACGTGGGCTTCGAGATGATCATCCGTCCGGCGCTGCGCAAGATGCAGGGCTACACGCACTTCGAGCGTCCGTCCGTGATGGCGCAGCTGTCGCGCGACGTGAAGAAGAAGGATCCGCGCCGCATCTTCCTGCGCGGCACGCTGTACAAAAACGACGAGGGCGCCTACGTGGTGGCTCCGGCGAAGAACCAGAGCTCCGGCCTGTTCGGCGTCATTCAGCGCAGCAACTGCATGGCTATCCTGCCCGAAGGCCTCGAGTCGCGCACGGCCGGGTCGCTCGTGCAGTGCGTGCTGCTCGATGTGAACGAGGAAGTCAGTCTGTAGAAGGAGCTTTTCATGTCCGAGAACCCTATCAGCTTCGCCATCATCACGTGCTCCGACACGCGCAGCATGAAGGAGGATACGGCGGGCGCCGCACTCGAGGCGCTTATCGCCGAGCAGGGGTGGGAGTGCAAGAGCCACGTGGTGGTGCCCGATGAGCGGCCGTTCATCGCGTCGGCCATCGTGCGCGCCTGCGACGAGCAGGACGTGGACATTGTGCTGACCTGCGGCGGCAGCGGCTTGTCGCTGCGCGATGTGACGCCCGAGGCCACGATGGACGCCTGCGAGCGCAACGTGCCCGGCATCGCCGAGGCCATGCGCGCCCACTCGTTGGCCATCACGCCGTACGCCATGTTGTCGCGCGCGCTGTGCATGCAGCGTGGCCGACACCTTGTGATCAACCTGCCGGGCAGCGAGAAGGCCGCCCGCGAGAACTGGGACGGCGTGGTGAAAGCCCTGCCGCATGCCGCCAAGATGATGGCCGGCGGCGGCCACTGAGCAGGACATAAAAGAACCGTCCCCTTTCTGTCCTTTCTGTCCTTTCTGTCCTGCCCTAAAAACCCACCGTCATGTGCAGGTGGTAGAACACGAAGCGCGTGACGAAGACGGCGGCCAGCACGAAGATGCTGGCCGCTATGCGGAGGGCCAGCGTGGTGCGCCGCGATTGGACGCGCTTGAGCGACAGACCGGCGGCCGCCACGCCGAGGGCCCCGAGCACGAGGTGCATGACGATGGCGCTCGGATAGTGCGGCACGAGCGAGCTGGCCGAGAACTCGTTGTTCACGATGGTTTCGAGGCTGGCCTGGTGCATGACGAGCACGGCGGTGCCCACGATGAGCGCCGCCGCGGCAAGCACGATGAGCGCGATTTCCAGGGCGTGCGGGCGCACGCGGGCGGTTTCCATGAACAGCAAGCCCAGCACGGGGCCGGCCAGCAGCGCCGACAGCACGAGGTTCGCCGGCGTGAAGGCGGTATCCCAGGTGGGAACCGTGTCCACGCCGTATGCGACCGACGTGCACGCGATGAGCCCCATCCCCGCGAGGCAGGCGAGCGCGAGCCACGGCTTGGCCACGGCATCGCTGAAGCGCTCCTTGAATGCCATCATCCAGTACGAACCCACGAGGAACAGAAACGCGACCGCGCTCAGCACTTCGTTCGACAGGGGCGAGCGGCCGATGCCCGAGAACACGTGCAGCGCGTTCGCCGGCGTGCCGAGGTGGGTGGCCGAGGCGATGAAGCCGGCCAACACCACGCTGAATGGCAACGCGATCATGCGGTCGATGCGCACGGCGGCATCGTGGTCGTGCGATCCCAGGCGCACGAGCGCAAGCGCGAGGAACGCGACGACGCCCGCCGGTGCGAGCGACGTGAACAGCGCGAGCGAGAAAGCGTCGAATCCGCTCGTCATAGGTGGATCTCCGTCCGGTTGACAATGCTGCCGCCCTGTTCGACCGCGCGTTGAGCGGCGGGCGAGGGAAGGATGAGCAGGTTGGGATGCGTGGCTCCCTCGTCGGGCAGGGGCAGAATGGAGCGCACGGTGTTCGGGTGGCGGCTCGCCAGCTCGGAGCCGGTGCCGAAGTCGAGCGCGCGCACGGGGCACGCGTCAACGCAGATGGGCGGCTTTCCCTCGGCGACGCGGGTGCGGCAGCCGTCGCATTTCGTGCTGCGCTTCAGGTGCTCGTCGATGTGGGGCGCATGGTAGGGGCACGCCATGGTGCAGTAGCCGCAGCCGATGCACTTGCGCGCGTCGGGCCACACGAGCTCGAGCTCGTCTTTGTGCATGGCGCCGGTGGGACACACGCGCGTGCATACGGGGTTGTTTGCAGTGGTTGCACGAGATGGAGAGGTGGTAGGCGAACGCGTCCTGCGAAAGCTCGCCCTGCGCATCGCGGTGCCATGAGCCGCCCTCGTAGTCGATCACCATGCGAAACGCGAGGTCGGGACCGTGGTCGTGGTAATCCTTGCACGCCAACACGCAGGTTCTGCACCCGGTGCATCGCGTGTTGTCATAGAAGAATCCCCGTGGCATGGCGTCGCTTTCAAGTTGGTGATGTGGTGGATGATTTTAGCATGGCGGGAGTGGGTGCAACCTGTGGCGTGGAGTTCTCTCCCTTATGGCGCTGCGCGAATCGTGCTTGATGGTGAGACGTATGCAGTGCCTTTTGGAGGGCTCCCTGGGTTGGTTGAATCGGCGCTGGGCGGGCTTGCTGGTTCGCAAGACCCGCCCAGCGCCATGGAGGGAGGCGGTTACGCGACGCCCGTTACTTCTTTCTCGTTGGCTATCGCGCCGGTGGTGTCGCCCGGGTCCTTTGCGGCCGGGCACGGCAGGATGGCGATGGACGGCGTGGTTTGGTCGGGGGCGGGCATGGGGGCGATGCCGGCCACGGTGCCGCTGTGCTTGGAGCGCAGCTCGTCGATGTCGCCGAACTCGAGGGCGCGCAGGGGGCACGCCTCAACGCAGATGGGGCTCTTGCCTTCGGCCACGCGCTCGGCGCAACCGTCGCATTTCACGCCCTTGCCCTTCTCCTTGTCCACGATGGGCACGTTGTAGGGGCAGGTGGTGACGCACACGCCCGCACCCGTGCACTTCTCCTCGTTGATGGCGACGAGGCCCGTTTCGGTGTCCTTCTCGATGGCGCCCTGCGGGCACTTGGCCATGCACGCCGGCATGGCGCAATGCTGGCAGCCCAGCGACACGTGGTAGGCGAACGCGTCGGAGACGTAGGTGCCGTCGCCGGTATCGGTCCAGGCGCCGCCTTCGTAGTCGTACACCTTGCGGAACGCGATGGTGGCCGACAGGTCCTTGTAATCCTTGCACGCCATCTCGCAGGTGCGACAACCCGTGCAGCGCGTGCTGTCGAAGTAAAATCCGTACTGAGTCATGTGATCCTCCTCCCGTTAGGCCTTCGTGATTTCAGCGATCATGGAGTGCGCGGGGCCGTTGCCCTTGGCAAGCGGCGTCGGCTTGTACGTGGTCAGCGTGTTCACGCACGCGCCTTCGTCCACGCGATCGCCGTTCATGTTCGCCTTGTGCCACGCGCCCTGCGGGATGCCGATGGTGCCGGGAATGATGCGCGACGTGACCTTCGCCTCGATGCGGATTTCGCCGGCGGGGCTCTTCACGGCCACCGTGTCTCCGCTGACGATGCCGCGCGCCTCGGCGTCGGCCGGGTTGATCCACAGCTGCTGGCGCGCCACCTGCTCAAGCTCGGGGATGAATCCGAACGAGGAGTGGGTGCGGCTCTTGTGGTGGAAGCCGGTGCAGTACAGCGGGTATTCGTCGGTCACCGTGCCGTAGCCCTGGAAACCGGGCATGAACACGGGGATGGGGTTGATGACCTCGTCCTCCTCGAGCTCCCACGTGGCGGCAATCTCGGCCAGCTGCTCGGAGTAGATTTCGATCTTGCCCGACGGCGTGGACAGCGGATTCTTCTCGGGATCGGTGCGGAAGTCCACGAGACCGATGGCCGGCTCGAGCGCGCGCTTGTACACGCCCTGCTCCTTGATCTCGTCCCAGCTGGGCATATCCTTGTCGGCTGCGGCGCCCGCTTCGTAGAGTTCCTGAATCCACTCTTCCTGCGTCTTGCCCTCGGTGAACGCGTCCTTCTTCGCCGAACTTGTCGGCGATGTCGGCGCACACGTCGTAGCTCGAGCGGCACTCGCCCGGCGCGTCCTGCGCGGGGCCGCCCACGACGACGGCCGTGTAGTACTCGGAGTAGCCCTGCGTCTGCATGTTCAGCTGCTCGGAGCGCATGGCGTCGGGCAGCAGGATGTCGGCGTACTTCGCGGAGTCGGTCATAACCGTGTCCCACACCACGATGAACTCGAGCTTGCTCTCGTCCTGCAGCACGTCGTGCGTGTAGTTGATGTCGCCGTGCTGGTTCGTGATGCAGTTGCCCGCGTAGTTCCACAGGAACTTGATGTCGCTGTTCAGCTTGTCGGCGCCCACGATGCCGGCATTCGTGGCGGTCATCTCCTTGCCGTGATCAACCGCGTTGATCCACTGGTACACGGGGATGGCCGTCTTGATGGGGTTCTCGAACGGCAGGCTGCCAACGAGGTACGTGGGCGGTTCGGCCTCGCGCTGACCGGTGTTCGTGCCGGGCAGGCCGATCTGGCCGATGAGCACGGGAAGCATGCAGATGGCGCGGGCGGTGTCCTCGCCGTTCGTGTGGCGCTGCGGGCCCAACCCTGGCAGATGAACGGCGCTTTGGCGGCGGCTATCTCGGCTGCCAGCTCGCGGATGCGGTCGGCGGAAATCTGCGTGATGGGGGCGGCCCACTCGGGGGTCTTCTCCACCATGTCGTAGCCGGTGCCCATGATGTAGTCCTTGTAGGACTTATTCTGGCCCTTGGCGGACTCGGGCATGGTGTCCTCGTCGTAGCCGACGCAGAACTGGTCGAGGAACTCCTTGTCCACCTGGTCGTTCGCAATCCACTCGTGGGCGATGGCCGACACGAGCGCGGCGTCGGTACCGGGACGGATGGGCTGCCACTCGTCGGGATGGCCCGAGCACGACTCGTTCATGCGATAGTCGATGTTGATGATCTTGCCGCCGCGGCCGGTGACGGATTCGCGCACCTTCGCGAAGTCCCACACGGCGTTCGCGCCGCCCATGCGGGTTTCCGCCGGGCTGTTGCCGAACATCACCACGAGGTCGGATGCGCGCTCGGCCTCGGAGAACGAGGAGGCGTGCACGTTGTCGTACGGGCTGCACTTGCTGCCGTACATGAAGGGAAGCGCCACCTGCAGCATGTGGGTAGAGTAGTCGTACGCCTGGTTGATGTAGCCGCCCAGCAGGCTGAGCAGGCGAAGGCCCGGCTGCTTGCCGGTGGTGGAGTACATGCCCGTGGCGTAGTTCACGTAGATGGCTTCGTTGCCGTACGTGTCGATGGTGTACTTCAGCTTCTCGGCGATGGTGTCGATGGCCTCGTCCCAGGAAATCTCCTCGAACTTGCCTTCGCCGCGCTTGCCGACGCGCTTCATGGGCTTCGTCAGACGGTCGGGGCTGTTGATCCAGCGACGCATGGAGCGGCCGCGCAGGCAGGCGCGCGCCTGCAGGTCGACATCCCCCGTGTTGTCGGATTCCATGTAGACGATCTTGCCGTCCTGGGAGTGCCACTGGAAGATGCAGTTGCCGCCGCAGTTGACGTTGCACTGGCTCCACGAAATCTGATCGGCCGGCGCAGCAGCGCCCTCGCCGCCGGCTTCCTGCTCGCTTTTCGGCGTGCAGCCGTACAGCGCGGTCGATCCGGCAGCGCCCGCAAGCGCGAGGCCTGCAAGCGATCCCTTGACGAACGTGCGGCGCGACAACGTCGATTCGTTCATGGTCATAGTTCCCTCCTCTAATTCCGATTGTTCCTCTCGCCTTTTCAAAAGTACCTGAAACAACCGGGAGACGAATCACACTCGTCATGTGATTTAAGACAAAACCCCAGGTGGGACGAATGAGGGTGAGAGGTTTTCTGGCCATAAGGGATGGCGGGAGCCCTCCATTTGATAGTATGGCAGATGCGACGACGGGCCGAG
>ENA-OQIJ01000368-OQIJ01000368.1-human-gut-metagenome-genome-assembly--contig:-NODE-368-length-11119-cov-2.858352_pt1 | contig 11119 bp, 11 predicted proteins | sample MGYA00242582_ERZ504747 | MGnify/ENA primary metagenome ERZ504747 (study PRJEB26092, sample SAMD00036435) | human gut metagenome | host: Homo sapiens | study: EMG produced TPA metagenomics assembly of...
GCACGAAGAACACCACGATGTGCACGCACAGCAGGCCGAGCATGGTGAAGAACACCACCTCGGCCGCCGTCCACAGGGCGGGCACGAGCTGCGCGTAGAACACGCACAGCACCATGATGAGCATGGGCAACGTGGGATAGAGCGCGGGCCAGCATGGGGTTGGCGTACTCGGCGGCCACGACGCTTTTCAGGTGGAACGCGATTTTCAGGCAGTAGGCCAGCGCCACGAACGTGGCCACGATGACGGCGAGTCCGTGGATGAGCGGGTAGCCGAGGGCGTCGTAAAACCCGCTCAGCACCAGCAGGCCCAGCGTGGTGGGCACCACGGGCAACGGCAGACGCGACACTTTGTCCTTGAGGTACGCCACGGGAAACCCCTTTCGCGATGATGCATCGGCATGTTGTTTGCTCATCATCATACACCCGCGCTCAAGGGCTTCGCGCGGTGCGCGGCAGGCGGGGAATGGTCTTGGAAAAAAGATCGGCCCGGGGAGAGGGGAGCTCCACCGGGCCACAAGGAGGGGGATGATGCGACGCTTGCGCATCGCTCTGCTTCTAAGGGGGTAGAGCAGAGGCGAACTGAAAGGAGGGGAGCCTTTCGTTCACAGCTGCTAGTATACGCAACGTTCGCGCACATCGTATGACGTGGGCGTGCGCGTTTTGTGAAACACGGTGCTCCTGCGTAACGGTTCGTAAACACGGGCGAGAGCGAGGGCGGAAGCTGTTCGTTGGGGCAACCGTGCGGCAATGGGGTATCATCGGGGGAATGGACTGGCAAGGAGGGTGCATGGGGAAGGGCGTTTCGACGTTTGGCGCGGATATCGTTCGACGGGTGCGCGAGGACGCCGCATCGTGGCTGGCGTTCGCGGCGCTGCTGGCGTGGATGTTCGGGCTGTATTGGAGCAACGTGTTGCTGGCGCAGCTCTCCCTCGGCGCGACCGACCTACTGCAGATGCGCGCGCTGTGGCTGGCGGCCGAAGCCGTGACGCTGGCGACGATGGTGCTGGGGGCACGCGCATCGAGGCGCGCGGCGTGCCGTGGGCGCTCGGGGCGGGGGTCCAGGCCTGTTCGCGGGCACCGTGCTCGTGCTGTTCGGCCCTGCGATCGTGCCGTCGGACGCGCTGCGCCTCGGCGGGGTGGTGCTGACCGGCATGGGCAGCGCGGCCCTGCTGTTGCTGCTGGGCATCTCGCTCGCACGCAAGGGGGCGAAGGCGCTGCTCATCGACGTGGCGCTGGCCTTGGTGGCCGCGTCGCTGTTGGATGGCTGCCTGCTGCTGGCGCCTCCGGTGGCGCAGCAGCTTGCGCTCGCGCTGCTGCCCGCGGTGGCCGCGCCGCTGTTCGTGCTGGCGGCGCGCGCGGGCGCGGCTCGAACGCATCCGGCGATGCCGGGCGCGACGGGCATGGCGGGCACGCCGGGCGCCGAGGGCGGCTTCAGCACGGTGCGCATCGTGGCGCTGCCCGCCGTGGTGGGCCTGGCGTACGGCCTCATGCAGCGGCTCACCGAGGGCGCGTTCGCGGTGGATGACGGGTCCGGCAACCTCGTGACCATCGTCGCGTTCGCCCTGTCGGCGGTGATGATTGCGCTCGCGGCGCTGTTCCTCGACTCGCGCAAGCTCATCAAGGTGGTGTGCTTCGCGGCCATTCCGCTCATCGGCATCGCCTTCGTCATGCTGCCGCTGTTCTCGGGCGGCCGCGAAGCCGTGCAGGGCGTGTGCATCGTGGGGTTCAACAGCTTCTACTTTATGGTGTGGGCGCTGTGGGCGGGCGAGCGCGAGGGGAGCGCCCTGCCGAAGCGGTTCGCGCTGGGGCTGCTCGTGCTGGTGGCGGCCGAGTCGCTGGGGTCGCTGCTGGGCGTGTTCGTGGTGCGGGCGGTGGAGGGGTCGGGCGCGACGTTGGCCGTGGTGTCGCTCGTGGTGGTGTACCTGCTGCTGATGGCCGGCATCCTCTCGTTCGACCCGCTCGATGCGCGCGTTGCAGGGGCCGGCTGCGGCAGGTAGTGGGGCCTGCGACGCGGGAGCGGTGAAAGTCGGTGTGTCGGAAACCCCCGCAGCCGCCCGCTTCGACGCCCTCGGCGATAGGGAACGTTGGGCGGCGCGCTACGGGCTGTCGGCGCGCGAGTGCGAAGTGTTCGAGATGTTGGCGCGCGGGCGCAATCGCGCGTACATATCGAAGGAGCTCGTGGTGTCGGACAACACGACGCGCACGCATATGAAGAACGTGTACCGCAAGCTGGGCGTGCATTCGCAGCAGGAACTCATCGACCTGGTGGACGGAAAGCCCCGCTAGCGGGGCTTTCCCAACGCGCGTCGCCCGCTACGCCTCGGTCTCCGCGAGCGCGTTCTCTCCCGCGCTGCGCCCGAACGCGAGCGTGGCCAGGATGCCCGTGCCCGTGCCCGGGTAGTACGAGCCCATGAAGCCGCCCGCCACCTGGCCGGCGGCGTACAGGTGGGGGATAATCTCGCCCGCCGTGTCGAGCACCTGGGCCTTCGTGTTGATCTTGAGGCCGCCGAGCGCGCCCAGGCTGTAGTCGTAGCTGCGCGTCGCGTAGTACGGCGGCGTGTCGATAGCTTCAAGCCCGCATGCGCGCGTGGGGAATTGGCTGTCGCGCTGGCCGGCGGCCATGTCGGCGTTCCAGGTATCGAGGGCCGCTTGCAGGTTCGCGGCGGGCACGTCGATGGCGGCCGCCAGCTCCTCGACGGTGTCGGCCGCGAACACGGAGCCGTCGGCGATCTCCTTGGAGAAGTCGTCGCTCATGGGGCTCACGCCGCCCACCACTGCGCCGGTGAGCGCTGCGGCTTTGGCGTCGAACACGCCCCACGCCACGTGGTCCTCCTGGGCGAAGATGGCGCGGAGCACCCATGCGTAGTGGTCGGACTCGCTCACGAAGCGGCGGCCGTACCTGTTCACGATGATGCCCGGCACCTCGGGTACGCCGGGAAGGGTGGGCGTGCCGCCGATGCTGTTCGACAGGCCGATGAACCCGCCCATGCCGTCGAGCGCGGCGCCCACCGACATGCCCATGCGCAGGCCGTCGCCCGTGTTCGTGGGCGCGGTGAGCGCGCGGCCGTCCTTGAGCGCCTGCACGAGGTGGTAGTTGAAGGCGCGGGCGAACTCCTCGCTGCGGTCGTAGCTGCACGTGGCCAGGATGACCGCCTTCTTGCCGCGGTAGCGCTTCTTATCGTCGGCTGTCACGCCGGTGATCACGCCCTCGCCGTTCTGCACGAGCTGGACGGCGGCGGTGTTGTACACGAATTCGACGCCGGCCTCTTCGGCGGCTTTGAGCAGGGCGGCCACGTGCGCCTGGCCGTACATGAGGTCGTTCTCGTCGGTGCCGGCAAGGTGGATGCGCGGCGCGATGACGTCGGGGTCCACGTTGGGCACCGTGCCGTTGCCGTACACTACCTCGTATTTGATGCCGAGGTCCTTCATGAAGTCGATGCACGACGGCGCCTGCTCGCACGCGAAGCGGACGAGCTCTTCGTTGAGCTGGCCTTCGCCGCACTGCAGGTAGTATTCGGCGTGCTTTTCAGGGGTGTCGTCGGCAACGCCGGCAAGCTGCTTCTGCTCGTCGGTGCCGGCCGCCTGGATGACGCCCGACGAGTTCGCCGTGTTGCCGCCGGCCATGGCGGCGGCTTCCAGCACGGTCACCTGCGCGCCTCCGCGTGCAGCCACGACGGCCGCGGTCAGCCCCGCACCGCCCGCGCCCACGATGAGCACGTCCGCCTCGTGATCCCACGACCCGGAGTCGGTCGCGGCTTCGGTGCCGCCGCTCGGCGCGCATCCCGCCACGCCGAGCGCCGCCAAGCTGGCAGCGGCGATTCCCGCGGTGGCAAGAAAGTTCCTTCTCGATACGTTCGCTTCCATGGTTCCCTCCTCAAGGATTGCCTTCCGAACGCCCGGCATCGGCCGCGGCGCTGAGGGCACTATACGGGCAGGGGGCGCGCCAGCCATCACATCGGTGATGTGAAAACCGATGTGAAATAGGCAAAACCGCAGGTAGAAAAAGATCGGCCCGGGGAGAGGGGAGCTCCACCGGGCCACAAGGAGGGGGATGTGCGGCACCGGAGTGCCGCCACTGCTTTGTAAGGGGAAAAGCAGTACAAACTGAAAGGAGGGGAATCTTTCGTTTGCAGGACCCAGTATAAAAGTAAGCCTTGAAGAACACGTGATCGGCTCATGTTCGTCCTGTGAAGTGCGGCTGAGCGTCGGTGAACGTTACGCCCTCTTCCATCCGCCGGGCGGACTGCACCGTTCGCGCGCGAGCAGGTTGGTATGATACTCATCCGCGAAAGGAACTCGTATGCCCGATATAGCCCTCCGCTTTCACAAGGACATGCTCGTGCTGTCCTCCCCGGTTGCCCCCGTCCTGGCCCGCCAGGGATTCGACGTCGAGCACGACCTCGAATTCGCCAACCTCGTCGAGCCGGAGACGGTGCGCGACGCGCTGCGCCTCAACAAGATGCGGGCGCGCAGTGCCTCGTGGCCAATACGGCCAACATCACGCCGGCGCGCCTTGCGCATCGCGGCATGGAGGATCGCGCCGAGGAAGTGGTGCGTACGGGCTTGGCGGTGGCGCACGAGCTGAAGCCGCAGCACGTGCTGGTGGAAATCGGGCCCTGCGGCCTGCCGCTCGACCCCACGAGCAAAAGCTCGCTCAACGAGAACCGCGACCAGTACGCGCGCGCAGCGCGCTCATGCGACGGACAGGCGCTCGACGCGTTCTTCCTCAACGGCTTCGGCAACCCGGCCGACCTCAAGTGCGCGCTCATGGGCGTGCGCCAGGTGAGCGGCGCGCCGGTGTTCGCGTCGGTGGACGTCGACGCTGCGGGTATGCTGTCCGACGGGCGGCACACGCTCGAGGACGCGCTTGCCGTGATGGTGGAGTACGAGGCGTCGGTGCTCGGGTTCGCCACCCCGGCCCCGCTCGAGCAGGCGGTGACGTTCGCGCGCCGCGTGGCGGGGGCCGGCCCGTTTCCGGTGCTCGTGCAGCTGGTGGTGCGCGAGCACAACCCGAAGCAGGGCGACGCCACGCCCGAGAACCCCTACTATTGCCCCGACGTGCTGGTGGGCGCCGCCACGCAGCTGCGCGCGGCCGGAGCGCAGTTCCTGCGCGCCGCCGGTGCGGCCACGCCGGCGTACGCGGGCGCGCTCGTGGCGGCGAGCGAGGGCTTCGACGTGGTGCGTCCGGACGTGGAGGACTAGCGTGGCGGGCTCCAATACCAAGCGCAGCCCGCACTACGGGGCGTTGCAGGACGTGGTGGACTCGGTGTTCGTCGACGCCGACCCGAAGGCCACCATGCGCCGCCTCGACATCGTCGTGGCTGCCGAGGCCGCCGACCTGCCCGACGACCTCGCCGAGATCGTCAACCTGCTGCCGCCCGGCCTCTACACGCGCAAGCGGCTGTGCGACCAACTGAATTCAGCCATCGGCGGGCATGCGTGGGGACAGGTGTACGGCACCGTTCAATAGCGTGTAACGGCCCGATGCCACCGATGCGCGCGGGCCGTGGATAAAATGTGAATCACCGGTCCCGTTATGTGTGGGAGCTGAATTCTCGCGCTTTTACCCCTTGCGCCCCGTTCCCTCCGCAGGTACTATATGTTCACTTTCAAATCAGAACTCACCACTACATATTGTGGAAAACAAGGCGCAGATCGTGTGGAAACACTGCGCATAAACCAAGCGAAACCACAGCTCGCACGGTAAAAACGCGAAATCGAAGAAGTACGCAGAGAGGACTCACAGTATGGTCACGACCATCATCAAGCGCGACGGCCGCACGGCGGAATTCAGCCAGAACAAAATCGCCGAGGCGGTGGAGCGCGCGTTCCAGGCATGCGGAGCCATGCAGGATCGCACCGCTGCCGAAGAGATCGCGCAGCAGGTGGTGGAGAAGCTGAACAGCGGCGCCATCGAGGGCGTGCCCACGGTCGAGGGTGTGCAGGACCTCGTGGAGGAGACGCTCATCGAGTCCGGCTTCGTGCAGACGGCCAAGTCCTACATCCTGTACCGCGCCGAGCGCAGCCGTTCGCGCGACGTGAACAGCCGCCTTATCCAGACGCTCAAGGACATCACGTTCTCGAAGGCGTCCGACTCCGACATGAAGCGCGAGAACGCCAACATCGACGCCGACACCGCCATGGGCACCATGCTCAAGTACGGCTCCGAGTCGGCCAAGCAGTTCTACGAGATGTGCGTCATCGATCCGAAGTACGCGCGCGCCCATCGTGAGGGCGACATCCACATCCACGACATGGACTTCTACACGCTCACCACCACGTGCTGCCAGATCGAGCTGTCGAAGCTGTTCAAGGGCGGCTTCTCCACGGGCCATGGCGTGCTGCGCGAGCCGAACGACATCGCCAGCTACGCGGCGCTCGCCTGCATCGCCATCCAGTCGAACCAGAACGACCAGCACGGCGGTCAGGCCATCTGCGACTTCGACTACGGTCTGGCCGAAGGCGTGCGCAAGACGTACCGCCGCCTGTACAAGAAGCACCTGGCCGAAGCCGTGGACCTGCTCACCGACATCGAGGATGCGCGCACGTTCGCGCAGGACGCGCTCGTGCGCATCGAGGCCGAGACGGGCGTGTGGGCCAGCCTCACTATGGACGCGGGCTTCGAGGCCGCCGTGCGCGCGGCGCTCGTGGAGGCCGGCGCCGAGGAGGCTGTCGCCGACAAGGCCGTGGCCTACGCCGCGAAGAACGCCCTGGCCGACACCGATCGCGCCACGTTCCAGGCCATGGAAGCGCTCATCCACAACCTGAACACCATGCACAGCCGCGCCGGCGCGCAGACGCCGTTCAGCTCGGTGAACTACGGCATGGACACGAGCCCCGAGGGTCGCATGGTGGTGAAGAACATGCTGCTGGCCACCGAGGAAGGCCTCGGCTCCGGCGAGACGCCCATCTTCCCCGTGCAGATTTTCCGCGTGAAGGAAGGCGTTAACTACAACCCCGAGGACCCGAACTACGACCTGTTCAAGCTGGGTATGCGCTGCTCCGCCAAGCGCCTGTTCCCCAACTTCAGCTTCATCGACGCGCCGTTCAACGCGCAGTACTACAAGGGCACGCCCGAGACGGAAATCGCCTACATGGGCTGCCGCACGCGCGTCATGGGCAACGTGTTCGATCCCGATCGCGAGATCGCGCCCGGCCGCGGCAACCTCAGCTTCACGTCCATCAACCTGCCGCGCCTCGCCATCCGCTCGAAGGGCGACCTCGACCTGTTCTTCGACCTGCTCGACGCGAAGCTGGCGCTGGCGTGGGGCAGCTTGACGAGCGCTTCGAGATTCAGGCGCGCAAGCACGTGTACAACGCGCCGTTCCTCATGGGTCAGGGCGTGTGGATCGACTCCGAGAAGCTGTCGCCCACCGACGAGCAGCGCGAGGTGCTCAAGCACGGTACGCTGTCGCTCGGCTTCATCGGCCTCGCCGAGGCGCTCGTGGCGCTGACGGGCCAGCATCACGGCCAGTCGAAGGCGTCGCAGAACCTGGGCCTGGAAATCATCGGCCATATGCGCAGCTACCTCGACCGTCTGTCGCAGGAGCGCGGGCTGAACTACGGCCTCATCGCCACGCCGGCCGAGGGCCTGTCGGGCCGCTTCGTGCGCATGGACCGCGAGCGCTACGGCTCCATCGAGGGCGTCACCGACCGCGACTACTACACGAACGGCTTCCACGTGCCGGTGTACTACGACATCAGCGCGTTCGACAAGATCGAGATCGAGGCGCCGTACCATGCGCTCACGAACGCGGGCCATATCTCCTACGTGGAGCTTGACGGCGACCCCACCGACAACCTCGAGGCGTTCGAGGCCGTCATCCGCCATATGAAGGAAAGCGGCATCGGCTACGGTTCGGTGAACCACCCGGTGGATCGCGACCCCGTGTGCGGCTACAACGGCATCATCGGCGACGTGTGCCCGAAGTGCGGACGTACCGAGGAAGAGCACGGCCAGTCCTTCGAGCGCATCCGCCGCATCACCGGCTACCTCGTGGGCACCCTCGACCGCTTCAACGACGCCAAGCGCGCCGAAGAGGGCGATAGGGTGAAGCACCAGATGTAACCCCTTCTTGGCGCGACGGAGGCGCGCAGATCCCTGCATCCTCCTTCGCGCTGATCGCACGCTGCGCCCGGGACGAACGGGCGCAGCGTGTATACCCCGAAAGGCCCCGCACCCATGACCGCTCCCACACCATACGCCTCTTCGGCAGGCCCCCGATCCATCGTCGATGGGCCGGGGCTTCGGTATGCCGTGTTCGTGCAGGGGTGCTCGCATGGGTGTCCCGGGTGCCACAACCCCCGAGAGCCAGCCGTGCGGGGGCGGCACGGTGCGGCCCATCGCCGACGTGGTGGCCGAGATTGCGGCCAACAAGCTCGTGCAGGGCGTCACGGTGTCGGGCGGCGAACCGTTCGAGCAGCCCGCGGCGTGCGCCGAGCTAGCCCGACAGGTGCGTGAGCTGGGGTTGAACGTGTGGACGTACTCGGGTTACCGCTACGAGCAGCTCGAGGCCGGCATTCCCGACGCGGCCGCACGCGGCCTGCTCGACCAGACCGACGTGCTCGTGGACGGCCCCTTCGTGCAGGCGCAGCATTCCTACGATCTGAAATGGCGCGGCTCGCGTAACCAACGGTTGATTGACGTTCCCGCTACCCGAACCCGCGGGCGCATGGTTTTGTGGGAAACTCACGAGGACTTCCCCGAGAAACCAGCATCATGGTAGGGTGCGCCGCCGCATGGCGCTGGCGTAGACAACATGGTAGGATAGCGGCATGGAACAGCTTCAGAAATACATCGACGCCCTCGTGCGCCACGACTGGATAACCACCGCGCTTTCAGCGGTGGTCATTTTGGCTATCACCGCTGTTATCGCACGCCTGACAAGGCGTTTTCTTCGGCGCGTGCTGGAAATCAACGAGGAGAAGGATCTTCCCTCAAGCTCCATCTTCATCAACATCGCCCGCGGGGCCATCTGGGTCACCGGCGTGTGCATCATGCTGTCCACCTGCTTCCGCGTGGACGTGAGCGCCGCCATCACCGCGCTCGGCATCGGCGGTATCGCCATCTCGCTCGGTTTCCAGGACACGCTGTCGAACCTCATCGGCGGTTTGCAGGTGAGCCTGCTGCGCATCATCAAGCCCGGCGACAACATCGAGGTGGGCTCGTCGACGGGCGTGGTGAAGGACATCACCTGGCGCCACACCACCATCAAGAACAGCGCGGGCGAAGAGGTGCTCATCCCGAACTCCATTATCAGCAAGACCGCGCTCACGCACCTGCCGCCCACGAATCAGGTGGGCCTGTCCATCGTGGTCACCACCGAAGGCCAGCACCTCGACGAGGTGGCGAAAGCCATCGAGCACGAAGCGAGCGAGGCGGCCGCTGCGGTGGGCAAGGTGGTGAAGGAGCCGAAGCTCACGTTCTCCGAGATCACGGCCCAGGGCTATGCGGGCACTATCGCGTTCAGCATGGCGGACAGCCGCACGATCGGTCGTGCGACCGACGCGGTGCTGCGCGCCGTTGCCCCGCTCACGCGCCCCGCTGCGCCGCAGCGCGCCGAGCAGGTGCTCGAGGAAGCGCGGCAGGAGGCTGCCGAAGAGGAGCAGAACAAAACGGCGAAGCCGAAGGAGAAACCGCGTCCGAAACAGAAGGCGAGCGGCAAGAAGAAGACGAAGTCGAACCTGCGCAACCGCGTTGCGCACGCGTTCCGCGCGGTGAAGGGAGAGGACCTGTGAGCGATTCTGCTGCCGAGATCCGGTTGGATTCGGGTCCGCTGCATCATCTCGATGGGGCGCTTGCCGCGTGCGGGTGGGCCACGTCGCTCGTGCGCACGTACGATCGCGATCGCATCAAGGCGCCCAAGCACCGTATCAAGGAATGGGACTACTACCTGGTCAACGACGGGGAATTCGCCGTGGCCCTCACGTTGGCCGACATGGGCTACGTCGGGCTCATCTCGGCGTCCGTCATGGACTTCGCCCAGGCAACCTCGCATACGGCCAGCGTGATCACGCCGCTTCCGCTCGGGCGCTTCAAGCTGCCCGCTTCGTCCGCCGAGGGCGTGTCCACGTTCGAGAACAACCGCGTGTCGTTCCGCTTCGAAGTGGAAGGCGGTCAGCGCCGCATCAAGGTATGGTTCGCCGATTTCGATGACACGGACGACCTGACGTTCGAGGCCGTGCTCGACGACGAGCCGCAGGACTCCATGGTCATCGCCACGCCGTGGGCCGAAGACCCGCTCGCGTTCTACTACAACCAGAAGATCGTCGCCATGCGCGCGCAGGGCAGCTTCAAGAAGGGCCTGCTCGTGCATGGGTTCTGCCCCGGCGACTCGTTCGGCCTGCTCGATTGGGGCCGTGGCGTGTGGACGCGCGACAACACGTGGTACTGGGCCGTGGCGCAGGGCTGGCAGGACGGCGAGGGCGGCTCGCAGCCCACTGAGCAGGCGCATCGCTTCGGATTGAACCTGGGTTACGGTTTCGGCGACACGTCGGCCGCGTCGGAGAACATGGTGTTCGTGGACGGTGTTGCACACAAGCTGCATCGCGTCGACTTCGGCATTCTCGAGAAAACGGGCGGTGCGCACGCGAAGAAGACGGCCGACCGCCTGCAGCTCATGCAACCGTGGCATATGACCGACGACGAAGGGCGGCTCGACCTCGTGTTCACGCCGCTGCTCGACCGCACCGATTGGATGGACTTCAAGCTGATCCGCACTGACCAGCATCAGGTGTTCGGGCGCTTCGACGGCTTCGTGGTCCTCGACGACGGCAGCACGTTCAAAGTGGCGAACCTGCTGGGCTCCGCCGAGGTCATCCACAACGTCTATTAAAAACGGCCCGCCAGATGGCGGGCCGTCTCATGGGTGGCGCCTTCGTGCGGGCCGCTTCATGGGTGGCGCCTTCGTGCGGGCCGTCTCATGGGTGGCGCTTACAGGCCTTCCATTTCGAAGCGCTTTTCGAGCGCTTCCTGGTGGATGCTGTACTGCAGCGCCATCTCCTTGGCCACGCGCCCGCTCTTCACGAGGTCGAACAGGCTCTGGTCCATCGTGCGCATGCCCTCGGCGCTGCCGGCGGCAATCACGCTGTCCAGCTGGTGCGTCTTCTCCTCGCGGAT
>ENA-OQIJ01000369-OQIJ01000369.1-human-gut-metagenome-genome-assembly--contig:-NODE-369-length-11053-cov-10.472268_pt1 | contig 11053 bp, 15 predicted proteins | sample MGYA00242582_ERZ504747 | MGnify/ENA primary metagenome ERZ504747 (study PRJEB26092, sample SAMD00036435) | human gut metagenome | host: Homo sapiens | study: EMG produced TPA metagenomics assembly of...
GCTACGTCATAGCATAATAACACACTAAGCAAAAGTGGCAACAGCACTATATTGAGTAAGATAGACATATAACTTTCTTGCAATAGACACAATAATGCCAAAGTATAGCACTTACCGCATATTTTGATTTTATTTGCAAGAAAGTTAATCATCTTCCCACCTCTTTCTAAATTTCAAAATATTATACCATAAATCGCAGGCAAATACAAGTGGTTATAAAAATTTACAAATCGCTTATAATACAATCATATAACTTTACGCATTCCTTACTGACCGTAAAATTCCGATTTATTGCTGACTTTATTATACTTTATTGCCTATCGAAAAGATAGCATATTTTATGAAACTTGTCGGCTGGGAACAGCTTGCAACGCAAGGTGTCCCCAGATGACAAGTCCACAAAAGGGTAGCTGGCGGTAGCCAGCGCAGGGGAAGCGTAGCGTCCCCTGTATGATTTGGAGCAGACCATGACTGCGAAAAATCACAGCCCTCCGGCAAGGAGCCTTCGGAGAACGCAATGCACCAACCTTTGGGTGGTGTATAATTGCGCCCTTAGTAAACTAAGGGGTTTCCGGCTTCTCACGTTCCAGCAGTTTCTTCAATAGTTCCTGCGTGTCCTGCCTGTGAAAAATGAGTGTCAACAACAGCATGACATCATCATCTGTCAGGCGTTCCGGCTCTTGCAGAAAACTTTCCAGCATACCGCCACGAGTACAGAGCCGGTGTGTCCGTTCTTTTCGGGTAAGCTGCTTTAGCTGGTGCTGCAATGCCTTTTCATCATTGATGGCTTTCCGCAGTTTCTTTTCACTCTTTTCCAACTCTCGGTTGAGCTTTTCCAGCTTTGAGGTATCAGGCAAGGGCAGCGTCCTCCTTTCCCGGTATCAGCACATAAATCCTGTTTGGTTCTCCAACGCCCTGACGCACTCGCATGATCAGTCCGGCGGTTTCCAGTTCATTCAGAGAACGCTTGACCGTCATGGGGCTGCGGGACAGGACTGCGGCAATGGCTGTGACAGGGAAGCAGATAAACAGGATTCCGTTCTCGTCCTCCTGTCCGTTGGATAGCATAGCGTCCAACATCCGGCAGTACATGACCTTTGCGGTGCTGCTGACTGGAAATCCTGTCAACGCTCTGGGAAAGGGCATACAGGGCGGCAAGGGTGTGTCTATCGTCATAAATTCAAAATTCATTCGGTGTGTTCCTCCTTTTTCTTTGCTCGTTTGGATAAATAACGGGGGCAGTCAATCACAACCGCCCGGAAGCTCTGCTTGCACCCATGCTGGCATTTCCGGCATAATTCGTTGTAAGTGACACGCCCCCGGTCATTGAGGTAAAAGGAAAGCTCATGCTTCCTCTTTTTGCTCATTCTCGGCATATTGCGCTTCCTCCCGTTTTAGTGTATGGTTTCGGGTCGATTTTCGGCAAAATTACGGTCATAGAGCCGCTTAAAATCTCCCGAAGTATCAACGATAGGGTAGACTATCCCCCTATCAGATTGTCGTGTTTCGGTATCATTTCGGTGTCAGTTCGCCAGTTCTCCCCGGTGTCGTTCCTCCCCTGAATCTCACAGCGGCGTATTGCTCCCTTTGGTACGCTCGTTGCGGTCATGGTTCCTCCATTTCCCTGCCGCAAGTCGTTGCGCTACATCGCCGGGGAGCATATCCCATACAGGCCGGTCATTCGATTGGAATAATCCATCGATGAACTACCTGTATCATAGAACATTTTGTGCCCTGTGCCGTATGTACCACAAAGTAGGAATTAGGGGTAAAAATCAGAAATTTCCACGATTGCGGAAAGTATGATATAATCCAGTTAAGCGGCAGTAATGAAACCGCCGGAAAGGAGCGTGCGCCCATGAAAGGAGCGACAAGCATACAGGAACGCCTTTGGGAACTCCGCAAGGACAAAGGCTTAAATCTGGAAGAATTATCAGAGCTGACGGGCATTTCCAAATCAGCTCTTGGCAGTTATGAAAAAGAGGATTATAAGGAAATCAATCATGGCAACCTTATCACGCTGGCAGACTTCTATGGGGTTTCCTTGATTATCTGCTGTGCCGGACAGAGAACCGGGAGCAGATCAACACGCCACTAACAGAGCTGCATTTGAATGATGAGATGGTGGCACTTCTGAAAGGCGGTCGGATTAACAACCGTCTGCTCTGTGAGCTTGCCACTCATAAGGACTTTATCAAGTTTCTTGCGGACATTGAGATTTATGTAGATGGGATTGCCACCATGCAGATTCAAAACCTCAACGCCCTTGTCGATACTGTCCGGCATGAAATCATTGAACGGTATCGCCCCGGCGAAGACGACCCGCATTTGAAAGTGCTGCAAGCCGCCCATATCAGCGATGATGAATATTTCAGCCACATGGTTCTTGATGACCTCAATCTCATTATCCGGGATATTCGGGAAGCCCACAAAAAGGACAGCGAGAGTGCGCCCCAGACCACCGTTGCCGATGAATTGAAAGAAAATTTGGAAGCGGTTGAAAATTTCAAGGGCAGTCGGGATGAAAAGCTGGTTGTCCTTTACTGCAAGCAGCTCGGCATCAACTATAAAAATCTGTCAGACGAAGAATTTCGCTGGCTCATTCGGATTCTACAAAAATCAAAGAAAACAGGAACTCCTATCAGTCAAAGGAAAAAACGGTAAAGAAAAACCGCTGTTGCATGGTTTGTTGGCTTCCATGAGTGATTTCCCGAAAATAAATTTTCCTCCCTTATTCATTTGTGGCATAAAAACACCTCCTGAAATCCCGAGTTGTCGCTCTCCGTATGCCATAGTCTCCGCACGCAAAAAAGTCCCCCGCGGCAGGGTGTGTGCTTACACCTCGCCCGCAAACTTCATGCCCCAGCTCATGCGGGTGTCGTACATCAGGCGGGTCAGGGCAAGGCTGTCCTGCGGGGTGTAGCGGTCACTGCCGGTGCGCCCCAGCTTGACGCAGCGGCTTGCTTCCCGGATCTCATACTCAAAGCCGTTGATGTCCACCGGGCAGCGGATGACCTCCGGCTCTTTGCCCTCCACTTCCAGCGTCATGGTCTCGGCGTGCTGGAAATCCGGCAGGAAGATGCTGCCCTTGGTGCCAACGATGCGGGCATTGCGCTCCAGCTCCTGCCCGATGGTCTGGACCGACTCCGCCCTGCAGCCGCCGGGGTAGGTCAGCGCAAGGCGGCTGTAATCGTCGGTGCCGTACTCGTTGATGTGGACCTCTTTGGTCTCCACCTTCTCCGGGTCCTGTCCGGTGAGGATGCGCAGAAAGCCCAAATTGTAGATGCCGATATCCAGCAGCGCACCGCCGCCCAGACCGGAATCAAATTTGCGGTCCTTCCGGGCGCCGGAGGCCACAAAGCCGTACTGGCAGGTGATCTGCTTCAGTTCTCCGATGGTGCCAGCAGTAAGGATCTCGCGCAGGCGGTCGTACAGCGGCAGCAGCCAGATCCAGAACGCCTCCATGAGAAAGAGGTGCTTTTCCTCTGCCAGACGATACAGCTCCTGCGCCTGTTCCGGGCGGATGGTAAAGGGTTTTTCGCACAAAACGTGCTTGCCCTGCTCCAAGCAGAGCTTGCAGTTTTCGTAATGCAGGGTGTTGGGGGTGGCGATATAGATAACCTCCACCTCCGGGTCGGCGGCAAGGGCTTCGTAGGAGTCATAGCAGCGGGGAATGCCGTACTGCTGCGCAAACGCCTGTGCGCTTTCCAGATGCCGTGACCCCACGGCAACAAGCTGCTCCCCTTCTGCACCCATCTGCTCCACCGTAGACGCAAACTTTTTGGCAATGGTGCCGGTCGCTAAAATTCCCCACTTCATAATTGTACCTCCTGGTTTATCACTTTGAACTCAGTATACCACGCTTTTCCCCACAGAAAAGATTCCGCACGCAAAAACCAGGCTCCTGCAAGCGTTTGACAACTGGCAGAGCCTGTTTATTCTTACAGCTTCGTCATCCACAGACCATGCAGGTTGCAGTAGGCGTAGACCGCCACCGGCTTTTCGCTGCCCAGCTCAAACACCGCCTTGGGTGCCTGACCGGGGGCGAGGTAGCGGAGCTGTCCGCCGTTTTCGGTCTCCACAAAGAGCCACTGGATGTGGTGTACATCCACCATGGGATGCTCCACCGCACCCACCGTAACCGTGAGGGTGCTGCCGGAAAGCTCTGCCACCGGCAGATGCTTTTCGCCGCTGGCTTCTACGGTGTTGGGTAGTAGGGCAGTCATTTTCTGCCCGCAGCACATCATAGGTACGCCGGAGTCGTGAATCATGCCCACCAGATTGCCGCAGTGTTCGCAGATATAAAACTTTGCACTCATTTTAATTTCCTCCGTTTTATCAATAGTTTTCCGCACGCACTTCGAAGAATGCCTGAGGATGCTTGCAGACAGGGCAGATCTCAGGAGCCTTGGTTCCTACTACGATATGTCCGCAGTTACGGCACTCCCAGATGGTAACGCCGCTCTTCTCAAACACCTGCATGGTCTCCACGTTGCTCAAAAGCTTGCGGTAGCGCTCCTCGTGCATCTTCTCAATGGCAGCTACGCCACGGAACTGTTCAGCCAGATCATGGAATCCCTCCTCATCAGCTTCACGGGCCATGCGGTCGTACATATCGGTCCACTCGGCGTTCTCACCTTCAGCAGCATGGAGCAGGTTCTCGGCAGTATCGCCCAGCTCGCCCAGAGCTTTGAACCACAGCTTGGCGTGCTCCATCTCGTTCTGTGCAGTATGCAGGAACAGAGCAGCAATCTGCTCGTAACCGGCTTTCTTGGCTACTGAAGCAAAGTAAGTATATTTGTTGCGTGCCTGAGATTCACCAGCAAAGGCTTCCCACAGATTTTTCTCGGTTTTGGTGCCTGCATAGGGATTCTTTGCAGGAGCCGCAGCATCCTCAATCTTCACAAACTTGTCGGCGGGCTGCTTGCAGACAGGGCACTTGAAATCAGGGGTCATGGGGCCTTCATGAATATAGCCGCAGACAGAGCATTTCCACTTTTCCATTTTCTTTTCCTCCGTTTTTTCATTGAATTGAATGTTTTTAACAGGGATTCCACAGCATCCACAGGAATGCCGGGATACGTTTTAATACTTTCCAGAAACGATCTGGTGTTGCTGCTCTGAGGCAGCATAAAGCCGGCTTCTCTGCACAGATCCTCAGCCATCAGGCGAGAGGATTTTTCCACAGCGACGCTCAAGACATCAGGAAGCTGCGAAGCAATGTTCTCTGCATTGGCTTTGCTTTGAACTAAGCCACGAAGTGCTTCGACAACTTTTTCTTCTTTCGGCTGCTGCGGCGGCAGTTCTTTTGGAACCATAGAGATTGCAGAGGATGGACAGGCTTCAGCACAGGCACCGCAGCCGATACACTTTTCAGGATCAATGATGCTGTTCTCTGTATCAGTCGCTCCGGTTGGGCAGACATAGAGGCAAAGGCAATCCTTGGTACATAAGCGAAGATTTCTTACTGCATATTTTTCAGCCATAGTTATGCCCTCCCTTCCATTTTTTCAAATTTCCAACTGGGAACCTTACACACCGGACATAGCTCCGGAGCTATGTCACCAACATAGACAAAACCACAGACCGTGCAAACCCAGACACCGGTGTTTTCCAACATCTTGTCTCCCTCAGATTCATATCGAGTCAGCAGAGATTGGAGCATTCGGGTAACCTTTTCACTCCATACCTGACAGCGCAGACCACCCCGATCAGGCTTTTCACCAGCTATAGCATTGCCATAGGGATACCCTACAGACAAATCCTTGTCAATGAGTTCCAGCAGCTTGGCTGTGCTGGCCTCCTCGACGGGCGCAGCCTTGCTTCTGAAGAACTCTGCCAGTTTTCTGAAATCATCTGCCTGCTGGGGCAGATACTGCTTTTCGCAGCCACGGGCCAGATTGGAGCAGATGATGCTCATTTCCATGGGAGAGAGTTCCTTGTCCACATGGGGCTTTTCAAGGACCTCCTGGGACGCTGTTTTTTCTTCTTTGGGTTTGAAAGCGTCTTTGCCTGCTTTACAGACAGGACACTTCCAATCGGCAGGTAGGTCTTCCCACTTGCCACCGACAGCTTCATCGTGAATATATCCACAAATGCCGCAAACATATTGTTTCATAGGTTTTACCGCCTCCTTTATCTATATTTTATCAAATCACGACACATATTCCGTGACTTAATCACCTATTTCAGTCGCAGGAGTGATGGCCGCAGCCGTGGGAACCGCAAGAGTGACCTTCCCCATGGTGGTCGTGATGATCACACCGGACATTGGGGTTGAAGTCCAGCTCGCCTGCTGCCAGTGCTTCTGCTGCTGCATCAGCGTTGCCGGAAACACCACCATAAAGCCGGATACCCACATCGCTCAGTGCCATCTGGGCACCGCCGCCAATACCGCCGCAGATCAGGGCATCCACCTTCAGTGCACTCAGGACGCCTGCCAGTGCACCATGTCCGCTGCCGCCAGCATCCACAACCTCAGACGAAATGATTTTTCCATCTTCCACATCGTAGATTTTAAACTGTTCGGTGTGACCGAAGTGCTGAAAGATTTCTCCGTTTTCATAAGTGACTGCAATTCTCATAATATTATCTCCTTTCGGTTTTTCGTGCATCGGATGGATTTTTTGCTGATAGCAATTTCTGCACCCGTAGGCTGCGCTGTTTCCGCTGCAGAGTGTAAAATCCCCTCCCTCGATTCGCAGAGGAAGTCCCTCAACCAGCGCATCGGCCAGTTTTTTGCGGGCAGCTGCATAAATCTGCTGAACCGTTGTTCTGGCAATACGCATATATTCTCCGCATTGCTCCTGAGAAAAACCTTCACGGTCAATCAGGCGAATGGATTCATACTCATCCACATTCAGGACAATGGGAGTCAGTTCCTCGCCGCCACGAACCGGAACAAAACCATCATTATCCGGCAAACAACAAACTTTTCTGCATTTTCTCGGTCTTGGCATAGATTCACCTCCATATTATTTGCGGCATATGCCATTTATACGACCATTGTACATCTCCTTTTCCTATATGTCAACGGAATTATTGACATATGCTATAAATTGTTTTATACTATGTGTATTCAAGGAGGTGTACCCATGGATTTTTCATCCTATTTTCCAATTTGGAACAAACTGACACCGACCCAGCAGCAGATTTTGGAGCGAAATGCAGTTTTACGAAAAGTGGACAAAGGGACTGTGATTCACAACGGAACTGTGGAGTGTACCGGTCTTCTGCTGGTAAGAAGCGGACAGCTTCGTGCCTATATTCTTTCCGATGAAGGACGGGAGATTAGCCTCTATCGTTTGTTTGATCGGGATATTTGCCTGTTTTCCGCCTCCTGTATGATGAACAGCATTCAGTTTGAGATCACCATTGAGGCGCAGAAGGATACCACGATGTGGGTTATTTCTGCTGACACTTATCAGCGCATTATGAAAGAGTCTGCTGTGGTAGCTAATTTTACCAACGAAATTATGGCTACCCGTTTTTCTGAGGTTATGTGGCTCATGGAGCAGATCATGTGGAAAAGCTTTGATAAAAGGCTGGCAGAATTTCTGCTGGAGGAATGCAGCTTAGAGGAAACAAACATCCTCAAGATTACCCATGAAACCATTGCGGGCCACATGGGCACCGCCCGTGAGGTAGTTACCCGAATGCTTCGCTATTTCCAGAACGAGGGTATGGTGAAGCTGGCGCGGGGCACCGTGGAGATTTGTGAAGAAAGGAGATTGCAGGAACTTTCTGATACATAGAAGACCTGTATCGTTGATGATGAAAATCGTATTGCTCACCGCCCTCGGCGTGGGGGGCGCGACCATTTTTGGAAGTCTCATTGGCTTTGTCTTTCGGAATATCTCCCACAAATTCTCCGACATAGTGCTGTCCTTTGCGGCAGGTGTTATGCTGTCTGCGGCTGTACTGGGACTGATTCTGCCATCTCTCAATTATGGCGGAACCCATGGGATCCTCGTTTCCATCATCGGGATCTTTACTGGGGCGGTGTGCCTGAATCTCATTGATAAGCTGGTTCCCCACCTGCATAAGCTGGTGGGAACCGATACGGAAACACACCGCAGCACCAACCTTGACAAGGTATTGCTGTTTGTCACAGCCATCGCGATCCATAACCTGCCGGAGGGGATTGCCGCCGGTGTCAGCTTTGGAAGTGAAGACACGGCGCAGGCGATGATGATCGCCTGCGGTATCGCCCTGCAGAACATCCCCGAAGGCATGGTGATCATTGCGCCCATGCTGGCAGCAGGCGTATCCCCGGTAAAAACCTTTGTCTGCGCCATGGTGACCGGGCTGATCGAAGTCGTCGGTACGCTTCTGGGATATTGGGCCGTAAGCATTGCTTCGGCCATTCTCCCCTTTGCTCTGGCCTTTGCGGGAGGAACCATGCTCTATGTCATCAGCGATGAAATGATTCCCGAAACCCATGCCCACGGCAGCGAGACCGGAGCAACCTATGCGCTCCTGGCCGGATTCTGTGTGATGCTGGTCAGTGATTTCTTTTTGGGGTAAAGTGTGATTCAGATGTTTGAAATGTTTGCTGCAGTCAGAGGATGAAAATCCGCCGCATCTCTACCAAAATTGTTGGAGAGATGCGGCGGTTGTTTATTTGTCCATGCCGCAGGCGGTAGCCGATTCAATGAGACAGCGATCATTGGTCACAGCATCATAGAACCGGAAGCCGCCGGAGAAGTTATAGCAGTCAAAGCCGTTTCCGGCCAGGATACGACAGGCAATGTAGCTGCGCAGACCGCTCTGACAGATGATGTAGACTCTCTTACGCTTGTCCAGCTCACCCAGCCGCTCCCGCAGCTCGTCCACCGGGATGTTAAAGAAGCCGTCAATGTGTCCGTGTGCGAATTCTTCCACAGTGCGGGTGTCCAACAGAGTTACGCTTCCGTCACGAGGAAGACGATCTGCATCTTCCAGATGCCATTGTTTCAGAACACCGTTTGCGATATTCTCAACCATAAAGCCAGCCATATTTACCGGGTCTTTCGCAGAGGAATAAGGCGGTGCGTAGGCCAGATCCAGATCCTTCAGTTCCGTGGCTTTCATTCCTGCCCGGATAGCGGTGGCCAGCACATCAATGCGCTTATCCACACCTTCATAGCCTACGATCTGCGCACCCAGCAGGCGATAAGTCGCCTTTTCAAAGACCACCTTCATTGTCATGACTTTCCCGCCGGGGTAGTAACCTGCATGGCTCATGGGCGACAGGATAACCGTATCAACATCCAGCCCTGTTTTTCTGGCGTTGGTCTCATTTACGCCGGTAGTAGCGGCAGTCATGCCGAAGATCTTGATGACACTGCTGCCTTGGGAGCCGGTATAATGGCTGTCTCCGCCACAGATGTTGTCCGCAGCGATTCGTCCCTGTTTATTGGCAGGGCCAGCCAAAGAGATCAGAGCATCCTGCCCGGTGACGAAGTGCTTCACCTGCACCGCATCGCCCACGGCATAGATGTCGGAAATGGAGGTTTCCATTCGGTCATTGACCACAATACTTCCTTTAATGCCCAGTTCCAACCCGGCATCCTTTGCAAGGGTGGTTTCGGGAGAAACACCAATGGCCAGGATTACCATATCCGCATGGAGAGGCTGTTCGTCTTTCAGCAGCACATCCACGCCGCCGTCCTTTTCCTCGAAGCCCTCCACCGTGTGGCCCAGGGCCAGCTTCACGCCGTGCCTGCGCATTTCACTGTGGATGAAAGCTGCCATATCCGGGTCGAAGGGGTTCATCAGCTGTTTGGGCCGCTGGACGATGGTGACTTCCATCCCCAGCTCCCGCAGGTTCTCCGCAAGCTCCAGACTGATGAAGCCGCCGCCCGCCAGCACAGCGGACTTGGGATGGTTTTCGCTGATGTACGCCTTGATGCGGAACGTGTCCTCCACGGTACGCAGGGTAAACAGCTTGTTGAGGCCCACACCGGGGAGCCGGGGCTGGGTAGGCTTGGCTCCGGGAGAGAGAATCAGCTTGTCATAGCTCTCCTCGAACTCCTCACCGGTTTCCAGATTTTTCACGGTAACTTCTTTTTTTTCGGGATGGATAGCTGTGACCTCATGGCGCACCTTCATGTTTACACGGAACCGGGAGAAGAAGCTTTCCGGGGTCTGGAGGGTCAGATCCGACCGATCGGTAATCACATCACCGATATAGTATGGCAGACCACAGTTGGCATAGGAGATATACCCCGAGCGCTCAAACACCACGATCTCCGCCTGCTCGTCCAATCTGCGAATGCGGGCCGCAGCAGTAGCGCCGCCTGCCACGCCGCCCACGATAACAACCTTCATATCAATGCTCCACCTTTCCTGCATAAGCGGAAATTCCGCCTATGTTTTCACGTTGTATAACCCAGCTGCTGCAAAACAGCAGCTGCCTGGCGCTTCTTGCACCACTGAGACAGTGTACAAAGATGGGGGTAGCTTTATTGTCAATCATGCCAGCCACTTGTCAATGGACTGCAAAGGAACATTTTTACTGCCGGGGATATGCCCCTGCCGGTATTCTCGGGGGTGCGAACATCCAGCAGGACTGCACCATCCGTAGTGCTATATTCTTTGACACCCTGATTGATGTCAGGGCCTTTCAGAAAATCGAAGAATCTCATCTTTGCACCTCCTTATAGCATGGCGAGAATCTGAGCCTTAGGTCTGGCACCGGTGACTTGATTGACAATCTTTCCGTTCTTCATAACCACCAGAGTGGGTATGCTCATCACACCGAACTGCATAGCCAGTTCCTGTTCCTCATCCACATTTATTTTAACAACCTTGATATCGGAGCGCTCCTTGGCAATCTCCTCTACTAGAGGAACTACCATGCGGCAAGGACCACACCAGGGAGCCCAGAAATCCATCAGGACGGGCTTGTCCGAGTTCAAAACCTCTTGATTGAAATTGTTTCTATTAACACTGATAGCAGACATATTTATGTCCTCCTGTTTTCTTTTTTATGGCTTTATTATATCCAGTAGTCGTTTCTTGTTCTGTGATTTTATCACTTATCGCCGGTGACTGTTTCACCGGGCCAACT